>BNJU01002329.1_pt1 | contig 65194 bp, 92 predicted proteins | sample 8539281 | NCBI WGS metagenome assembly BNJU01 (sample SAMD00202456, study PRJDB9452) | human saliva metagenome | isolation source: human saliva | place: Japan
TAAATATTGGATTAGAAAAATGGAAGTAAAGGAAAAATATACAATTATCTAGTTAATGCAAATACAGAAGAAAATTTTGAAAAATTCGTATTTGACATTACAAATTCCTAATTTGTATGAACCAGAAAAAAATTAAAAGAAATAAAAAGATAAAATAATAGACGTGAACTCTAATGAAAGTATTGATGATTTGATTAGATTATATGATATAAATAAAAATAATCTGAAAGATACTATTTTGAACAACTATTTTTAATTTTATTTATTCAGAAATTATATGGAGAAATTTAAGTGAAAAATAGTAAAAACAAAGAAAGAATTAAAAAGAAAGAAAAAGAATTATTAAAGTTATTAAATAATGAATCTTCAGTTTATAGAAAATTTGAAATATTATTGGAAGAATATGAAAACTCAATAAACAATAGAATTAAAATTAACAAAGAAAAAAATATCAAATTATTGAAAAGGTTGCAGATCTTATAGACAATATTGTATCAAAAATTGAATCAGAAAATGAAATGGATATTGAAAAATAAAGATGAAATTATTAGAAAATTTAAGATTAGCTGTAAAGAGAAAAAAATAAAGAAGTTTTAGAGTTGTTAAAAGAATATGATGATTTTTATATTCCAAAAAAATAGAAAGAGATTTAATTGATTTTTGGAAATTCATTATTTAAAGAAGTAGAATTTATAAAAAAATAGAAGAAGAAGGACTAAGTGATGGAGAAAAAGGTAAAATTAGGTTATTTTTCTACACTTTACAGTATTTTTGAATGGTGAATTTAAAAAAATAAGCAGTATTTTTGAATGGTGAATTTAAAAAAATAAGAAATACGTAACTCTTTTATTTGATGAAGTAGAAACTTATTTACATCCTGAATGGTGTAGAAGATTCCTATATGAATTAATAGAAGAATTAGGAAGGTATGAATGTAAAAAGTTTAAATTGATTTTTGCAACACATAGTCCCTTTCTGATAGCAGATGTTTTGGCAAAAGATTGTATTTATTTGAATAAAGATGAAGAAGGTAAAAATTCAGGCTGAGATTAAAGAGGATGTGAAAACTTTTTGGGGCTAATATTATTGATTTGTTTAAGAATACTATGTTTTTTTAGAATCGACTTTTTGGGAAGTTTGCTACTGATAAGATTAAAGGAGTGGTAGATAAAATAGAAAAAGCTGAAAAGTATTCGGATATAAAACATGAGGTTGATTTTATAATAAATGAAATTGGAGAAAAGTTAATTTCTAATAAGTTAAAAATCAATGATTGAATCAAAGTTTGAAAATAAAGATGAAGAATATTACAGAAAAAAATAGAAGAATATCAAGAAAAAAACTAAAGAAATTGGGGAATAAAGAGAATGACAAGAATTCTTAAGAACAAAAATAGAAATCCATAATAAAATTACACCTTCCATTGTAATAGTAATTCTAAAAATTACTCTAAAAAGGAAGGTGTTTTATAGTTAAAAATTTATTAATTCAAAAATTTCTCTTTCACAAATCCCCCAACCTTAACTAACGCCAATAAAATCGTAAGCAATACAATAATCGAAGAGCCTGACGGAATATTCAGCGTATAGGAAAAAAATATAATCCTGATAGTATTCCGATGAATGAGAAAAATTATGGATAGAATTATGATTGTTGAGTATTTTTCTTGCGAGTGAGGCTGCGATTGCCTGCAGGATTGTCAGGATTGAGATTATTAGGATAATTCCTATTGTTTTTTTATGTTTATTATTATGACGGAGGATATTAGGATTATCATAAAGTAGTTTATGAAGGTTACTGGGACGCTGTGGATTTTGTAAAAGTTTTCATCAAAGCTGGTGTAGACGATGCTTTTGTAGAAGATGATGAAAAATGTGATTGTGATGATGTCCAGTATTAGCAGTAAAATTATGTTTAGGCTGTTGGATAAAAGGATATTTCCGAATAAATAAGTTGACATATCGGACTGGTAGCCTGGGGTCAAAAAGGAAAAAATAATTCCGATAGCCATTCCCATTGACATAACGATACCTATTCCCAAATCACCGTCAACATGAAGAGTGTCTTTTAAAACCAAAATCAGCACACCTGACAATATTGAGAAAATCAGTCCAAAAAAATAATGGATCTTTTTATTGGCAAGTTAAAAGAAGTAAATCAGGTAAATTCCTATTCCGATACCGCCGTAAGAGGCGTGGCTAATACTTGATGAAATAAAGACCATTTTTTTATTTACAATATAAGTTCCTATTATTCCGCAGCATATACTTGAAAGAAGCCCTACAATAAGGGCATTTCTCATAAAAAGTATATTCAAAAAATTTTTTTATAAATTCCATATTTCTCCAATCTTTATTTATTTTTTTGTTTTTTTATTTTTATTTGTGCGAGTGTAAATAAGGATTGCTGCACACATAATCTTCTTTTTCAAAAAAACACGGATATTACCTTCCACGACAAAAATTGAATCAATGTAATCATAAATTTTTTTCCAGTTCATGAGAAATTACAACTATTGTCGAGTCTGATAACTTCTTTATTTTTTTCAAAAAGTTTAAATTCAAATTCCTTATCCAGAAATGATTCTGGCTCATCTAGAAAAAAATAAGTTCTGGCGAAGAGATTAAGGCACGTGCAATTAAGGCTCTTTGAAGCTGCCCTCCAGACACTTCATTTATTAGTTTATTTTTTTCAAGTCAAAAAAATATCAAATTCCTTTAGCAATGTTTCAGCCTGCTTTTTTTCTTCCTTATTAAATTTTTCTAAAAAGATTTTTTTATTAGTTAGTCCTGAAATTACCAAGTCAAAAAAAATATTAATTGGGAAGGAAGTGTCAAATTCCCTTATTTGTGGAAGATACCCAATTTTGTTATCATTTGTAAAAAAACTTAATACTGCCAGAATTTTTTTCTTAAAAAAATCCAAGCATAACCTTTACTAAAGTCGATTTTCCGCCACCATTTCTTCCCAGAATTGCAACATTTTTTTCCTTTTAAAAAAATATCTAGATTTATATCATTCAAAAATATAGTCATTGTTGTATTTAAAATTAAGATTTTTGTACACTCACAAGTTTTTTTATTCTGTCCATTAGCCATCAAATTTTTTTATCCTTTCGTTTTTTTCTTCTCGTTCTTTTTTTGAATAAAAAATTTTTAATTTAAATAGTCTACAAACTGTTTTTAGATTTTTCAAAGACATTTTTCCTTGTCAACATTAAATTCAGCGACTTTTTGAGTTAGGAATTTCTTTTGAAATAGCTTCAGCACTTTGTTTTGGAAATTGAGGTTGAACTAAGATTGTAGTTACGTTATGTTCTTTTTGCTTCGTCAATAATTTCCTTTATTTGCTGTGCTGATGGTTCTTTTTCCTTCCTGCTCGATTGAAATTTCTTCAATGGCATAATTTTTTTAGGAAATAGTTTAATGCAGGATGATAAATCATAAATGATTTTTTTAGTTTTTTGAAGCCATTTTTTGTGAAAGTTCTGCTTTTTACTTGATTAAGTTCTGTAATGAAAGCGTTGTAATTTTTTTCAAAAGTTTCTTTTTTTATCTGGATAAAGTTTTTGATAATTCATTTTTTTATATTTTTCAGCAATTTTTTTGGCATCATATCAAGCGAGAACCATACATGCGGATCAATTCCCTCATGCTCATGATGTTCATGTTCTTCCTTTTTACCATGCTCATGTTCATGTTCATGTTCGTGATCATGATCCCCTTTGATAAATAAATTTTTATCAACACCATCCAAAAACATTAACAATTTTATTTTTTTATCGCTTAGGCTGTCAGAAATTGTTTCTTCAAATCCTAACATATTATAAGTGAAAAAAATACTTTGAGTTTTTCTAAAAATTTTTCAAATCTGAAGGTTTTGGCTCAAATAGTTCGTGATTCATATTTGGCTGCACAATTGAAATAACTTCAAAATCATCTCCTGCAATTTTTTTGAGTAAGCCATCTCAAAGGTGGTACGCTTGTTACAATTTTTTTCCCTTGTTCCTGCAGTTCCTTGCTCTTTTTTTAGTTTCTGATTTATTTCCGCAAGAAAAAAATAAACAGAGCTGATAATAAAAGTAATGATAATAATTTTTTTCATTTTAATTCCTCCTATATGTATTTTTGTAAATCATAAATTTAATCACAATCGTTGCATTTTTCCTTTAAAAAAATAGAAAGATGTGACAATAGTGAAAAAGCCTCGTTTTTTTAATTCGCTTTTTTTCCTTTTTCTGTTTCTTTATTTGAAAATTCTGGTACAGTTTCAATATGCTTTGCAAGAATCACAAATAAAAAAATTGGCATTTTTCTTCCTTAAAGTAATATTTTTTTCATTTTCAAAGTCAAACGAAAAAAATATAATTATTTTTTTCTCTAAAAATTCCAAAGCCCGATAAACTGTCGATAAGTCAAAAATCTACTTTTTGATTTTTAAAAAAACTTGGCATTTATTGGAGTGTCTGAAGACTGTATAAGATTAAGTATTTGTTGCCTTTTTCTTAGTTAATTTCATAATAACATCTCCTAATAATAAAAAAACGTTTTTTTATTTCAATAAATTGCAAATCATTCGCAAAATATAATTTATTATATATTAAAAAAACCTATTTGTCAAATGAATAGGTTTTTCATATATTTTATAAAAAAACTTCAGATTATACGGACTAAAAAAATTATTGTTCTGTCATTATAATAACTTTTCCATTAGCACTATTTGATTCTAAATATTTATGTGCCAAAGAAATCTCATCTAATGTAAATATTTTTTTGAAATGCATGGTTTAATATTATATTTTTTCAATAAATTCAAACATTTCTTTTTATTGTATCTTTATTGACATTTGTACTATCAAATGAAGTTAAATACGACTCTGAAATAATATCAACCAACGGCTCAAAAATCTTCAATTATCCATCCGCCAAGACATCCTGTCATACAGACGATTCCACCTTGCTTTACGGATTTTAGCGATGATTTTTAAAGTTGGTCTTCCAATTAATTCCAAAAACTTTATCCACGCCATCTGGAAATAATTTTCTTAAATCTTCATCAAAATTTTTCATCTCCAACAATCACTTCATCTGCACCTTTTCCTTCAAAAACTGCTCTTTAGATGCACTTCTGCTCGTAGCGATAACTCTCACATTGCCAACTGAATAGCTGCTAATGCCACCGACCCTGTTCCACCTCGAACTAAAAGTGTTTCTCCTTCCTTTAATTTCAAACTTTTTAAAAAAAGTGAGCCATACGCTGTATAATAAAGTTCTGGATACGCTGCAATTTCTGACCAGAAAATATTTTTCTTCTGTAATTTCCAAATTTTTTTGAAAATTTTTCTTTTAATTGCTCCTTATTTTTTAACTCGATATTATCAATATTCTTGAAGAAACTTTTTTTCATTAGGCAATCTATAAACTTGATTTTTTTGGAATCAAAATATATTCTGCATAACTTCCGTCAAATTCTCTTCCCATGCCATTCATCATCGAAAAAAACTTTGTCACCTTTTTAAAATCGCTGTTAGACTGGATCTTCCACAATGCCGACACATTCGATCCCAATTACTCTTGGAAGTTTTACCGATGGCGAATCTCCTTGACGAGTAAAAATTTCTGCTCTATTTATACCAAATGCCTTTATTTTTCACAAGAATCCAGTCCTCTTTCACTTCTGGAATTGGAACATTTTTTTATTTTCATTTCTTCGATACTACACGGTTTTTTTCAAGCACCATTGCCTTCATAAATTTTTCTTTCCATAAATTTTAACTTCCTTCCTTTTGTTTTTTTATTTTTTTAAAACTTTTTTTATCATTTTTTTATAAAAAAATATTTGACTTTTCATATTACTATATGGTAATATAAATTTACGATATAGTAATATCTCTATGTGAATATATTATCATATAGTAATAATTTTGTAAAGGAGGAAAATACTATGAAATCAAACTCTGGATTTTTATATAAGCAGAATAAAACAAGTAAATACTAGACTTTTTGAATAAATTTTTTTAGTACAAAAAAATATAATGGCGTTTAATGGGGAACAAGGTCGAATTTTTGCATGTGCTTTGGGGAAAATGATGGGATTAGTAATAGAGAATTGTCGAAAAAAATCTGGTCTTGCTATGAGTTCACTTACAACGATGCTTGAACGGATGGAAGAAAAAAAATTATTGATACGAAAATTTTGTCCGACTGATAAACGGAAAAGTTTAATTTTTTTGACGGATTATGCTAAATCCTTGAAAAAAGTGAATATGATGAAATTTCTGACAAAATGACTGAAATCTCTTTTGAAGGAATTTCAAATGAGGAGAGATTGGCTTTTTGAGACAACTTTAGAAAAAAAGTTTTGTATAATTTTGAAAAAAAGCTGAACAGGAATTTAATAAAAAAATAATTTAAAATACTGAACAAAATTTGAAATTTATAAAATTTATAAAAATTTATTTGGTATTTAACTGGAGGTAAATGAATGATAGAATTTATCAATGTTGGAATGACTTATCCAAATGGAAATGTTGGATTAAAAAATATAAACTTGACTATAAAGAAGTCTGAAATTACGGTTTTTATTGGACCGTCTGGGAGCGGGAAAACTACGCTTTTGAAAATGATTAATCGGTTGGAGGATAATACGACTGGGGAAGTAAAAATTAATGGGAAAAATGTGAAGGATTATAATATTCACAAAATGCGTTGGGATATTGGATATGCTTTGCAGCAAGTGGCACTTTTTTTCCGCATATGACGGTTGAAGAAAAATATTGCGATTGTGCCTGAATTGAAAAAATGGAAGAAAGAAAAAATTGATGCAAGAATTAATGAGTTATTAAATATGGTTGGGCTTGAGCCTAAAAAATATCGAAAGAGAAACCCTTCAGAATTATCTGGTGGAGAAGCACAAAGGGTTGGAATTGCAAGAGCTCTAGCTGCTGATCCAAAAATTATTTTGATGGACGAACCATTTAGTGCATTAGATCCCATTACTCGTGCAAATTTACAGGAAGATGTGAAAAAACTTCAAAAACAAATTCACAAAACAATTGTTTTTGTAACTCACGACATTGAGGAAGCATTTTTATTGGGGGATAAAATTTGCATTATTCAAGATGGCGAATTAATTCAGTCTGGAATGAAACATGAAATAATATCAAATCCTAAAAAAATGATTTTTGTGAAAAAAATTTATAGCTTTTTAAAAAAAGAAAGAAGGTGAAATTTATGAATAAATTAATTTTGACTTTTTTTAGAGAAAAAAAGACGAACTTTTTAGTGGAATTGTGGAGCATATTCAAATTTCTTTTTATTGCACTAATAATCGCTCTAATTATCGCCATTCCACTAGGAATTTATTTGAGCTATCACTAAAAAATTAGCAAATATTGTTATTGCGATTAACGGCGTTATTCAAACTATACCGTCTTTAGCAATTTTAGCACTTCTAATTCCTATTGTTGGAATTGGGAGAAAACCTGCTATAATCGCCTTAATACTTTATGCTCTGCTTCCAATTTTACATAATACTTACACTGGAATTACTGGCGTGGATCCAATGTATATGGTAACTTCAAGAGCTTTAGGAATGAATAAATTTCAACAACTTTCAAAAGTTCAGCTTCCACTGGCTATGCCTGTAATAATGACAGGAGTTAGAACGGCTGCAGTTTTAATTATTGGGACTGCCACATTGGCTTCACTTGTTGGAGCTGGAGGACTTGGAAAGTTGATTCTACTTGGTCTTGATAGGAATAATAACTATTTGATTTTTGTTAGAGCAATTCCTGCCGCTTTACTTGCGATTTTATTCGATTTCATCTTTAAGCAATTGGAAAAAAATTGAGTATCAAAAAAAATATTAATTTTCCTAATTTTAATCACATTTGCGTCTCTTTTTGGGTCAATTAGCAGTTTTAATAATACAAAAAAAGACAAATTGATAATTTCTGGAAAAACTTGGTTCTGAGCCAGAAATATTGATAAATATGTATAAAAATTTTGATTGAAGAAAATAGTAAACTTGGCGTTGAGTTAAAACCTGGACTTGGAAAAAAACTTCATTCGTATTCAATGCTTTGAAAAAAATGGCGATATTGATATTTATCCTGAATTTTTCAGGAACTGCCGTTTTTACTTTCTTGAATGAAACTCCTGTGAATAACAATGCTGAAGATGTGTTTAATCAAGCACAAAAAGGAATGGAAACTAAATTTAAAAATGGTTATGTTAAAAACCTATGAAATATAATAATACTTATGCAATCGCTGTTAGTAAGAAATTTGCTGATGAAAATAATTTGAAGACGATTTCTGATTTGGTGAGAGTGAAAGATAAGATAAAAGCTGGATTTACAAGAGAATTTAATGACCGTGAAGATGGATATCTTGGACTTAAAAAATTGTATCAGTTTGAAATTCCGAATATTAAAGAGTTTGAGCCAAAACTTCGTTATGTTGCTGTTCAAAGTGGCGATATTAATTTGGTTGACGCATACTCTACTGATCCTGAACTTGCTCAGTATAATATGGTCATTTTAAAGGATGATAAGCATTTATTTCCGCCATATCAAGGTTCTCCAATGATGCGTGAGGAAACTTTGAAAAAATATCCTGAATTGAAAAAGATTTTGGAAAAATTGAGTGGCAAAATTTCAGATGAAGAAATGTCGACAATGAATTACCGTGTTTCTGTGAAAGGTGAGAAAGCGGAAGATGTTGCTAGAGAATATTTGAGAAATGCTGGAATTATTAAAAAAAATAAATATAAAATTAGAAAATTAATTAAAAAAATTAGCCAAGTGAAAAATTTGGCTTTTTTTATGAAAAAAATCAAATCTATTTTTCTTATTTGTTTATTTATTATGACAGATTATTGTTTAACAATACAAACAATAAAGATTAAAGATTATATTTTATAATAATTAAATTAAATTATCGGACGTTTATATTTATTATAAAATATAAATATTATAAAATATAAAATATATAATACAGATATTCATTATATAATATATATAATAGACTTGTTCGGAAACTTCTAAAATTTAATAAAACGAATATTCTGAAACAAGGGGTCTTAACCCCTTGTGGAAATAAAAAAAATTTAGGTTGTCGAATAGGTCTAATATATTATTATTTTATTTCTCTTAACACTAACTAACAAAAATAATATTTTTTTCTGTCTGCTTAAATTACAATATAAATGCTGATTTTTCATATAATAAATAAAAAAAGATCACAGTAGATCAGATAGACAGAAGTGAAAAAAATGTAAAAATAATTAATAATAAAAAGAAAAAAATGACAGTCTTAATAAATTATAGTTCCTATTTTCTTAATTTACAAGATTGCCATTTTTTGAACTTAAATAACAGTAGAGAGAGTTAATATAGAATTGCCATTTAAGTTGTGAATATCAAAGATTATATATTTGTTAGCATTAATTAGTTTAGTATGATCATGTTAGAGTAATTAACTTTTTAATTTAAAGGTGCATTATCAGGTCTAGATCCTTTAGGTCTATGATTTAACATTTCTATTAATTTAGTTGCTTCATCTTTTGTAACTTTTTCCGCTATTTAATGAATCTGTTAATGATTGAATTTCTGTGTCAGTCAATCTTTTTGGGACATCTTTTGGCTTACATTTATCATTTGGCTTGTGAGGCCTCTTCTATCTAGCATTTTTTTGCAATTTCAGCTCCTTCAGCCTTTGTAATTTTTTTCCATTGTTTAATTTTTGCCTTTTAATTCTTCAATTTTAGCTGGGTCAGGTTTTTTTATAATATTTCCATTTTTCATCTACAAGATTTCCATTTGAATCTTTTTGCAATTTATGTGGCGGTCTACATTCATCATTTACTGTGTTATTTGTTGTAGGTGCTGTTCTGGTAATATTATTTGCTGTTGTACCTGCAAAAGATTGATAATGATGTTAATAAAGCGATTCCTAAAATTTTCTTTTTTTCCTATTTTTCTTCATAATAATTCCTCCAATTTATTTGTAATTTTTATTTTTTTATGTCCTTTCCTTATCGACAAGAATATAATATCAATAAATTTTTGACAAAATTATGTAAAATTTGTGTCTTTTTGTGAAGTTTTAAATTTTTTTACTTTGATAATAATAAGCCAATATAATTGAATAAAAAGATTTTTTTAGTATAATTAAGCAAATAAAGTATTCTAAATGTATGAAAGAGGAAAAAAATTATGTTAAAAAAATGCAAAAAAATTATAAAAAAAATAAAAATTACAGCAGAAGATCTGAAAAAAAGCTGGAAAATTGAAAAAAATAATTTGGGAGCAGTTGCAACGAAATTTGAACTTCTTGTGAGAATGGTGAAATCAGATAGAAGAGAAGAATTTAAGATTCCAACAATGGATAAGGTAAAAATTGTGGGAGCAATTATTTATGTTATTTCAACAATTGATGCAGTGCCTGATATTTTGCCAATTATTGGATTTAGTGATGATATTGGTGTCGTAGCTTATGTGATTTCTAAATTAGGCAACTTAATTTCTGAATATGAAAAAAATTTGAAATGCAAATGCAAAAGGAAGAAGAAAAAAAGTGAAAATACTGATTGGGATAACTTGAGAGTTGTTAGTGAAGATAAGATTAATAATGAAAAGAAATATTTTTTTCAAAAAAATTTTTTATCATAAGAGAAGAAATTGATAAAAATATTAAATAAAAAAATGAGAGAAAGTTTCCATTAATACATTAATAAAATAACACATAAAAAAAAGAAAAAAAGTATAAAGTAGTAATGTTTTTTTGTTTGAGTTAATTAGAAGTAAGTTGAAAAAAATGGAGATAAAAGCGGCGAGAAGCGGAGTGGAAAGAAAATACAATGGAACATAAACATAATAATATAAATTAAATAAGGATAATTAAAGAGTATAATCTATAATTGATTAATGATTAATGTAATGTTATTATTTTTAAAATTATTTATTTATTTAAAATAAAATTATCGGACGTTATTATATTAATATTAATATATAAAAATAATAAATTAATAAATAAAATAATAATAAAATGAATCACTCTACTAATCATATTATTACTATTAATATAATATAATAACTTATACAATAGAAAAATAACAAATGAAAAAAAATATAAAAATTAACACATAAATAAAATTAAGAAAGGAACAACAAATGAAAAAAAGAAAACTTTTTAAAACAATTTCCGAAAGAGCAGGAATATTTGGCTAGTAAATTATATAATTATTATGAAATTGCACAAGATTATGAAATTATTAGTTTTACAGAAGAATTTTATACACCGAATTTTTGGAAGAAATTAGGAAAAAAATTTGGAGGAGTGAATATTATTTGTGATGGAGTTTTTGAGGATAGTGATAGAAGACAGATTGCATTTGTTCCTGACGGTTTTGTAGATGGTAATAATAATTTTGGATTTGAGAATAATGAGCGTGACTTTGAAAAATTTTTGGAATTAATCGAAATGAACTTCAATTTCCAAATAAATTGTTAAAAAAATATCAATAGATTCAAGATTTCAAGAGTATTTGCATAAGGATTTTTTTGGGAAGTCTCATGGGGCTCAATGTAAAAAGAGAACTTATGGGGATTTGATTCTTGAAAATGATAAAAAGAAATGGATTTGTGGATATATTCCAGTTTCTGAAAAAATTTCAGATTATATTGTTTCAGAGTTGAAGCAGATTGGGAAGGCAGTTTGTGAAATTGAGATTGTGGATGTTAAAAATAAAAAAACGATCTTCCTAAGTATAGATATGATGATAAATTAATTATAGTTCCATCAAAGCGGTTAGATAGTATAGTTTCGACAATCACAAATCTATCTCGTACAAAAAGTAATTGATCCGATTGAAAAAGGGAAAGTTTTTTTGTTGATTATGTGGAAGAAAAAGATAAATCTAAATTGCTTGAAATTGGGAGTTTGATTACGATTAGAGGGTTTGGGAAATATAAATTGTTTTTTGGATAAAGGGAAACTAGGAAGGGGAAAGAACGGATACTTGTAAAAAAATATATTTGATTTTTTTATTTAAAATATAAAATAAATTGATGGAAATTATTAGACCTGTTCGATAACTATACAAACTTAGAATTTAATAAAATAAATATCTTAAAGCAAGGGGTCTTGACCCCTTGTATAGATAAAAAAACTTAGGTTATCGAACATATCTATTCTATTAGCATAAATATATTTTTATTCTAAAGAATTAAATTATTTGTAGAGTAAAAAAATTTTAGAGGAATTTAAATTTTTAAATTTTTTTATACAATAAAACTGACTTAAAACTGAACTCAAAAAAATTATGACTGTAGATTTATATAATTTTTTTAGTAGCAGTTCTATTTTTAAATGGATTTGAGTATAAAAAAATATAATTTCAAAATAACTGAGATTATATTTGTCTATAATCTAAAAATAAATAAGAAAGAAGGTAAAAAAATGAAAGATGTAACACCAAAAAAAGTAATTTAGAAATATTAATAAAATGTTTGGGAATAGCGATTGGGATTGTGGCTGTGATTGCATTGCTGAAATTGGCACTTAGAATATTTTTTTATCAGTTGCGATATGGATAATTCCAATTACTTTGATATTGTTTATTTATCAAAAAAATTTAATGACAGATATTGAAAAAAAATTTATAAGAAGGAATTTTAAATTGAAGATGGAAAATATAAATTTTTTTAAAAAAATCATGTAATGAGTTTGATAGAATATGAGCCTGAATTAAGTGAAAAAAATTGAAAGTATTTTTGGAAATATTGTTAAAGGCGGAAGCAAAAAATTTGACAAATAGGAAGTCAAAGGTGCATTTGTCAGCGAGTGCGGCAGTTTTTAAAAATGAAAAATGCTATTTTATAAGACATCCTTATTTAAAAACAATTTTGTTGATAGCGGGGCATGTGGAAAAATGAAGAGATGCCTTTGGATACAGCTATTCGTGAGTTTTTTTGAAGAAACGGGATTTAGTGCTGTGGTTGATAAGAAGATGAAGAACTTTGGGCTGATTGATGTTAATGTGATTGAGATTCCTGAAAATCCTTTGAAAAAAATGAGGGAGAACATATTCATATTGATTTTTCGGTATAAGCTTTTTGTTAGATGAAAAAAAGAGAGACAGGAAGCTGAATTGGAATGCTTTTTACTGGCTGAAGATGAGGCTAGTGAGGAATTTAAAAGATATTATAGATATTTATAAATTGTAAAATTTTTTTGAATTGGTTTTTTTATTAGATTTGTTCAGAAATAAAAATTCAATAAAGTAAATAAATACATAAAAACTTCCTTTTTTTGTGATTATATGGTAAGATAATTATATAACAAGATAAAATAATAAAATAATGCATGTGGAAAAGTGAGGTAGATTGTGAAAAATTATATAAAAAAATTTGAGTAAGAAAAGACTTAATATTGTTGGATATACGTAAAATGTATGATTCGTATGGGTATAAAAAGGATTTCACTTCCTAGTTTTTGAGGAATATGATTTGTATAATGAAAACAAGGATTTTATTGATAGAAATGTTTTGACTGTGATGAGTCCAAATGGGAAGTTGTTAGCTTTAAGGCTCGATATTACATTGTCAGTTGCTAAAAAAATTTCTAAGGATCAGTCTTTGAAATATAGTAAAATTTATTATCAGGAAAATACATATAATCTGACAAAATATGTGGGATATGATGAAGATGAACAGCTAGGGATTGAGCTGATTGGGAAAGAATCTACATTTTTGGATTTTTGAAATTGTGGATCTTGCAATAAAGAGTTTGGATATTATAAATGAAAAAAAGTATGATTACTTTGTCACATGCTCGATTTATTTCTTCGATTTTTTTGATAATCTTAATTTAGAATATGAAATAAAGGAAGAAATTTTTTTGATTGTATAAACAAGAAAAAAATAGTCATGATATAAAAAAAGATACTGGAAAATAATAAATTTATTTCTGAAAATGTAAAACAATTGATTTATAAAAATTCCTGAATTATCTGGAGATTTAGAGGATATTGAAAAAGAACTTTTGAAATATGAAATGAATGATGATATAAAGGAAATTTTTGTTTGAACTTAAACAATTAAATAATTTACTGTTTAAATTTCATAAAAAAATCGAAAAATTGTATTTGATTTTTTTCCATCGTAAAAAAATTTAAATTACTACAATGGAATTATTTTTGCAAGGATACATTGAAGGATTTCCAAACGTGATTTTTGACTGGTGGAAGATATGACAAATTATTTGAAAAAAATTTGGAGTTGACACAGGAGCAGTTGGATTTGCAATTTTAACTGATAGTTTGAAGGGTTATTATAAAGATGAAGATAAAAAAATGATTTTGAAATATTGATTGCTTATGACAATAGCGATTTTTGAAAAAAATTGGTAGAAATTGTAAATGATTTTTCAGGAAAAAAAGGACTTCGAGTGAGAACTGAAAATATTGAGAATTTCAAAAGAAAATGATAGCGAAATTTTTTTAATTATGATGAAAAAAATATTTATTTAAAAACGGAAATTTAACAAAAGATAGCAAGAAGTCTCCGACTTTTTATAAGTGGGAGATGAATTGCTTTTTTTGTAAAAAAATTGAAAAAAAGGATACTCTTATGATACAATTTTTTTGTATAAAATATCGAAGAGAAATCATTAATTATGAAATCTCTAAAGAAATAATTAAAAATAATAATTAAAAAAATAATATTCAAAAATCAAAAGGAAGTGTAATTTTATGAAATATAATTTGCATTCAAATACAGGATTTATCCAAATAAAGATCAGGAATTATTGATAAATAAGACTTTTGGTAAGACGATCATTTACGAATTTCTTTCAAAAGAGAGCAAAGTTTCCAAGATTCAAATCCAAAAAGAATAATGTTAAAAAGTTACACGACAAATTGTGTGAATAATTCAATACGAATTGAGGAAAATAAATATTTGGTTTTTGCCAAAATTGAAAAAGAATAAAATTAAAATATCATAGAGAAATACCGAAGGATTACAAGATAAAGTCGGTAACATTGACAAATAGTAATGGAAATTACTATGTTTCTATTTTTGACGGAATTTGAAAAAGAAATTCAAAAAAATGCCAAATAGTGATAAAGTAATTGGACTTGATTTTTTTCAATGTCTGAGTTACTTGTCAGTCTCTGAAAACCAAAGGGCTGATTATCCAAGATATTTTTAGGATATTGGAAGAAGAATTGAAAAAAATTTCAGAAATCATTATCAAGAAAAAGTGAGATTTTTCTAAAAAAATTGGTATAGACAAAAAGCGAAAAATATCAAAAATTACATGAGTATATTAAAAATTGCCGAAGAGATTTTTTTGCATAAATTATCGAAAAAAATTTGTCTGAAGCGTATAATGCTGTAGTTGTTGAGGAATTGAATATGAAAGGGATGAGCCAGGCATTAAATTTTTGGGAAAAAGTGTAGGAGATAATGGATGGGGAATGTTTTTTTGAGAATGCTTGAGTATAAACTGATGTTTTTTTAGGGAAACAATTTTTTTGAAGATAGATAAGTGGTTTCCGTCATCGAAAAACTTGTAGTAAATGTGGAAATGTTAAAGAGGAACTGAAATTATCAGAAAGAAGTTATAAATGTGAGTGCTGTGGAATTGAGATTGATAGGGATTATAATGCGGCACTGAATATAAAAAAACATTGGAAAATTGATGTTGGAATATTAGGAAAATAAAAAAAGATAGGGTAGGAACTACCCGAAGAGCTTGGTAAATATATTTGGCTAGCAAAAAGCAGATACTTCCTAGAAGCTCCCGCTTCTAAAAAGCGGGAGTAGTTCACTTAATGAAAAAAATCAATGTAAAGAATGAAAGGAGCTTTTTATGATAAATATTGCTCTTCCTAAAGGAAGATTAGGGAATAAAGTATATGATTTGTTTGAAAAAAAATAGGTTATGAAAGTTCAGAAATAAAGGAAGATAACAGGAAACTGATTTTTTTGAAAAATCGAGAAAAGAAATATTAGGTTTCTTTTTGGTAAAACCGTCAGATGTTGGGGTTTATGTTGAAAAAGGGAAGTGCAGATATTGGAGTTGTGGGAAGAGATGTTCTGCTTGAGGAAAAATCCTGATATCTATGAGCTAATGGATTTGGGATTTGGTAAATGTAAATTTGCGATTGCGCCTGTGAATTTTAAGGAAAAATTTTTGATAGACCATTGGTAGTAGCGACAAAATATTTAAATGTTTCAAAAAAAGATATTTTTGATTCAATTAATAGAGATGTGGAACTTATAAAACTAAATGGTTCTATTGAAATAGCACCAATTTTAGGACTTTCTGATGTAATTATGGATATTGTTGAAACTGGAACAACTTTAAAGGAAAAATAACTTGAAAAGTATTGAAAAACTATTGAAGATATAAGTGCTAGATTTATTGCTAATAAGTCAAGCTATAGATTTAAAAAAATGAAGAAATAGAAAAAAATTGTTAAAAAGTATAAAAGAAATTTTTATAAAAAAATGGTTAGTATTATTTTGTTTATCATAGATTGTACAATTTAAAAAAATTTATATTTTTTTAAAAATAAAAAAATGAAATGGAGTGATCTGTTATGATTAAAACTATAAAATATTCAAAAGATGTTGATTTGGAAAAAGGAACTTGCTAGAAGTCAATTTTTCTTATGATGATGTAAATGAAACCGTGGAAAGTATCTTAAAAGATGTTAGAGCAAGAGGAGATAAGGCTTTGATTGAATATACTGAAAAAAATTTGATGGAGTGAAACTAGAAAATTTGGAAGTTACAGAAGAAGAAATTAAAAAAAGGCTTTTTGATTCGATTGATAAGGAATTGCTGGAAGTTATTCAATATTCTCACGATAATATTAAAAAAAATTTCACGAAAAAGCAAGTTAGAAATGATTTTTTAATACGACAGGAAAATGGAGTAGTTTTGGGGCAAGTTATTAATCCTATTGAAAAAGTTGGGCTTTATGTTCCAGGAGGTACAGCTGCTTATCCATCAACTGTTTTAATGAATGCAGTTCCAGCGAAAATCGCAGGATGTAAAGAAATCGTAATGGTAACACCTCCAACAAAAGATGGATCAATTTTACCGTCTCTTTTAGTTGCTGCAAAAATTTCTGGAGTTGATAGAATCTTTAAAGTAGGTGGAGCCCAATCAATAGCCGCTCTTAGTTATGGTACAGAAACTATTCCAAAAGTTTATAAAATTGGTGGACCAGGAAATATTTACGTTGCAATGGCTAAGAAAATGGTTTACGGAGAAGTTTCAATTGATATGATAGCTGGGCCAAGCGAAGTATTAATTATTGCTGATGAAAGTGCAGATCCAGTTCATACAGCGGCAGATTTATTATCACAAGCAGAACACGATAAATTAGCAGCCAGTATACTAGTTACAACATCACAAAAATTAGCAGATGAAGTAGCAGTAGAAGTAGAAAAACAACTAAAGGAATTACCTAGAGAAGAAATTGCTAGAACTTCAATTGAAACTCAAGGTAGAATTATAATTGTAGAAAATATGGATGAAGCAGTTTATGTAAGTAATTTTATAGCGCCAGAACATTTGGAATTAGCAGTAGATAATCCTTTTGAATTATTGCCAAGAATAAAAAACGCAGGTTCAATCTTTATGGGACATAATACACCTGAACCAATTGGAGATTATTTGGCAGGTCCAAATCACACATTACCAACAAGTGGAACAGCTAAATTTTCATCACCTTTATCAGTAGATGATTTTATTAAAAAATCTTCATTTATTTATTATTCTAAACAAGGATTGGAAGAAGTTAAAGATAAAGTAATTAAATTCGCTGAAAATGAAGGACTTACAGCACATGCTCGTTCGGTTTCTAAAAGATTTGAGAAATAAAAAAATGTAATTTTTTTCTAGGAACAAGATAAGTTACATGATTTATCAGAGTTTGAATAATAGATGAAATAAAAAAATTGAAAGGAGCGATAAATGGAAAAAAATTTTTGGAGTGATAAAATAAAAGAAATAGAGCCTTACACACCAGGTGAACAACCAAAAGACAAAAAAATATTAAACTTAATACAAATGAAAATCCTTATCCGCCATCAGCAAAAGTTATAGGAAAAAAATAGAATCTATGAATTTGGAAGATTTGAAACTATATCCAGATCCAGATGTAACAGAGCTTAGAAAGGTTATCGCTGAATATTTTTTTCTAATAAAATAAATGATGAAATTACACATAAGCAAGTATTTATTGAAATGGATCGGATGAAATTCTAGCATTTATTTTTATGACATTTTTTTAATGCAGGAGATAAAGTGTATTATCCAGATATTACATATAGTTTTTTTATCCAGTTTATGCTGATTTGTTTAATGTGAAGGAAATCAAGATTCCATTAAATGATAATTTTGAAATTGAAATTCAGAAATATTTTTAGATTGGATGGACATATAATTATTACAAATCCAAATGCACCAACTTCAATTGCTTTGAAACTAGATGAAATTGAAGAAATAGTAAAAAAATAATTCAAATCAGTTAATTATCGTTGATGAGGCATATGTTGACTTTGGCGCAGAAAGTGCTGTAAAATTAATAAATAAATACGATAATGTTCTTGTTGTTCAGACATTTTCAAAGTCACGTTCAATGGCAGGAACACGGCTTGGATATGCACTTGGTTGTGAAAGTATAATTGAAGGATTGAATAGATTAAAATTTTCATTTAACTCATACACAATCGACAGAATTTCAATTGAAGCTGGAATTGAATCTTTTAAAGATAACGAATATTTTGAAAAAAACTAATGCCAAAAATTATTCAAACTAGAGAGAAAACATCTGAAAAAAATTGAAAAAAAGTTAGGATTTAAAGTATTAAATTCGAGTGCTAATTTTATTTTTTTATTTCACATAAAGATGTCTTTGCAGGTGATTTGTACAAACAGTTAAAAAGAAAATGGAGTTTTAGTAAGATATTTTTGCAAAAGATAGAATTGATAATTATTTGAGGGTTACGATTGGAACGGATGAGGAAATGGAGATTTTTTTATTGAGAAATTGGAAAAAAATTGTTGCAAAAAAATAATATAAATTAAAAATAAACTGAATACACAAGGGGTAATTCCCCTTGTCAGAATACTAATTTAGATTAGAGCCAACTTTCGTAATAATCTACAAAAATTTTTTTATAATTTCTTTCCTTGTCTGAGTATATTTATCTTCTATCCCACCATTTTTTTCAAGCTATCAATCCATTCGCCATCAATCATAGTTCCAACATCCATATCAATACCATATTTTTACTTTTTCTAGTAACGAAACATCAGAAATATCCCCTAGACAATACAAATATCCGCACAATACACGTAGACATTCGGAACTATCATAAAAATTTGCTTTCTCTTTCTGTAATTGCTCTTTTCAAATTCTTTATTAAGAAGAAAAATTATTTTCATTTTTATCAATTTTTATCAAAAATCAAAACCTAATTTTCTTATAAAAAAATTCAGCTCTTTCTGAAGCATAAAGTATATTTTTTTAGCATCATCATAAAAGCATATTTTTCACCTCCTATATTTTTAAAATACGTTAAATTATCCAGTAAATTATACCACGATTTTTTTAATATTTCAAAATAAATTTCTTATTTTTCTGTTAATCTTGAAAAAGAGAAAAAATAGATTATACTATTTATAAATAAATTTGCAATGAAAGGATAAAATTATGAGAAAAATCTAAAAATTGAAAGAAATACATTTGAAACAAAAAAATAAAAGTTGAATTGAATATTGATGGAACTGGAAAATATGAGAATAATACGGGAGTTGGATTTTTAGATCACATGCTTGACTTGTTTGCAAAACATGGAAGATTTGACTTGAAGGTTTATTGTGATGGAGATACACAAGTTGATGATCATCACAGTACAGAAGATATTGGGATTGCGCTTGGAAAATGTTTTTATGAGGCTTTGGGAGATTTAAAAGGTGTTAAGAGATATGGGAACTTTCTTTTGCCAATGGATGAGGCATTAACATTGGTTGCAGTTGATTTGAGTGGGAGATATTTTTTGAATTTTGATGTAAATATTCCGACTGAAAAAGTAGGAACTTTTGATACTGAATTGATAGAAGAATTTTTTATTGGATTTACACGGCATTTGAATGCGACATTGCATATAAAGAATATGGCTGGAACGAATTCACATCATATAATTGAGTCGATTTTTAAGGGAGTTGCTAGGGCCTTAGCAGAAGCTGTTAGTATTGATGAAAAGTACAAAGATGAGATTCCGTCAACTAAAGGAGTTTTTAGTTTAATAAGTTAGAAAAATTAAAGTTTTTGGAAAATTGAGAAATATACTCAAACTTATTTAAAATTAAACTATTAAAAAAATTATTTATATTTAGGAGTTGAGTAAAAATAGTCAGTCACAGATTTTAAATCTAGTTTTGAAGCAAAGAAGTTTTACTATAAATTTAGATTTAAAAAAATAAAATTAAAGATTAAATCATATAAAAAGGGTAAAAATTATATACCCTTTTTATTTAATTTATAAAACGAATGTATATTTTTAATAAACAAAAATTAATATAGTTTTAATTTTAATAAATACAACTTATAAAAAAACATCGTGTTTAGAGACCTTTTAAGGACCTAAAATGAACTGAGCCAAACTTTAATCATCGATGTTTTTATCGCTTTAAAAACGCTTTTATATCAACAATTTCAGAAAATAACAAAAATTTTTAATCGGTATTCCGAAACATATTTTCATAGAAAATTATATTTTAAAAAAACATTTTTTTCTATTTATGTGAAACATAAATAGAAAAAAATCTTAATATATACTATAAAATATGGGTTTAATAGCATTTTTAATTTTTCAAAAGTTCTATAAAAGTTCTATTTTTATAAATATTTTTTTCAATTTAATTTATATCAAAAATAAGTTTATTTCCTCACTTGTAGTGTATCATTTATACAAAAATATTTCAACTATTATTTAATTTTTTTCATCAATTGTTCGTTCGCATCTTTGTACAAATGAGAATATGTGTTAATTGTTGTTTGTAAATTATCGTGGCCAAGTCTTTTACTAATAGCAGTAATATCAGCCTTAATAAATAATAAGTATGAAGCATGAGAGTGTCTAAAATCATGTAGTCTTATTTTTTTGGTAAATTCATTTTGTAAACTATATTTTTTTCTAAAACATATCGAAGTTGAGAACTTTTTAAATTGAAAAACTCCTAAATGTTTGATATTTTTTATTTTTAGAAAAATTTATCAGAAGAAAAGTATAATTTCAAATCAGAAATAAGGTTTTTCAGGCAAAGTGACTTTTCTTATTGATCCGATTGTTTTAGGCGTTGTAGTATGGTATTTTTTTATTTACATACGAAACCGTTTTATTCACATCTATAAATTTATTATAAATCAATATCTTCCTCAGTCAAGGCTAAAACTTCACCAATTCGAAGTCCTGTCCAAAATAAAATCTTTAAAAACAATTATAAAATCAGAATATTTTTTTCGTTCTTTTTCTTTTATTTTCCAATTCCAAAATTTCGATAAATTTATTAAAATCATCGACAGACCAAATTTTCATTTCAGTCCGATTTTTTCTTACTTCCAAAAGCACCCATATTTTTTACACGGATTCTCATTTAACCCTTGATATCTAGTAGCCCAATTAAACATACTTTTTTTAATGACGCATAAATATTAGCTTTAGAATTTTCACTAAATAATTTACCATTTTTCATTCTCTTTATCCAGCATTTCGTTTTGCCATTCACGAATCATATACGAAGTAATCTTATTAACTTCAACATCTCAAAAATGGCAATATATGTAATTTAAAAAGTTTGGACAGTATTAACAGCCGTTGGTTTATGTCTTTTACTATAATCCTCAAAATAAAGTTCATACAACGATTGAAATGACATATTTAAAGACTTAGTAATTTTTCTTAAATTCATATTCATATTCTTGAGCTTCTTTTTTCTTCTTAAACCCAGTTTTTGTACTTTTTATTTACACCCTTGTAATCTTTAGCATAAAACATCGCATACCATGTCTTTTTTTATCCGCATTATAATAAACTGGCATTTTTTTAAATCTCCTTATTTTTGAATCTTAAATAATTATATCATTATATCATACTTTTTATATTTAATGGAAAAATTTATCTAATTTTGACAGAGTAAAAATATAGAAGTAACCATTAAATAACATAATAAAAATATTTTTGACTATTAAAAATTTACATAACATACATTATCGGACTCATTATATAGAAGAAGGAAGAATTATTTAGAATTAAAATTTTTGTAATCTATAGGATATATAATTGTAAGTAAAAACAAATAAAAAGATCCACATTTTTGCCAATTTGTGTTATTAATTTTAATTATAATTATTAATACAAATACACATCCAACAAACAAAAACAAAAATATAAATATATAAATAAAATATACAAATAATATAATATAAAGATATTATTAATGTGATATTTTGTGTATGTGTATGTAGTAGGTAGTATTAGGGAAGGATATATATTAATATTAGAAATGTTTTTTTATTAAATATAAATATTTTATTTATTATTATTTTATTATATTATTAAAAAGTCCGATAATCTATTTTATTTTTAAAAATAAAAAAATTGAAATCAGCAAAAATTATTTTTTTCATTTTTATTTTACTTCATTCAATTTTTATTCAATTCATACGATATTTATTATTTTATTATACTACTTTCATATATATAAATACATATAAATTAGATTCTCTTTCTGTTCTGCTATTGCTATCTCTACAAAACTTTCAAAAAATTCTTTGTTCTATCATTTTTAGGATTAAGAAACACTTCTTCCGGATTTCCTTGTTCGATTATTTCTCCATCTGCCATAAATACTACTCTATCACATACTTCTCTTGCGAAACCCATTTCATGAGTTACTACTATCATTGTCATTCCTTCTTTTTGCTAAATCTTTCATGACTTTTAGAACTTCTCCCTACCATTTCAGGATCTAATGCTGATGTTGGTTCGTCAAATAATAAGGCTTCTGGCTCCATTGCTAAGGCTCTGGCAATGGCAACTCTTTGTTTTTGACCACCAGATAGACTCGAAGGATATACATCAGATTTTTCTAGTAATCCAACTTTATCTAATAATTCTTTTCCCTTTCTTTATTGCTTCTGATTTTTGTCCTCTTTTTAATGTTACAGGAGCCATAGTTATATTTTTGTAATACTGTTAAATGTGGAAATAGATTGAAATTTTTGGAAAACCATTCCAACTTTTTTCCCTGTATTTATCAATATTTAAATTTTCATCAGCTAAATCGAACTCATCTACCAAAAATATGTCCTCCAGATAACTCTTCAAGACCATTTATACATCGAAGAAAAAGTACTTTTACCTGAACCTGAAGGTCCTATTACACTAATTGCTTCGCCTTTTTCTACTTCTAAACTTATATCTTTTTAAAAACAATATTATCTCCATATTGCTTTTTCAAATTTTTCTACTTTTAATCATACTTTTAACTTGTCCTCAACTTTCTTAAAGATTTTTGACAATAATTTTTATTACTATATAGTAAATTAATGCAACTATCAACATCGTTTCAAAAAGTCTTAAAATTATTTTTTGTAAGCAACTTGTCCTTCTTTCATTAAATCAGCGACTCCAATAACTACTAATAACGAAGTATCCTTTAATGACGTAATAAACTGATTTAAAAATGGCTGGAATCATGTTTTTTAATTGCTTGTGGTAAAATAACTTTTATCATAGATTTATTAAAATGATAATCCCAAACTTCTTGCTGCTTCCATTTGTCCTTTGTCTATTGCTTGTATTCCGCCTCTAAAAATTTCTGATAAAAAGGCTCCCGCATTCAATGCTATTACGATTATTCCTGACACTTCAGGCGATAACATTCAGGTTCTTTTGATAAATGAAAAATCATTTTTAAAAAGCTTTGGTAATAAAGGAACAACTCCGAAATAAAAAGAAAAATTGTTTGAACCATTAATGGTGTTCCTCTGATTAAATCGATATACTCTCTTCCTAGAAATTGTAATGTTTTTTTATCAATTTTGAATGCCAATTTTTCTGTCTGTTGGGATGAAATTTAAATATCCTACTCCTAAACCAATTAACACTGCAAAAAAATAATGAAACAACTGTAATATAAATTGTAATTAGTAATCCTCTTAAAAATGCAAATCCATATCCAGTTATAATTTCTTTGTATGAATTTATAACTCCTATAATTCCACCTTGCTCTGAAGATGATTTTTCCTTTTGTATATAAATCGATAATTTTTATATTCACCATTTTTTTCTTAAAGTTTTTTTAAACCTTGATTAAATTCTCGAACTAATTCTTGATGAGAACCTTTTTTTACCATAAAACCATTACCGACATTTGTTAATTTTTTTCAGTTCCTACTTTTAATTGAGTATCAGGATCTTGATTTAGTGTATATGATATTACTGGTAAATCTTCAAAAGCAGCATCAGCTTGTTTATTCTCAACAGCTTTTAACATCGAAACTGTATCATCATAAATTCTAACTTCTGCCTTCCCTTTTAGATTTTCTTCAGTATATTTTTGACCTGCCGTCCCACTTTTTAACAGCTAATCTCTTTCCAACTAAATCCTTTCCATTTTTTATAGTTGTGTTATCCTTATGAACTATCGCAACAATCCCTGTATCATAGTAAGGATCAGAAAAATCAACAACTTTTTTTCTAGCCTCTGTGATATTAGCACCCGCTATTGCTCCATCAATTTGCCCTGATTCAAGTGCTGGAATAATCCCTCCAAAATCCATTGGAACTATCTCAACTTCAAATCCTTGCTCTTTGAAATTGCTTTCATTAAATCTACATCAATTCCTTTATCTACATTATTCTCTTTGAAAGAAAATGGTGGATAAATTAAATCGACTGCTATAATATATTTTTTTACCTGTTTTTAGATGAGCATTTTTAATATCATTCTTTTTACTACAAGATATAAAAATAGTAAAAATCATTAACATTACTGGTAAAAATCCTTTTCCTCATCATTCTACAATATTCTCCTTCCTTTTTCACTTAATCTATCAAATTTTTAAATTATATTTTTAAAAATTATACAATTCATAAATCAACTTTTGCGGAATCTTTTTATCCAATTTCCATAATATTTTCATTGGCTTATCGTCTTGACTGTTGTAATATTGTGCATTTCCTAGATAAATAAAAGGATTCGTCTTATTCCCCATTCATAAAAGCATATTTTTCGTATAAAAATATGAACTTTGAAAGCCTTTTTCTTTATGATGAATGAACATTTGTCCAACGCTTGAATTATGAGAAGTTTTTGGTTGACTTATCCACTGAATAATATCATCTGCAAATAATGAATTGTCATACTTTTAAATTCTCTTGAAAAATGTGCGTTTTATCAATTGTCGCAAATAAGCAAATATCTTTATCAGTATTCGCATAACCGGCTCTCCAGCTACCTTTTTAGCACCTTAGAATCAAGTAATATTTGTAATTCCACTCGCTTATATTCTTTATACGAAATGAGAATATTTTCGTTAAATTCATCTAAATCATTTCTTCTAAATTCATTCAAACCTAGATAAATTAATTGTTTCAATCGATTTATAAAATTTGATTTATTTACTTTTTTTGGTTAGATTTTTATAGTACTTTTTTTCATTTAATTTTTCCATTTGAAAATAATTTTTCATATTTTTTTAGAAAATTTATAGCCATAAAAGCGTTTTTCTAAAAATCTCATCTTCCATCAATTCCTCAAATATCCTATTCAAAAAGGTAATTTTTCAAAATTTCCTTTGATATCAAAAACTCCTTATATTTGTTTAATAAATCATTGTTATTAATATATTCTTTTTCCAGTTGCTAAATAATCAATAATTAAAAAGGTAAACGGCTCAACAAGTGTTAATTTCTTTTTCTAAATATTCTAAAAATTCAATTTCAGTTTTTATTTAATGGATTTTTCTCATTTTCTTTTTTTAAAAAAATTTTAGAATCTTCAAATTGTAATTGAGCGTTATAAAATGAATGCATTTTTAAGCATAATTCCTGAAATAACTCAATATTAGTATCAAAATCTCTCACTTGTAAAAAAACTCATCTTCAGATTTCCCAATTTCAGCTTTTATAATCTAAATACATTTCCTTTAAAATATTTTTTTGAACTAAAATTAATTTTTTTCTATTTTTCAATAATACGATTTTGGCAAATTCTATCTAACTCTACATAACAAGATTTTTGGAATATTTGAAAATTGATTTTTAATTTCATTTATAATTTTTCTTTTTGTGAATAAAGTATCTTTATTATCAACTTCACTCGAAAAAAATAATTTATTAATAAATAATCTTTTTGTGATTTCAATAAAATCAATAATTGTCACAAAGTCTTTATTTTTAGCCTTTCTAAGACCTCTACCAATTTGCTGAATAAAAATCGTTGATGACATTGTCGGACGTAAAAACAATAATAAATTTATCGTTGGTATATCAATTCCTTCATTTAAAATATCAACTACACATAAAATTTCTATTTCCTTGTTTTTTTGAATTTTTCTAAAATTTCTGTTCTTTTTATTAGAATTAGTTTGAGCTGTTATTGTATCAGCTTTGTAGCCTTTTTCTTAAATTCTTCTTTCATAAAAAAAGAGCATGTTCAATATTCTGACAAAACGCAACACCACTCAATTTATCACCATCAAACCCAAATTTTTTTAATTTTTTTCAACAATATAGTCTATTCGTCTATTTAACATTAAATTTTCTAATAATTTTTCCTCATCATATTTTCCATTTCTATACGGAATTTTACTATAATCAACTAAATAATCATTTATTCCAAAAATAATGAAAAAGGAACTATCAAATCTTCTTCAAGAGCCTCTTTAATATTAATTTCTTCAACTACATTATAATCACATAATTCTAAAATGTCTTTCCCATCCATTCTTTTTTGGTGTCGCAGTCAAACCAAGTAAAAATTGTGGCTCAAAAATACTCCAATACTTTCACATAGCTATCCGAACTCGAATGATGAAATTCATCAACAACAACATAATCAAAATGCTCTCTTTCAAATTCTTTTGTAACAATTTCGTAATGATTGAATTGTTGCAAATACCATTTTTATCAAATTCCTTCTTTCCTGCAAAAATTCTCCCAAAATTTTTGTTTTATGAATATTCAAAATCTTTGAAAAACGTTCATTGCATTTTCTAGAAGTTCTTCTCGATGTGCAATAAATAGAATTTTTTCCATTTTTGATATTTTTCTTTATTTGTTTTTGTGATTATTGAACAGTTTTTCAATTTCATTTTCAACATTTAATTTATTATTATAAAAATTTTTAATATCCATTGCTGCTAGAAAAGTTTTTCCCAGTACCAGTAGCAGCAATTACAAGGCCCTTTTTATTACCTTTTTCTAGTAATCATCAACTTTTCCAATGCTTTTTTTCTGCATACTGTTAGGCTCAAAATGATTTTTTTCTTTTCTTTTTGATTTTCTATAATCAAATGTTCCTTGAATAGAAAATGTTACTCTTGTAGTTTTCATACTCTCTCACAAAATCTTCAGTCAATTCAATCGCTTCATTACTTTTCCATAAAGTCTCAAACTGTTTCAACGATTTTTCCAAAAATATCAAAAACTACTATTCGTTAGTTTCACATTCCATTCTTCCGCAGAATACAAAAGCACTTTGACTAATATTCGACGACCCAATTATCACGCTGTGATATTTTCTCTTTTCAAAAATATGCTTTCGTATGAAAAACTTTCACTTGAATTATTATAAATCTTAACCTTAATATTCTTATACTCCAAAAGCTTTTTCAGAGCCTTAGAATCCGTGATATTCAAATAAACAGAAGTTATAATCTCACCACAAACTCCCTTTTCTTCAAGCTCATCCAGAACACTAATTAAAAGCTGAATCCCAGAATACCTTATAAAACTCACAATAAAATAAAATTTCTTACAACTTAACAATTCTTGTTTCAAATATGTAAAAAAATTACGAAATTGCAACTTTTCATTAGTAATAAGTTCATTAATATTTCCAATTATTTCATTATTTTTGTCTTTTTAATGGCAGTTCGAAAATGAAAATCCATATCATCAATTTTTTTATCATAATTAACATCATAATCAAAAATTAGAAAAATGGGAAGAATCAGAAATTAAATTCAGAAAATAAAGCTGTTTTTCAGTAAATTCAATAACCTTTTGATAGTCACTTGATTCTATAAAACCTTTAATTTTTCTCTGAAAAACTTTCTAAAACCTCAAATTCTAAATTTTCTTTATATTCTGATATTTCTAAAGTTCTATTATTAGTTTCTTTTTCATCTTCATTTTCCAAATAACTCGTGTTACCTATATTAACCGATTTTTCGCATTAAAAATATTTCTTTTCACTTCCCACTCCAATTTCTTTTTTTGTCACTTAACTTAAAACTCAAAACAACATAAATTTACAAAAATGATTATTCTTTTACCAAAAATCCCAAATTCTACTATTTGCAGTCTGATTCTTCATCATCTTAAAAAAATATTCTAAACATTATCAAAAACATCATAATAACTTCCATGTAATTGGCTTTCCTCAAATGGTATTTTTATAAAAAAATTAGCACATTCCATAAGTTTTTGGCCATTTATAATTTCCACAAGAAGAACCTTCAACTTTAACAATGTCGATATTTGAAAGCATTGTATCAAATTGATTTCGTAGTGGAAAATCTATAAAACTTCTATCAAATTTAATATTATGTGCTACAAAAATGATTTGTATCCTGACAAAACATAAAAAGTTATCCATATCTTCCTTAAAAGTTAAAAGGATATTCAATACCAGTACTTTGAATTATATTTTTTTCTCGCTAAGGATAACATCATCTGTTAGACCATTTACATTAATAGCACCTTCATTCAGTTCTTCTCCGTCGTTTCTAAAATAAAAATCTATTAAATTCTTCTAATTTTTGTCCAACGTTCTTTTTCTATTTCTGATTTTTTTCAGAATTGTAATTAACCTTTATCGCAGACATTGACAAGACTGAACTTCCTTGAAAACCCATTCGTCTCAACATCAAAAATATTATATTTCTATCTATTTTGTTCATATTCACTTTTTTTATCTCTTTCCTACAAAAATTAGTCATTTAGTTTTAAAACTGATAAGAATGCTTCTTGAGGAATTTCAACATTTCCTATTGCTTTCATACGTTTTTTTACCTTCTTTTTGTTTTTCTAATAATTTTTTTCTTACGTGTAATATCTCCACTGTAACATTTAGCAAGCACATTTTTTTCTAAGAGCCTTAATTGTCTCTCTCGCAATAATTTTCGTACCAAGTGCAGCTTGTAACGGTATTTCAAATTGTTGTCTAGGAATAACCTCTTTCAATTTCTCAACAATGGCTCTTCCTCTATAATAAGCATTATCCTTATGAGCAATAAAAGAAAAAGCATCTACAGGATTTCCACTAACTAAAATATCCACTTTTACCAAGTCCGATTCTTTATAACCAATCATTTCATATTCAAATGAAGCATACCCTTTCGTACGTGATTTCAATTTATCATAGAAATCAATTACAATCTCTGCAAGAGGCAAATCATAACTAATCATTGTACGAGTATCATCAAGATAATTCATATTTATAAACGTACCTCTCTTTTTCTTGACAAAGTTCCATAACATTACCAACAAAATCTTTTGGAACAATAATCGTCCCTTTTACATATGGTTCCTCAATATATTTTTTACCTTCTGGAAATTCTGCTGGATTATCAATTACTGTCATTTCTCCTTGCTCAGGCGTCACGTGATATTGAACTGACGGTGCTGTTGAGATCAAATCAATATTAAATTCACGACGTAGTCTCTCTACAACTATTTCCATATGTAAAAAGTCCTAAAAATCCACATCTAAATCCAAATCCCAATGCAAGTGATGTTTCAGGCGTATAAGATAACGATGCATCATTTAATTGTAATTTTTCCAACGCTTCTCTCAAATCTTCATAATCATCAGTAGAAACAGGATAAACTCCAGCAAAAACCATACTTAATGCTGGACGATATCCCTCAAGTGCCGTACTTGTAGGGATTTTTTTACATGAGTAATTGTATCTCCAACTTGTGTATCTTTAATTGATTTAATACCAGTAATAATATATCCAACTGAACCAGCTGATAATTCCTTCACTTCTTTCATTTTAGGTGAGAAAACTCCAACTTCCAATACATCAAATTCCTTATCAGTAGACATTATTTTTAATTTTATCTCCTTTAGAAATTTTACCTTCTATGATTCTAATATACGTAATAACCCCTCTAAAGTCATCATAATGCGAATCAAAAATTAATGCTTTTTAAAGGATTATCTACTTTTCCCTTTAGGTGCTGGAATAAATTTAATAATCGCCTCTAGCAAATCCTCAATTCCAAATCCGGTTTTCCCAGAAACAAGAACCGCATCATCAGCTGGTAACCCGATAACATCTTCAATCTCTAATTTAACCTTATCTGGATCAGCTGAAGGTAAATCAATCTTATTTATTACAGGTAATATTTCCAAATCGTTTTCCAACGCCAAATAAACATTCGCCAACGTTTGTGCTTCAATTCCTTGAGCCGCATCAACAACAAGCAAGGCCCCATCACAAGCAGCAAGAGATCTAGAAACCTCATAAATAAAGTCAACGTGTCCTGGAGTATCAATTAAATTTAATTCATAAGTTTCTCCATCCTTCGCTTTATAATTCAAAGTAACAGCTTGAGCCTTAATTGTAATTCCTTTTTCTCTTTCTAAATCCATACTATCAAGCAACTGATCTACCATTTCTCTTTGCGTAACAGTCCCAGTCATTTCCAGTAACCTATCCGCAATAGTAGATTTTCCATGATCAATATGTGCAATTATCGAAAAAAATTCCTTTTTATTCTTTTGATCTAACATACTATCTTTTTTCCTCCAAATTTACTAAATTTCTTACTAATTATCTAATATTAATAGTCATATCACTTTAAATTTAACTTTAAAAATTTTTGACTAATTTCTAAACGATTCTTAAATCTTATCATAAAAATAAATCTCATTTTTATTCGTATGATTTTTATTAGATAGATTCAAGTATATATTGCTTTTTTTATTATATAATAATTTATTAAAATATACAAGTAGATTTTTCTCAAAAGACAAATCTCAATTCTTTTTCATTACAATTATTCTAAAATAAAAAAAGTACCTATAAACCTTCCAACCCTAAAATCATCCAGTTTTTTCAGTACTTTTTATTCACACTATAATCTATTCTAATTATTTATGTTTCTTATAAGCTCTAATTCTATTAGGCAATGAGAACAATTTAATAAATCCTTCTGCATCTTTATGGCTATACAATTCACTAGATCCAAATGAAGAAATTCCTTCATCATACAAAGCAAAAATCAGTAAATCTTCCAGCAATCTTAATGCTACCTTTATACAATTTTAATCTAATTGTTCCTGTAACATTTTTTAGAAGTTTCATCAACAAATGCGTCCAATCCTTCTCTTAATGGTGTAAACCATTGTCCAGCATATGTAATATCAGCATATTTTCTTGAAACTAATTTTTTTGAATTCAAAAGTATCTTTATCTAAAATCAATGTTTCCAAATCTTTTTAATGCTTCCATTAACAATGTTCCACCTGGTGTTTCGTAAACTCCTCTAGATTTCATTCCAACTAATCTATTTTCTACGATATCAATTACCCCAATACCATTTTTCTCCAGCAATTTTATTTAATTTTCTCAATAAATCAACAGGTTTCAATGCTTCACCATCAACTTTTACTGGCCACCCTTCTTCAAAAAGTAATGTCTACATAAGTTGGTTTATCAGGTGCTTTTTTCAGGAGGTGTAGTCATAACATAAACGATATCCTCTTTATGTTCATTTTTCCAATCCTTCAATATCTCCACCTTCATGAGAAATGTGCCATAAATTTTTGATCTCTTGAATAAATTTTTCTTTTGTAACATTTACTTTAATGTCAAATCTTTGTGCATAATCAATCGCATCTTCTCTTGAACTAATATCCCAAATTCTCCAAGGTGCAATTATTTGTATTGTTGGATCAATAGAGAAAATTCCAGTTTCAAATCTTACTTGGTCGTTTCCTTTTCCAGTACATCCGTGACAAATGTATTTAGCTCCTTCTTTATGAGCAACTTCAACCAATGCTTTTTGAAATAATTGGTCTTGCAAATGAAGTTCCTAATAAATATTTGTTTTCATAAACTGCTCCAGCTCTCAATGCTCTAAAAGCATAATTTTTTTACAAATTCTTCTTTTTATCTTCCACATAAACTTTAGTTGCTCCAGATTCAATTGCTTTTACTTTTACAGCTTCCATATCTTCATCTTGCCCTACATCCACGCAACAAGCTATTACTTCTAAATCATAATTTTCTTTTAACCAAGGTATAATTATTGATGTATCTAATCCACCTGAATACGCTAACACTACTTTATCTTTCATATTTTCAGTCCTCCTATTATAAAAATTGTTATATCATAACTTATCATATTTGAAGGATATTGTCAATTGTAATTTTAAAGAAAAAAATCACAATCAATTTAAGACTGTGACTTTTTTTCATAAATACTTACTTTTTATTATTTAGCACTATTTAAAAATTATTTTACAGAAGCTTCATAAATTTCTTTAATAGCTTCAGCCAAATCTTTGTTAAATTCATCATCACTTTGTTGTGCTGACAATCCTTCAGTTAATGCTCTTGAGAAACTTGCGATAACTCCTTTATTTTTAGCAAGAATTTCGTTTGCTTCTTTTCTTGGATAACCTCCTGATAATGCGACAACTCTTACAACTCTTGGATGTTTTGTCAAATCTTCATAAAAGTTTTCAACTGTTGGAAGTGTAACTTTTAACATAACATTTGAAGTTTCAGGCAATTTATCAAGATGTTTTTTAATTTCATTTTTCAAAATAGTTTCACATTCTGCTTTATCAACATTGTGAATATCTACTTCTGGTTCAATAATTGGAACAAGTCCAGCTGCAATAATTTTATCTGCAACTTCAAATTGTTGATCTACAACTTTTGCAATTCCTGTTTGAGATGCTTTTTTAATAACAGAACGCATTTTTGTTCCGAAAATATGTCTTTCGTTTGCTCGGCTCAAAAGATCGTCTAATCCAGGAATAGGTTTCATAACTTGAACTCCATCTTCCAATTCTTCTAGTCCTTTATCAACTTTTTAAGAAAAGGTAAAACTCCTTTTTTTCTTCCCACAAAAAGTCAGCTGTATATTTATCATCAATTTTTTTCTATCCATAGTTTGTTCAAATAAAATAGCTCCTACAATTTCCTTTATCATTAAAAGGCAGGACTTTTTATAATTCTAGTTCTCATTTTTATGAATCAAGTCAAACATTTCTGTATCATTAGAATATTCACTTTCATCAATTCCATACAATTTTCAAGGCTTTCGGAGTACTTCCACCACTTTGATCCAATGCTGCAATAAATCCCTTTTCCGTTTCTCATTCTTTCTAATCTTTCTTTCATCTTAATCTTCCTCCTAATTTTTATAATAAAATAATTTGATTTTTCAAAATCTATTATTTATATTTTTTTATCATAGCACTTTTTTAAAATGTCAAGTGTAAAAATTTTTAATAATACTTTTTTATTTTTTTACTATTTAAATATTAATTTAGTTATAGAATTTTACAAAGTTTACAGGCGTATAATAATAAATATGAAGAAATTAGGAGGAGTAAATTATGGAAAATAATGTTTTATTAGCGGTATTTAAAAATCAACTTAGTGCATATGAAGTTTTTAAATGATATTAAAAAGTAATTTTATTGGTAAAAATTACGTGATTACTGAAGCAGCAGTAGTTAAAAAAAGAAAATGGAAAAGGTAGTTTTCAAAGAAGGATTTAAAGTTTCTTCAGATGGTAACATAGGTTTTCCTTTCTGGTGGATTATTAGGTGCTTTTTGTTGGAATTATTGGAGGGCCTTTAGGAATTTTTATTGGGTGGATCATTAGGAGCATTGATTGGTGGTAATAGAGGAAATTCTTCAGATCAAGTAAAATCTGGAATTTTATCTGATACTACAAAATATTTGACAGATAATAACTTTGGATTAGTCTTACTTGCGACTGAAGAAGCAAATTCTGAACTTGATAACTATTTAAAAATATGATGAAGAAGTTATTTTAAGAAAAGATGCAAACACTGTTCAAAAAGAAATTGAAGTTGCTAAAGAATATGAAAAAGAATTATACAAAACAGCTGCTTATGATGAATTTAAAAAGAAAGCAAACGAAGAAACAGACAAATTTAAAAAAATAGAGTGGATGATGTTCTTTCAGATTTAAAAGATAAATTTGAAGAAGCTGATAAAAGACTTAAATTGGAAGTTGCTAAATTAAGACAAAAGATTAAAAATAGTCAACTTTTATTTTATTTTTTTTATTTTTGATAATTTGATAGTTTTAAATAAAAATCACAATCATTTAAGACTGTGATTTTTATATATTTCTTATATCCTAAAGCTTTATCCCATTCAGAAATTCTCGAATTGTATTTTGCTAAAAATTCTTTGATTCCAGTACCAGAAATTTCAACTTTTCTCATAACATCGTTATTAGAAAGTTTTTACATTTTCGAAAATCTTCTTTTGAAGCTACTTCTCAAAAATTGTGTGTTTGTCGTTTAACCATTCTGTTGGAACTGTTGTGATGAAAAATTGACTTCCATTTGTTCCAGGCCCAGCATTTGCCATAGCTAATTTACCTGCTGATGAAAAGTTTAATCCGTTGTTTACTTCATCTTCAAATTTATAACCAGGGCCTCCCATACCAGTTCCAGTTGGATCTCCACCTTGTGCCATAAAAATTATCAATAACTCTATGGAATTTTAATCCGTCATAAAATCCATGTTGTGCTAAATTCACAAAGTTTGCAACTGTGACAGGAGCTTTATCTGGAAATAATTTTAAATTAATTTCACCTTTATCAGTTGTAATTTTTGCATTTATTTCTGTCTTTACTGCTATAGGTTTGATCTTAACTTTTTTAGTTTGTTTTCCAAAAACTGATGCTTGAACAGCAAACAATAGTAAAAGTGACATAAAGATTGTCATTAATTTCTTCATAATTTTTCTTCTTCCTTTCAATTTATTTTTATTAATTATACTACAAATTCTGTCAAAAATCTATTTTTTAAAATCAGAATTTTGTAAATTTATAAATTTTTAGCTTTTTCCAATACCTCTTTTTGTAACCGATAAGTTAATAATTTTTAAGGTATTTTCATAATTTAGCCAACTATAATCTTCTATTTCAGAATCATCAATTTTTAAGATTCTTCCATTTGTATATCCTAAAAAGAAAGCTCACTTTTTTTCAAGATGTTCTCACGAGGTACATAAGTTATTTCGCCTTAAAATCAGAAATTATTTCTATATCAAGTCCTGTTTCTTCCTTCACTTCTCTAATCGCCGTCTGCTTTTCATTTTCCCCATGTTCAGTATGCCCTTTCATAAATCCCCAATTTCCATTATGCATTTTCACAATCAAAAATTCCTTATTTTTCAGGATTATAAATTAAAAGCTCCACACGATTTCTCATATTCCAATTTATCTGCCAATTTATACTTTTTCAATAAATACTTAACAATTTCTTCCTTTTTTTGTTTTCCAAAGTATTTTCCAAAACCAAATCGTAAATCTTATTTTTAATTTTACTAATATCTACTGAATTAAATTTCAAATTAATTAAAGTCAATTCCAGTAATATCTAGATCTCTAATATTGGGTATTTCTCCTTGCTTTTTAATCTCTTCTATTCGATGAATAAATTTTTTAATAGCTCTTCGGTTTCTCCCTTATCAAATTTCCTTTTTGAATTCATATCAGCTTCCAATAAGTTCAAAAGTCTCTTAAAATTTCTAGTATCTAAATCAATAATCAATTTTTTAAAGCCTTGTCTGGAATATCATTGTATATTAACGAATGATTCAATATTATCTTTTTCACGAAAAATATCAATTCATTAGACACCTTTAGATAACGTAATTTTTCCTCAGCAATTAATGCACTCTCTTTTTCATAATTGTAAAATGACCTGTTCCCATCTGCATCAATTACCATTGTACTTATCTTACCAAGTTCATGAAACATTGCAGCTAACCGTGTTATCAAATCAACATTACACAATTCTATTGTTTTTAGTGTATGCTTAAAAACACTCTCTTCAGCTTTTGGATGCTCAAGAATGTAAGTATACTTAAATTCAGGAATTATATGCTCAATATTTTCAATTTTTTTCATTTCATTCAATGCTTTTTGAAGAATAAGGCCCTAACAAAAATTTTTACTAATTTCATCAAAAATCCGTTCTTTCGATATCTTATTCAAAAAAATTTTCTCTTATCAAAAATAGCTTCAGCTGTTTTTCCTATCAAGCGAAAAACCAAACTTTGAAATAAATCGAAATGCACGCATTATCCTCAATGCATCTTCTTCAATACGTAATTTTGCTTTTCCTACAAATCGAATTATTTTCTTTCTCGCATCATTTTGACCATCGAATAAATCAATTAATCCCTTTTCATCATTGTAAGCCATTGCATTCACTGTAAAGTCTCTTCTCGCTAGATCATCTTCGATGTTTTTGAATAAATTTTTACAGTTTTTGGGGTAACGGCTATTTAAGATTCCTATTTCTTTACGATATTTCGCAATTTCATATTCTTTTTCCATTAAGTGTTATCATTAAAATACCAAAATGCGGTTCAACTTCCTTAGGATCACAATTCAAAAAGATTCTCTTTAAATCGTTATAAGGTATATCGGTTGCAAAATCATAATCATCTGGTTCTATGCCAATGAGCATATCTCTAATAGCTCCTCCAACAAGAAATCCAGTTCCATATTTATTCAATTGTTCTAAAATGTATTTCACATCCTCGTTTAATTTAAATTGCATACCGATATCCTTTCTTTAGTTTTTTATTTTTTCGCAATTTAGCGATATAGAATCCGTCTAAATATTCATTTTCATAAGAAATATACACTCCACCAAACTCATCTTCTATGGTTTTCACATTATTTTGGAATTTTAACTTCTTCTACTTCTAAATCATTGTATTTTTCTAAAAAATACTCTAAGTTATTAGTATTTTTCGTTTTTTTAGAAAATGTGCAAGTGCTATATATTATAGTACCATTCGATTTTTAACGCCTTGTAAGCACTATCAAATATTTTCTTTTGTATTTTTTCAATTTTCTAATATCATTTACTGTCAAATTGTAAATTTTTTCAGGCTTTTTACGTAAAACTCCCAGTCCACTACACGGAACATCTAACAATATTTTTATCAAATTGTTTATTCAAATTTTCTATTTGAGTTGCATCATTTAATACAATCTCGAAGTTATCAAATTCATATTTTCTTTTTAATTTATTCAAAATCTTAATTTTATGCTCATGAATATCTGTTGCAACTAATAATTTTGGATTAAAAGTTTGCAAGATTGCTAAAGATTTACCACCTGGTACTTTTTACTAGCATCTAAAACAGTTTCATTTTCCGTAATTTCAAGATTTTTCACTGCTAAATATGAAGATGCATCCTGAATAACGATGTCACCTTTTTCAAATACTCCTCTGTCTCAAAAATATTAGCATTTGACAAATAGTAAACTTCATCAACAGAAAATAAAATTTCCGTTCCAATTTTTTTCTAAAATTTCTTCAAATTTTTTTCTTTTTGTCAATTTTTTGGACTGTATCGAACAGACAAATAACTTCTCGTTTTATATGACTTCATTATATCCAAATAATTTTCAGGATAATCAATTTTTCAATTTATTAACAAACCATTGCGGATATGAATTTAAAATCCCATCCTTTTTATCTTCAGGAATTTGTACATCAATTTCTTCCTTATTTTTCAAAATATTTTTGCAAAACAGCATTCACAAATCCAACTTGATGGCTATTAATTTTTCGCAATTTCTCCCTGCTCAAACAGAACTCCTGCATTATCTGATTCCATCAAAAACAATTGTGCAACTGATATTCTTAATAACTGTTTAATTTTTTTCGTTTTTGGATATTTTCTAGTCGTTTTTCAAGCAAATAATCAATGTATATCAAATTTTTTAATACAATATTTATCACATTTGTAACAAACATTCTTTCTTTTTCTTGTATAATTTCTCGTACTAAAATAGTGATTTAATTGAATATTACTATACTTTCCTTCAGCTAAAAATTTCATCCAACAAATTGACTAAATCGTACTTCATATTATTTTTACAGTTTTTCATTTCCTTTGATTTTTTTCATTTTCTATTTCCATTCCCATTTTACAATTTCAACATCTGTTTCATTATCAGCAAATACTTCAATTCCATCTGCACCAAATTTAGGTAAAATTTTTGAAGAAAATACTTCTTTTCCACCATTTATAAATACTTCAATACTAGAATTGTCTACAAAAACAGTTAATTCCAATTCATTAACATTATCAAGTGCCACTTTTCTCAAGCTTTTATCAACTTGTTCCCCTTTGCTTCTGTCTAACACAAATTTCTTATCAGCGTAATCTAATTTTTAAAATTGTTTCACTTTCTTTTCCAACTCTCAATTTCAATCCAACATTTCCTGTAATATTTTTGAATTTTGCATTTTAATTCATATGTTGTTCAGTTCCAACTTTTTCAGTACCTTTAACTTTTGAAGAAAATTCAATTTTTTTCTCCTCTAATTGTCTCCATTTCCTTAATCGGCAATTGATAAAGTTTTTCCATCGATTACTTTCAATTCTCTCGGCAATGTCAAGCTATGAATCCAACCATTTTTGTCATAGGAAAATCTTCTTCTTCTGGAACTCCCATCCAACCTACGATAAGTCTTCTACCTTTATCATCTTCCATAGATTGTGCGCATAAAAATCATGTCCTCTATCAATTTCTACAAAATCTGAAGTAATTTCAAATTCTGGTTTTGCATAATCTAATTACCAAAAATATCCAGTTTGATATTTATTTTTGATATAAATCTCCTTCTGGCTCTAATCCTTGTGGCGACACTACTAATAAATCTACAATTTCTCCAGTTTTTCATCTTTCAATTGAAAATAGTCAGGACATTCCCCATAAATCCAAAATCCTTTTAATTTACCGTGATTTGCTCCTGCAATTTCTCCTTCAAATTTCCAATCTTTAATATTTTCAGAAGAATAAAGAACAACTTTTCCTTCTAATTTTCACTCTGAATCCAAGAACTGCATAATATTTTCCGTCTTTTTCCCAAATTTTTGGATCTCTAATATCTCTAGTGTATCCATCTGGCTGATTTACAATACTTGGTTCCCATCTTTCAAAAATGCTCTCCATCTTCTGATACTGCTAAACATGATAAGATTCTCTGTTTCCTTCGTCATCTTTTACATTCCCGGTATAAAACAAGTATAATTCCCCATCAATCACAATTCCACTTCCAGAATAAACACCATTTTTTGAATACCAAGTATCGAGGTCTTAATGCTGTCTCATCTTTCCCAATGCAACAAATCATCACTCACTGTGTCCCCAAGTTTTATTTTTATGATCCACTCCTAACGGATTCCATTGATAAAACATATGATGTTACCTTTAAAGTGTGTAAATCCATTTGGGTCATTTATCAATCCAACAATTCCTTGAACATGATATTTTTGTCTCCAAAAATCTTTTAGCCCTCTCTTTATTTTTCCCAAAACATGCCTTTTTCTTCATTTATTTTTCACATCTTCAAAAATCCATAGGTACCTCGCATTCTTAAATTTTTATATCTTAATATTTACATATTCGTTTATATGATACCATATAAAGAAATGAATACCACAACTAACTGTTTTTTATTTTATAAGTAAAAAGACTAGAATAATCTAGTCTTCTCCATCATATTTATTTAATTCTTATTAACTTTTTATTTTTAATTTTACTGATTTTCAAATCCACCTGTATAAAGTTGATAATAAGTTCCTTTTTCTTTTAACAATTCTTCGTGATTTCTCTTTCAATAATTCTTCCTTGATCTAAAAACCATTATAACATCTGAATTTTTGATTGTAGAAAGTCTGTGAGCAATTACGAATACTGTTCTTCCGTGCATTAATTTATCCATTCCTTCTTGAACAATTTTTCTGTTCTCGTATCAATACTGAAGTTGCTTCATCTAAAATTAATACTGGTGGATCAGCAATAGCTCTGGCAATCGCAAGTAACTGTTTTTGTCCTTGAGAAAGACTTGAACCGTCACCACTTAAATAAGTATCGATATCCTTTTTGGTAAATGTTTTATAAAATGATGTGCATTCAGCTAATTTAGCCGCATCAATCACTTCTTCTTCAGTTGCATCTAATTTTTCCAAAACGGATGTTATCAGCAACAGTTCCTGAAAATAAATGTGTATCTTGTAATACAATTCCAAAAGATCTTCTTAAATCAGGTTTGTAGATCTTCTCAATATTAATGTTATCATATCTTATTTTTCCTGAATTAATATCATAAAATCTATTAATCAAATTTGTAATTGTCGTTTTCCCAGCACCAGTTGCTCCTACGAAAGCTATTTTTTTGACCAGGTTTTGCAAAATAATGTGATATCGTGTAATATTTGTTTTTCTTTCGTATAACCAAAATCAACATTTTTCCGAAAACAACGTCTCCTAATAATTGTTCATATGTTGTAGTTCCGTCCTTATGAGGATGTTTCCAAGCCCAAATACCTGTTCTTTCTGGTGTTTCTTCAATTTTGTTTTCATCATTGAATTTTGCATTTACTAAAGTTACATATCCTTCGTCAAATTCTGGAACTTCATCTAATAGTTTGAATACTCTCTCTGCTCCTGTGATGCTAGAATTACTGATGTTAATTGTTGTGCTATTTGAGAAACTGGTTGATTTATAGTTTTTATAAATTGTAAAAACGAAACTAATCCCCCAATTGTAAATCCACTAACCCATAAAATACAAATACCGAACCAATAACCGCCGTTAGCACAAAGTTCATATTCCCTAAATTTCCAACAGCAGGCCCTAAAATATTAGCATATTTCATCGCATCATTTGAACTTTCAAACAATTCTGTGTTATTTTTCAAAATTCTCGTTAGCTTCATTTCCTATGAGAAAACTTTTACAACCTTTAGTCCTTCAATCATTTCTTCTGCATAACCGTTAACTTTCCCAATATTTTTGCTGTGCCTTATAATTTCTCGACTTTTTGTAGAAATTATTTTTATTATCGTAATCATAATATTATCATTAAAAACAACGATTAGTGTTAACGGTACATTTAAAATAAAGCATCGAAATTAAAACACTCACAATTGTTACAACTGACGAAATCATTTGCGAAGGCTTTCCACCATCATTGCTCTTAATGTATCAATATCACTCGAATATACACTCATTATGTCTCCGTGAGCATTAGTATCAAAAATTTAATTGGAAGACTTTCCATATGTTCAAATACTTCATCTCTCAATTTTTCAACGTTCCTTGTGCTATAATTACCATAAAAATTCCATATAAATATGTGAAATAATCGACATAAACAATTATCATTTTTCCAATTATTGCTGCAAGTGAACAAAAAGTCCACATGAGGTTTATTTATATTAGAACAATAAATCCATCCATCAGTTGTTTCGTAAACATTGTCCCAACGACCATAAAGAATGAACTCAAAAATATGAAAAACTATAACAGCAGTCATTCTAAATTTGTAATTTTTAAACATATATCCTAAAGTCTGAATAACACTTTTTATTTGATAATCGAAAACATTTGTTGGTTTTGCCATTATTTATCACTCCCTTCTGTTTGAGATTCATAAACTTCACGATAAATTTTTATTTGTTTTCAATAATTCGCTGTGAGTTCCAATTCCTGTGATAACTCCATCGTCTAATACAATTATTTTTATCAGAATCTTTTACAGAAGAAACCCTTTGACCGATAATAATTTTTCGTAATTTCTGGTAACTCTTTGTTAAAGGCATCTCTTATCAATCTATCTGTTTTTTGTATCAACAGCACTTGTCGAATCGTCTAATATTAATATTTTCGGCTTTTTCAATAATGCTCTTGCGATACATAATCTTTGTCTTTGTCCACCAGAAACATTTGTTCCGCCACGTTCAATCATCGTGTCGTGTTATCAGGAAATTTTTGAATAAATTCATCTGTGAGCAATTTTACATGCTTTTCAATTTCCTCGTCTAGTTGCATTTTGTTTCCCCAAACGAAGATTTTCTTTAATTGTTCCGAGAAAAGTACATTTTTCTGTAAAACCATTGCCACATTGTCACGAAGAGTTTTTAATGTCATAATCTTTTACGTTTACTCCTCCAACCAAAAACTTCTCCATTTAAAACATCATACAATCTAGGAATAAGCTGAACCAAAAGCCGATTTTGCACTTCCTGTCCCTCAATAATTCCCAAAGTTTCTCCAGACTTTATATCCAAATTAATATCCGTCAAATTCAACACGTCAGGATTATTACTATAACTAAAATTAACATTTTTAAATTTAATATCTCCAGATTTTACAACTTTTTATCGGATTTTTCTGGTTTTTATACTTGGTTCTTCTGATAAAACCATCGCTATTCTTTCACCAGAAGCTCTTGACCAAATAATATTTACCAACATCATTGAAAAGCATCAGTAAACTCATTAAAATATTAATCGTATAAGCAAACAAACTTGTCAATTCTCCAGTTGTTAACTCGTTTACAACAATCATTTTAACTCAAACCATGAAAGTAACAAAATACATGAAAAATACTGTCAACTGCATTACTGGCGAAATAAAAATTATTATTTTTCTGCTTTTTAAAAATGTATCTCTTAAATCTAAAGTTGATTTTTTAAATTTAGAAATTTCATAATCTTCTCTAACATAAGCCTTTTACTACGAACTCCATTGATATTTTTCTTGCAAATCTGAATTTATTGTGTCATATTTTTGTTGCACTTGAAAAATTGGATACACTTTTTGAAATTAAAGCTGTTAGTGTACCTCCTAAAAATATAATTGCTACAATAAATATCATTGCTAATCTAGGATTTATCAAAAATGACATTACAGTCGCTACAATTAGCATTATCGGCGCTCTAACAAGTCCTCTAATAACCAACTGAAATGAATTTTGAATAATATTTATATCTGTTGTAAATCTTGTAATCAATCCAGCTGTCGAAAAATTTATCAATATTTGTAAATGAAAAACGATTGTATCTTAGAAAACATTGCTCTTCTAAGATTTCTAGCAAATCCAGCCGAAGCATGAGAAGCATGTTCCCAGCCAAAAGCTCCCACTGTCAAAGATAATAAAGTAACTACAATCGTTGCAATTCCAACTTCTACAGTTAAATTCATATCATTTTTATTCAAACCTTTATCAATTATAACTGCCATTAACGTTGGTATTAACATTTCAAAAGATTACTTCTATAATAATAAATATCGGTGAAATTACTGTACTTTTTATATTCACCGATATGAAAATAATTTTTTTAACATTTTTGGTCCTTTCTTTTTATTTTTAATTAATAATATTTAATATAAAATTTTATACTTAAACCTATTTAAAATTACTATAAAACTTAAGTTGATAAAATATAAATAGTGATCGTTTTTAAATTTAATTTTAAACAGTTTTCTGTTTAGTAAAAATCTATACAAATTCTCTAAATTTTTCATAAATAAATAAGACCCAAAAAGGGCCTCATTAATTTTATTTAAAAATATTTTTGTAAATTATAAATCTCATTGAAAATGTATCAAAACTTTTTAATGAGCATTCAAAGAATATCATAAAGTATCTAATTTGGATTCTCCACCAAGGCCAATCATGTGCTACATCATATCCCCGATAATCTACCCAAGCTGAGATTTGTTTTTCATAAAAATTCTTTCTAATTCTCTATTACTTGGCAATAATTCTCCTTCCCAAGCTCCTTGACCAATACAAATAATAATATCTTTTTCTATATTCATCTAAATAATAATGATTCAAGGTATATTTTTTAAGAAGTCTACAACTGAATTATTGTAAACCAAGTCATCCATATAATCTCAAAGAACATTCTCGCATCAAATGCTCCACTTAACGAGTATTGAATCAAATAAATCTGGTCTACGGAAGAATAAAAATTCCAGCATGAGCTCCTCCCATACTACAACCTGTTACCAAAATATCACTTCTCCAAGAAATATCTTGTATTCTAGGAACTAACTCATTTGAAAATGTAATTGAACCATCTTTCTTGCATTTCAATTCTATGTCTAGGATCTCCATTAGATGACCAACTTTCCAAGTCAACACTTCCCACACAAAATAATTGCAATCTTCCTTGTTCGATATAATCTGACAGAAACATCAATCATTCCAAATTCTTCATATTGATTGAAATCACCATCTTGTGATGGAAATACTAACACAGGTTTCCTGCATGACCATATCTTTTGTATTCCATATCTCTATTAAAAAGTGACTGTACTCTCTTCTGTGCTCTATTTGCATAAATTTTTCCTTTCAATAATTTTTATCTTTTTTTCATGAACCATTTTTCTTAAATTCTTCCATTTCTTCTTCAGTTTTTGAAAATAGCTGTGTACATGTAATTTCCCATTGCTCTAGAAAATATCTGGCATTCTTTCATCCATTACAATACTTTGTCCGTATTTTGTTTAATTTCATCATGACTATGAACATAATTATGATTATCTCTTCTGCTTACATAAATACAATAATTTTTCTAAATCATCATTCAAGTTTGCATTTCTAATTTCATCAAAAGCTACCATATCAGCCCAAATTTGATAAACATCTGTATTATTTGCGTAATTATACATATCTGGTGTATATCCTCAGCAGGTCTCATATTTGTTTCAAGTCGATATAATCTCCTTTTTACCTAATCCTTCTACATCATTTTTAATTTAAAGAATTCTAAATGTATAAATCTACTCTTAACACCAAATGCTTTTGAGTTTTCTTCCTGCTTCCAATAATTTTTCAGGCATTTCTTTTTCAACATAATAGAAAACATCAATCCTTCATTTACAATATCCATTATTGTAGGTTCAAAAATTCAGTTTCAAAAACAGGTTCTCCTTTTGAGATTAATTATCGCATCATATGAAACCAAGTCTCCATCAACAAATTGTTCCATAATATATTTGATATCTTTATTTTTGTTTCAAAAAAATACTTTTAGTCTTCTTCATTTTTGATTTTATGAGTATCACTTGCCAACACCATTATCTGGTTTAGTAATTACAGGATATCAACTTCTTTTTATAAATTTTTTTAGCTTTTACTAAAGTTGTTACTAAAGAATATGCTGCAGTAGGAATTTCTGCTTTTTTTATAGAATTTTTCATTTTTGATTTTTCTTTAATATTGTTGATTTTATCGCTTTTTATACCAGTTACAACGTTAAAGTCTGTACAGTCTCGCATCATTAGCTAACCAATATTCGTTATTCGATTCAGTCAATCAATTTTCCCATATTTATGAGTAAAAAAGCCAATTGCTTTCAAAACATCATCATAATTTTTCCAACGACGAAACTTTATAATATTCTGTCAAAGCATTTTTCAATTTTTCATCAATTGATCATACTCAATATCTGCAATCCCTAAAACATTTACCCATTCTTTTTCAATCTATCACAAAATTCCCAGTTTGTTTTTGGAAATTGTGGTGAAATATAAACAAAATTCATTTTTCTATTCATCTCCTTATTTTATTTAATAAATGATTTTAATTAAAATTAATTACGTTTTATTATATCATAAAAATATATATTTTACAAGTCGATTATAATACAAATTTTTCAAAAATTTTTATGCTTTTTATTTTATGATTTATATAAATTTTGTATTTATAAATTCTACTTTCGATTTATCTATGATATGAATTCCCAAAATTCAATAATTACAATAAAAATCCTACATAGGGTATACGAACCTTGTATTATTTAAAATACTGAGAGTTTGATATATTTTATTTAATATTATTTTTGAAAATCATCGAATTAGAATTTTTATTTCTAGATAGTTTTACCTTCTTTTTATTAAGATTTTTATTGACATAAGTTATGATATAATTAATTTTAGTAAATACCGTTAAGAACTTTATAAAATATGAAATTTTGGGATAAAGGCTAGATTTTTCTAGTCTTTTTAATACTAACAATTTTGGCTTCCCAAAAAGCCACCTATATAGTAAAGAGATGGTAGTAATGGATAATATTTTACTTTAATTAGTTATGATGTATATTGTTTACAGATTAACTAAGTAGGTTTTAATATTTCACTTCTACAAACCTCAACCTTCGAGTATTTCTTTGTTATTAAATTAAAAATTTTATTTTCCAGTCTTTTTATTTTATAAACTTTATAATTTTTTTTACTTTAATTCTACCTTTTTAAAACAAACAATTTCTTTTTCCTTCAACTCAACACATCTTAAAAACATCAGTAAAAACATCCTGAATCTAAATTTATACAATTATTTTTTTAATGCTAATATCTTTTTGTGGAGTATGACCATAATATACGATTTTTCCTGTATTATTTTTTTATACCAATCATCTCGAGTCCATAACAAATATTTAATTTCTTGATCTTCCAAATTTTTAGAAAAATCAATTCCTGCATGAACAAATAAATGATTTTTACTCTCAATGATATGTGGCATTTTTCAATAAAATTAAATAACCATTTTTCTTCATAGAATTTATTATTTTTCCAATATTCATCTATTGTTTTTTTCTTCTGTTTGATGTTCAAAAAGATTTTACAGTAACATTTCCACCATTATATAACCAATTTAAACGATAATTTTCATCACTTATTGATTCAAAAAGCATATTTTCGTGATTTCCCATTAAGTGAATAATATTATATCCTTTATGAATCATTTCTTCATACCAATTATATAACTCAAAAGAAAATTTTCCCTCTATCACAACTATCTCCAAGAATCAGTAGTAAATCTTCTTTTTAAATCTATTTTCTCTATTAGTTTTTCAAATAAATCAAATCTTCCATGAATATCTGTCAAAACAAAAATTTTTTTGATAATCATCTTCTTTAATTTTTTTCTTATATTTAGTTCCATTTTTCCATCATCTTCAAATTATTCAAATTAATTTTTTTATTTATAATTTAAGCTTTGTTAATATTATACCTCAAATAAAAGATTTTTACAATTTCTTTTATCAAAACTTTACTTATACTCATTCAAATCAATACCCTGATCCAATGCTGCAAAAATGCACCCACAGTAGCATTGACGATAAACATCATATTCTGCGCACATATCGACTGAACGCTTGTAACCATTATTTTTCTTAAAAATCTGATGGCAAATAATTTACATCAAAAAAATTTCTTGAATTTCTAATCCAAGAGTGTTTATTAATTGACTATTTTTATGAGGACTTAATGTTAATGCACTTCCAAAATAATCAAATCCTAACTCCTGGGCCTTTTTTGCAACAATGTCTAATCTCATTTGAAAGCAAACAGTACATCTTTCTCCACCTTCTTTTTCGTTTTCTAATCCTTTCACAGCTCGATAAAAGTCAGCTGGTTTTGTACTCATCCTCAATAAATCCGACTTTATTTCCTGTTCTTTCATTAAATTTATTTATAAATTCCTCTTGTACTAAGGCTCTTTTCTCATATTCAGCTTTAGGATGAATATTATTATTTGCGAATAACACTGTCACATCAGCATATTGTGTAGAAAACTCCAAAAGTATACGTGCTACAAGGTGCACAACAGCTATGAATCATTATTTTTCGGACGAATATTTTTGCTTTTTCCAATCTGAAATTAATTTTGTCAAAATTGTATGGTAATTGATTTTTTGATTTGGATTCATTCTCTCTAAAATTTCTTTTGCATTTTTTTATATCTTTTTCAATAAAATTTTCTTTATTTTTCCATAAAAATTGTTTTCTCCTCTTTATTTCTACATTTTTTAAACTTTTGATTTATAAAAAAATTAGACTTGCTCAAATAATTGCAAAACTAATTTTTGAATTACTAAACAAGTCTAAAAGAAATCTATTTGTTTATTTTTGTTATATTCTTCCAACGCTTTTTTTCAATACTTTCATTCCATTTTCAATTTCAATTAAATTATGTGTACAGAATGAGAATCTAGCTTCTTTTGTCCCTTTTTCCAGGTGTTTTGTAAAATCCAGGCCTGGTGCAAATGACAATGTTTGATTTTTATATCTAAATTCTGTCAATAACCAAAGTGCAAACTTTTTCAATATCATCTACTGGCAATTCTGCGATCGAAATACAAAAGCACTACTTGGCTTATATGTCACAACTCCAGGAATTTTTTTGAATATTGTTGTAAATCATATCTCTTCTAACTTTATATTCCAATTTTGTATTGTCAATGTAAGTTTCTAAAAGTATTTATCAAGTTTGCACTTGCATATTGCTCAATCGTCGAAACTGATAATCTTGCTTGACAGAATTTTAATGCTTGTGCCATAAAATCTTTGTTTTTAGAGGCAATAACACCAATTCTAGCTCCAGTCGCACTATAATGTTTAGAAATACTATCCACAAGAATTACTCTATCTTCAATTTCTGGAATTGACATAAACGATTGATAAGTTTTTGCAATTTTTTTCATCATAAATAAATTGTCTATAAACTTCATCTGTAACAATGTATAAGTCATGTTTTATCGCAATTTCTTTTTATTAATTCCATTTCTTCTGGTCTAAAAACAATCCCTGTTGGATTACTTGGGTTAGAAAAACATTATTGCCTTAGTTTTTGGAGTAATTAATTTCTCAATTTCTTCTCTTGATGGCAAATGATAATGATCTTCAATCGAAGTTTCAATTGGGACTAATGTTGCATCAGCAATTCTCAAAAAACTGTCATAATTTGTATAATATGGCTCAGGCACTAAAACCTCATCTCCAGGATTACAAAGAGTTTGAAGCGTAATTTGAGTGCCTCACTTCCTCCTTGAGTAATCAAAAATTTCTTCAGGCAAAAGATTAATATCATCTTTCGCATAAGATTTTGAAAATGATTCTCTCAGCTCCATTATTCCTGCTGAATTTGTATATTTAACAATTTTTTCTTTATAGTTATTCAATCCTTCAAAAAATGTATCTGGCGTTTCTACATCAGGTTGCCCAATATGTAATTGATACACTTTTACTCCGTTCCTTTTAGCTTCGTCAATATAAGAACTAATTTTTCTTATTAGTGAATACTGCATATTCAGTACTCTATCTGAAAAGTTTTTCATACTCATCCCTTTCTTTTATAAATCTATTTTTTTATTATATTTTTTCATTTAATGCTTTTAAAATAGCAAAAGTTTCAACGTCCATTTCTCCACTATAATTTGATGGTCTAAAATGGTGTTGGAATACCTTTATTACATTTTTAGTCTGTTTTGTCTCAAGTTCCAGTTATACTTATACCGTATCCAAATTTGTTTAACTCTCTTTGAATTTTCAGAAACAGGCATCATACTCAATTTAGTCGAATATTCTCTTTCATAATTATTTTTTTAGTGTCATTATCATACTACATTCCGATATTATATTTTTGTATATAATTCTTTCCAAGGAATAATGGACCTGGATCAGATTTTCTTTGTGGTGCAATGTCTGAATGTCCTAAAATATTCGTTGCAGAATTTCGTATTTATCAGCTAAATATTTAACTAAAACAGCAACTTCCTTTTATTTGAAAATCTTTATATGGCACAAATGTTTCCACTGACATCTCCACCATTTACAATTTCAATTCCAACTGAGTGTCATTTTAAATTGTTTCTTCCTTTTCCAATCACTAGCTCCAGCATGCCAGGCTCTCTTATTTTTCATACTAATGAATAAATTGGTTCTGATTTATTGTCTGAAACCATATAATGCACTTACTTCATTTTTGTCAAAGTTTTTAACGATGAATCTCTATTTCCTGCTGTATAATGCAAGATTATGAATTTTCTGTCTATAATCTTGACCTTGGAAATATGTAGTATCGATTCTAATTGTTCCAGCTGAATTTGAGGTGTTTCTAGATCTTCTGTTTGGATAGTTGGATCGTTGTTCCTCCTTTGTTATTGTTGTCATTACTTCATTGTTGTATCCACCATTATCTGTTGTAATTTCAACTGGTTTTTAACGTCTGTCGAGACATCTGTTTATTCGTGGGAAAAGCTTGATATAACCAATGTCGCAAAATAATAAAAATAATCTATTTTCATTACTATTTTCCTCCTATAATTTTTATTTTTATCAGTATAATCATATTTGATAATTTTATGCTTTTATTATATCATATTTCAAAAGTATAAAAATTTTTATTTTAAATTGAGTTTTATCTAATATTTACTTATCATTTCAAATCAAAAAGACAGTAAAACCTAAAGACTGTGCTCTTTTTGAAATTTAATGCTCTAAAGATATTTGTTGATAAACCTTCTTTTCTTATAAAAGTAGAAATACTTATCCTCTACAGTATTTTTAGTGGTCGTTTTGAATTTCCTGGTTATAATTAATACGATCATAAATCCAATACCTCCACGAACATTACTTCCATGGTGTCCGTATCCAGCATTTAGCCCGTAACACCAAATCTGGTATTATCGACTCCGATGTTCAGAGTCGAAAATTTACCATTTCCACGTCTGTCACTTACTTTTCATCCTCTAATTTCCCAGACCAGTCCAGTCGTATCATCTAACTCTTGCTTCATTGTCATCTCAACTCAAGCTCATTTTTCATAAGCAGCAGTAAGTCCAACTGATACGTTAGTTTCTACATGCCATTGTTGAACATGTTAAATTCTACTCCAGCTTCTGGTTTTACTGAGAAATAGTCGTTTCCTTTTACTTCCTAATCTAACTTCGTCATCTTCTTTGATGTTGCTAAATCTTCCGTATTCCATTTTAGAGCTCCGCATGGTCTGTGAAAGTGTGTTCTTTCGCTCATTCTTATGTCGTACCCTAAATCTGTCTTTAGACGCCGCTCCGTATGACGCTTGTCGTCTGATTTGAGCATTAAATACTATCATTAACTACCAGAAATTTACGTTTCATTTCATTTCTGCCTACAGGCCATCATCCTACCTGCATCCATCGTGAACCATTCCGTGATCGATGTCATTGCGACATTGTCTTTAGAAAAGATACCAGCTTTTATAGCATTGTCTGGTCTTTTGAGTTTTCCTATATCCTTAAACTTGAGCTGTTGAATCACTGCTCCCGACACCATCCTGAACTGCTCCTAACTTGCTGATTTCATTTTCATGAACGTTATGTACTCTCGTAAGCATCCACTTGCTACTAATGTATTCTGCTGCTGTATCTGCTTTTGCTTCGTCATACCAAATACTTTGATTTTGTTATTGTCTTTTGTTGGTTACTCTCATTTTTAAAGATATTTCGAAACTCTTTGTCTACAGCGTTTCCTGTTTCAGTTTGATTCTCTCTGACACATGTCGCATACTGGTGCCATCATTTCGCTCAAAAGCTTAGATGCAATTATGCGCTAATTCATTATTTCCAATGCTGTTTAATTTTCTGGAACAGAATTTGAGTTTTCTCTGCTTCAAGTGCTTCCTCCTATCTGTTCCAGTCCATCCTGCAAGAGTGCTGATGTCTGTGTTACAGGTGTTTCATCTGCTCCTGCCCATTCTGTATCTCGTATGCCATATAGGCATTTGTAGTGTTCCGTCTGCCAATACGATTTTTGGCGCAACACTCGCCATCCAAGTCAATGAACGGAATAAATACTCACTTTTCTGTTGAGGATCGATTAAAATCATCTGATTATATGGTGCAATGTTGAGGACTTGCCGAATATGTTTTGCCTGTTGTGTTTGAGCAGCCTCATTTCTGCAATTAAATCAGCCTTTCTCAATGAACTTCCGCTCGCTTTAATCCTGTTATAGGTCTTGTAAATCTTCTGTGGAAGTATCTATGCACATTCAATTGTTGAAACTTCCATTTCTTTATACTCTTCTGCTGCTGAAGTTTGTAGCTAATTTCAGGAATTACCGGAGTTCCGTGGCACTTATTGTGGCTGTAGGTGCTCCTGCCGGTGCTGGTGTGTTTTACACCACCATATCTTTACCTAAAAGCCTGTCCTTTCAGCGGAGTTGACTGTCTCTGGCTCCAGCCGCACCATATGTATTCAATGTTCCACGCGGTAATTGTCCTGTGTTTCTGCTGCAGCTGGCAGCACTGCGATCCTAGCGCTTCTTCTGCAGTTGATTTGAATAGTTCCATTATTTTTCTGTTGTGACCCGTACCTTTCTACTCCTACGACTCTTTTGATCCCTGAGCGGCTTGACTGGATAGTTCCATTATTTATTCCGTCAGCTCGTATCAAGATACATTTCCTACCGTGTTACTTGCACTGAGGTTAATAACTCCATTATTTGTTACTGTTGTTTCACTTTCTGTTCGTACATTTCCAATACTGCTGTCTCACTGCATTAATTGTTCCTGAGATTTAAAATATTTCCTGTATAAAGCTGGTGATGACATCTCTCGCAATATCCTGCCGCCATTCCTATCGCATAGTAATGGTATCTGATGGATAAGTTTCCAACACTGTGACTCCTACTGTTATTGTTTGCACCGCTACTGTTTGAAACAGTTCCACTTCATTTATACTGTAAATTTCAGCTTCCTGCTCCCGAACCATAGTTAATATTGAGCGTTATTGTTGCAGTTCCTGCTGAGATAAAGCCCGTAGTCGACCTGTTGAAGTTAAGCTGGCGTTATTTACTACAGTTCCTGCCGCATCTTTTGAGAATATGAAAACGGTGTTATCTCCAACATTTGGAAACAGTGGCGTGCACTTGTACTGTGTTCCAGTTCGCTGCAGTAATGGAAATCCATACGAGACTAGTTACCTGATTGTCGTATGGCTGAAGCCTGCATCCAGCTTTTATCAGATTACCTGTTCCTCGCGTCTAAAGCATACCGATAGCTTCGTCTCCCACCGTAATTACAGAAGTTCCCTGCCAGAGTTATCTCCACCTGTGCTGAGCACTCTTTACCTTTGTGTCTCCACGAGTGTGTTTCACTGTAGTGACATTTGCACCATCAGAATAAATTCCTTAGGAGTTTCCCACTTCTGTCGATGTGTTCCTGTATTTGTGAGAGTTCACTCCTGTTGTATAAATTCCAGCTATCCCTTTATCACTGCTAGTATTTCACTATATCCGCATCTGTGTTTGTGAGCCGTGATGTCATAAAAATACCTGCCCAGATTCATTTGCTGAACCTTGTATATTTTATCAAAAGTATTTCATTTGGATTTATGAAAGAACATTGGCGACATAAATTCCTGCACCTTTTGTCCTTGATTTCCACTCCAGTATTTGATAAAAGTTCACTTTACTTTGAGTTCCACTGTAAACTCTATTCCGTTGGTTCCCACTGTAATATCTGAACTTCCTGTTTTGCTCCAAGATTGATGATATTTCCATCCCCTCGGCCACAATTCCGACGCCTTTTATCTCCTGTCATTACTATTTTTCTATTATTGCTAATAACTCCATTTCTGTTGTCAGCAGTCCTGTTTCCTGCAAGTCATTTTGTGTCCATACAATCCGATTGAGTGTCCTGCAACTGACAGTACCGTTAAGTTATTTCTAAAACCTTATCAGGCTGTTGATGTGCTCATTTGAAATTTTAGCATGTTCCTACGATTTCAATGTGAGGCAGAAAAGCAAAACCCTGCATACCTATTCCATTTAAAGTTATATTTACATCAGCATTATTTGTAGTGTGCCGTTTCATCCGTAAGTTCCTATTCCTTTATCAACATTGTCGTACTATTATTCATAACGAAAACTTGTGGATAATGCTGTCGTGCTTGATGAGTTCCTCCTATTATATTAATAGTTCCATTATTAGTATGCTGTTGTTGTATTTGTTGCAACACCATCATGCGAGGCCATTGACAGTCCTTTTCCTGTTGCAGAACTTACGTCACTCACTTCTGCTATTGTAAATTTTTCATTGAAAGTCTTATGTTAAATTCATCAGTATTGTCATCATCCCAGATTATTATTCAGATTGAATATACCGTCTATGTAGTATATTTTCTGTAATCGTGGTTGTTGTATCAAAATCAGCAAAAGCTGCATATCATTTTTATACTTGTCGTTCCGTTGTTCCAGATGTCCAGTTAGTTGTACTCCATTATATGTACGAAGTACAACAGTTATCTCCTGTCAGATTTACAGTTACATTATTCATTCCAAGATATTTACGCGTGGCTGATAGTATTACACCATCATCAGTTAGTTGCATCTGTTTCCTGGCATTGCGTATTCCGTCTACCATGTTGTAGTTGCACCTTTAAATTCAATTTTTGAAGAATCATCAGCATAAAATGGTGTAGATTTTTGCATGGTTGACAGTTGTTGTTCCAGCAGTTACTACATCTGAACTTGTCGCTTTATCTTTGCATGATAAATTGTTCCTCCGCTGAAGTTAACTTTTCCTCCATCAACTGCGCATAATGCTCCATTTTTCTCCAGTTTGAATCTTATTAGCTGTACCATTGTTAACATTTACAACTGAACCGGTTCCAGAAGGCAAATCCTGCCCATACCACTCATTTTAATACTTCCATCTTCTATATTAACAGTTCCACCTGCTGTTCCTGCCGCTGTTTTTGTAGCTAACCCTGCAATATTCTCAAACTTGTTCTGAGTAGCATTTTTGTCTATTGCTTCAATATCTCCATGAATATTAACTACACCTTCATCTCTTGCAAATCCTATTATTGATTTGTAGTTTACTGCTGTTGTAGTTGTAGTATTTGCTGATGTTCCTGCATTTACAACACCTTTATTATCACCCATATAGGGCTATTCCTTCTTTTCAAATAGGTACTACATTAGGATAAACATTTTACTTCGAAGGTAATCCTGTAATTTTGCCGCTGTTGTAGCAGTTGCATCTGTCAGTGCTTTTCTAGCTCCACCATTATTTATAGTATCAGCATCTGCATCATTTTGAGATATTCTTGCATCTTCGCTTCCATATCTATGTTTTAACTGATCCCAAGTTCCTTCTGCATAGGCCACTATAGTCCCTGTTGAAGCATCTGCTTCAAGAGTATTTGTACCATTGATACCATCAGTTATATCTGAACTTTGCTCTATAATATGGTAGTTAGAAGTATTTTTACCTACATCTATTACAGTTCCTTGCTTTTGATAAGACCATAATTCCATTTTTAGAATATTTTTCCAAATCTAATGTCTAGTTTTAGCAACTTCAGATTATGTATAGGGTCTTTTGAAAAATCATTACCTATACATAACCATGTAGCACTCTAGCCTATCTTATCTATTTCTATTTGTCTGTTGTTACACTGATTCCATTATGCAAAACTCATCTATCCCAAGCAGGGATCTGTATATGAGCATTTATTTCAGCTGCAGTTGGTGGAGGATCCCTTCCGGCTATCCCTCTTGCAACTATTCCAACTCTTTGACCACTTTTCCAGAAAAGTTCCTGGGCTCAATCAACTGTTTTATCTAGTATAGCTGCATTATGTTAAATTTCCTTCTAGCTGTTTGCTGATTCTGATGTCTATTGTTAATTTTTCTCCAACTTTTTGCAGAAAAATCTATTTCTCCTTGATACACTCCTATGTGTGCTGTATTATTATATCCATACAGACTTTCTATTTCATTTGGACGCTTCCTATATGTGCTTAGCTATATTCTACTTCTAAATACATGACCTATATTTTCATCACCATATAGATTTTAACATTTGATAACATTATCTGTTTGTAGAAGAGTAGTCCTGCTCTGCGGTTTACAAGTTTAGATAAAGTTGGAGCATAGGAAAAACTTGAATATACTATATTTGAAGCTCCATCTGATTGGATAAGCCCTTCATTTTTCCCAATGCTTCATATGATAATCCTGTTGTTAAATAAACAGAGTTATCTTCTTCACCACATATTTACATTAAACTTTTCGGAAAATCCTCCAACTAGCACGCCATTCTCTTTCCAAGTACCACCAACGGGTTTCCCATACTTGTATGTATCTCGCAACCGGCATGTTATAGAATCATATTATCACTGCTATACATATTTACAGTTACATCATCAAAATCCCGTATTCCATGTCTCCATGTTTCATGTTACTGTCCTGCTCTCCATATAGATTAAATACTAAATGCTTAATATTTAAATCTCCCAATGCATGAACTCAGACATTACCTTCATCTGGAATACCATTTCATATCCATCGTTATATACTCTTTGAGCATTATCAGATACTCTAAATGTGCTCTAGTATTACTATCATCGTAGATATCAGTGAGGATAATGTCCTCTTCATAGAAAAGTGTTGTGTCAATTTTATCTATGTTAACGGCTATTTAGATAGTAGGTATTGGTATATCTATTATTATCATTTACTATACGTGTTCCTTCAAGTTGTCTACCATTATATGAACCTAGTCATTGCTGCTGGAGTAGATTTCAGTATTATCTATATTTCCTATTAAAGCAGGATCTATCCTGAATAAATGAAAATATTATAGTTCTCTACGGCTATCTAGTTCCATCAAAATAAAATCCTGTAAATGGTTCTGCATTGGGTTTTGCAATACTAACTGTTTAGTAGAGTGTTTGGTGTCGCACTTTTATTGCCAGTATTTCTATCCATTAACTGTCACAACCTGTAACTGAGGGTGCTCTTATTCCTAAATCCGGAATTTCTGTCTGTACTAGTCTTTGGTTTTATTGAGCGTCAACATTTATTTCCAGATCAGTTCCTGTGCTCGGTGTTACTCATAGGTCATAAGTTGATCGAGCCCTAGTTCTTTTCGTTGGATGAAAGTCATTACTTTCTATCTGTACGTGCAAATTTCCATAATTTTTACTCAATGGCGACATTTTCTCGAAATAGATTGTTGCTCCTTTCATAAACTCCTTCGTAGAAATACTTTTCAGACTTATCCTCTCCTTAAAAAGTTCCACCCCAGTTATTCGAAAATCCATTGACTCAAATTGCTAATTGCTCAAGGAATTTTAACGCAGTCCCCTTATCCATAATGAATTAATTCTAAATTTGTTTTTCCAAGTTTGTCATTTTCTTTTCAGTTTCTTGAACTTTTTGATGTATGTCTTTAATTGATGTAGAGATTACTTTGCTTTTTGACTTTCGAGATTTGTATTTGACTCAGCATGAAAATAAATTATTTGAAATGGTTACTGTTCGTCAGTAAAAATGTTATAAGTGCTGAATCAGTGTACCTAAAATACTTGACATCTTTTTGCAAATGAACATAGATCTTTTTACTCTTAAATTATTCGTCATTTTCCAATTTCTCTCCTTTTCAAATTAAATTTTAGTTTTTAATTAAATGACTTATGTACTCCTTTTTATTAGTGATTTTTATCTATAAAAAGTGAAATAATTATATTTCATGCCATTATTATTATTATAACATAGATTTTCAGAAAATTTTAAGTCGTAATTCAAATATATACCCGAACTTATTTAAATCAAATGCAAATCGTATAAATTTATGAGTTGAATAAAATAGTCATCGTTTTGAGTTCAATTTAAGTTTCTTTATAGAGAAGAGTGTCGATTTTGTGTCAAACTATTAGAAAATCTAGTATTCACTACTGCTATTCTATTTACGCAAACAAATTTTACTCTTTCAAATAAAGAACAGCAAAATTTAAATTCACTGCTCTCTGTGTTTAAAAGTTTTAGTAAATCGCTCTAAATCCAATACCTCCACGAACAGTACTTTCCTTAGTATCATATCCAGCGTTCACTGTAACACCAAATCGAGTATTGTCAACTCCGATATTCAAGTCAAATTTACCATTTCCACGTCTGTCGTCTTTTTCGCCTCTTATTCCAAACCAGTCAGCATTTGTATATCTTACTTTTCCTTGATTGTTTACATCTCCAACTTTTCCAAGTTCGTTTTCATAAGCGGCTGTAACTCCAACAGTCAAGTTTGTTCTTACTGCAAGTGGCTGAACATATTTAAATTCTACTCCAGCTTCAGGCTTAACCGAGAAGTAATCATTACCTTTAACTTGAAGTCTCATTTCTCCCGAATCTTCCTTTATGCTGTCAAATCTTCCGTATTCCATCTTCAATGCCCCGTAAGGTCTTAGATGTGTTCTTTCGCTCATTCTTATATCATAGCCTAGTTCATTTTTTAATGCGGCTCCATAAGAATTGTAATTTGATTTTGCCTGGAATATGTCATCAACGACTAAGTATCTACGTTTCATATTGTTAATTCCTGCAAACACATCTCCGCCAATTGTCCATTGCAATGCTCCGTTATAATCCTTCTTAGGTGACATTGTCTTAAATATTCCAGCTTTTATCATTGTCTGGTCTTCTCTTGAACGTCCGATGTCCTTGAACTTGAATCTGTTTGTTACAGCTCCTGCGTACCATCCGCTAGAATTACCCATCTTGATCTTTTCATCTTCATGAACATAAGCTACTCCGTAGGCATTGCTTGTATAGTCAATAATTCCAGCAGTATCTGTATTGTACTCATCTCTTATTCCAAATGCCTTAATCTTGTTGTTTTGTTTAGTTGGATTTTGCCAGTTATGTTTTAAATATCTGAATTCCTTATCAAGCATACTTCCAGTTGCATTTATTCTTTGTTGCAAGTTTCCATATTGGTGTCCCATCATTTCGTCTGTTGCTTGATAGAATAATATCTTTTCATTTTTACCAATTCCATTTAATTTTTGGAATAATTGATTTTCTCTTGTTCCAAGTGCTTCCACACCATATCTTTGTTCCAATCCATCAAGGAAATTATAAGTATCTGTGCTATTTACAGGTGTACCTTCATTACCTGCAAATGCTGTATAAGGTATTTTAGCTAAATATACATTTCCTATTTCTCCTGTACTTTGATCGATTGTAGCTGTTGAAATCCATGATGCTGAACCTGAATAAATATCCCATTTTGTAATTTGAGGATTAGCGGCTATTGCATCATTATATGGTTTCAATATTCCTTGATCTACTTTTATGTATTTGCTTTGAGTATTCATTGCAGCTTCTGCTCCAATTATTAAATCTGCTTTTTGAACTTTTATCGCACTTAATCCATTAATAGGATTTGTTCCTCTCAATGTATCAACATACATTCCTATACTTGATGTCATAGCATCCACATTTTCAGCTATTTTAGGAACAACTGTTGGATTTACAATGTTTCCAGATGGATCAAGTATTTGAGCTTCCAATGCTCCTGCAGGAGCAACTATTTGAACTCCACCTACGCTTTTTCCTGTTGCTTTTCCTCCTGGCACAAATTCTTTTTCAGCTCCACCTGTTACAGTAAAGTTACCATAGTTTTTAATTACACCTCCAGTTGTTCTAAAGAAAGCATAACCTTCATCTGAATTTATTATAACATTACCATAGTTAGTAAATTCAGAATTTTTTCTTACAACTACTCCTACAGCTTTTTTAGGAGCTCCTACAGTTGTTATTGTTCCGTAGTTAAATCCTTTTGCTCCTTCGTCAAGATAGATACCCATAGCTCCATCAGCTTCAAGGTTTATTGTTGCTCCTGAACCTGGTGCAGTACCGTTATACACAGTTGTTCCAGCACCTGTTCCATACATACCTAAGCTATTTTTACCTTTTACATTGATTGTACCTTCATTGACAATATTTCCAGTATATGCTGGAGTTACTGCATCTCCTGCGTATCCTGCTGCCATACCTATTGAATATCTTGAATTTGGTACATCAGAATCACCTACTGTTATTGTTCCACCAATATTTTTAGCTGTACCTCCATTTATACTGTATATTCCTACATTTCCTATTCCATTTCTTAAATCCATATCAGCATAGTTATTAACTGTTCCAGCAGAATATATTCCATAGTTATCTCCTGAAGTACCAACTGCTGTAAGTTTTGTATAATTATTAACTGTTCCAGTGTTATCTCTCGAATAAACATATATTGAACTATCATTTAAATCAACACTGTTTATATTCGATATAATATGGTTTCCTTGACCTACATTAGAGAATCCGAACGAATCAGCACCTATAATCATATTTGATCCAGCACCTGCTGTTACTGTCTGTCCGTTTCCAGCTGTATATACTCCTACTCCTGAATTTGATCCAACTGACACTGTTCCAGAATTCAAGTTAATGTTTCCACCTTGAGAATAAATTGCTGTTCCTTGTGATCCAGCTGTAATATTTCCATTATTAGTAACACCATATCCATAGATTCCTACTGCATTATCTCCTACTGCAATGTTTCCTGAATTTGTTATATCGTTATTTGTCTTAGCGTATATTCCTATGTTTGGAGTATTTGGATTAGAGGCATTTCCTAATGTTATATTTCCACTATTATTTACATTTGTATTTTCTGAAATAATACCGAAATCTTTTTCTGTTGATGATCCTGTTATTGAACCGCTATTAGTAAATGTTCCTCCACCATTTGCAAATATTCCTATAAGTCCTCCTGTAGTTCCTGTACTATTTACAAGATTTACATTTGTACTATTTGTACTATTTGCGACATTGTATATAATTCCCATTCCTCTTCCTGTATTGCTTCCAGAATATTTATATTCCAATGTCGATGATGTTGGCAATGTTGAATTTCCTGTTAAGTAAATTCCTACTCCTCCATCTTTTGTTTCAATTCCGTAATTACTGTTCAAATTAACAGTAGAATTTTGAGCATAGATTCCAATACCATTTGCTCCAACCTTAATATCTGATGATCCTGTTCCTGTAACAGTGATGATTCCTCCACTTCCTGAATTTGAAGAATCTGTCACAGCTATACCTACTCCTCCATCTCCAAGTGAAAGTGGTTTTACTATTAGTAACTGTTATTTCATTCAATGCTACACCTTTGTTATCATCTGCAAATATTCCTATTCCATTATTTCCAGCAACATTGATTGCACCGTCATTTATTATTTCTACAGTTTTTTCCAAGATATCCTGCATCTTTTTCCGTATGCTTGTGGTATTGATCCTGTAGCCATTCCTACTATTCCATATCCAGAATCTGTGATATTTATAGTTCCTGAAGAAGTATTTTTCAAGTTTACTTCCATTCGTTCCATACATTCCTACACCTTTATCAAGGTTTATTGTCCCTTTATTTGTAATTGTACCATAGCTTACATTTGTTGCAGCTTTGCTTAATGAACTTCCTGTTATGTTAATTGTTCCTTGGTTGTCGTATCCAGAAACAGCATTAATTGTAGCTGTTGTTGATGATGCCATTGCAAGGCCTGTTCCAGTTGTAGAGTAAACTGTCACTCCTGGATTTATTGTAACTTTTTTTCTCTTACAAGATTAACATTATCGAATGTATCTGCAGCAGTGGCATTTCCTAACTGTGCGTTTCCAGCTATTACAAAAGTTCCATCTGAATAATATGCTTTTATATCTTGGAAGGATCAGCAGTAATGCTTCCAAATTTTGTAGTACTCATAACATCAGTTGCAAGGCTTCCAGAGTTTGTCCATGTTACAATTGGTCCTCCAACTGTATTTTTGACAATCTTGGCATCTCCTGTTACTGTTAAATTAACATTACTCATACCATTATATCTTGTAGTAGTCCCTGATGTTGCTGAATAGTCACTGGCAGCTCCCACAAGTATAGTTCCTTTGCTCATGCTAACATTAGCAGTACCTGTAATATTGATTTTTGAAGTTGCATCAGCATAGAATGGAGTTGTGTTGTCCACACCGTTATTTCCAATAGTTATACTTCCACCACCAAATTTAATTGTTCCTCCATTTGTTGCTGCAATTCCTGCACTTTCTCCTGTATTTATTACACTTCCTGTACCATTTATTTCAACTGCTCCACCTTTATCAGCAAAAGCTCCTAAACCATTTATTTTAGCATTTCCACTCACTATTACTTCTGTACCTTGTCCATCTGCATAGGCACCAATATTTTTATATTTTTTTGCAGTTGTAGCCGCATCAGTTGCCGCCCATTCATCTTTAGCTTCTATATCTCCGTCTATTTCAATTTCTCCAGAACTTTTTAAAACTCCACTAACTATTTGATTTTTTGCATAAGCTATAACTGAACCAAATCCATATGCCTTTGTATCTTTAGCAGTTATCTTTCCACCTTCAGCAACATAAGCAACTGGATTATATTTTACCCCTGCTATTTCAGCATATTTAGCTGACATTTCAACAGGAACACCAAAATTTATTTCAGACTTAGCGTCTTCGAATGCGTTTCTTGTTGCTAATGACATTGGATCTACTCCTGTTACTTGTCCCATACGAGTCTTAGAATCTTTCCAACTTCCTTTTGCATACCCAATTATTGTACCAATAGCTGCTTCATTGCTAGCATCTACAGCTGAACTTACAATTTTACCATCTGCGTAATCTGTACTATTTTTATTGTAGTCTAAAATTGGAGTAGTTCTTACTGGAATAGTTGCAGCATCTGTTTTACTAGCTATAGGATTTCCATGTCCATCTTTTATTACATCTGTATGATGTGGATTAGCAGCTGTACCTGTAACTGCAACATCCACTTGAGTTCCTCTTTCAGAAACTACCATCAATCCACCTTTAGAGTATTTACCAAAAGTTACATCTATATCATTTACATATAGAGCATGTATCTTATCTTGATCAACCCAAGCATAGCCGGCAGCTCCTAAATCTTCAGTAGGAACTATTGTTCTTCCTCCAGCTGTCAAGGCTCCTCTTTGTCCAGATTGAGCTAATATACCAACGTTATTTTCTACATACTTATTATCTCCATCTATTAGAGTTCCATCAGCCTGTTGTATTTTATTTCCTACAGTTGTTTGAGTAGTAGTACCATCCAAGTTTAATTTTTCTCCTATTCTAGCACTAGCTCTTACTTCTCCTTGAAAGATCCCTATTTTTGTTTTCTTCCAATTATTATAGTCTCCCTCATAAATACTTGTTCTAGGATATTCAGCTGTATTATCAGGCAATAAATCACTGAAGTACATTATTACGTTTCCATCACCATAAGATTCAGGAGCTTTTTGTAAGTTTATTACTGGTGTCATACCTGTTTTATATCTATCAGATACATACCCGTGTGCAAGATCATTTCCTATAAAGTTTTGGAAATTTGGAGAATAACCAAGTCCAGAATAAACAAGGTTATTAGAACCTTCTAGTTTATATGTACCTGTACTTGTTATATTTAAACTTCCTGATATTCCCATTATTGAGTATATAGCATTCTTTTGAGATTTTACATCTGCATTTACTTCTCCTATAAAGGCTCCTCTTTGTGCAAAAGAATTATAACTACTAAATTTTTGAACTACTCCTACATAACTAGTAGGGTAAATATAGAATAGAGTATTTTTCATTACCTTGTATATCTACTTTTTATATTTTTTTAAATACCAATTTAGGAGAGTGCCATGTTTCTATTGAAAACATTGCTGCTCTTCCCTTTAAATATCCTTCTATATCATGATATGTTCCATTCCATACACTGTGTAAAGCTATTGCTCCTTTTTTACCATTCAATGTATTTGTTCCATCATCTTCAATATCTCCTGCAGCATAGAACTTTACTCTATCTGTTGGTAAATTTCCACCATAAGTAAATCCCTTAACTACTGGATCATTTACATCTTCTGACATACCAGAATTCCAATCATTTTCATTATCTTTATCTTTTTAGGAACTAGTTTTTGCTATTTATACGTAAAATAGCTGCTGCAACTTTTCCTGCTGCTGGATTTATAGCTCCATTTATTATTTTATATGCTTTATTATTTAAATCCCCAGCCTGTAGACTATTAGGATTTATATTTGGATTCTTAGGATTTACTCCTATAGTGTAAGTTGTCTCAGAAGCTTCTTTTTGATTTAAAAAACTTGTAGGTAATTCACCTGAATCATAGTCATGATATCTACCATTTTTAAAAACTAAAATCATTAAATGGTTTAGTATTAGGTGTTGGAATATTTAAAGTAACTGTTGGCGGAACAATTGTTGGTGGTGCCGCAGCTATTGGTGTTGGTGCTGAAATTGAAAGTACCGGTGCATTCGGCGCATTTACTGGTCCTAATGTTATATTTAAAGGCTGTTTATCAATCATTCTAGGTTTTATTCCTGCACTAAGCTCTAAAGAGATAATAGGTTCTTCTACCTTTATTGAGCTTTCAATACCGTAGCTTGTCTTTAATCCTGTTCTGTTATTTGTAGATGCTGATCTTGGATTGACAGACAAACCTAATAATGATTGATAGTTTCTGCTTATTGGTGAAACATATCTGTTAAACTTGTTTGAATCTCTTTCAAAAATTCCTTCATAAGGATATTTTTGTTTTTTATCTCCTCTTCCCTTGTATGTACCGTTCCAGTTGTTATAAAAACTATTAACTCCATATTGCCAGCTTGACCAAGGCGACTTAACTACATGGTCTCCCTGCTCCATTAGCTTGATTAGTTCCATATTTGATTTTTTTAGAAGTCTGTCGTTTTCTTTTCGGACTTCCGTGAATTGATTGTGTATGTCCTTTATTGATGTAGTGATGACTTGTTTTTGATTTTCGATGCTTTTGCTCGTTTCTGCAGAAAACAAGTTGCTTGCAATGTTTATAGCAATAGCACCTGTAATCAAAAATGTAATTAATGCTGAATCTGTATACTTAAAATCTTTGCATTTTTTAGCAAATGAGCATAAGTCTTTTTTTGCCTTTCTTAAATTGTTTGTCATTTCTAATCTCCTTTTTCTAAATTTTTGATAGTTATTTGTAAAAAGTAGAAGACTTTTTAAGAAATACAATATGTTTTAATGCTTGTCTTTGCTATCTTTTTCGCTTTCTGGCAAAGCAGTTTTTGACATAAATAATTTATTTGCTTTTACAATAACTTACTAAATTTTGATACTAAAAC
>BNJU01003847.1_pt1 | contig 65106 bp, 106 predicted proteins | sample 8539281 | NCBI WGS metagenome assembly BNJU01 (sample SAMD00202456, study PRJDB9452) | human saliva metagenome | isolation source: human saliva | place: Japan
GCGGGGCGGATAACGCGGTACGGGATTTTTCGGTAATGGGCGGTGTGGCCGTCTTCGATCGTTGAAGGGCGCGAGTTGCACCGCCAGCCGAAGCCACGCTCCACTACCGCGCCCGGCGGAAGAACACGCTCTTCGGTGGGCCAGCTTTCACTACTCTCATCAAAGCCTTTCGTTAAGGTTGCGTCACGTTCGGCTCAGCCCAGGAGACCCATGTGCATGCCGCAGAAATATATCTGCAAAAGGCTTTCTGGTGGGGCATGCCAGCGCGCCTGCTCGCCGCGCACTCTATACGGTACCAGGCCACTTTCGCCTCGTGGGGGCGCAGGTGACCTGCCGTCAGTGAACTCGCCCGTGCTCATTCCGGTAGTTTGGGCGAAGTCAGTTCGGGTGCATTACCCGCGCGGCTAATTCCGCGCCCGGTTCTTGAAGCGCCAAAAGCAATGACCATCGCCGCCAAGGTAAAGACAGTGTTTCTTGGGGTGAAATTAGCAACCACCAGCAGGCACGCTCGCCGGATGCGGCGGCATCTTCGGTGATTCCGCGCAGGTAGGCGTACGCCGCTCATCCTCTGGTTGAGCGCGGTATTCGCACGGTGAGCACGATGGGGTGTTGCGCAGATGAATGAGATCGCTGTAGTGGTAGAAAATAGATCGTCGTTCGCCAATTCTTCGGCGGCGTTAATGTCGGTATACCGCGGGTTCGCAGCCAGCCACGGTGTGGTCGTGAAGCCACGTTGTCGCTCGCATCCCACTGCATGAGGTTCGCGCATTATCCACGACCCTGAAACGCCTGATGTACCGCAGCATATCCTCGGGCTAACCACTGGGACTCCACCATGTTGCACCAGGAGATCATGGTTCAAGGTCATTTGTGATCATCTACCAGTCGAAAAACATTGGTCGCCGCAGCTGTACCCTGATAAATATGAGAGTTCCTGCACATCGCGCTGCAGAGACCGTGCCGGAGGCATCCTGCCGCTGACCTCACGGAACTCCAGAGTCATTGCCGAAACGTGAAACCGTGCGCGGCTGGTCGTGGGTTATTCAGTACAGCGATTTCCATCCGCGACCGTGCCGGCCCGTCTGCCAGTGGGTAAGAACCTGCTTCAAATCCACCGAGTTCGACAGGTGTGTCCGACCACATTTGCCGGTGGCACCGCCTGCTGGCATCCACATCCATATGCTCGAACTGGAACACCCATCTGCAGCTCGTGGTCAAAGCCGGCGGTGTACAGGGCGGCATCTTCCACGCTCCCGCAGGGTCTCACCCACGGTCATCACCCGGGTATTTCCTGGGCACCTCACGGTTCATCTCACGCAGACCGGTACACCGGACCGTTCGCGCCCTACCAGAGAATTATCTGGCCCTCCTGCGGTGACCGGCGGGAATCATCTGGGAAGAAGATCACCGAAAATCAGGTTGATAACATCGCACGAAACCGTCGACGCCCTTATCAAGCCAGAGACACTGTAATATCATGAGCCTCTTTACGTACTTTCAGGTTTCCCAGTTGAGGTCGGGCACCTTCACCGAAAAATAGTGCAGATAGAACTGCGGGTACTCGTCCCACTCCCAGACGGCGGCGAGAAACGAAATCGGTTATTCGGCGGGATCGGGGTGCCGTCTTCTGTATGTAGACCGGCTGGTCGCGCCACCATAATAATCGCGGTACGGGTTATCCTTCGCAGAACGCGCCTGACGGAACCATTCATTGCTCACATCCGGGGTGTGGTTCCTACGAATCATCATAAACGATGCCGTGCTCCTGTGCGGTCGCCAGCTCATCGGGGAAATCGGCCGTCGTACCAGGCTCGGTCGTAATCGCTGATAATCCGGAAATCATCGTAGCCATTATCGTCATTCGGCGAGGCGTAAATCAGAAAGCCAGATAACATCCTGCCAGCACGCCGGATACGGAATTTTTCGGTGATACGGGCAGATCGCCGATGCCGTCGCCATTGGAGTCGTTGAACGCGGGTAAATCTGGTACACGGCGAACACTGAATTTCGGTTTTCATGGGCTGTCCTTCCGAGATATATATCAAATAAGGTCTGGCCAGGATCGGTCACTGGCTGGCGGCCGGCTACCACTATCCGGGCTGTACCACTGCGGTAGCTGGCGAGTACGGGTGCATCCTGGCGGTGGGCTCGAGAAACCTCGACTCGTCAAACTCCACCAGCACGCCGCTGTGGTCGAAATCGCCTCAGAAGAAATTGTCTCAGGAATACCACCGCATGCCGAAACCTTCTGCGCGGTCGGCAAACACACGAAGTCCGATGCGCTTGGCATCTCTGCCCTTCCACCTTAATCTCGCGATGGCGGTGAATTCGCCGTCAGTACGCTCAGCGATCTCGCCAGGTGTCCACTAGGCCGGAAAAGCGCCGGGTCGTACCCTTCGCCGCGCACCTGCGCCGCAAATGTTGAAATCGCCACCGAAAACTGGGCGCATCCTGACCGCTACTCGGTGAGGCCTGCAAAGCGCCCGCAAACTCCTGCGCAACGGTTCGCCTGAAAATCCTACGACATGGGCGCTTGCGCACCATACGGAGACCCATCGGTACCACCCGAACCGCGAAGACCTGCATTCGCCCGGTCGTGGCTGCTGCAGGCTCATTACAATAGGCTCGATGCGGTCAATAGGTACGCGAGAAAGCACCGCCGCACTCGTCATATAAATTACAATATAACAACAGTCCGGCGCCCATTCATACTGAACCCCGTGTGGGAACCGAACCGGCAGCAGTGCATGTAATTATCCTCACGGATAAGACCGCCAGCCCCGCCCTGAGTACCCCAGTGGGTATCCTGACCAGGAATTACGGGTACCAGTTGACTTCGCCGCGCAATAACATCAACGATGGGCGATAAAACGGCAGCTCATGAATCTTAAACGATCTGGTGAGCTCCCGCGCAGCTGTAGGTAATCAAGGTAAAGAAAAACATAGGTATATGGTTTTCAGAGGTCGTGCGTTCAATAACACCACGCCACCTGCCACCACGGTGGGGCGGAGGTGATTACATACCACGGAAACACCGTTTCAAAGCACTAAAGCGCGGTAGGTTAAATATTTTGCACCGGTACCGGGGATATTTCGTATTGTGAAAAATATATCATCTCCGCAACAGACGATAGCCCGCCAAAGGTGAGATGGTGCCATTCAAATATGATGACATTCGCGCAGGCGTGTGCCTGCGTATTTCTCCCCGTAACCCGAGGCGCCAGCCTCATGAGTGGAAAAAGTTCAGAAGTTCCGGTTTCGGTAGCCGCTGTTCCCGTGCTTCTTTTGCCTTCGCCGGTTTGGCCGGTTGGTGTGAGATTGCCACCTAGAAACATCGATTGGTCTCTAGCTAATGAGGGCACGATGTGGTTCGAAATCTGGGATGTCTGGCTCTCTGGCGCTGGACCGTCTTCCTCCAGATGGGCTACTCTTCGTGCTCGACCTGCCAGGGTGCGCTCGCTAAGACCACCGCAAACGCCGCGCCGTCCTCGGCCAGCGCCTGACCTTCAACTTCCTGGCGGGTTAATAACAAAATACTGAATGAACAGCGGTGGTATCTTCCAGCTCTTCGATGGATATTTCAGGTCCATATAAGTACCGATCTGAAAATAATCCGCCATGAATGAACCATTAACGAATATCTTTGGTGCAATTATTATCTCCGCCATCCGGGTGTGGTACATAACACTGGTTCGATAAAGAAGCTGCCGACTTTATAAATTTCCAGGGCACGATGCCACAGTGTACGCCGTCGCCTTCTTCCATATGTTCCCGTCGCGTTCCTCTTCGCCTGCTGTGGCACCACCACGCCCAGCACGGTAAGCATACGAGAGTTCTTCATCGCCTCCAGCGCGCTCGGTAATGTGGATCTGCACCTTCTTTGGGCCCTTCCTCATCGACCGGTCTGCCGCCCGTCTACTCGCCGTTCATGTTCGGCAACGCCGCCCCAACGGCATTGCGAAGACTGGCCGGCCACCTGGGCGAATTCGCTTAGGCGATAAGCCCCCTCGTGAGCTCTTCCCGGCAAGCGGCTGCGCTGCGCGGCAACTCTAAGGTGTTCACGCAGCGGGTATTACGGCGACCTTCTCTACACCACCGCACGGCCGGGCGTAAAGGGTTCTCACCCTGTGCTGCCCGTGAAAACTCACCACGTGCTCATCAGCATTGCCGAACCGCTGAATTCACCTTCTGTTGTGCTTTTGCACCGCTATTCGCAGTGCACGCATGCTGGCGCAACCCTGGCGTCGATCATGTACATGTTCAGACTTTCAGGCAACTTATGGGCGGCCGGTTTTGCTGGATAACTTCACATCTTCCTCAACTGGGTTGCTGGCAGGAACCACTGGCCGACTTCACTCAGCTGCAGATTGGCGGCCTGTGCTCTGCGTCATCTGCCTGCTCTTCCGCTTCGATATGAGATTGACTTTAGAGACCCACAGCCGTGAGGCGAAGACGTAAGTGGCTATACTCAAGGCGGTACCGACCGCCGGGCTGCCGGAAAGGGCGGCGCGTCCGCTGAAGGACGACATTGCGGCCTAGCGCACCGCGTGCGGCTGGTTTCGCCGGAACTGCTCGGCGGCGCCGACAACCTCACCGTGAACAACTGCCACCCGCCGTGTCGGTGGCCGATGAATCCTGGTTGACACCTCGGATGCACGTTCCAGGACGCCGGTGCTCTTGTTATCCGGTACGCAGGGTAAGGATTCCAGGTGATCGATCGTGAGCAGGACGTTCCGCAGGTTCGCGAACGTTTTGAAACCATGTAGTGAACACAAAGCCCTAAAACGTGAGCCAGGCTCAAACCCGCTTCCGCGATAACGCCACAAGGCTCCTGAGCCGCAGACGTTTATAATATTTTAATGTAGCATCAGCGATTGGGGAGCGATGGACCCACAAGATGTGGTGAATGCAAGCCAGCTGCTTTGGCGGTACAGAGCTGGTTACGGCGTTTATGCTCGACAACAGGGTTGATTCGTTGCCGACCACCATCACTCCCTCGCGCACCAAAACCTGCCCTCAACCAGCTCCATTATTCGCCTCACCAAACTGAACTTCTCAGGCCCCGGAGCCAAATGCTAATCAAGTCCTCCTCACCCGCTCCAGGCCCTACAACTGAGTTTGTTAGGAGCGGTAAAGAGACATCCTGCAGACCTGCAGCTACCTCAGACACATGGGCTAATCATCCTCGAAAAAATACTGACACACCATCTCTAGCTTCGGCTGGGTACATAACGCAACCTCCGTGAGAGTTCGCAAATCCAGCCTGGCGGGTGTGCAGCAAAGTTACGCCACGTCATCCAGCCGCAACGGGTTTGAGGCACCATGACCTCCATGACCGCCAGCGGTTGGTGATCCTCGTATCGTTCTCCGGGCAGACGGAAGAACATGCGGGCGTGAAAATGCGCCGCCGCCAAAATCCCATGGTCGCGGTCACCGCCCTCAAGAGTGAACTACATGTCCTCCCACGCCGAATACTCACTGCTGCCACCAGGCACGCCACGCAGATCGCAGCCTTGCGGCCACAACTCGATGCGCTCTCCGGTGCTGCTGGACTACCTGGTGCGCCGGTACATCGACCCGCATTGGACCCGAGCCCCGGCGGCGGCCCGGCGGGAACAGAGGCAGGCCGGGCACCGGCCCGGCGCAGGAACCCGCCGACTAACCCCAGAAGCGCACAAGACGCGGAACATCTTGCCGCGCCGGCGGCGACCGTAAACTCCGCCGTTTCCTCTTCTGGTACTGGCTCTGGTGCCTTGGCGCTCTTCGCCTGGATTCTGCTTGGCGCCGCCAGGCACTCAATATGACTGCTGGCATGACTTTCCTTGTCCCTTCTTCGCTGTCAGCGTTTCCTCAACGGGTGCCTGACGGTCCTGCTCGCGGGACTCTTCAGAGCTCGCTGGAAGCGAAAACGAACGCGCGAACGCGTCTTCACCCTCCTGCGCCCTCGCGGTGCCGAATGGTGGTGGGAACGCACTTCCGGTGCGCTCCTTGCTGCCTGCTGCGCGCGCGCCACCCGCGGCTGGGACGAGACCGAAAAGTTGCGCCTACCGTTGGGTACTCATCGCCGCCGCCAAATTTTTGGGGATGGTGAGTCTGCTGGTTCTCGCGGCGTTTCATCGCCTGCGGACAAACTAAACACACATGGCTGCTACAAGGCCGCCGGCGGAAGGACGAACCGCGGCTACGGCGCCTGCGCGCCACGGTGGGCTGCCCGCGAAACGAACCAGCTCCGCCCAGCAAAGACGGGCTTTCCACCCGGCCGTATAGTGTGGAACGTGCAGGCCTAAGCGCAGGACACACGGCGTAGACGGGGACCCCAGGACCCCCAGGGCGCGCTGGGACGAAACTCGCCAACCTCAGGACTACTGACGCGGCTGACGGGCCCGAGGCACCGCCGCACCTTCAGCCACTCAGCCACAGCTACGACCCAGCAGCGGGGCTGAAACAACAGGCGGGAACAGATGAGACACACATCTACACCAGCCCCGAACGCGATACTCAACGCTCAGGTTATTTATGTGCTGTCGACCTCCCCACCCGCCGCAAACCCCTCGGACTCGCCAAGCTGCTGGCCGGGCGGAAAATATCCACCGACTCTGCTGAAAAAAGCCTGCTGGAGGGATTGCGGCTCGCCCACACCCTGCGCACCAAAATCTATGAGCTGTCCACCGACGGGCTCCGGGTATTTCGTGCCGCCTCCTGGCTCACGCTCACCCGCGGGCACACCGTCTCCTGCGAAGCGGTTTGTGCCCCTATCCTCATGGCGCCGCTTCAGGCATCACCCGCACCCAGCAGCGGCGACTGCAGGCGCCTTGCCGGTGCCGCGCGGCTTAGCTCCCGCCATGGTGCGCCGATCAAACAATTTGATATTGACTTGGGCACCATGGATGCTTCAACTGGCCAATTCCATCCCGCCTTGACTGGGCCCATGGTGGGCGGATGCGCGCCACCACCAGGGCATCCGGGATGTTGTCGAATCACGGTTCTTCATCTCAGCATTCGCCGACCTCAAAGCATGGGCGAGCTGCGCACGCCCACACGCCGCTGGTGCGTGATATTGCCGCGCTCAAAGTCCCGAGGTGCAGCCGGTCCGCCCACTGGTGGGGCCAGCCCCTCGCGGCGACCGTGACGCAGCCCAGGAGCACGGCATGACGCCGACCCGGCCGTACAGACCATTATTGATGCGGCCCGCCGGCAGCAACTCGTTCACCATCACCGCCGCCCCGGCACCGAGCCGCGCTACATGCACCGCCGTAAATGTGCCGACCCTCGCAGAGCCAGGCAAATCTGCTTATGGTGGGGAGAAGCGCTCACCTTGGCCATTCACCCGCACTGCTTGAACGCAGCGGTATTGATTCACTCCGTTTTGATGCGCTCGTACCGACCGCGGCGCCGAGGCCAGCGCGCCGGGTCATCAATATTCATGCTTTAACGAAACCGCTGCCGTGCGGGAAGGAGACCACCGCCGGGCTGGCAAACCCGCCGGCGTCGCCTACGACACCGAACTTGCTCTCCGCACGAGCAATGCTGGAATATCACCACCACCGGGCTGCAGACCACTCGCCGAACTCACCTCCCCGGAACTGAGGCGCCCACTGTGATGTGCGGTTTAGCCGCCGAATCTTGATCGGCTACTCGAACGTGAACCTCATCGCGACCTCCTCGCCTCGCGGAGTTGAGGCCGTTCACTGGCAGCCCACTTTTTCCCTGGTGCCATGCCGCCTGGCCAGCGACGAGACCACGCTGACGCTGGCCACGCACTGGTTCTCACCCTCAATCCTCCTTGCTGTCTCTGCAGGAGGCTGTAGGCCGGCTCAGCCACTGCAGGTTACGGCTGGGCGCACTATCACCGACTGACGAGCAGCTGCATGTTCTTGGCATCCGAAAACCCTGAAACAGTTTCCTTACCGTGTATGACCGGCCCGTCGCCGACCTGATGGCGGCCTGCGGCAGGGCGTGGCGCCGCAGCAACATCAAGAAATGGAGCGGTATGCGGCGCCCGCCACCGCCGCGCCGCCGAGTACATCCTGCCGGGGGTGAGATGGCGACCTGCTGTGGCCAGCGGCTGGGTTATGCAGGCTGAACGCGCAGAGTGGATTCAGCACACCGCCGCCGCACCCACAGGTCCTGAGAACCTTGATGCCTGCCGCCAATTCCCTCATGAAAAGGAAGTTCGACGGGCTGCGGATCGTGCTGGATGACTCCCAGGCACCGACTTTACCACGCACCGCCTGGACGCGCTCTCGAACGCGTTTGGACGCGTTACTGGCCGACCGGTACTGCTGATGAGCCTGCCGGAGGCGGGATACCTCACCGCCGCATATATACTGTGCTGGGCCCTGGATGAGCTTACTGGAAGATTTGGCGCCCGGCGGTGCCAGCGCGACTGGTGGCCATGAGCTGGAGCTGGCCTGGTGGCGTTAACCCGCCCGGGCTGCTGCACGACCGAGGCGAATCCTGGGCGGGCAGGCGCTTCGCGGCATTGAGTCCAGTTCCGCGCGCCGCCAACCGCGCCGACTACGCCACATAACGGGTGCCGCCTCACGACTGCTGGAGTGCCGGCGGCTGTGGAACACCGGATAAACACCACACCATGAGCAGGCGGCGTGTAAAAGCCAAGCTGGGCGTTTGCAGGAAGCGGGTTGTGCTTCGCGTTATTGGAGCACGCTAACGATGGCGGAAACGCCTGCTGCCGTTGGACAATAGCCATTCGCGTTGGCGCGTCATGTTCCAAACCACTATGCGTTTCCCGACGCACCGATCTTAATAGATTCGAATCGACACCGCTGGCGGCAAACCTGCCCGCCATTACCCGCCGCTGAGGCAGTGATGCAACCCTCGGCGACCGCGCTCGGTACCCGGCCGTTTATTGTTTCGGCACCGGCGACGAGCGCAGCGCCAGCAACGAAACGGCAAGGCACCTTTGACGCGCTTTCGAAGGCCGTTGCCCTCTCGCGCACCTGGCGCAGCTGGGGCGGGCCTGGACAGTGACCTGACTATTCCAGACCGTAGGTTTTGCAGGGGGAGCGTACGGCGTTCGGTGGTGGGGCCGCCTCGGTGAAAGACCATTATCAGATATGTTGATACGCGCGAGGAAGGTGAGCGATAACGCCAGCAGAGGAATCAGCCAGTTTTTGAGGTGGAGCGGGTGACCTTGCTGGTGCTGGAGCACGCGCTACCGCCGCGCGCGCGTTCCCTGGCGGTGTGCCCAACGCAGTACCTACACGCGCGGCGGGTGGCCAGTGCGGTGCCGCAACGCCCTGAATAAACCATCACCCGCTGGCGCCGTTCTTTAAAACCGGAAAAGAACCGAATAGGGTGGTTGGATTTTACGCGCGCTGAGGCGTGGAGCAGAGACCGCCATGATCTTGCACTCCCGCTTGGGGTGGGCGCGCGCCCCGACCAGCGCACCCCACACGATGGGGCGGCTGTCGGAGCACACGGCGGGAGAACTCGCGTGACCGCGCTGACCCGTGCGCCACGCCACCCACATTGTCGTCGTGTAGCAGGCGGATGCGTTGGAGCCACGCGAGCAGCTAGAGCGCGGCGCCCTCGACTTTTACCGTCTGATGCGTGCCGCGCACACCAGAAACGTGTGGACGGCACGGCGGCGGCATCGCCCGATGCGCGATAGCGGAGGTTCTTAGCGGGTGGATTACCGGCCCTCTGCGCGATACCGGCGATTGGCTGCTGAACGACCTGCTGGTTCGGCTGCGCGGCGCGAGGTGCGTATTGAAGCCAGGCGGCGGGCGTGGCGTTTATCGCCCGCACGCCCCGCGAGTGGTGGTGACGATAGGAACCTGCCCATGCCGCTGGTTGCCTGCTCCGGACGCCTCACCGCGTTTTGCAAACACCAGCGTGCGCGAAGCGCACTTACCGCCACTGCGCCTGAGCGGCTGGGCGCCTGCGTGGAACTACTGACTGGAACACGGTGGAGGTATTCGCCGACCGGACGCTGTGGTGGAGCGCATTGTGCGGCACGTTGGGATGCCAGGAGGGCAACTCGTGAGCGGCTACTCCGCCCGTGCCGAGGAGCACGGCGCGGTCATCGCCGGGTGAGTGGTGCGGGCGCGCCAGCTGAAAGCTGAATCGCGTATCGCTGTGAATGCGAACCGGGGCGGAGTGCGGCGTGTAATGAAGCCGCGGGTGGCGAGGGCGCCAGCGAACGAGGACTGCTACCCGTGGCGTGCCGGGTAGGCGTTCCCAGCGGGCGCTGAGCGCGGATGGGCTGGCCGGGCTACGCGGTGGGTGCAGGAGATGAAAGGCGAGAAAACCTCCGCATGTTAGCCCGCACCGGTGCCCTCAGGGCGCCGCGTACCCCATTCGTGGTTGCCCACCGTAGCCCCGCGCACCCTGGCGGGTAAAGCCCAGCACTGCGCTGGGCCATGTTGTTCACGTTTGACCGCCTGCCGGATGAGGGCTGGGCGCGCGGCGGCTGAGCGGTGCCTGCTGAGCTGCCGCTGGAGTTGTGAACTGTTGTGCGCTGTGTTTTTGTCGTTTGTGTAGCCGCCGCGGGTACGGCTAAAGACGACGCCCACCTCGTTGTAGCGTTTGCACGCAGGTGTTTCCTGCCGCAGCGGGCCGGTGCGCGACACGTATCGTACTAAATGATTCGGCGTTTTTCCGGAGCGTATTTCCGCAGTGCACTGGTGGACGGTAGATCGGCGTAGCATTCCCTCCCGCTGAGCGCAATGTCGCGTGCTTCCAGCTAAAAAGTGTACCGCCTGTGTGCTGGTGTCCGCCTGCGTGCTGGCTGTACGGTGTGTTGGTGGGTGGCGTGTTCGCCAGGCGGGTTGCACCGTTCACTCGGTGAGCGCCCGGTAAAAGCACCCGTCCACGTGTCGTAGGGGATGCTGTCAAAGCGCTTCGTCGGCGAATACCACGCCACTGTTGTTTCGCGCAGGGCCCTGCTCGCTCAGACGCAGCGGCAGCCAGATCGTAACCACCGCCGCCTTGTAGCCGTCGCCCGTTGCGTCCGTAGGCACATGCGGGTGCTAAACGCGGTCGGCTGCTGCGCAGGCGTAAGCCTTCGGCGTCGCCAGCCGGACTCCGGCAATACCCGCGCCACCGTTGAGGGTGCTGCAATGCGGGTCCCACTGCACCCGGGCGAGTTGCCGCCGCGGGCTACCACCAGCACCGGGATGCGGTGCCCGTCGTGGTGCAGCTGCCTGCAGTGCACGTCGTGATGGGGCTCACGCGGCGGTCAGCAGGTGCGCTGCAGTGGTTGAATTTTTCCCCGGTGCGGTGTGAGGGAGTAGATGCACCTCCTGGTAGCGGCGTGCATGAGTCTGCTTGCCCTGCCTCTGCGCGGTTGCTGCCGGATTAATGAGGCGGCGCTTGGGCGGATTTGGGCGCGTATGTGCTCTTATCGAGGCGCGAGTGTCTTCGGGGGATGCGGGCGGGCTGCTGCGCGGATTCTCCTGGGACGACGTTGGCTGCGGTACTGCAAACACAGCGTGGCGCGTGTTATTTCAATGTATAGGATTGCAGAAGGCCTAATGCTGAGGGAATGTCTAATCAAAATATTGTAGAAATATGCGGTGCCCAGGACGTGCTTGTTCACTGCGGGCATTCTCTCTCATGTATGCTGTTTGCATGACTAAATGTCTGAGGTCTACGCTAAAGGCTGTTATTCCTGCAGCGGGTCTAGGCACCCGGTTTTTGCGCCCACAAACAAAAGGCGACTAAAGAGATGCTCCCGGTGGTGGTTACGTCCTGCCATCCGGCGAGTATGTGGGTGGAGCAGTTCGATATCGCGCGCGAACTGCAAAGATGTGCTGATGATCAGCATGCGTAACCAAAGCGTGCCTTGGAGGATCGCGTTTGACCGTGTGCCCGGTGTTGGGCAGCAGCTGGCTGAGGCAAGGGTAAAGGCCTACTGAAGGCTGTGGAGAGGTCAACTGTTGGGGAGAGATTACACCTATGTGCGCCAGAGGGCGACCCGAAGGGCCTGGGGCATGCGGTGCTGCGCAATGAGGTGCATGTGGGTAATGGCCCGTTCGCGGTGCTGCTAGGTGATGAGCCTGATTGATGAGAGGAAGAATCTGTCTCTCGCATGGATTTGAGGTGCAGCAGCGTACCGGCGGTTCTGCTTGGGTGGCCCTCATGGGTGCCGCGTGGAGGCGTTTCTGCGTATGGTGCGCGCTGCGATTGAGACCGTTGAGGTGAGGACTTTGTGAAGGTGACCAGGCTGGTTGAGAAGCCAGGCGCGGAGCAGGCCCTCAAATGTGCCTGCTGTGATTCGCGTTACGTGCACAGGCCGAAGGTGTTTGAGTCGCGAGAATACCGCGGTCGTAGCGCGAGGAAATTCAGCTCGCTGCGCGCGCAGAGCTCTTGCCGTGGGCGAGGGCGATGGAAGGCGCGTGGCGGTGTGTGGTGTTTCAAGGGCCGTCGTTTGATACTGGCGATAAGCTCTCTCGTATTTGAAGGCGAATATTGTCTGGCTGCTGAAGCGCGGCGATTTCGGTCGCGAGCTGTGCCAGTGGTTGAAAGTTGCCGAAAACTGCTACAAAAGCACGCGTTTTGAGGGTGTTGCGATGGGGTAGACTACACAGCCCATGCGAGCCACTACGCATTGTGTCTGCAATTAGGTGTTTTCAATTCAGCGCGCTGTGTGGGCGGGCTGACTTGGTGATGTTTTGCCTGCGCGTATTCTAGCGCTACCGATGTCCGCGCTAACTCGGTAGTATTTATAGATATGTTTGGGATCGGCGTTTTATGCGCGAGTATGTGAAGCATAATTTGGCTGAGCACTTCGGGCGTGTGGTTGCCTTGCTGTCGTATGCTCTTGTGGGTTGTACGCTAGGCTTCTCGGCGCGCGCATAACGGATCCCGGCGGCGGCTGGCGCGTGTGGGCCGCTACCGCGGATATTTTCTCGTCACGCGAAAGTACTGTTTAACAAGGAGAGCTGCACGCAGCACAGGTTGCGGCCGTGCCCCTCTGCTTCAGCAAGGTCGGGTGGCAGCTGGCCTCCACCGGTTCACTTTCAGGAGCCTGGGCGGGGTGGAGTTTGCTGAGAGTGCCGCTTCGGCTGCGGTGGGCGATGCGGCAGCGACGGGAAGAGTTTGCGGACGACCGGGCGCGAAAGCTGCTGTACACCACGGATGCAGCCGGAGTGCGAAGAACGCCGACCTGTGGAGGAGGCCTGATGCGTGAGGACTGCGGACGCCCAGCAGCGAGGCGCACGATGCTGAGCTTTACGACGAACCGTACGATGAGGACACTCGACGCCCAGGCCTGGCCTGGACTCTGCGCCGTGCGGTGGAGCCTGCCGACGCGGGCTGATGCGCCCGCGCGTAGGGAGGTTACGCATTCGTGCTAGACCTTCAAACCGGATAGGTCGTAGTGTCCCTAGGAGCTAATATGAACGCTGAGACTGGTGGGAGCGGGATCCCTCCGCTGCGGTCACCGATTTCTCAGCAGCGCAGCGCTTGGCACCTCGTCAGGGCACCGGGCGCGCTGGAGGAGGTCTCGAGGGACGCCTTCCGGCGGCTGCACGGTCCGCAGCGCTGCTGCCATGAAAGCTCCTCTGCCGAAGAAGTTCCGGAGGTTCAGAGTCAATGCTGTCCGGCCACGGGATGACCGGTTCATGCCACCGGCCCGCCGTACTTTTGAGGTGTGGCCTTGCTGGCGTTCATTGCGGCCCTGGGTCGCCTTATAAGCTCCGGCATGCTGTCGTGCGTGGCCGGTGGCGGCGCTGCTGGTTGCCGTGGCGACCGGCGAGGCTGCTGCCGGTACCTGGCGATTCGCGTGCTAAAAGCCCGCAGCGGAGAGCGTCGCGGAATCTTCAGTGCCCGGTATCCGGAACAGGCCGGGTGACGGCCTCGCTGAACACGGCAGCCTGCGTGAGTCTGAAACGCCGGTGCTGACCCGGCGGCTGGCCACCCGCTTCGCACGAGGCGCCCGCTCGCGCCCGTATAGCGGCTGCGGGTTCCGGCGGCGGCTGCGCGGCAGGCGGCAGCAGGATGCTAAGGGGCATCGCGCCCCGCCGCCGACGGCACCGCAGCGAGACGCGCGGCGGGGCGTGAACGTCCGCTGGTGAGGGCGTTCAGGAGGAATCGTCTCGTCGCGCCGTGAGCCTGCACCACTGCGCCGCACCACACGCACCGCGTGTCGCAGTGCACGTCAGCTCCAGGGCCCGCGCCGCCGCCTCGCCCGGGGTTCAGCAGGAACCTGATGCTCGGGGCGCCGCACGCCGTCGTTTGTGGAACGAGGCGGTTCCGGGCCCACGTGCTTACTCAGCTTCGGCGATTCGCCAGCCACAGTGGGCGGGGCTCGCACCTGCACAGCTGAGCGCCCTGGCGCACCGTGAGTGAGCCCATGCGCGATATCCAGCGCGGGACCCGCAGGCACCTGCGGCTCTGCTCGGACTTCTCCAGCCTGCAGACCTCGGCTAAACCCTCCTGCCCAGAGCCACCAGCCTGCAGACTCAGCACCTGTATCGTCTGCGCGGGTGCTTTACTGCTGCACTAGAGCGCCCCCTTCGCAGCGATTCTGCTGAGGCGGCGCCAGCCCTCACTGCCCGCCTGTTCGCTCCAGCCACCCTGCCAGCCCAGCCCGACCGGAGGCTGCCGCTACAAAACTGGCAGTGCCGCAGCAGAGAACCTTTCAGGGCGTCCTCAACTCGAACAGGAGCGGCTCAGCTGCGGCTGGCGCTACCGCCCCGATCACGGGACGATACGCGGCGAAACCTGGCTCAGCGTGCGCACGCTGCGGCCCCGCGCGCAGGCTACCCGCGCAGCTGAGGCGGCGCGGCAGTGCAGCAGTGAGGCTGCTGACGTGCCGCGCGCGCAGGGCGCAGCAGCTGAGATCTGCTGGGAGCCCGTGCGCATGGCGGGATCCGGTGCAGCGGCCCTCCAGTGATGCGGCCGGAGCACACCACGGTGCCGCTGGGGCAGGAGGATGACCACCCTGGTGCGCCAGTACGTCTTCGCGTTCTCGCCTCCCGGTGCGGTCAGCTATTGATGAGGCAGAGCCTGGACTCTTTTGGATGATGATGTGCTCACGGTGTTCGAGCCGCAGCAGCAGCAGCTGGGTGCGCTCGGCAGCGGGTTTCGAGGATACGTCTACTCAGGGCATTCGGCTGGGCAGGGCGATGCACCCATGTTGCCGACCACTGCTATCAAACACCTGCAGGAGCCGTGGAGCTGCCCGAGCCGCATGCGCACTTCATCAGAGAAAGATAAGGACGGCTTAAGGGTGAGAAAGGTAAAAGCCGGAGAATGCGTTACCAAGGGCTTGAAGCCGGGATATACAAAGTGCTAGGTGATGCGCTCTTTGCCGTAGTCACGTAAGCGCCCGTGCAGGCCTGCCTCACTGCGAGACAGGCTGCCCACGGTGTCGAGCGAGATGGATATGGCGCACGGTAGCTCTGCGGTAAATGTCACTGGATATACGCGTGTGGTCTACGAGACCTATGATGGGTTTATCGAATACGTACAATCCGAAAGGATGCCGGTTACGATGACTCGGAAATAACCCGCCGCGCCGGCTCGGTCTTGTGGGCGCAGGAACAGCGTGTTTCTATCACGCCTGCGCAGCGGCCAACCATGCTGTCGCGCACTCAGAGGATGCCTCTTCACCGTCAGCCTCTCCCGGGCTCTAAAGGCGAGGCGAAACTGGAGAATACGATGCTTCCGCCGGTGCGCAGGCCGCAACCAGCCCGACCTCCGCTACGTTTCAACGACCCAGCCAGCCCGCGGCAAACGCTGACGAAGACTCGTCAGCCGGGCTGTGTCCAACGATTGCATTTCTTGGGGCGGCTGTACCTAATGCCTTTACTGCGGATACCACATATATGCGGGACTCTGAGCGTTCAACGAGACACAAGAAGAGATAATAAACAATAAGGTCGTACGACGGCTGAGGGTAAACCGCTGAGGCTGACATTAAGCTCGTTATTCTCACTCGAACTCAGGGCCCACAAAGAGGGGGACGAGTACACCTGGCCGTGCGGGAATTTGCCCATATACGCTGTTGTATGTGAGTTGACGGCCCAAAGACCAGCGTCAGAACTTCGTTTCTGAGCAGCCATGACGACTGCTAGAGGCGAGATCAAAGCAAAAACCGCACTGGCGGTCACTGGGTCATTGATTTTGACTGAGACCGACGAGGAGTGCCAGCCCAGCGCTTCCTCCTCCGCTCATCAAAGCGCCTAGGCGCGTTTTGCTTGTGGTAGCGCTTTCATGTAGACGAGGGACCAGATGTGGCCCAGCACGCATAATGATGGTGCTCTCTTTGAACAGCAGCAGAGAAATGAGAAGGCTTCTGCCCGTTCCGCGTAATCCGGTATGTTTCCGTGGCAGGTGCAATATCTCGCTGTTGGAATTGTGCCTTACGTAAAGGGAGAGGTCCTCTTGGGACTCCTCCTTGCTATCACCTGGATGTTCAGCGATGGGGGCATTTTGGGAAGACCGGTGAGGTGCTGAGCTTGACTCGTCAAAACTCAATATCATGACTCATTACGACCAGTGTATTTGCTTTGCATCTACTTCACCTCTACTCACCTGCTGGCTTGTGGGGATAGTGCTCACCTTCACAGGCCTTTCGGTAAGTCTCTGTCACATCTACCCAGAACACTTGTGCCGCGATTCCATCTTATGCAAAGCCAGATGTACTCATCCTCTTTTGTGGGCCCGGGGTCTCTAGAAAATCACAACTTTTGGACCAGCCTCCCAAATGCCCTCACGGATTTTATCTAGGGTGACCGCAGACTTAAAATCCTTTCTGATCTTTCCCCTCACTAAGAGCGGATTGTTGATCGGCTCAACGTCCCCCGGTCACCAGCATACGTGAGGGCAGCTAATAAATACAATGCTGGAATACAGTCCGGCGACGGAGGTCTCGTCAGCATTTTTGGGCTTTAATGGGTTCAGGAAACGTTTTTGAGGCGGGGTATCCTGGGTTGTCGGGCTCAAAGGTACCGGCAGAAGTATCGACTCTTCCAGTTCTCGCGCCTTTGTAGTCGCTTTTAGCGGCCGATGAAGACTCGCTGGAGAGCCATCTTCAGCTGTCTGCCAGACCCGCAGGCGGCGAGAAGCGTTAGGGATGTTACGCCCGCAAAAGCCCAGGGCCGCGCGGCGGATCTCGAAGTCATGCACTGGTTTCCTCAAATGCGTGATATACCAGCTATCTCTATCCCTAGAACACGCGGCCCATAAGCACGCATGTTAACTACTTTAAATATAAGCTACTGGCGAATGTACTGGGTGCAGCAGCTTCCGTCGACAGTTAAAAGGTAAGGAGGGGTTCAGGCGGAACCCCTCCTCCGCATCACCTGGGAAGAAAAGTCTTTCGAAAACCGTTTCGCGGAAGAATCCTTCCCACAAGGACTCTCGCTATTTGGTAATAAAAATATAACGCGATTAATGGGGGCATGCCCAACCGAATATCTCAATGATGACAGCGTGTCTGCCAGCAAGGTGTACCTAAGTTGGTTCCGTGTATTTGCGGGCAAAACCAGGGCACAGTTAGGAGCGCAAAAATATTCAAACTTTTTCCCCGCCTCTTTGTGCACCTCGGCTGTGGTAGGCCAGTAACATGCAGCGGTAAGTGGGTGGTAAAACGTGAAATGGCAGAGTGAAAGAATGGTTCGATTCCCCTACCTGTAGAGGCAGGCGCGCGCCTGCCTGTAGGGCGATCGGCATTATCCGCACGTCCATTGTGTTTCTGCTCGGCTACCTGGCTGCCGCCGAGGCGCGCTGAGCCGCATCCGGGAAGCAATGGGCACGCATACCAGCGGGCCTGGCGTTCGTGAACCGCTGGGGCGTAGTCATGCCGCCGTGCTTCCTCACCGTAGGCTTCCAAACCGCCGTCATTATCACCACCGGGTTCACGAAAATGCCGTTACGCCGTCGCGTCAGCCATGCTCGTGGGCACTTTCATCTGGGCCGTCATCTACACCACCGTGAGGAGTTCGCGTGCTCGCCGCCAGGGCTGCAGCCGTGGGTCTATGCGGTGCTCTAGCGGTAATCGTGCTCTCAGCCTGGGAATCTCCCATGGCGTGAACTCATCACCGACCGCAAACCCGCCCGTAACCAGGGCCGCCGCCGTCCACTGTGCTGGCGTAAAGCGCACGAGCGAAACCCCGAAAGCTGTCGCACCCGCAAAACCGGGTACCGCCAAGCACCCAGCAGGGGCACGCATTGGGCTTGCCGCCCCGCCGCCGGGCTCATCACTGGCGAGCAGCCCCCGCACCGGTGCTGAGCCGTGCCAGCTTACGCATCGGCTGCAGGCCGTAATGCCTGAAATGGTTCACCGCATGGCACGAACGCTGGCAGAACCGCCCGCTGGGTGAAATACCGCTTCGCGAAAGGGGCCGGTCTTGGTAGGCTCACCGCGCTCAGCACCCGAACAGCAATGTGGTAGCCCGTTTCGAGCCGTTAGCGCACATGGCCATAATGCGTGCCGCCGCAGGGCGCCCCGACAAAGACCGGTACCCGCAGCATCCCGCCTGGCGAGGAGTACCGTGGTGGTGCGCCCAAGACCATGTCTACCGTGCTCGACGAGGTTCCCCTAGGTGAGATGGCTGAGGAGTTCCTGCATGAGCCGAGCAGTTCCCGCCTGGGGTGGAAACCCTCCCACAGCAGTGGCGCCAACAGAACGGTTTTGCCGCAGATTCCACCCACGAGACGCTATCAGGGCTGGTAGCTGCCGTGGGCCTGTATATCACCCCCATGTCGGTGGCCCGCCTGCACCACCGCAAAAGACCCTACCCTACCGTCGGTACCCGACGCCGAGCCGTACCCCGTGCACCTGGTGTGGCCCGGCACCCGGCAGCCTCACCCCGATACGGTCAGGGCGAGAAAGACGACGAGTTGAGGGTGCTCATCAGGACTTTATCGGCATCGGTGCGGGCGCACGCATCCAGTAACCGGGGCAGAAACCGCCCAGGCCCGCCGCACCCGCAGCCGGTGAGACGCGCCAAGGCCACAGCGAAATCGTGCGGCTAATGCCCGCCGAGGCTACGCCACCGGAAAACAGCCGCTCGCACCGGCGGTACTCCCGACGCAATGCCGCGGGCAGCAACCGGGACGAGCGGCGGGCGAGCCGGTAAACGCCGGTAGCGCCATCACGGTGAATAGCGCCACGCAGTAAACAGGGCCGACGCCCAAGAAGACGCGGTAGAGTCAGATCACGGCATTAACGAGAGACCCGACCCGCCGCCTGCACGCGGTTGTTATTGGAGCAGGGCAACCGACTGTATGACCCGCTGGGCGCCGAAGACCGCTCGCACGAGCCCCTGTGGACGTTGGTACCCGGCGGCGGCATGGAACCGGGGAGCAGGCCGACGAAACAGCTCGCAAAACCCTCGAAGAGACAGGTACAGCGTTGCCGCAGAGACGTCCTGGGCGTGCACGCCGGGCATTTCGCCCGCAACGGCATGGCGGCAACTCCTGCCGTTCTGCGCCTTACGCATTATCTACCGGGCGACATCGTCGCAGCCAGCTGCGGGCCGAAAGAAAACGTCCTCAGACATTGCCCGCTGGGTTCCCATTAGCGAAATCGATACGCTGCGCTGCGGCACCATTATTGATGAAGTGGCCTCATGGATGGATACACAACGCCGCCTGGGCCTTGGAATACCGCAATTTCCCTCGCCGACGAGAACGCTGAGAAACTATCGCGAACACACCCCGCCCCGCCCGCTGATGAGCCGCCGTCAGCGCTTACCGCCGCCGCGCTCGCCCCCATCCTGGCTGCCTCGCGCCTGGGGACAATAAACCCAGGGTGGACCCCTCCGCATCAGCCTACGGCACCTCCACGTCACCACGGGGTGCTGGGGCTAAAACCGATCTGACTTGCGTGTACGCCCAGGCGCTGCGGAACGTGCGTTGCACGGTGGAGGTTATCGGGCACAATAATAACCGCGACGAGTACCTAGCGGCCCTGGGTGCCACCGAAAACACGCGCTTGATGTTGCCGTTGATTCACCGGCGACTTGTTGCCGCACTGACGAAGAACAGGCTACTCAGCCCCTGCCCAGCTGCGGGCGGAGCATCAGACAGCCTCCGCCAGCCTCTTTCGCCAGCGCCGGGGTGACCCTCACCCTCAGCCACCCCCAGCATCCCCGCCGATAGCTGCCCCAGCCCCAGCCCGACCCCCACGAGCGGCCCCGATTGAACCGCGGGCCTTATCACCAGTGACACGCTCTCCAGCCATCGGTAAAATCATCCCGGGTCACCTGAAACTGATGGATACCGTCAGCGCCCAAAACCGCAACGTTCTGGTGACAACCAACGCCACGCCCGGTATAGTTCAATAGCCTGAACCAGCTGCCCGAAGTGAAAGCGCCCTTACCTTTTATAGCTGTGCCCGAGGCGTATACACCGGAAACTACGGGATTGCTCTGCTCAAGAACGTGTACAAGTACCAGGTTCCCGCCACGAAGGTGGCTAATGAGAGCACCGAACGGGAAATGCTGCTGGCTAAAGATGCGGTGCAGGTGGCGCTTGCATAGTATCGACCGAGCATTGAGGATAACCGGTTCACCATGCTCGAAGACCGAGTCCACCTAGCTGAACCAAAGCGGCTGAGTGCCTCTCAGTGCGGCAAAGCCTGCCGTCTAGTGCACAGGAGGCCATTAACCGCGTATCATCTACATTAGATACCGGTAATCTGACCTTTCTACTCGCCTCACGAGTGGAACAAACCCCGTCGCCGAAGACGAAGCAGCAAAATTCTGGCTCGACCACCCAAGGAAGTGAATATGACTGGGTACCGTCAGTCGTCGAAGCTCAATAACGTCCTCTACGATATCCGCGGACCTATTCTCGAAGAAGCGAACCGTATGGAGGCGATGGACACCGCATCCTCAAAGCTCAATATTGGTAATACCGCGCCTCGTCTCCCGAAGCGCCGGACGCGATCATGATGGATATTATCCGCCACCTGCCCGTCACACAGGGGTACTCCGATTCGCGCGGGCTGTACTCGGCGCGAACCGCCGAGGCAGCACTACCAGAACCGGGGCATCCTCGACCTGGAACCTAACGATGTGCACCTGGGCAACGGGGTGTCGAGGCTGATTCTCGACCTTGCAGGCACTGTCGCGAGAGCTGCGAGCGAGATCCTCGTGCCCATGCCCGACTACCTGCTGTGGACCGCCTCGGTGCGCGCTATCAGGCGGTAAGCCCGTGCACTCACCTGTGCGATGAGGAAAAGCAACTGGTACCCCCGACCTTGAAGACATTAAATCGAAGATCACCTCACGCACCAAAGGGATTGTGGTTTGATGAACCCGAATAACCCCTACAGGTTCCGTGTACCCGCGCCACATTCTGCAGCAGATAGTGGATGTGGCCCCGCGAACATGAGCTGGGTGGTGTTCACCGACGAAATCTACGAGAAAAATGATTTACGACGGCGCCGAAGCCGTGATTCAGCCACTCACCGGTGACGATGTGCTGTGCCTGACCTTCTCGGCCTGTCGAAGGCGTACCGGTGTGCGGTTATCGTGCCGGCTGGGTTGCGATTATCGGCCCCAAACATGAAGCCGCCAACTATATTGAGGGCATCACCCTGCTCGCCTCAATGCGCCTACTGCTCCGAACGTGCCCGCCCAGCACGCTATCGAGACCGCCTTGGGCGGGTACCAGTCCGATTGATGCGCTGGTCGGCGCCTGGCGGCGGCTGCATGAGCGGCGTGACGTGGCGTACCGCATGCTGAACGAGATTGACGGTGTAGCTGCAACCAGTCGGACGGGGCGCTGTACCTGTTCCCCAAGGTCGATACTGAGAAGTTCAACATTGTGGACGATGAGAAATTCATGCTTGACCTTCTGAAGGAGCAGAAGATCCTGTTCAGCCACGGCGGCGCGTTTAACTGGCATAAGCCCGACCACTTCCGCCTGGTGCTTTTTGCCGGATGCAGACCCTCACCGATGCGCTGAACCGGCTGGGGAGTTCCTCCGACTACAAGCAGCGTAGCTCTACGACTGGCAGGTGTGGAACGAAACGAGGACGTCCGGGCGCCGCGAAATAACCGCAGGTGCCGGACGTTTAGCGTGCCACGTGAGTTAGCCGGAGGGGCTAGCCGTGTGTTTCCTCCCCGTCTTCGGCGTCTTCACGCTGCTCGGCGCGCGCCTCATTAAGTTTTTCGCGGGCGCCCTCAAGCCACGCCTCGCACCGTTTCGCCAGGGACTCGACGCGTTCCCACAGGGCGATGGAAGTCTCCAAATCGGATGCACCTGATTCCAGCCGCCGCACCACATTCTCAAGTTCGGCGCGCGCCTGCTCGTAGCTGAGCGTATCAACCGGCGCACCCAGCGACTCCGGTATTAAAACTAATGTTTTCGGCCATGTTCTGTCCCTTTCTGGTGGGGTTCTCGCAAAATCTGGCAGGGTGCTAAAACTCTCAGTGCCGCCCCTGCAGCCGGTGCGGCACCGGCCCGGTGCGTCACACAGGGGCGCTGACGGGACCGAGCTCAGGCGTCCACATTCGATGCGTGCACCCCGGTGACGGACGCATCCGCGCTGCCAACCGCGGCGCGTACCGTCAGTTTCTCCCCCACGGTCAGCGCGGAGGCATCCCGCACCAGCGCCCCGTCAGCCCGCTGCACACCGCGTACCCGCGCCGCAGCGTCAGCTCAGGGAGAGAGACCGCACCCGCGCGCCAGGGTGTCGCCACCGCATCCTGCTCGCGCGCCAGCCGGTGCTGCACCGACAGCAGCGCCCGCTCCCGTAAACGGTGCACATCATCGGCGCGCCACCCCAGGTCATTCTCGGGGCTGGTAAACACCGGGCGCTGCCGTACTGCACATACTGCCACTGGTTACTCAAGCCCGGTGATGGCCCTGTCATCGCGCCCGCGCGCCTCACTAATCCGGGCGAACTCCTCCGCCATCATCCGGCACGATGCGCGCCAGCATCCAGTGGGGGTGAGCGCGCACATCGCCACCGCGTCAACGATGGGGAGTCAGCCTCATGCCCGATCGCTGACACCACCGGGTAGGCCGCCGCAACCGCACGCACCAGCGACTCGTCCGAGAACGGCAGCAGGTCCTCAAATGAGCCGCCGCCGCGGGCCAGCACAATCACATCCACCAGCGGGTCGGCATCCAGCTCCGAGCGCCGCACACCTCACGCACCGCGTCTCGCGCCCTGCACCGCCACCTGCCGCACCTCGAAAAGCAACCCTGGCCACCGGGAGTGAGGCGTTGCGGATCACGTCTTTCATGGCGTCGGAATCACGCCCGGTCACCAGCCCCACCTTCTGCGCGCAGCAGCGGCGCTTGCGGAATCCGCGAACAGCCCCTCAGCGGGCCAGCGCCTCACACAGCTGCTGCGCGGCCCGTGCAGGTTGCGGTGCCCACCGCGTGGATGCGCTCACCCACCAGCGACAGGCGCCGCGCTAGGAACCCAGAAACTTGGTTTCGCCAGCACCACGCGCGCCCCTGGCACCGTCTTTGCCGATGCTGAGGCGGCGCGGCCAAAAAGCGCCAGAGAGAACGTGGCATCAGCCTCAGGTCTTTCAGGTCAATGAACACGCTGCCGCGCCGGTTGATTGAGCGAAACCACCTGCGCCTCAACCCACAGCTGCGGCGCAGCCCTCTCAATATGCGCGCTGAGGTTACGCGCCGAGCGCCAGCGCCAGGGGTTCACGGCGCTCGTCTCGCTGGAGGTGGCGGGAATCTGCCGCTCATGCGCAGGCGGCACCGTGAGCATGCGGGCGGGCATCGCAGTGCTCATGCCATCTATTTACGCCGATACGCCGCCGGACGCGCCGGAAACTCACGCAATGTGTTTAGCTGAGGGCACACTCGCTACCCGCAGGCGCAATAGGTACTCTAACTCAGTATGGGCGCACCTCAACCGGCGGAACCGCCAAGAACCCCAAGACCCGAAACGCTAGAGAACCCCCGAACACCTGAACGCACCAAACCTTTGCCCGGTGCGGGCGATGAGCGCCATCTGGCACGGACACTCCGCCACGGAACCCGATGGGAACACGCCAGAAACTGGCACCTCCTCGGACACCGGTGGCACTGAAACCCCGATAATGCGCCGAAATCCGCAGACCCACGTCACGGACCCGCAGCCGCAGACTCACCCTCAGAAGAGCCGCAGTCAGCGCAGCTGCAGACCGCATGACCAGGCTATGGCAGAAACAACTCCGGCCCCTGCGGATACGGCAGCACCGGAGCCTGACTCGTCCGACACCACCGCAGCCCTCGACACCCCCGACGAGGAAGAACCCACCGTAGCCCTTGACGAAGAGGCCGCATTTTAGCCACACCAAAACACCTCGGCCACGCCGTGGCTGGGCGGTACGTGAGCGAAGACGACCTCGACGGTATGGGCATCCCCGCAGAGCACCCGATGCGCGCGCCCTCGGTGCTGCTGGCCCCGCCCGCCCAGCCGTTCGCGGCCGGGCTGCGCCGCGCCCTCGCTATTCTGCTGGCTGCGCTCGCGCTTATCACCGCCGTCCTCGGCGGGCGGTAAATGGGCCGGGACCCACCTGATTAGTACCCGCGGCTGACCTCAGCTCCCCGGCTGGCCGACGACCAAGACCTGCAAAAACGCGTCGCGCAGGCCGCTGTCACCGACCTGATGAACTCTGAGGGGCTCAAAAATATTTAGACTCAACGGCAGCAGCTGGGTGAACCGGCTGCTGGCACAACCGCGACAGTGTACAAAACTCTCACCGAATCCGCCGAAAATCTCCCACCACCGGCGAGTACGAAGAAACTGTGGCGGCAGGTCACCACCGACACGCACGCGCACCTGATCAGTGACGAGAACACCCCGCCGCGCTCGACATTGGCGCGTTTTACCGTGAACTTGACACTGCCGTGGGAACCTTCGGTATGTATGACCCGGACATTCCCTCCTGGGGTAGCGGTACATTACCTTAGAGGATGGCAGCAGCACAGCCGTTCACGGTAAAATCATGCAGTTGAAATCGTTCGCCGACTCGGCGGATACGTTCCTGACGGTCTCCCTCATGAGCATGCTCATCGCGCTGCTGCTGCGGCCGCGCGGGAGGCCGCTGTTCCTGGCGTGCGTGCTCATTGCCGCGACCCTCGCCGCCTGGGTGCATCCTCTACCTGGAGGTAGCCCGGCCAGCCTCGGCATGAACGGGCAGCGAACTCGGCAGTGATTCTCGACGGTCTGTTAATCGGGCACGCCCGACGCGGTCAGCATAGTGCCCAGCACCGCCAGCTACAGCCTGATCGCAACGCTCATTACTCTGCTGCTGGGTATTTTGGTGAAACTCACCAGGCTCACTGCGAGCACCACCACAGTGCCCACACACTAGAAGAACAAACCACGTAGGATAGTAACCATGTCCGTTGAAACCATCTCCCTTGGCCTGCCCCCCGTCCCCAAGGTACGCCGCACCCGCGAAGACGTAGAAGCCGCCGCACCCGTCACCGGCCAAAAACGTGTACTGCGCGCACCCACGCGGCTACTGCGCTGGCGTGGACCAGGGCCGTGATCGCGGTTGAGAAGGCCCTTGAACACTATGGCGCGCCCGTGTGTGTGCGTAAACAGATTGTGCACAACCGCCACGTGGTTGAAACCCCTTGAGAAGCAGGGCGCTATTTTCGTGGATGAGGTGGATGAGGTGCCGAGGGGTCCAGTGACCGTGTCTCTCGGCGCACGGGGTGTCCCCGGCCGTGGTGTCCGCTGCGGGGCAGCGCCAGCTGAACACGATTGATGCGACCTGCCCGCTGGTGAACAAGGTCACCGTGAGGCTGTGCGCTTCGCAAAACAGGACTACGATATTCTGCTCAGTGGCCACACGGGCGCAAGAGGTGGAAGGCACCGCCGGTGAGAGCTGACCATATTCGGTGTGAAACCCCCGGACAGAAGTGGGCGCCGTGACCGTGCGCGCGCAGAGAAGGTCGTGGATTCACAGACCACCCTGTCGGTGGATGAGACCCCAGAAACCGTGCGCGCGGCTGCGTGAACGGTTCCCTCCCTTCAAGACCCGCCCTCAGACGATATTTGCAGCGCAACCTCAAACCGTCAGGGTGCTATCAAGGAGATCGCCCCGCAGTCTGATCTGGTGATTGTGGTGGGGTCCGCAAACTCTTCAAACTCTGCTGCGTGCTAAGAGGTGGCGCTGAATACGGTGCCAAGCGCGCCGAACGGGTGAGTTCGCGCACCAGGTGGATGAATCCTGGTTTGAGGGTGTAGCGACCGTGGGGCTGACTTCGGCGCATCGGCACCTGAGGTGCTGCTGGTGCAGGAGGTGCTGGCGCTGCTGGCTGACTACGGTACGAGGAGCATGAAGAGGTAGAAACCGCTGAGGAAGATATTCTTCTCCTGCCCAAGGAGCTGCGTGCCGCCCTGAAAAATGATGAGAACACTGGGCGTCAGCTCGGCGGCCGCGGGGCAAAACCGACCCGTTAGAGCATGCTGCCCACCCGCGCTGGTGCCTTCCCTCATGGCGTGCAAAACGCTTGAGCCGCCAGTTATACCTTCGGGCCCGGAAACCCGCCGGACTATGGGAGGGGCGGATAAACCGGGAGGCATACCACGGTGCGCACCCCACCCACTGACATTTTCAACACGGGTGGCCTCACGCATCGGTGTAGCCTCAAAACATCCCTGCCTATAATGGTGATACGCCTTCAGGCGATGATGCACGGCATAGCACACGGGCAGAGTATGACAATCACGCGTACACCGGACCATGACAGCAAACCGGCCGCATCCAACCCGCACCGACCGCCCCCACCACCTGCCGCGCCACCCCACCCCGTGGTAAAGCCTCTTTTTCGATAAATCGCGTGGCGCGGAGCCTCGTCTGGGGGAGCTGTCTCAACATTTCCGCCAGCGGTTTTATGCTGATCGCCATCAGAACACCGGTGAGCTGAGCTCGTCAAAAACAACATGGACCTCTGCACACTGTTGTATCAGACATGTGCAGCGCTGTTCTTCGTGGCGCATACGATGCCTTCGCTTATAGCCGTGAAAAACACAGTACTGCGTACAGCCTTATGGTGTGTTCTGGTGACGGTACCTGCATCGGTTACGTATTGCCTTATACCCGCAGGCTATCGCCGGGATGCTCTTCACACCATATCTCCTGTGGGTGGCACTGTAGCTGATGAACCTGCACATACCCTTCAAACTGGGGGTAAACAGCCGTTGTAATCCGCCGTAGTCTTCACCACTAACTACTTTGTTAGCGTGGTGGGGCAGGGGTATTTCGATAACGCACCCACTGCCCCGTTCCCAGTCGTTTCCGGCGATAAAACCCTCAACGGGTTCTTCATTTTCGATATTGTCACCACGTTCCACATTATCGCCTACTTCGTGGGCCGCAGCATGCACAAGAGCCGGGAACACAAGCTATTGAGAAAGAACTCGATATCCTCACCGAACGCGAACGCATCGCCCGCGACGTGCACGATGTTCTGGGGCATTCCTCACGATCGTGAACCTCAAAGCCGAGCTGGCCGCAAACTCGTGAAACCACCCCCGCCGCACAGGAGCAGATGCGGCGGGTTGCCCAGCTCTCCCGCCAAGCCCTCGCACAGGTGCATTCCACCGTCACCCGTTTAGCGTTCCCCGACCTTGAAGGTGGAGGTTCTGGCATCCTCGCGCCCTGAAACCGCCGGAATACAGGCGAACCTGCCCGATGCGACAACCGCCGCGAGACATTGCGGGTATGAACTCTGCCCCTGTTCAGTTGGGCACTGCGCGAGACCGTCACCAATATCGTGAGGCGCTCCGCACCTACGCCACCGTGCGGCTGAACCCCACCGGGTTAGGGGTTATCGACAACGGCATAGGGATTGGTGATGCCCGTGTAAGAGTGGGCTCACCGGTCTGCGCACCCGATCGAAGAGCGGCGGCACCCTCACGCTCGGGAACGCGCACCCGAACACTGGCTGCAGCGGGCGCCCGCAGCGGGTGTGGGATAGTGCGCATCCGCATCAGCATGGACGAGGAAGACCGACGAGATTACTGGGGTAGCCGTGCGCTGAGAATACTCTGCCGACGATCAGCAGATGATTCGTGACGCTCGTCATGATTCTCGATCTTGAAATTGATCTTGAGGTGGTCGCAACAGGGTGGGCCGCGGGGATGAGGTGCTGCCTGCCGTGCGTGAAACCCGCCCGGATGTGGCGCTCTCGATATTGAAATGCCCGGCGCACCGGATTGAGGCGGCCGCGAACTTGCCCGTTCGGGCCTGAGGTCGCAGACGGGCGCGCCGGTTCGTTCGCTTATTCTGACGACTTTTCGCCGTCCGGGTATTTACGCCGCGCCCTGGAGGCCGGAGCGAGCGGGTTTATGGTGAAAGACGGCACGGCATCGCAGCTGGCGCAGGCGGTTCGCCGTACCGCGGCGGGCTGCGCTGGTCGATTCAGTGCTGGCTGAGGAAGCAAAATGGCAGGACCCTCACCGCTGACCAGGCGTGAGACCGAAGGTGCTTCGCGCCGCCGAGACCGCCGGGAGCGTCAAAGAAAATTGCGGGCGTGCTCGGGCTGTCTTCGAGACGGTACGCAACCACCTCTCGGCAGCCATGGCGAAGATAGACGCCATTAACCGGCATGAGGCGGTACGCATCGCCCGCGACAACGGGTGGCTATAACCAGCCGTTGTCGGCGGCAATAGTGAGTGCTTCTTGCCGGTTCGAGGCGTTGAGTTTCGCCATCGCGCGAAGATAAGTGGGTTGCGCAACGTGCCGGGGAGAGGAACAGCGTCGCGCCGATCTGGCGGGCTGTTGCCCCATCACGCGGTTGCCCGCAGAATCTCGGTTTCCCTCCCGGTCAGCGGCAGCGACTCGCCGCTGCAACGCGAATCCGCCGCCAGCGACGGGTCTACCACGGTCAGCCCCATATTGACGCGCCGAATGCCCTCCGCCAGCTGGGACGCGCCTGTATCCTTCACCATAAAACCCGCTCGCCCCGGCATCTAGAGCACGCCGCAGGTACCCCGGTCTCGCGAAGGTCGTCAGGATAAGCGAACGCACCGGCTCGCCGGTGAGCGCTACCGCTCGCGTCCGGATCGCGGCTGCCACATCAATACCGCTGGAGAGCTCAGAACCGGGCATTTCAATATCGAGAAGCACCACATCCGGGTGGTACCGGTGGATCGCCGGAAGAACCTCGTCACCGCCGCCAACCTGCGCGACCACCTCAATATCGTGTCGAAAGCTCAGCAGCGCGGCCAGCGCCTCGCGTACCGACTGCTGGTCATCGGCGAGCATAATCTTAATCATCTGTCTCCCGAAGGCTCAATTTCGGCGGTATTACCGTCCATACTAACCGAAGCCGTGTGCCGCGAACGTCCGCCGTCCCGGAAGCGGCAGGATGCGCCCGCAGCCAGTGCGCCCGGAGCATCCTCACTAATAAGGGTTCCGCCGCAGACTCCACTCGACTCTTCATACCCTTAATGCCGCTTCCGGCGGCGTACTCGGCGGGAATACCCACCCCATTATCAAGAATTTCAAGCCCGGTATTGCTCACCCGCACCTCACAGAAACCGGCCTGTGAGTGCCGCACAATATTGTCACAGCCTCACGTAGCACCCACGAGAAAAGCGAAGATGCACCCCAACTGCTGAGAGGCACGCCCGCATCGGGCAGTTTTGCGGCGATTGAGGGCCGTCTGCAGGCACGCGCTCCGACGCCTGAATTTCGCCCGAAAAGTCCGGGATGCGCAGCCGCGTCACCGTCGAACGAACCTCCGCCAGCGAAGACCGAGGACAGCTGGGCGCGATCGCTTCAAGCTCAGCATCGGCACGGTCAGGTCGGCGTGCAGAAGTTTTACGTGCCAATCGGCTTTGAAGCGTGATCACGGTCAGGAGTGCCTGAGGCACATCAGCGCACATATCGTGGGCGATGCGCTCACGCTCGCTGACCATTTCAAAGTTTGGCTTGCGTTTTGTCGGCGTTTTTACTCATCTGGATCAGGTAGGGAGAACGCCATAATCCCGATCGTGAGGCCGCAGTGACAAGGTGAGGCGGATTTATCCGCGAAATTGATAGATCTCGATCCAGAGAACATGTAAATTATCCAGAAAACTGCCGCAATGACGAAGGCCCCGCGAGATTCGTGTGCTGTAGGAATGTCCTCGGTGAAGGTCCACAGTGCCAAAGTCGATGGTGAACCCGATGAGTACATTTGCCGGTGGAATGGCGGCTATCAGCATCACGCCGCATACGGGCGACGAGAAGGGCCGTCCAGAGAAGCAGCCGCCTGAAATATGATGACGCCGGAAGAACCCAGGGACCGTATGCGCGGCATCACCTGTGATCGAGAAAATGACCAGGCAGATAATGACGTACGCGATAGCTCCACACCGGAGCGTTAGGCTCTAGAACACCGTCATAGATACTACCCCAGAAATATGAGCCAGGCGCGGAGAACCCCAGGCTAATCCAGTCGATTTTGTGCGTTGTGGGTATGGCCGGGCTGCGGCGGGTGATGGGGTCATATCTCCTCCTGGGCTCTAGTATAAGCACGCGTTCGGATAGAGTCGTAGGCGCATCCGCAAGGTGGTGCCGGATGCGCCCGCGATGCGGTGGGCACGCGCCATATGAGGGTTTTAGCGCTTGGTGCTGCGGCCCGCGAGTAGCGCAGGGTGGCGACGACGAAAATAACCGTCCACACGCTGAAGTTTACGATCCTGCACCAGAGCGGTTCGGTCGCTATTCCATTCGGCGCCGCTGCCGCTAATAATGGTGAGCTTTGCTGCGAAGGGGTAGCGGGCGATTTCGCGGCACCGTACAGCGGGGTAGAACCGTGCGTAGGGCATGAGGTCCTGGTGAGCGGTGCGAAGAGCGTGCCGAAGAACGAGCAGCACCGCGAATGCCGTTGGCGATCCCACTGCGCTTTCGCTGGGTACCAGAAACCAGCATAGCTAGCCCAAAGAACCCGAAGACCACTACGCGCATAGTATGGACAGCGCGGCGCAGGCGATCTGCTGACTGGCGCTACAGTCGATTTTGGTCATGCGCGCAACAATGTTCACCGCAGTAATTGGTACTGCACGCCATAATGAACGCCGCGGCATTTGGAGAGCAGATGTTGCCGGTGTTCATGGGGTGAGCCCCAGCTGCCCGCCCACCCGGCCACGTTTTCGACCACGGTCAGGCCGCTGATTGACACGGTGCGCTAATAGCGCCATAGAGCGCGATGCCGATCATCAGTAGGGCGGCGCTTACCGTTCGCGACTTTGATCTTCGCGTAGTCTTGCAGGGCGCCGAAGAGCAGGTAGAGCCCCACGGGCATACTCGATCGTGTAGAACGGGATGAGAAAGAGAGCAACGATCAGGCGGATTTTCGCAGAGTGTGAGCGTAGCATTTTAGGCCTCCTGTGCGGCGCGATCGGTGAGCTGAACGAACGATTCGTCCAGTGAGGGTTTCGACAATTTCAGCGTCGCGCACGCGGTGCTGTCGGTGAGCAGCACTCGCGCGAATTCATCGGCGTTACCACGGTGGTGCGCGTGCCGTACGCCCGTTTTCTGCTGGTTTCGACGCTCAGCATTGGGTATTCGCTGAAGGTGATGGGCTTATCGGCGAGGAAGCTCACGTAGCGTCCGCCGGTGAGGTCACGATCTCCTTCGAGTGCCGTCGGCAATGATTTTTTCCGTTGTTCGCATGCACGATGCGCTGCGCAGTTCTGCGCTCTTCCAGGTAGTGGTATGGCGAAAATAATGGTTTTGCCGGTTTCGGCGAGTTGTCCATGCGTTCCCAGAAGGTGCGGCGGGCGGTAACGTCCGCTGCCGGTGGTGGGCTCATCCAGGATGAGGATATTAGGGTCGTGCACGGTGGCGATAGCGAACCGATCGCTGCTGCTGCTCGCCGGAGCATTTGCCGACTTTGCGGGTGCGCCAGCTCGGTCAGGTCTGGCATCGGCGAGCACCTGGTTCATGTCGAGACGGGTGGGGACAGCGAGGCGAGCATATCGAGGTTTGCTGCGGTGAGGTCTTTTGAGCAGCCCGCCGGTTTGTAGCGCCGCCCCCAATGCTGCCGGATTGTATTGCGGCTTGGGGAGGCACCGTCAGCGGTGAGGACACCGCGGTTGGGGGTGCTCAGCCCCAGGAGCATGTCGATGAGGGTGGTTTTACCCGCCCCGTTGGGACCCTATCAGGGCAACGATTTCGCCTTTGTCGATGGTCAGGTCAAGATTATCGACGGCGGTGACGTTGCCGCTGCGCGTACGAAAAATCTGTGTGAGGCCTTGGGCCTCAATAACATGTGACGTGTTCCGGTTGCGTACAGCACGCGCGGCAGAAAATGTGAATGTGCACTGTCGTATCTGCCGCGGCAAGTGTCGCGGAGACTGCTCCGCGCCGATGTGGTGCCGTTCCCCAAGAGGCGGCGTGGCAGAGAAGAGCCTATTCAGAAGAGTTTTTGCATTCAGAGGTCATATCGCTTCTGAATGCAAAAACTCTTCTGAATCAGAACCGCACCAGGAGGGTAAAACACGGGGTGTCTCACTCATGGGTGCGGCGTGCTCTTGCGGTGCGCTGTATACTCTCGTCTGCACTGTAGAATGGTGGGCTGTGCCTGCACTGGCTGTTTTCCGCGGTGCGGGGACTATAGGTACTGATTTTTGAAGAGATTTTCTGTGCTCTGACTATCGGCATTGTCGGTCTTCCCTAACGTGGGCAAGTCCACCCTGTTCAACGCGCTCACCCGCAACACGGTGCTGGCGGCTAACTACCCGTTCGCTGCATTGAGCCGAATATTGCGTGGTGAACCTGCTGGATGCTCGCCTGAACCGGCTCGCCGAGATTTTCGGGTCTGAGCGTATTCTGCCCGCAACCGTCTCGTTCGTTGATATTGCGGGTATTGTGAAGAGCGCCTCTGAGTGAGGCTGTGACAGTTCCTGGCTCAATATTCGTGAGGGCGCACGCGATTGCCCAGGTGGTGCGTGCGTTTGATGACCCGGACGTGATTCACGTGGACGGTAAGGTTGATCCTGCCTCGACACGGAGACCATTAATACCGCCCGATTCTGGCGGTTGCAGACCTTGGAGAACGCGATCCCGCGCCCTGAGAGCGCGTGAAGATTAAGAAGGGCGACGCCGCCCAGCGGCAAACCTCGGCAAGCGCAAAAGATTCGCGAGGACGGGAACACGATTTTTCTCGCGTGCGGCTGCTGAGAAGCTTGAGATGGCGCATTGAAGGAGCTGAACCTGCTGACCGCTAAGCTTTTCATCTACGTGATGTAACGCGGATGAGGCGTGCTCGCTTGAGGAGAAGCAGGCCGAGCTGCGTGAGCTGAGTGGCCCCGGCGGAGGCTGTTTTCTTGGACGCGAAAACTTGAGGCTGACATGGTGGAGCTTTTCCGAGGAGGAGGCCCGCGAATGCTGGAAATGAGCGGTCAGGACAGATCAGGGCCTAGATAAGCTGGCTCACGTGGGCTTCTCGACCCTGGGGCTGCAGACCTACCTGACGCTGGCCCGAAGGAATCGCGCGCCTGGACGATTTCTGAGGCGACGCTTACTGCACCGCAGGCGGCGGGCGTGATCCACTCTGATTTTGAGCGCGGCTTCGACTAGGGCCGAGGGTTGTCTCATCTGATGACCTGGATGCGGCAGGTTCCATAGAACGAAGCAAAAGCCGCGGCAAGGTTCGCATGGAGGGCAAAGACTACATCATGGCAGATGGTGATGTGGTTGAGTTTAGGTTTAATGTGTAGGTTGCGAGAGATAATTTTATTTGTGTAAATACTCTTGCCTGCTGGGAATACCCTGTAGTATAGCTTTATGTATACTATATTTTAATATTTAAATGACCTGTACTCAGACTCCTTATCAGCAGGGATATGTTCCAGGGTTGTACATATGCGTGGAGGGGCATATTCATGGCACGTGCTGACTTGTTGCTAGACCTTGTAGAAGCTGAACGTCGGGGTGACCGAGAGCGTTTTAAAGTACTCGTCGAGTCTATGATTGCTGAAGAGCGCGCTAACCAGCACCACCTTCTTGCTGATCGGCTGTCCAGTTAATCGCGCAATACGGTCGGGAAAGTTCGTGACGATCAAGCTAATGCAATCGTGATTTAGTCCAGCGAGGTAGTTCCTAATCGAAAACTCAGTGATGTGGAACTGGCTTCTGTTCCTCAGCGTGTCGTGAAGGAACTAGTGGAGGAACAACAGCGCGCTGAGTTACTTCGGAGCTATGGGATTGAGCCTCGTAACCGCATTCTATTGTCAGGACCCCGCAGGTAATGGTAAAACCAGTGTTGCGGAGGCTGTGCATCTGAGTCTGCTGCCGTTTTATATCATCCGATATGAAGGTGTGATGTCTAGTTTTCTCGGAAACAGCAGCTCGATTAGATGATAACGCTTTTGAATTCTGGACTCGTCGTTGTGTTCTGTTCTGCGATGGGCTCGATACTATTGCTAAAGAGTCGCTCGGACGAACATGAAACAGGTGAGATGCTTTGAGTTGTTTTCAACTTTGTTATTGCAAAATAGATCGTTTGCATCTGCCCATGTTATTTTTATTGGTGCGACTAACCGCAGTGAACTATTGGATGAGGGCGGCATGGCGACGTTTTCAAGTTCGTGTTGAACCGGAACTCCAAACCGAACCCAGGCTACGCATTTCTTGGAAAAACTAGCGGTACGTTTTGGTGGAGATCTTGGATATGCTCCACGAACTTTGGCAGATAAATTAGCTGGTGCTAGTTACTCAGAGCTGAAGAGTTTTGCTGTGGATATTCGTCGTCGCGACGATGCCGAACTTCCTGATAGTGATATACGTCGCATTGTACGTGAAACGTTTGGAAAATCGTCGTGGACAGGATTTGGGATGATGTAGAACCAAAAGCGCTTCTTGCATTGCTTTCAGCAACAGATAGGAAAGCGTAGAAAACCTCGGGTACAGCCAAAAATATCAGGGCCAGGTGTTAAGCGCCAGGCTAATAGGCTAATCCGCAGTTTAAGAATTTGCTTGCTGCCTTGAACTAAAACGGCATGCTTGGAGAGGGACCCCTGGTGAGTTGATCCCTCTCTAGTTGTTGTTTTTGGACGTTGCGGGACGTGTCCAAGATTTTATAAAGCTATCCAAAAGGTGGATGGATTGGAGTTTTAGCTGAACTCAATTGAAGATCAAATTAGGCCTGATGAAGACTTTTCGATGCAAAGATAATAGTAAAAAGCTTTGATAACTCTTTATATTTGAGTGATGTCTAATGTATAGGCTATGACGAGCTACTAAAATTATTTGAAGAATGGCGTGTAAACCCGCAAGCTTCATTCAAATATGGGTTTGCAAAATATAAAGATTTATTTCAGCAACTTAAGGCCATTAGACGCTGGGGACCTGAAGACCGAGTTCGGGAGACTGGACTTTTGAGCGATGGCGAAAAGATCTTGAATTAGCTGGAGATTTTATTTGCACTGTTCGCACTGAAGTGGAATTATGGTATCGCAATGATGCATATAAACGCTCTGAAGCAGAAAAGACTGTAGAAAAAATCGTCATAAACTCCGGTGGTAAGATCATAAACCGCTCTCATATTGCAGGCATCAAATATCACGCTCTTCTTATAGAGATACCAATCCAGCATGGTTGTTGGTATTGATAGGAGTGACGATAAAAATTCTAACCACTGATGATGTTGTGTTTGTCAGCCCTTTTTGAACCAATGAGTATAGCAACTCAAGATGCTGAACCTGTAAAAAATGTTGTTCTGGAGTCAATAAAGAAAGTTGAAGGAAAACCTCGAGTTGCCCTTCTGGATGGGATGCCATTTCAAAATCATGACGCTGCAAGGACGCCTCCTAATTGATGACCAGATAATATTGATGCTAGATACCCCTGGAAAGCCGTAAAGTGCACATGGCACATGGCTTCACTTATCATTCATAGGGATCTCAATCAATCTTCTAGTACTCTCTAGACAGCCATTATACGTGCGTCCTATCATGGAATCTCAGAAGGCTTTTAGAGAAGGGGAATATAGTGAACGCGTCATCTCAGATTATCTTTTTCCAGACCTGCTTCATCGCGCGGTTAGCTGTATAGTTGAGGGAGATAATGGACGCGACGCAGTTGTTCCAGTGTCGCACTGTATTAACCTTTCGCTTGGGAGATCCACGATGCTCTACCACAGGACTAGTCCTCTCTGGGAGACTCTAGATTGGTTAGCTGTGCATTATAATCTGCTATTCATTGTAAGTGCGGGAAATCATAACGCTGAGTTTACTATACCTGCCATAAATGCTAGGACTGTTCAATCGGCAAGGAGCGCAGCAACTCGGGCTGCTTTTGATCGATCTATATTGCGGGGATATTGCCGCCTGGTGATGCTATAAATGCTCTAACAGTTGGCGCTACCCATAGTGATGGATATAGTGTTAGCGATATGCCTGACACAGTATGGGACATAACTTACTCAGATAGCCCTTCCCATTATGGAAGTACAGGTCCAGGTGTAGAAAGGTCTATAAAACCAGATTTATATCATGCTGGGGGTCGCGCTCTATATACCCCTCCTATAAATAGTCCAGAGAAATCTGAGGTCACCCTAGGTACGCTAATACATATGCAACTGGGACCAGGGATGCAAGTTGCTGCCCCAGATAAGAGAGGGCTACTGATAGTACAGTTTTTACTTTTGGCACAAGCGAAGCTGCGGCATTGGTGACTCGTGAGCTAGTAAACTTTTTGACATATTGGAATCAGGAGTTCCAAATACTGAAGAGCACCATATGCCTGATTCTCAATTTCATCCTCTCTCGTACGCGCCCTTCTTGTTCACGGAGTAGTTGGGGTGAGTGGAATGAAAATGAAAACACGAGCTTAGTCTATCTGATAAGAAAGCCCGCAAAGATTTAACTCCTCTGCTAGGATATGGACGTCTTGATCTTAGTAAGTCTGGAGCTGCAGCTACTAATCGGGCAGTTCTAGTTGCTGGAGGGTCTATAGCCCGCGATGAATGTCATACATATAACTTTCCTCTGCCACATTCTCTTCTTTTCAAAGGCTGAATGGCATCGATTTACAATTACTCTTGCTTGTGCAATACCTACTGTTAGTAATCTTAGTCGTTATCGCGCGGCTAAGGTGTATTTTACTACTCCCGACAAAAAAATAGCGGTAGGTGATCGTATTGAAGCTGAATATAATGCAGTAAGACGGGGAAGCCTTCAACAAGAGATTATAGATGGAAAACGAGCGATGTCATTTGCTGACGGAGATGCTTTTCCCATTAACATAGAATGTGCAGGGATAAATCAAAAATTTTCCAGCAATGAAACAATTAGGTATGCATTGGTAGTATCTGTTGAGACTGCTGAACAAACTTCAAATACGATCTATGATGAGGGTTAAAAATCAGCTTCGTATTCGTAGACAAGAACGCTTCCGATTCAGTAATAGACCTCAATGTGTCCATACGCCTCCCAGTTGACTGAGTTTTCTAAAACACACCAAGAGTAATAACGGAGCATACAGGGCCCACCCCATACATGCGCACACCCCAGCGAATATAGGCTCATGACTAAAAAGAATCTTTGCACATCGTGACGAATGGGTCAGTACGATAATGGTGACCCTGACGGGGCTGTAGGCTCTGGGCTGGCGACCGCTTGGGATAGGTTTGAGCAGAGGGTTTCGAGCAGGACATTGCCAGTCCACGTGGGGAGACGTCCTTTAGATCCCGCCTCTCGAAGTTCCCCGTTCCGCAGTGAGTGCAAAATCCTGGCTGAATAACCCGGAACGCATGGCGCTTTTGAAAAACACCCTCCCATCCGTTCCATAGACCCGAACACGTATGATGCTTATGCCTGGCTGGTGAGCATGGAGCCATGTTTGACTTCACCCATAACTCCGAACTGCACAACTCATCGCCACACATACGAGCGGGCGCGATTGTTGCATCTGTGGGGCATAGGCTGCGGCATCCTCAATGTACGCCTGAGTGACGGAAGCTATCTGGTGAACGGCAAAATACTGACCAGCCCCTTCCTGGTGGGAAAGAGAAGCTCGGTTTAGTATCTCGGAAGGTACCCTTCAATGCTGAAGAGCTAGCCAGAGAACGCGGGGCAGACTATATTCGCTGGAAGAGGCCTTACCGGGGCTCAGCGGCAGTGACTAATGGACTGGTTACGGGACATAAACAACTTCTCATCGGCTGATACTGTTGCAAGCTCTGTGTGTGATGAACTCGCTCGGCTCTCTAAAGAGTGAAGACGCGACGGATTCGACCCAGTAAGTACAGTTACCTGCTAATCTAAACAGATCGTCCCCCTCCCAAGCCTCTCAGCGAAGCTCACATGGGAGGGGCCTTTTGTTTATACATTTCTTGGTGGGTGCCGGTTCGGCGGTCATAAAAGCAGGCTCTTGCACACCGGTGCCGCATGAACATTGCTCATCGGCAAGCAATCCCGATGGAATATCTGATACCATGACCGGTTCCGCCTGCTACTGTGATAGTTAGGTTCAGGGCCGGTCTTTACCTTATGCGGGCTCCTAACCGCGCATCGGTAAACACATCATAGGCAACCCAGGAGAACACCATGTCAGCTCAGTTTGAGAACGCGCGCAACCTGTACCTGCGGGGTATCCGTGACGGCAATATTGCGGAAGTGCACGCCAACTATATGGGCGAGAGCTACGCACAGCACTCAACCGGCGTGCGCGACGGCAAAGAAGGCTTCAACAATTCTTCGAGGACTTCTTCAAACGCAACCCCAAGCGTGACATCCAGATTGTGCGCGCCCTAGAGGACGGCGAGTTCGTGTTCCTGCACGCATCAGAACCTCAATGATGGGCAGGCGCAGTAGGGTGACCGCCGATATTTTCCGTGCCGACGAGCAGGGGCGCATTATCGAACACTGGGATGTGATTGACGCCTACCCAACGGACGGCGCTCAGCCTGACCCTATCTTCGGCGACTTGAACTAGACCTCACCGCGTCCTGCCGAAGACAACAAGAAAACGGTGCGCTTGTTCCTCACCGCGGTTATGCAAAATGGCGACTACGACCGCCTGAACAGCTACGTCGATGAAGGGCTAATCCAGCATAACCAGGGCATTGGGCGGGGTAGGCATGCCTGAACTATCTGCGTGACAATAACGTTCACTACGATTTTTGTGTTCAGCGTACCTTTCTCAAAGGCGATTGATGTGGTGGCGTATTCCCAAGCCGATATTGCCGGAGAAAAGTATGCGCTCTTCGATATTTTCCGTCTCAAAGACGGCAAAATCGTGGAGCACTGGGACAATAAAGAAACTGTGCCGCCCCGCTCAGAGCTCGTGAACTCGGGGGTAAATTCTAGGCTCAGTTTCCACTTATGCCACTGAGTGTTAATATACGGCTAGCATCATAGAAGATAAAGCTTTCTTTAAAGGTTAAAAGTTCGGCCCTGGTACGGTTATTACGAACCACACCGGGGCCGAGCCTCATTATTTAAGTATTGCGCCCGGTATGAGATGCGTCCGGACGCACAGGGGAGAGGATTAGTCCTCAACACCAACCATGACGTTGGATGCCTTGATAATGGCGGTAGCGGGCTTGCCAACCTGCAGCCCCAGCTCCTCAATAGCGGCGTTGGTAATCGAGGAAGAAACAATCAGACCGGGGGCGATCTCAATCTTAACGATGCCGTTGGTGGCGCCTTCGGTAATCTCAACAACCTTGCCAGCGAGCTGGTTACGGGCAGAAAGCTTCATGCTCGGTTCCTTTCCTAATAAAAAACGTCTACTACATACTACACACCCAATCTTTTTTATGCGCATAAGGGTACCTAACTATTAGGAATGCGAACATGCTGCGGCTCTTGGGCCACGTAGTTGCAGTGTGCTGAGGGGCCTCTGAAGCAGCCATCTCAATCTTTTATTACTTTTTTGTATAAACTTTCAGTTAAAATTTGCGTATTTTTGTGAAACTACTGGTCAGAACCTTATAAATCCTGAAAAGTATCCTCGTCATGTGAGATGGTTAAAACCAACCGATAATTATTCAGCAGAAAGGATGCGACCCATGACTACCACGAAGGTTTCCGCATGCGTGTCCCTAGCTGTTGCTGGAATGGTGGCCTTGAGCGCTTGCGGCTCGAACAACTCCGGTGGCACGTCGAACGCGCCCTCATCGTCCGCCTCTTCTTCCGCATCAACACATTCTTCGGCTACCGCCTCCGGTGGCTCTGGCACCGTGAATGACAGCGGTACCAGCGGCGGCGGTACCTCCGGTGGCTCCGGTGCAGGCGCCAATGGTGGCGGCACTGTGAATTCCACCGCTGGCGGTGGTGCTGCAACGGAACAGGCTCCAGCCGCTGGCTCACAGGGGATAATGCCGCCGCTAACTTCAATAACCCTAACAACCCCAACGCTGGTGCAGCCGCGAACGGCAACGGCGGCGGTGCCCAGGCGACTCAGGGCGCTGGCGCTAACGCCGCCGATAACGGTGCCGCCGCACAGCAGCAAAGCGGCGCGCAGCAGAACGGTGCTGGCAACGCACGGGCTGGCGCTAATGGTCAGGCTGACAGCGGCGCACGCCACCATAATCTGACCCCCGGGCAGTACATCATCCACCGTGAAGGCTCCTGGGACTACGTAGATACCACCGGTTCAACGTACCATGTTGACGGTGATGGCAGCTGGAAGAGCACCGGGGAAGAGGCACCAGTGTGGTCGCGGCGGATGGTTCTGGACTAAGAACTATACTGACGGACACACGGTAGCCAGGGTAGAGGCTGACGGAACCTATCGGGTCACCTACGACGCAAAGCTTTTCCCCTGAGATACCATTAACGCCGTCCCAGTGTCCCCCGGGAGCCTCCCCGACCCGAAGGCAGTACCGGCAGTAACCCCGGTTAAGCCGACCAAGCCGGGCATGTAACCGCTTGAGAAACACTATTTCCGCAAGGTGATTCTCCGAAACGGGCGCGCACCTCCACCGTGAAGGTGCGCGCCCCTCTTTGCCCGCTCACGGTAGCCTCTAGAAGCGGTCAGGCGGCGCGGAACACGCGGGCTAAAACACACTGACTCCCGAGCTAGCGTTATAGGTGTTGGCTTGCGGACTAGTAGCATTGCGACCCTCACTGAGCGGGAGCGTAACAGCTCGCGTTTGCCCTGAGATCTTGAACCCGCCACCGTACTACAGGTAGCGTGGATACAGGTACAACACCCACCTCAGGAGGCTTTATGCGCGAACGTCACCATATGCCGAGCGATATTGCGGCGGCCCTGAAAAGCTCTGGTCTACGCGCCGACTATAACGCCCGCCCGGCGTACCAGCGCAACGACTATATCGGTTGGATCAACCGCGCCAAGAAACCGGAAACGCGTATCAAACGCCTCGAACAGATGCTCACCGAGCTGGCGCAGGGCGGCATCTACATGGGCATGGAACATCAGGCCTCACGCAAATAGTCCGTATCCTGAAAAACGCAGCTTAAGGCGTATTACGCGCCCTCTAGGGGTAGGTGATACGCCTTTACCTGCGTTATTCGGGCCAGCTGAGCACACTGGAAGTCTTGAACATGCGATTTAACAATATGAATTTTTCTGATGGTCACTATGTGCAGATACCCACTAGTTGGGATGCGCAGGGAATTTACCTACCGTTTTTATCTGCAACCCTCCGTGGGTTCGTGCGATAATGCAGGTGCGTAAACCGTGTTGTACAGAAAATAGGGTTTACAGTACAGCCCTCATCGAAATCCAAGCAATTGGAGGTCGCGGTTGGTTCATCAGCGGGCCCCTTTACTTTTACTGAGGTCACTGATGAGCATGTCATTGGTGGCCATAAGGATAAGCATATAGAGTTCTCCTCAAAATTCGTGGTTACTGCTGCTGAGGAGGGCAGCACGTCTGCGCGTGGCGGGATTGAAACACACGCCCAGCCTCAATCGGCTGTGGGGAAGGTGTACTTGACATGTATCTGGCCTTTTCACAAGGCTCTAGTACCTTACATGCTGCGCCAAGTCGATATAAAACCATGAGTGCAAAAGATTATGACCCTCGTATAGTTGATTTCTATGATGAAGACAACCCCGATGGGGCGGACCATGATTATTACCGTTCTCTAGCTCACCGGTTTAATGCCCAAAGAATCCTTGACCTAGGATGCGGTACCGGCATACTTACTGTAACTTTAGCTCAATCGGGGCGTGCTGTTATCGGTGTAGACCCGTCAGCATCAATGTTAGAGTACGCACGCAGTCGCCCTGGCGCTTCCAAAATCCGGTGGATTCTGGGGATAGCCGAAATGTTCCCGACCATGGCTTCGATTTGGTAGTGATGAGTGGTAATGTGGCGCAACACATCCCTAGCCCACAGTGGGAAAAGACCCTGAATGACCCTACATCGTATAATGCACTCAGGTGGAATGCTCGCGTTCGAGAGCCGTAATCCAGCATGTCGAGCCTGGGAAAATTGGACTACGTCTACTACGACTCGCTCCACACGGCACGGACTGATATCTGAATGGTCAGAAGCGGTTGCACCCTGATAATAATGGGCAGGGTTCTGTACCGCACTAACTATCACTTCATGGACTCTGGAGACTGTGGTTCAGAAAAGTATCCTAACTTTTCGAGATAAAAAGACATTAGGCTACCAGCTGCAGAATGCAGGATTTGAAATACACGCCGTATGGGGTGACTGGTGCCGCACCCCTTTTGATGGCACTCAACCGATTATGGTTTTTGAGGGCTGTGGTGCCAACGAGGTAGATATGCAAAAATAAGCAGCATCATTATCCGCATCACTTATATGCTAATATTGATGCGGAGGTTGATTATGCGTACAACCGTTACCCTTGACGAAGAAATCGTTGCTAAAGCCGTCAAACTCACCGGTATCGAAGAGCGCTCAGTGTTAGTGCGCGAAGCTATGGAAACTCTGGTACGTATCGAAAACGGGCGTTTGCTTGCCGCTCTAGGGTGGCTCCGATCCCCAGGCCCAAGCGGCTCCGCGGCATCGAAATGTGCAGTCATGATCCTCGTTGACACTAATGTGTGGATAGATCATCTGCATCATGCAGAACCCGAACTGTCGGAGCTTCTAATATGTGATGAAATCTGCTGTCATGATTTAGTGCTCACAGAATTAGCCCTTGGTTCCCTTAAAAAACGAGATGAGTTTCTATCTGCTCTGAGCGAGCTGAAACGGCTTCCTTTAATCGATGATCACGAAGTGCGGTGGTTTATCGAGAAACGTAAGCTGTGGGGACGCGGTTTATCTGCTGTTGATGTGCACCTTTTAGCCTCGGTTGTGGTAGTTCCAGGAACTACTCTGTGGACTCGTGACAAACGTTTGCGCGATGTGGCACAAGACCTGGGGTGTCGGTTCGAGAACGGCTAAAACGCACCTTAAGGTGTATTACGCGCCCTCTAGGGGTAGGCGATACGTCTTAAGCTGCGTTGTTCAGGAGTGTAATACAACAGCAGGCGGGCCCACGCAGTATATGCTCGGGCCCGCCTGCTGGTTAAGGTGGGATTACTTCCTGCCGGTCACGCCTAAATAGACTGAGATGGCGAGCATGGCGGCGAGCACCGAGAGGGCCCAGCGGATCCAGTCAATACCCGCAGTGCGGGCGACCCCGAAGAACCCGGCCACCCACGTACCTACAAAAGCCCCGATGGCCCCCAAAATAATGGTCCAGATAATAGAGATATTCTGCCTGCCGGGCGCAAACACCCGCGCTAATGCGCCAATAATAGCGCCGGTAATAATCGATCCGATAATGGTACCCACGGTGCCTCCTCACTGGGCCAGGCGGCGCGAACCGGAAGATGCGCCGCGAACCTGGTGATTAATGAACGTTGCTATTGAGTATACGGGCACTGAGGGTATGGCGTCTTGCCCCAGTGGGGCACTGCACGGGAGGCGAAGATTTCCGTGTGCAGCGTGTGGTGGTATTCAAAGACTAAAGCCTCCCATGCTCACGCTTATGCTTTTAGGTCTTGAGGCCACCGCCCCGTATCGGCGTGGGTGGCAACCATACGTGCGAATAGTTCCGGGTTTCTCGGCACTCCACGCGTGATGCATTCCCGGCGCAACCCAGGTGCGCAGCTGCGGCAGGCACTTGCGCAGCGGGTCGAAGGATCGGCGCACCGAGGGCGTATCGTGCTCGGCGGCAACCGCAAGCACCGGCCCGGTGAATGAGAACGGCTCGGCAGGTAGCGCCCGAACCCCAAGTTCCCGGAACAGTAAAGTGTTCGTGAGCGGTTGCGGGCTGCTGGCGGTTTGCACAAAAAGTTCCCGATCTTCCGCCGGAATGTTAAACGGGCGGGACTGCGCAATCCAGTACCAACGCCGGTGCCAGAGCGGAACCTGGGCGCCAATAACCATCCGCTCCCATCGGGTGTACCCCAAGAGCGGCGATCCGCTAATTGTGCATGTGTACGCTAGGGTGGGGTGGCGGCGAATCAGCTCAATCGCCACGAACCCGCCGAGGGAGAGGCCCACAATGTGCGCTCGTCCGCCGATACTGTGGGAACGAATGAGTTCAGCCATCCTGTCAGCGGCCTCGGCAATACCGGGCCATACTTCGTGTGTATTCCTGCCGTACCCGGGCAGGTCGGGGGTGAGCAGGTGGCGATCGGGCATGGCCTCAACCTGAAGGTCCCACGTCCAGCCCGCCATGTTCCCGCCATGCAGGAAAATAATCGTCTCACCCTGCCGGGGGCCGTGCTCCACAGGGTAATCTTTGCTGTTTCGCGTCTTGGCAGTCATGGTCATTCCTCCTTACTAGGTGGGCTGAACCTGGTGATACTTTCGCGGGTTTGCTGAATCCAGGCAGCTCCGCCTCTGTCTCAACAATTCCTTTTGCGAAGGGTGGCGGCGCGCAGGGCGGATGCTAAGTCTTCCGCCGGGGCGTCAATGGCTTTGAGGGACTGCAGCTTACGTTCAATCTGTTTTTCACGCTCAGTCAGCAGCTGTACCACTTCGGTGTAGGTAAGGTTTGCGGCGAAAAATAGCCGCGCCATAAAGGCTCTTTCGAAACCGCTCCTGCTCAAAGGGGTGAGGTGAGCCAGTCTTCCAGCTCAGCCTGCCCGGTTGCGGTGAGTGAGTGAACCTTGCGGTTGGGCTTTTCCCTCTTGGTGTATTACTTTTGTTGTGATCGCCTTGTTGGCGGTGAGCTTATCGAGCGTGCGGTAGATTTGTGACTGGTCGGCATACCAGAAATGCGCCACAGTGTTACTAAACGCACGGTTGAGGTCGTAGCCGCTCATCGGCTGGATTGACAGTAGTCCAAGAATCGCATGTTTAAAGCTCCATAACCATATGGTCTCATACCCATATAGGGACTATACAAGTATAAATTTTGGGGCGCGTTCTGCGCGAACAGAAACAGGCTGGGTGAGGGATAGGGGAGGAAGCTGCGCGCAACTTCTATGTTCTAAAGCAGGTAATTTACCTGAATAAATCCTCACACGCTGAAAGTCGTGCGGCGGTAGATGGCCCCTTTCACGGAGCGCTTCGGGTTCTTCACAAACCCCATACCGCGCCTGCCATACCCGGAATCACAGCTTTCTTACGGCGCGTTTGCCCGACCGGTGGTGCGGGCCTTAATCATTCGTTTCACACTGGGTTTACGCATACCAAATCTCATGGGTATAGCCTACGTCTGTTGTCGTAAAAATAGCCACTTGATCTTTCGCTGCCCGCCCCGGATGCGCTGACCTGCCGCGCGTCGTATGATGTGAGAACAATACCGTTCAATGCTGATTGGGATATAAGATGCCTGACCCCCGTGAAACCGCCCCTAACGAACGCATCATTTTCACCGCAGAAGCCGATGCAGACCATATTGAGAAAAACCTGCGCCTCACCGAAGAGCAGCTGAAACAGCCCAAAACGCCGCCCTATATTTACTCCTCAGTCACCGCCGTATATGACGCCCAAAGCCGAGCCAAACCGTAACTGGGAATGCGTGTACCGTTACGGTGCGGGTGAGACTCTTGACGCTATTGCCACAGATATCGGGTGTGACCAGGGAGCGCGTCCGGCAGATTATTAACGCCGCACACACGCATATTTCCGTTCCGCAGCTTTAAAGTTGCGCGCCGCACCGTGAAAGAGCAGAGCAGGGAAGACCTGCGGCACATGGTGTACGAGTGGTCGGTGCATACCCGGATAGGGCCGGGCAGGAGTGACGAAGAATTTGGGTCACTCCGTCAGCAGGTTAAACGTATCCTCAAAGGCCGTGCGGCGCTGACTACCAGTAGAGCCACAGGCGCAGGGAGACGAACAGAAAGAATGGCAGGGATCAGCAACTTATCGATTTGCTGCGGCAGTGGTGGCACGAGTGCACAGACCACCGGTCCATGTCGTTTAACGACTGGTCGGTGGCTCGCGGCACCCCACCGTCAAACATCCCATTATCCGCTTCGGCAAATGGTCATGCGCCTTAGCGGCGGCGGGGACTCGGCGACGAGCGGAGCAGGCCCTCGCAGGCGCCGCAGCGCAGTACAGTGAAGCTGACCTGTGGGCGGCGCTGGTTCAGTTCGTGTCTACTCCTCGGCGAAATACACCCTACCTTGAATTTGAGGAGTATGCGCGCAGCGTCCCTGGTATGCGCTTCAGCGGTGCTGGTGCGTAAATACCTCAATAAAAAAACTGAATACGCAGGGTAGAAATCGCCAAAACAATCATGCGCGGCAACTATGAGAGCTTACCGCCTGAGGTTATTGCCGCCGGGGTTGAGAACATCCGGCGGGAACGTAACTGGGAGCAGGAATACGCCCGCAGCAAAGACAGCGAGCAGGAGTCCGTGCAGGGTGGCCGTTGATGCCCCATAAAGCAGTACATAGCGCATCATGGCAGCCGGGTTGTGAACGCCCGCTACGATGAGTGGGCGCACGGGCAGGGGCTGCCTTTGGGGGTTACGCTCACCAAGAAGAGCGGGCTCAAGTGGGCGGAGCTTGAGCAGCGCGCGGGTGGTACGTGCGGTACCCGCGCCCCGCGTGATCTGAGCCCGGACGAGGTGCAGGCCCGTATGAGCGTGCGCTCGCAGGGTATCCGGGAGTACCTGGAGCATGAGGCGGGTACCCCAACATATGACCGCTACATTGCGTGGGCGCAGCAGGGCGGGGAGGAATACCCGAAAGGAACCGCGCTTCACAGCTGGTTTGGCGGGTGGCGCAACGCCCTCCAGCAGGCCCGAAAGCCATCAGCTGGTACACAGCCGGAGACACCCGCCAGCTAGAGCCGCACCGGGCAAGAACCCGTGCTGTGGTGTCTTGCGCTGTAACTGACGTGTACGTGTTTAACACTTGGGCGCAGGCGCACACCATAAAGGCCCCGCCAGAACCCTAGTTTCATGGGGTTCGGCGGGGCCTGTGCGCGGTGGCTGGGTGGGTCTTACATTACGACCAGCAGTTTGCCGCGCGTGTTTGAGTATCCACGTAGTCTTGCGCTCGGCCAGCTCCTCCAGCGTGTACCGTTTCTCAATGACGGGGCGAAGGTTGCCGCGTTCAACGGCGGCAGTAATCCACTTCATTGCCTCAGCGGTTGCCTTGGTTGCCAGTAGGAAACCCCACACGGCGGTTCGTGAAAAGGACGTCAGCACTGCGGGAAGCCCATCAGGAGAGCGTCATCATGCGCCCGTGCGGTTTGAGGTAGTTGCGGTAGTACCCGGTGACCACGCCGCCGCAGTCAATAATCGCATCGAACGGGGTCACGTTCGCGGCATCGGGCAGGTCTTCGTGGTCGTATACCTCAACAGCCCCCAGGTCGCGGCATAGGGCCATATTGTCTGAGGCGGATACGGTGCTACCTCAACCCCCAAAATCTGCCCGATCTGCAGTGCCGCGTGCCCCACATCGCCGGTAGCGCCCACCACCAGTAGGCGCTGCCCGCCTGAAAGCTTCAGGTTTTTCCGCAGTACTTGCAGGGCCGCCAGGCTCACCAGCGGCAGGGCTGCGGCATCAATAACGTTGGGGATACGCGGTGCGTGGCAGATGCGTCCGGCCTGAAGCCTCACGTATTCGGCGGCGGTGCCGGTGGGTGCAGGCGCAATTGACCCTGAGAACCCCACACGGTGTCCCCATTTTGAATCCATGACGCCGTAGGCCCTATGCCCACCACTTCACCGAGCACATCCACACCGGTGCCTTTGGGGAATCGCTTGCCGGTAAAAGGCGCATCTGCCCGGAGCGCACGATCGCGTCGATGCGGTTCACGCTGAACGCCTGAACACGCACCAGCACTCTCGCCCGGGCCGGGGGTGGGCACGGGAACCTGGTTGATGGTGAGCACGTTAGACGCACCGTATTCGGTGTACTGTACAGCGCGCATGGTGGTTGGCAGGGTCATGGTTGCTCCATTTATTCTCTATTTTGGTGATGGCTCCATTCTAAAGCGATGCGCACCGCCAGACTTGAATGACGCGGGACCCGCTCAGCAACAGAATTTACCGGTGCGCTGTGCCCGAAAAACCGGGGTCTGCATGCCCGCCCGGTGTATTTAGTGCGGCGCGCGCGGCGCGCCAATTCCCCTGTTGTCTGCGATAAGGCCTATCTGCCGGTAGCCACCGCCCTACCGTCGTCTCTTGGTACCAAAAAGTCACCTTCACGCGGTGAGGTCCGCCGAAAAGGTGACTTTCGGGTATCAGGGATGGGAGAAACCCTATACTTTTTCGCCTTTCATGAGTGCCGTAAACGCCGCACTATCGAAGAAGATGGAGATGCCCGTCAGCTTGCCGTTGTGTATGGTCAAAAACTCGGGAACCTCGAATATTGCGGTGGCTCCTGCCGGGGTTTTCACGAAGTAGTCGGAGATGACCGCCGCCTGATCGCCGTCTATCACCAGGTGCTTCACGTCCACATCAATGGTCATCGCCAGAAAATTACCGGCCCCATTGAGGTGAGTCTTCCTTACCGAGGTCTTGGAGGGCGCTGTTGAAACCGTAGGTCGCGTCTTCGGCCAGAAAATCTTGCCAACCGCCCCGGTGGATGGCGGCGAAGTAGTCGCGGATGGTCTTCTCGGTGCTCATATGTGCCTCCCTCGCAGTAGGGTACTTCCGGTGCGGTGCGCACCTCGCCCGATTAACTGTAACATAGCTGTAACAGATATTGAAGGGATGTATGCATGATAGACACAGTTAAGCCGTTGCGGTCGGATGCGCAGCGCACAGCTGCCGCAATTTTGCAGGCGGCCGAACGGGTGCTGCGGCACGACCCACCGCCTCATTGGAACAAATCGCCGCCGCTGCCGGGTAACCCGCACCACGGTGCACCGCCGGTTCGCCAGCCGGCAGGTAGCTGTGCCGCGCCGCAGGCGAGCGCGATTGAACACTTTTATGATGCTTTTTGAGGCCGCCAGCCCTGGAGACCGCGCCGCCGCCGGTGTCCTGCACCGGCTCACGGTGAACGCTGATGCACCAAAATCAACTGGGGGTACGCACTGGGGATTCTCAGTGAGGACGACCCCGCCGTCATCACCAAGCGGCGTACTGTGCTGGCTCGCCTTGAAGTGCTGTTTCAACGCGCACAGCACGACGGCCTGATCGCGCCCGACGTAAACCTTGACTGGGCACAACGCATGTACCGTGCCATGGTTGATGAGGCCGTTAAAGACCTTGAACCCGCAGCCAGCCCGCAGGGGGTGGCGGACGCTAGAGCAAACGAAGCTGAGCTTGACCGCCTGGCCACCCTGATTCTGCGTACCCTGCTGAGCGGCATCGGCTAAGGCTGAGGTGAGGGCCCAGAAGAAGAGAACGGGTCATGGTTGGGGTCTTGGTTCCACAGGTATTCGCACCGGTGGGCTTGCGCCTGTGCCTCGTCAATGCCTGCAATATCGGCGATGAACCCCAACGTCATGTCCATACCTGCTGAGACACCCGAGGAAGTATAGAACTTCCCCGAATGCACCCACCGCGCCGTGCCCCTGCCACAGCACGTGCGGGTTTAGTGCTCTCACCCAGTCAAAGGCGCGTTTATTCGTGGTGGCCTCTAGTTTTTCAGCAGGCCGGTGGCGGCCAGAAGCGCTGAACCGGTGCACACTCAAACAGTATTCGCTCTGCTGAACCCACAGGGTGAGTGCCTCCACAAAATCAGTATCATGCACTGGGGTTCGGTGCCCGCACCACCGGAATGAGCAGAACACTGCCTGGTTTCAGCTCACCCAGCGGCTCTGTTGCCACCGAGAAACCCTGGGTGCTGCGTACCGCCCCACCCAAATGCGAGACATAGTGCAGCCGCGCGCCGGGTACACCGTGCAGGGAATCGACCGGTCCCATAAGATCGAGTGTTTCGTACCCGTCAAACAGCAGGCAGTAAATATGCACGGCGGGTTTTCGCCCCACTCGCGATGCTGGATCTGCTTCAGGCAGCTGCAGCCAGCACACTCCCGGCAGCTTATTCGCCAGCTGCGGCAAAATACTTTTTCAATGAACAGTACGGACCATTTCCCGGCCCGCGGGGAGTTCAAATGTAACGTTATGTACGGACACCTGCTGTCCCAGCCAGGCCGACAATAGCGGCTGCAGCTCGTTACGGTACACGCCCCAGGGCATGGGTGGGGTGCGGTACGTGTCTGTTTTCATCCACCCCTTCTCGCTCAGGGGCATGTTTGAGAGGAAACGCCCAATGTAGTCGAACATGACGGTTGCGCCGGGGAACCTGCAGGCCATAGAGCGCATGAGGGAAGCGACTTCTACCGTGGTGAAGTACGATGAAAAGCCCTTGTGCCGCAATGAAGCAGCCGCCCATTAGGGGACAGCGTCGAACCAGGTGGTATCTCAGCGCGTTTCTCGCCACGTGCAGGTGCCGCTCATCGGGGGCTATGAACCGTTCCCTAATGTCAATGCCTGCGGTAAATCCACGCTCACCCACAGGGTGCCGGGGAGTCGATGCGGTACCGCTGGGTTTCCAGACCCTCACCCAGGTTTTACGATCACCGCGTCCGGGTGCTCTTTAATCGAAGCGGCTAATCTGCCTATCGAATAGCATGGAACGCACCCCGTGTGAGCCGTCCGCTTTGCCGAAATGAGCCTGGTAATCGTAGTCAATGGCCCGGTAGATTTCTAGGCATTTTGGGGTCGGTAATGCACGTCGGCCGGGCGGCTTCGCGGGCACGGTTGTGCAGGGTCCACAGCATCGTTTCGGGGATATCGGTCAGTTCAGGGGTGCATGCAGTGTCACTTTCTGAAGGAGCATATATTGCCGCAGCTGGTGGGAGCCTCATGTTTTATAGTAGCCGCCCGAGAGGGATGTATAGACGTATTTCACCCGTGGGGCGCGCTAATCACTGCTGTGCGGTACTGAGGGCAGCATTAGAGACAACCTTAAACCTTCCTCAAAGGTTCATGAAAAACTGTATTTGAACTTAAAAGTTGGTGCTAGGTTTAAAAGGCATCCGAAAGTCACCGAAGATTGGAGCAATGATGCGTTACTTTCGTACCCGAGGTGCCCTTGCCGGAGCCAGCGCCCTTGCCCTAGTGGGTTCCACCGCCGTGCCACTGTCGCAGGCATTCGCTGCACCCCAACAGGCTGGCAGCACCATCCAGTCAGCAATCCACCCCTTCCGAACCGGGAGCAGAAACCAAGTATCCAGAAAACCGAGGGCACACTCGACCCCCTCGCAGAGAAAAACACGATTAAGGTGCAAGGCACCGGGCTGGATAAGACCCTCACCGACGGGTATTACGCCGAAATGTGGGAAATCGACGCGCAGGGCCAACCGGTAGGCGAAAACATTGCTGAAGCATCCGATCGGCTGACCTTGGGACAGCGGGGACAATTTGATGCCACGCTCACCGTACGCGGCTCCCGCGTAGACCCGCAGACACTACGCCGTGTTCATTTGTCGACCATACGGGGCCGCGGGGGACATATGGGGTGCACGCACGGCCCTGTGAATATAAAACCCACCGACCCGACAAAACTACGCCCACGCTTCGAGACTTCACCCGAAACCCTCTACACACACCGGCAGGATAATGAGGTCACCATCCGCGGCAAATACTACTACCCGCCTAACTCAGATGCGAGCGTCGCCATTTCCCTTCGGGAAAAGCATGAGGACGGCGGCCCAGGGGATGAGGTAGCCACCGGTACCGTTGCCGCCAGCGAACTGAAGGACGGCACATTCACCTACAAGCTGCACGTGCCTGGGGAGATAATTAAGGACAAAACCTACTACACGCTCGCGGTGGCAATGGACGGCGGCACCAAGGAACAGGGGGCCATTAAAGAACTCTATGGTCCGGCGGCTCCTTTTGCCGTGATTACCGACGGAACGGTAAGCCGCAGCAGTCAGCATAACCAGGTGAAGGTGGCTGGTGGCGGGTTTCAAACGTACAGCAGGGCACCGCCATGCACCTGCGGCTGCGCGAGTACAACATTGATGCGCAGAAACCTGCCGGGGATGCGCTGGCTGAAAAAGCAGGTTACCGTCAACCCGCCCAACGGCAGCTTCGAGACTGACTTTGCGGTTCCTGCGGATAAGCTTCAGGCCGGGAAAAAGTATGTGATTGAGGCGAGTATTGACGACCAGGAGCAGTCCGAAGTCACGGAGTATATTACGGTGAACCCTCAGCGCCTCTTTACACGCGTATTGGGCCTGTAGGTGGGATTTTTGAGGACGCAGTTTTTCGGGTGGCCGTGGTGACGGCACTGGGTTTTGAAATCCAACACCCGGAAACTGCGTCCTATAGTGCGTGGAGGTGACACAGCCACCCCTAAGAGTTGCATACAACTACCCTGGCTGCTCAACATTATGGAAATAATTGCAAAAACCCTAGACCTTTACCTAAGAGTACGGCTATCTTAGAAATGTAATCACTCAACCGACGAATGGAGCAGACCATGCGTTCTTTCACCCGTTCCGTGCCTCGCAGGAGCCTGCACTCTCGCACTGATTGGCGGCACGGCGGCTACTCTTTTCGCCCGTGAATGCTGCACCTCCGGCGACCCTCAAATACCGTCCAGGGCGGTTCAAGCTCTCTCCGGGCAACAATAACAATAACGACAACGCCAATGACACCTCTGATAATGTTCAGCAGACAAAATTACCTCTGTTGAGGGCGGCCCGCTGAACCCCATCACCGGGGAGAATACCCTAACAATCACCGGTGAAGGGATTGATCCGAACCAATCCTTCGAGAGCCTGCAGGCAGAAGTCTATGAGCTGATGCTGACTGGCGACCGCACGGGCAAGAACTTAGCTCAAGATGATGCGAAGCTTACCGTGACTGAAGATGGGCATTTCAGCGGCACCGCGAAAGTGAAAGGCAACTTCTGACCCCCGAAGCGTTACTGCCGTGTTTGCTGTTATTTACTCCGGTCATGGCTATCACACCGTGGAGGCCCGGCAGGACCTTCCCGTGCAGCAGGTTGATGAGAAGAACGTTCACCCTTCGGTAACGAGACCCCAGACTTCGCGTGGAATAACACTTTTTTACCGCCACCTGAACACCAACACCCTTACGGTGCGGCGGAACCCGCCAGAAGGTGCCACCCGCCCCATTATCCGGGTTGAAGCCCTGGACGAGAACGGTAAGGTCACCGAGACGTTGGCGACGAAGCGACGCCCTCAGCAGACCTGAATGGCGTAACTTCACCACTAAGGTGCAGGTGCCCGGCTCGAAGATCGAAAGCGGTAAGCGTTACCAGGTGGTTGTTGAAACTGGCGCCAATGACTGGTCACGCGCTGAAGTTGAAGACTTTTCGCGGAGATACGGAATCTGAGGCTGTTGGCATTGTGGACGGAGCACCCTTTAGCCGCAGCGCCGCCGAGAACCACCTGAAGGTTGCTGGCGGCGGGTTTGACCCCTGCGTAGCGGCTCAGAACGGTCCAAGGTTCGGCTGATTTTCGCCGAATATGACATTGAGAATGACATCATCAGGGATGATGAGATCGTGAATACGACGGTTAGCCCCCGAAGCCGAACGGTGACTTTGAGAGGAACTGACTATTCCCGGTAATAAGCTGCAGGCGGGTAAAGCAGTGGTGTGCGCATACCCTGAAGACGCGGACGGCCGAGTCTCAAGCGACATTACCTCAAGACCCTCGGTGCCCACCAAAGAATAATGTGGCACCAGCCATGGTAAAACGCCCTTTATTAGTGCAGACATACCCAGCACGTAGTGTAAAGAGATGCACGCGGCGCCTTCGAAGAGAATAGGCTATTTCAGCTCAAAGATTTTTCGGGGCGCCGCGTCATGTTGTTAGAACGAAAACGCGCCCCACGCCATCAGGGCAGCGCAGAGGAAGAACAGCATCCAATGCCCCAACATATAGTAGGTGCGGCGCTCAACCTTCACCGCCGCCAGCTGCACCAGCCACACCACGCCCCTATGCGCCCTAAATACGCCGCGATAAACAGCCCAATATCTCGTTTAGCGGGCAGCACATCGGTGAACGCTAAAAGCAGCGCAGCGATGGTGACCAGCAGCAGATCAATACTCACCAGCTGGAACACGCACATGGCCCTGCGCCCAATGCCGGGTTAGCCCCACGGAACAGAGGTGCTGACCGCAGCGTCAGCGGTGGGACGGTTCCGGTGGGACGCAACCAGCGTCTCGCGGGTTCCCACAAAACGTGCGCGCCCATCCCGCCAACGCCATGAGCACCCCAGCGATGGCAAAATGGTACTACCATGACGTTTCTCCTAACGGCGTGGGGTGCGGAACGTAATGCAGTAGAACCGGTCGTCCCAGATGAGCTCGGTGCGTGCATCCTCAACGGTGCTGAGGGAATCAGTGCCTCAATCTCTCGAGAGGTCGAAGGTGGCGTCCTTGTACGCTTTGCGGGTGAAAATGCTCTTCTTGTACCGCGAATCAATGTAGTCGGAAGTTTCGTCTGCGATCATAATTTCGTGCCGGGCGGCCACCGAATCATTTCTTCGATCGCGCGTTTTTATCTCTACAAAGAAGAAACACGCCCACGTGCAGCACCACGTCAAAGCTCTGATCGGCAAAGGGCAGATCCCTCGGCGGCGCAGTTCACCAGGTTCAGGTTCGCGCGCCCACCCCAGATTTTCTGGCATTTCTGAGCATCCTGAGAAATATCGGCACCCGTCCAGTCAATCGCGCTCACCTCAATATCGTCGGGCAGGTCAAGTCGGTGCCGGTGCCGATTGAGACGCACAGCGCCGAGCAGCCGGGAAAACCACCTAGTTTCTTTTCGCGAACTGGCGGCGCATCTGCGCGATCTTATCGCCGTAGGACAGCCGCCGCCACCGTTCGCCTAGGTCGTAGACGATGGCCGTACGGTTGTAGAATTTCATGTATTTGGCGTTATCGCCTGAACCTGCGCATCATCCAGGCACATCAGGATGCCGTTCTCTCAACGGGCGGGTTAGCGTGGAATTCGGGCTTGAGCTTTGTTCGTGAGGTTAGTGTGTTTGCCATGGCTTCTCCGCCTTAGATTAGCATGGTGAGCACATTTCTGAGCGTCGTGAGAGAGAAATAGTATACACCCTTATAAAACACCTATACCTGTTTTTGGAATATACGCGTCAATATATATGTTTTGAATACGAGAAACGGCTTTAGAACGCATCTCTATTCAGAAGAGTTTTTGCATCTCATAGTACAAAAAGCTTCTGAAGGCAAAAACTCTTTCCTCGATAGAAACCGCCAGTGATGGTGTCAAAAATATGTAGGTACTGTCCGGGTGTTTTTAGTGTTCTTTTTCAAGCACGAGGTTTACGTAGTCGCGTCGTACCAGCCGGGCAGAGCCGCCCGCCACCGCCATATCGTGCAGATGCTGACAGCTACCGTATGTGGCAGCGGCTTTTTGTCGTGAGCGCAACTATATCGAGCGGCATCGTACAGGGCGAAGCCGTACCTGGTGAATGGCAGGTCTTCATAAAATCTTTTTCACAGAAGTTAAACCACCCGCCCGCCGGCGGTGAGCACTCGGCACATTTCTGCGAGCAGCCAGGCTGGTTCCTCCCAGAAATGACACCGTATTCACGCTCAGCACCTTCGTGAAATGCCGTCTTCTGCATGGCAGATTCACGCCGTCATACAGCGCGTACCAGCCAGCCTTCTGCGTGATACAAACACGTTATTGGTGGCGCGGGCCTGTTCGCACATGAGTGCGAAATTTCCACCCCATCATAGTGCAGGTTCTCTGCGATGAGAGAACATAATTGAGGAGCCCACCATTGCCCGGCCCACCTCCAGGATGCGGTCATCTTCCTCAATGCCTAATGCGTTCAGGGCGCTCACAATCATGTGAAGATTCCCCAGGTTTCAAAGAGTGTACTAGGCTCTTGACCGGTGTCACCCATGGGGCACTGAGCTGGGAAGCAAGGCCTTCGCCCGCTCGGCCGGGTTCTGGCGGGTACCAGACATGCTGCCCTTTATAATGATCCAGGCATGAAGATTTTATCACAACCCAGCAGCAGCTTCTGCCACCGCCAGGGTAGAGTTTTTAGCGCCGAGGAGGTTTTGAGATGCGCCAGGCGCGCTATGAATCAGTGAGATCTGCAGCGGTAGACGGCCGAAAGCCACAACACGTTTTAAATGCTGACTCATGCCGCCAATCCCACGCCATTTGCACATTCGCCGGGAACACCGCCGTATAGCAGGGCAATGGCTGCGAGGGCACCCGCCCGGCGGTTGTTGGGAGGGCCAGCAGTCCTGCGATACCAAGCTCAGCGGCCCCCGAAGCATAGGGTGTAGAACCGCGCGGAGCCCGGCAGGGCACGAGGGCACGATTGCGTCGTAATGTTCGGGTTTCGCGAAATGCAGCACCCGTGGTCCCTAGAAAACAGGATGTCACCACCGGAAATGCTCGGGGAGACGGGTGCTGAGACTCATCAGAAGTTTTCTTGAAAATACTCATACGGCATTCTCCTCATATCAGCCTATTCACAGCTCATAGGAGCGCACAAATACACCGTAAAACCTCGCCGCTCTACGCTCAGATGTGCAGGGGCACCGTAACCGTTGCGGATTAGGCTGCGCTACCGGTGCCGACGAAAGGAAAACCATGAAGAAGCTTTATCGTTATTGCACTCATTGGCGCAGTTGCATTCGTGATCCTTGAAGAAGAAGGGCTTCATCGGCGCCAACTCACTGCGCTGTGAACATACGAAGCCGGGCTCGCATCCACCCCACCGTTGAGGAAGGACGCGGGCCCGGCCTTTGATGTGCACTCGCTTCGGTCTCCATTAACAGTGGGCAGGTGGCCGCTCATGACGATCTTCCCCTGAGAACTGTCCCAGGTGAACGAAGCCTTTATCGGCGCTGTGCGTGGCCGAAATCTGGTCATGGCGGCGGTACGCGAAACATTAGGCTTCCCATACAGGGGTCGTGCCGGTCCCCAAGCACTCGCCGTAGTGGAACAGCATATGAGTACGGGCCGTCGGTGCCGCCCTGGGCACCACCATAATCCACGACAGCTCAACGTCTCGCATCATAATTTGAGGTATCAGAGGAGTGACGCAGCCCACGTGCTGCCGCTGCAGCTTCGGGCATAGGTTCCGCTCAGCGCCTCCTGCCCGCTGGCTGGCGCTCCAGCTTTTGCCTCACCGCTGCTTGAGGACGAAGATGACGGTGAAGAACTGCTTTTCATCCGGCTCGCATACACCGTCACCGTGCTGGGGGTTGGTTCAGGAGTTGCGGTGACCGTCACCACCGATGGGAAGACGAAGGCGACGCGCTGCTGCTGGAAAGGGCCGCCGGACGCTGCTGATGACGACGAGGAATGCGACACATGAGCCGAGCTGCTGGAGGAAGAGCCGCTGCTTAGTGCTTTTCGACTCTGTGAGGCACCAAACGGGTTGCCGCAGGCTGCAGAGTAAGCGCCGACGGCGGCGGGAGATAGCGATTTTTAGACGGTTGGTCGCAAGAGTATGAACTCCAATCAGGGGTAATAAATCGGTGTGTTTGTGCAGAGCGCCCCAGCCGCCGCCGGGCCAGCGGACGGGCGCACCCAGGCTAAGGTGATGTGTTCGGTGCGGTTAAGCGAACACCCCGTGCCCGGTAGTGCGTGATTCCAGCAGGTCACCCCTGCTTTTGTTCAGAGGCAAACAACGTACCCACGTGCAGCATCTGCCCGTATTGCAGGGGTTTTTGTGGATGAACGGTCGCCCGCGGCCTCATTCACACCGCCGGGGCCAGGACCTGCAGACGACCCGTCGGCTTTTAGCAGTGCCGCAGCTGAACGCGCGGCGCGTGCACAGCGCTTTACCGGTCTCGGTCGATACCGGGGCTGTTCTACCTTCTCCGTCCACTGATCCTTATGAGCATGGCACACCACCATCGAATCACCAGAGATCACATCGCACCCAATATTGCCGGTAGGGTGAGGAACGAAACCGCACCGTGCTTATCGGCAGCCCAGCTTTGCACCCCGCAGGAACACCTGTCGTACCGGCCTTCGCATGCGCCTGAGCGGGAACGTTCTGCACCACGGTTGCCGTTGAGGAGCTGCCGCCACCATCGGCGGCCGGGATGGTCACCATGGCAGTAGGAGGTAAGGCGCTGGGCGTAATACTAGCAGGTGTCGGCTTGGTACCGCTGCTGGGGGAGGCATTATCCGTATCGGGCGCTGTTGCTGCTGCGTGAAGCCGATGCGCTGGTACCCGCCCTGCGGGTTCACGGACGTCTGCGCTACTGCACCCTGCGAGGCTGCTGCGGCTAGGGCTACAGAGGATAAAAGTCTGATATGCGGTTAGCCCATGAGGTGTTTCTCTGTTCGGCGTGGGTCAAGACTATTGAATTTATCGGCTAGCCCAGGCACAGGCTGGTCGGTACGGGGCACCTTCGTGCCCTGCCAAACGTGCGCACCGTAGCCGCGTGAGCGTGCGCTTGCACGTTCGGTCTCGCCGCCTGCGGGATACATAGGATACCTGAACACTCACGTGAGAGACCGGACGGTGACAGGAACCCGGTAGCCTTCAGTGCAGCGGCACCGATCTAAGGACGACTGGAATGGTGCCACGCAGCAGGTGCAGTCGCGGCACAGCAAGTAAAGCCCGGTCTCAACCGCATCGGACGGGCATGATCCGTCACGGGTCCCACCTGCGTTCTTGCGCTGGCCCCGCACAGGGTGAGACACCTGATGCATGGCTAAAGATTACTTTTCATGAAGAAACCCCGTCAGCACCATCGGCGAGCTGCCCGCAGTGGGCACCAAAGTTCCCGCGTTCGAGGTGCTTGGGGCTGAGCTGGATACGATCACCGGCACCGATTTTGCGGGCAGAATATTATTCTGAATATCTTCCTCCGTCGATACCGGCGTGGCGCGCAACTCCGCACGCACCTTCAATAAGGACGCTGCCGCACTCAGACAATACTCGGTGCTGTGCGTCTCGAACGACCTTCCGTTCGCCATTGGCCGCTTCCTGCGCTGCTGAGGCATCGAGAACGTTGTTACCACCTCCGCATCTCGCTCATCCTTCGCAGGACTCGGCGTGACAATGACCGACGGGCCGCTTTGAGGCCCTGCTGGCGCGTGCCGTGGTAGTCGCAAAACCCCGGCCGGTGAGGTGGTGGCCACCGAGCTCGTCCCGAAATCACCAACGAACCTAATTAGCGAGGCTGCGCTCGCAGCTCTAAGTAAACGCAGCTGAGCTTTATCAGGTGCGGGCACCATGCCCGGTTTTCTCCAGTGCCGTGGTGCCTGCTTTGTTCCTGCGCCGTTTGGAAACTATTGTGCTGGTTCGCGGAGTCCTTCTGCGCGTGCGCGATCGTGCGTTCGTGCGATGGTGTATAGCTCGCTCGGCGACCAGCATATGCTGAGGCAGAGAACCGCGTTTTTCGCCGCCGCATAACGCCCCATGGCGCCATATACACCGCATCGCCATCAAGAGCATAGACCCACAATAATCACCGCTACTGCCGCCGCGATCACCGAGAAAAGCACCGTGAGCCTATCAGTAGCGCGGTAGGCATCAAGGGCAAGCACCGTAAAGAGCGCAGCTCATTACGAATCGAACCTCAAGATGCGCCAGAAAACTCGACCCCAAGAAGAACCTGAGTGTGGAACTGAGGGATAACGCTCATATGCATTCTGCATGAATCCACAGGATGCGTGACCCTTAGAGTATGCGTCGTTCCGGGTTCACTGTTGAGGGCAAAAGCCCTCGTCGATGAGCTGCATAGACGGTGTAAAATCCTGGCGAGAGAGCCGTGCACGCTCGATAGGTAGGACAGCCCGACACATGAGGTGGCGTGAATTGACTGAGCAACGTCATCACCGCAACGGATACCAGTGAGGCACCCGCCGTCATCATCATCGTCAGCAATACAAACTCACCGACCCGGCGAATAAAAACTCCTGGAAGCAGGGTGCATCACAGGAAAACCCAGGCTGGTATCACAACACAGAGCCCAATTCCCTGACGAAAGACAGGCCCAGCATCACAGTGATGCAGCACGTACGTCCTCACGAAACCGCCTCGCCAGCGCGGCGGAGCTCGATACCGTGGGCGCTGCCTGTACGTAAAGCCTGCTCGCGTTCCTGCACCACCCGGAATGCTGCTGGTTACCAGACCCGCAGAGGCGATAATATCGAGAACCCGTTCGTTGCTGGTTTGCTGCGGCGCGTCTCCGCGGCGGCGGTGGGGTGAAGATCTTTCAGACATGCAGTACGCCCCTAGAAAACCGCGATTACACGAGAATAACGCAGGTGGCGGTACCGGCGATCATGCCGTATACCATCGCTTCTCTTCCACAGGTGCACGAGCGCCGTCACCACAAACCCGGCAAGGTAGGGAACCGCGGTGTGCGTGGATGAAAAATCGACGGTCACGCGCAGATCGCCAGCGCTACGGCCCGAGTGGAATCCAATGGCTGAGTGCATCCAGCACCCTCAGAACCCGCGAGGGCTTTTTGAGACCAAAGGGAGCACCCGCAGAACACGAGGTTACAGCCGCCGCCACCAGAACGGCGCTGATAACATAGCCGCCATCGATGTGGCAGTTAATCATGGGGGTTCTCCTGCGGTCGTTGTGGTGGCGAATGGGGTTTGAGAGGGTTTTCACCCGGATCTGTCGTGCTGTCTTCGGCAGCCGTCACGCTGTGTTATCTCTGGGGCGGGTATCTGGTGCTGGTAGTGTTCCCCGTGATTTTGCGATGAAGAACCGTACTACCAGCAGGGCAGTGTAGGTGTCTCATCGACACCAGAAGCATAGAACCGGGCGCCAGGATAATACCCACCGCGCCAGAGAACAGCAGGAAGAGCCGTGACATTGTCCGTTGAGCGCGGTAGAGCATCAATCGCGAGGATCGTAAACAGCGCCGTCGCGAACCATACCCCTCAAGTGGCTCAGAAACGATGCACCAATAAAGAATCCGGCGGTTGTTCCTACTACCCGCTGATGTGCGGAATGACTCACCATAGAATACGTACGTGAGAGGCGTATTCCGTCAGGGCCGGTGCTGAGCGCGTAGCATTCGTCGCAGAGCGTGGGCATATGGCGTAGAGCTTCGCCCAGAAACCCTTGACGTTCTGCAGCGGGAAGGAAAATACCGCACCATGCATGGCGGGAGTTCACGAAGCGAGTTGTGAAACCAATAGGCGCCTACACTGGCTCCGGGTTGCGACTCATTTCTACCACCAGGAACTCGACGGAACCGGCGTAAACGATGAGGATATGCGGGCGCAAGCCACCACGGTAAATGGTGAGCACTAATACAACGCCCAAACCTAACCCTCAACACCACGAAACTTTGCAAGCACCACGCTGGATGCCCGTAAAGCCTGTTTGAAGCCGCTCCCGGTGGGGTTATGACACGATCGCGGCGTACACGTTCCTGCGTCGCTTGTTTCCTTCGCGGTATCTTTCTATGGCGTGCCTCTCAGCAAGAGAGAAATGAGTCTTCAATTATCCTATCCAATTTTAGGGAAGTTTTATGTACTTCGTGTTTTGCTGCACGGAATATCAGGGAGGAATAAAAGATGTGGGTGCCCGCGTTATGCTCACGTGCAAGCGACAGTTTCACCGTGTTAAGAGTAGTGCTGATGAATAAAGCGCCTGCTGAGAGCAACAGTAGCCGCCGCGAGTCTGAGGATCACCGCGAAGTTCGTGTAGAACGGTTGATCGCCTGCGGTACCGGCGACACTGGTGCAAATGCAAAACCTGGACTTCGGGGGTGGGTGATGGGCTTCTAACCCGGTGGAGCTCTTTATTAGCGGCGATCGCCGGATGCTCCTCGGTCGATGTGGATGCGGCTCACCAGCCGTCGAAATCCCCACAGGTAGTTTCGAGGTACTTGCTTCTGCTCTGAAGAAGCATGGGGACGGTGCGGCACGTCTTGATGATGTTGAGGTCGATTTTGATGTGCAGTTCCCTGAAACCGGAGGCGGGCACGTGCACGCTAAGATGGTGGATCGAGTTTCATCTCGTTTGAGCGCTGAGAAGGACTGCACGGTCTCTCGAGTACGGTGGAGCATCCGACTGAAGGTTGAGTTTCATAGTGCGAATGCTGAGTAGGGTGTTACCGCGTTGAATCCATACTAGACCCATATACCTGGATATGCTCGGTGTTTAGGATGGGCTGTGATTGCATGGCTTAGTTTGTGGAGGGTTGGTTCCATGGAGACTCAACGCACTATTGTGCTTCTGAGTGGTGGGTTCTCTGACGCATGAGAATACTGATCAAGATGCTGTTTCGTCTAGAGTCCAGCTGCGTGAGAAAACCAAGGGTGTGTTTGTATTCCCTACGGCTAGTGGAGATTCACGTGCGTATATCGAGCGTTTCTATACGCCTTTAAAAGATATTCGTGTGATTCCTGCTCATCTTGAGCTTTTCGCGCACAGAGCTGAACCTTGAAGAATTTATACGCCCGTCAAGACATCATCTGATGTCGAGGCGGTAACACCGCAAACCTCTTAGCTGTGTGGAGATTGCATGGACTCTGACCGTAGTGCTTGCAAAAGCATATGTCGAGGAACGGTCTCTATCAGATAAGTGCAGGTGCAGCTTGCTGGTTCGAGTCACGTCTGGACCGATTCGTTTGGTGGTTTAGAGGCGCTCATCTGACGGTTTGGGTATACTGCCTGGCAGCTTCTGTCCTCATTTCAATACTGAACCTGGTCGTCCCAGAAGTTTTTGCGGACACTACAAAGCGGTACTTACCGCCAGGAGTAGCTTTTTGAGACGATGGGGCGGCAGTTCGATACTGCAACGAGGTGTAGATGTAGTCTCATCGAAGTGTGAGCAATGCTAGTTTATATAATCAGACGGCAAAAGAGTATATGTGCTGGAGTTGTAGTACGCTTTACCAGCAGGTTTCGACTGTCAACGAAGCCTCTTGATATGTAAATTTGAGAATGCATTTTGATAGTGAAAACACTTTGATATATCAAACGAAAAGCGGGGGTTGTGAGGGTCGTAGCACTATAGACCGGATTCGACACGTTAAGTAAAACTTTATTAACCTCAGAGTGCAGATTTTACCTGGGAGATCTTAAGTGGTGCTTCTAGTGGGTGCTACATGAAGGATCTTATTCTCTCAATCCTGGAATCTGCAGGGGATGTAAGTGAGGGTAAAAGTCACAGAGGTCCCTGGATACGGATGAAATGCTTTATTGTAGACAAAAAGGGTGCAAGCTGAGTGAGTTCACTTAATGTTATAAACTATGCTTGTATGCCCTGGGCTGGAGCCCCTGTGGCCTGGGAATTGGATACTTAGTGTGGCTACCCTTGAGGGTTTACTCCCTGCAGTGGTTGAAAGTTTTCCGCATCACGAAGCCGACATAAAAAGAGGTTTACATATGACTCCTCATCAGCGGAAATCTCCCGGAATAGAAGGCGCTGGTTACGACCGGCACCGCCGCATCCTTTGGGTGCATCCTCGTGGCAATGCCTGCTGGCTGTTTGCTAACGTGCCGGATCAGGTTCCCACCTCTCCTGCATGTGACTGCCAGCCCGGTCAGCCTGGCACCCTGATCCCAGCCTCCCCGATAACAACAACGGTGGTGGCGACTGGAACATCGGTGGCGGCGGCTACTACGAAGGTGACTTTCAACCTCAACGGTCACTCACCAGGTGGTTGGGACTTTGGCGCAACTGTTCCCGGCTGGGGCCAGTGGGACAACGGCGGCGACGACCGCTTCCAGGGCGGCGGTAATTTTTCAGGTAACTCCTGGGGAAAATATGCCGTAACGCCCGCACCCAACGGTCACGGCGGTCTTGGTTGCGGGTAGGCGATAACGCTACCCCAACACCCCAGGTACGTGTAAATACGCCCGCACCCAACGGTCCAGGGGCGGTTTTGGGTCAGACTGGCGATACCCGCAGTCGGTAGCTCCTGACACCGCTGGTCAGGGCGGTCCCGGTCAGGTTGGTGGCAACACCACCACCGAAACTGAACAGGCTACCGGAGCCGAAAAGCCAGGGTGCACCAGTTCGGTCAGCTGAGCGAGAGCTACACTCGCACTTCTGAAGGCGAAATCCTCCAGCAGCAGCAGCGTCATCAAGATCATGGCGGACTGGGTCTGACTGCTGATAACGATTCCGACAACGGTCGGGGTGGTTTGGGTCAGACCGGTGACAACCGGGCACCCCAGCATCAGGGTACTGTGACCATCAGCAACGATGTCGATATTGACCTCAACGCTGGCGCGGTATCCCGCGGTAGCGGGCCGTGAACACCAATGCTTCTGAAGATGTTAATGGGTGGCGGCGCCGGTGCTCGTTGGCGATAACGGCAACGGCGGTTCCGCACAGGTGAACGGCGGCGGCAAGCGCAGCTGTTAACCAGGCCACTCAGGCAGACAACGGTAGCTCCGCGAGCTCCCAGAAGTCAGGAAGCTTGGCACACACCGGTGTCAGTGGCGTTCTGTTCGCCGCTGGGCTGGGTCTGCTCTCCCTGATGACCGGACTTGTGGTTCTGCTGACTCGCCGCAACAAGGCCTAATTAACGACGAATTGTCGTTACAGAGGTTACAAATTCGGGTGGTATCTCTCTCATGCGGTATCCACCTGTTTTAGTACGTAAAAGACAGTTATTGCCTAGATGGGGCAGTGCACATACTAGCTTTCGAAGTGGCGTAGCGATGTGAGAGATGTGGTATTAGAGCTTGATTAGAAAAATTTAGGCATCATTAGAAATACTTCAGGATGCCGTAACGGCGTTTCTTCAGAGGATACGCACATAAGATCTTCCGGCTTAGATATTGAGGGAACACCAGGAGAAAGCTGATGGCGTGTGACACCCGCATATCTGGGAAGTTTCGAATAGAGAAAACAATGGCACAAACTTCACAACAGTCTTCGTCAGCATCGGATGCGAGTGATGCTGCTGCGATACTGATCTG
>BNJU01004245.1_pt1 | contig 65087 bp, 108 predicted proteins | sample 8539281 | NCBI WGS metagenome assembly BNJU01 (sample SAMD00202456, study PRJDB9452) | human saliva metagenome | isolation source: human saliva | place: Japan
TTGTTGTTGAATGAAAGGCCTTGTATTTTTGGCGAGTGAAAACATTACTCTTATTGCATGTATTCTACAAGGGATCGATTACATTATAAATAATTGTTATATTAGATTTTCAGACAGCCTGACGTATTGTTATGCTGTTTTGCAGCGTGTGTGTTATCCTGTATAAATAGCTTTCTTTTAATCTTTATTTGATTGATGTATATGAAATTTGTTGTAATGTGTATTTGAGTGGGCATTTTTCCCGATTTCCCCGGATTATATAACAAAACTGATAAACGCGAAAGCAAAACATTATTTCAGTTTGCATCAATTCCGATAAAAGTGCTCCATATATTTTAACAGGCCGACCATAGAATATCCGTACGCTTTCTTTTGCCGCTGACCGCCGCGCTGGCTTTGACGCGTGCTCATAAACCGAAGAATCCACCGATAATGCTCTCAAAGCTGCCCGGAGGTAAGGGGCGAGTCAGGGTGCTGAACGTCTCTCTACGATGTCGCCCGCGATTTTATAGAGAATACAATCCTTTATTTGTCAAAGGTTTTGCTGCAAAAACGGCGGACAGACAGTTGAAGTCAACAGTCTCACGGCGGCTCTCCAGCAAAGCAGGCTGGCTATGGCCAACAGTTTGGCTGCCGATGTGGTGACCATGAACCAGACTTCCGATATCGAGCTTTTGGTGAAAAAGGTTTGGTCAAAGCTGATTGGAATACACGCCTGCCGGACAATGGCCTGCCTTATACCCAACGTCGTTTTCTTGGTACGTAAGGTAATCCGAAACATCAAGACTGGGGCGATTTGGCTAAAGGCGGCGTGCAAAATCGTTTTAGACGACGAAAAGCTCACCGGCAACGGCCGCTACGCCATCTGAGGTGCGTACGGTTATGGTTTGAAAGTCAATAACGGCGATGAAGGCAAAACCAAAGATTTTTGTGGCGCATTGCTGAAAAACACGCCTGTGTTTGAAAACGGCGACCGCGCGGCTGACGACATTCAATAACCGCAATATCGGCGATGTCTTGGTTACCTTTGAAAATGAGGCCAACTTCGTCGCAAAAAGCTGACAAGACCAATTTGAAAGTTATGCACTCCTATTCTTTCGAAGCGCCGGTTGCCGTCGTGGACGAGCGTAGTCGATGAAAGAAGGCACACGCGCGCTGCCCGAAAAGCCTGTCTGCAAAACCTCTGGAGCGAACCGGCCCAGGAGTTGTACCAATCTTTACCTGCGTCCGCGCAATGCCCGATATTGGCGAAACACAAAAGCCGACTTCCCTGAAATTGAGACGTTTAATCCGAATAGAAATTCGGCCCGTGGGAAGAAAATCATGATTCTTTTGCCGATGGTGGATTGTGACCAGCTTTCCAGTAAAAATAAGAGCTTAAAACATGAGGCCGTCTAGAAACTTCAGACGGCCTTTATTAGTCAAGTCTTTTTCTTATCCACCTTTTCTCATGTCCCAACGCAAAATTATCCATATCGATATGGACGCATTCTACGCTTCGGTGCGAACTGCGCGAGCAACCACACCTGAAAGGGCTGCCGTCGTTGTGGCATGGGACGGTACGCGGTCGGTCATTTGTGCCCGCTTCTTTATGAGGCGCGAAAATTCGGTTTTGCACTCGGCGATGTCGGTGGCGACAGCGAGAGCTGTGTCCGCAGGCGGTGTTTGTGCCGCCGCATTTTTGATTTGTACCGCCAAGTGTCGGCGCAGGTCAGCTGCTGTGTTTCCGGCGTTATACCGAGTTGATCGAGCCTTTGTCTTTTGGATGAGGGCTTATTTGGATGTTACGAGGTCTGAAAATATCCCGCACGCCAGCGGGGTAGCCAAACGTATTCGTGCCGAAAATTTTTGAAGGAAACCGGTTTGACAGCCTCCGCAGGTATCCGCGCAATAAGTTTTTGGCCAAAATTGCTTCCGACTGGCGCAAGCCGAACGGGCGGTTTATTGCGCCGCCGCATCCTGGCATTTTTGGAGCTTGCCGTTAGGTAAGATTCCGGTGTCGGCAAAGTCACGCTGAAAAGATGAATGCCCTCAGTATGCAGACTGCCGGCGATTTACGCCGTTTTGAGCGCAGCGAACTTTTAAACCATTTCGGCCGCTACGGCTACCGCCTTCTACGATTTGGCACGCGGTATCGACGAGCGGCCGAGTCAGCCGAACGCGAACGCCTGCAAATCTCAGCCGAAATCACCTTGCCCGAAAGATTGTCTTTGGCGCGGGTTCCTAGCCATTACGCACCTTGCCGAAGACCTTTGGCGGCAAATCAAACGCAAAACGTCGAAGCCAAAAGGCGTTACCCTCAAACTCAAAACCCACGATTTCCGCATTATCACGCGTTCGCTGAGCGTATTCTTCCGTCTTGCCCGACAGCACCTCGCTGCTTCAGGCGGCGCATGCTGTTGCAACGCATACCGCCGCAACGCGGAGACGCCTTCACGCCTGATCGGTATCGGCGTGAGTCATTGCTGCCGAAAACCAGCAGCAGACGCTGGTTATAAAAAGAAATAGAAAAGCATGTTTTCCGTTTGAAGATGAGGGCGTGGGACAATGTTGTTCCATAACCATATCGGCAGCCGTTTAACAGGCCGTCTGAGACTACTCGGACGGCGCTATTGACTGATTTAACAAAAATGGTTATCAAAATTTGTTTTTCGTTCAGCAAAAGTGGAAAAGCAGGGCGGTATCGATGTCCCATTCCAAATGCCTCGTTCCGAGCCGTCCATGCCGCGTAGGAAGAGGGTAGCGGATAGCGATTTTTGGTCAGCAACGCCGCGCGAGGGCATAATGGCGCGCAATGGCAACGGCGTAGATCAGGGCTTGCAGGTAGTAGTGATGATGCGCCACGGATTCGTTCATCGCTTGTTGCGATGTGCGCGCTTGTATCGTTGCTCGAATGGTTTGGTTGTAGTCGGTAAAACGACATTGCCGTCTGAATCTTGACAAACCATATCGATAAAAAGCCGTTAAATAGCCTTGCAAATCCATGGAAATCAAGCGGTTGCGCGGCTTGGATGCATTCGGTCGGCAGGTTTGCTTCGCTAGGAGGCAAACCAACGGCGCAAAGTTGTCGGTTGAAATCGTCCATGTACAGGGTGAGCCCCATTTCAGGCGGGCGTCAGGTCGGCGGAATCTGCGATCGAGGCTCTCGCCGATTAAAGGCGTCAGGCGGCGGGTGTCGAGCATGGTGCTTCGTTTAGCCATTTGTCTTCAAAGCTGTGGCGTTGTCAAAACTTCGGCAATCATTTCGGATTGGCTCTCGGCAGAAAGCGGCGAAGTCGAGTTTTCCAACATACCTGCAAACTACGCCGGCATTGGTGCCGCAGGGGAAATGGTGGATATCAAGGCCGTCTGAAAGTGGGGACGGCAGTTTTTCGAGACAGCATGGCACGGTCTGCGCTTTCTGCCGGGTCGATGGCGGTTGCAAAAGGCTCGTGTTGTTCGTCGGTTGACTTGGTGTGTCTGCAAACCGGTAAAAGCTGGTGTGGCGGATAAAAAGTCAAAATCGCGGCGTTTGATGCTATGTGCGCTAAAAGCTTCGGTCTTGCTGGCGGCTGTATGAGTGAGACGGTTTTCCGGCGAGGGCTACTTCCGTGGTAAAAACTCCATATTTTCGAGGCGCATTTTTGATAAAGCGTTGCCAGTTGAGCTTGAGCATTTTTCCATAACATCTGTCGCGCTTTTATAGCTTTGGTTGACGCTTTCGCGGTCGGCATCCGGCAAACCTTCGAGCAGATAGGCAAGGATTGTTTAGCGTACAGTTTTTGTTGGCGGCGGCGTGGATATGTGAGCTGTTCTTCGGCGCGGGTAAGGGCGACATAAAAGCAGACGCAAATCTTCTGCCGTCTTTTCGTCAGCAAGGTGGTTTAGTTCTGCTTCGGGTTCTGCGATGTTGTCAGCAGCTCGGTTTCGTGGTTTTCGGTATGCAGGATTTTCCAGTTTTCTTTGGAATTGTCTTTGGTATCCATGCGAAAGGGCAGTAAAACTAAAGGATATTGCAAACCTTTCGACGCGTGCATGGTAACGATTTTTGACCAGTTTTTCGTCGCTTTCAAGACGGATGGTTTTGCGCGTCTGACGGGAAATGGCCGCTGCGCTCACGGCTGTTGCTCGTTTTAACCGCATTTATGTAGGCGGCAGGGTTACGGCTTTGAGCTGCTTCTTCGTGCCAGCTCAGATTTGGTAGTAGTTGGTCAGGCTGCGCTCGTTTGCCTGCGAGCAGGCGTGTTTCGATATCATGTGGGGCGGCAAACTGCTGCACGGCGGCAACAAATCGCCTTCCCGCCATTTTTCCGCGGCCTCCGGCGAGACGACTCCAGCCATTTCAGCAGCTGATGTTCGTTGTGGTTGAGTTCGTAAATTTCTTCAGCAGTATAGCCAGATAAAACGCCGGTTAAGACAAAGCGCAGCCAGTCGGTTTTGCCTTAGGTTGAGCCAAAAGCCGATCAGCGCGGACAGCGAGTCAGCCTCAGCAGAATCGAAAAACGGACTGGCGCGACTAGCAACACGCTGGATGCAGCGCTGTTTCGGTTTCCGGCAATCATCGCTGCTTCGTTGATTGGTGCGCACCGAGGGCGGCAATATCGCCGGATTCAAGGCGCGACCTTTGAAATTCAGACGGCGCTGGCGCTGCATTGAGCGCAACGCAATTTCATCGGCGCAATATTCGGCGGCACGGCCGCGCAAAATTTCTCTTGCGGTTTGGTCGATCAGCGTATTGAGCACAGCGCACTTGGATGGCGGGGCGGTGTGGCGACAGCCGGCGCACGGCGCGGCTGGCGGAGACATCGCTGTAATCGATGTTTTCCAATACAGAATGGATGTTTTTGTTTGAACAAGGCGCTGATGCCGTTGATCAGCTGGCATGGCTGCGGTAGTTGACGGCGAGGTGTAATGCCTGTCCGCATCTTGCGCGGCTTGCAGATAAGCGTAAATGTCCGCACCGCAGCTGTAAATCGCCTGTTTGGGGGTCGCCAACGAAACAGCAGGCGGCCTTGTTCGATAAAAATTTGGCGGAAAATTTCATATTAGCGGCGGGTCGGTATCTTGGAATTCGTCAATCAGCGCGATTTCCCAGTTTGCCGCCGCCACTTTTGCAATGCGTTGCCATGTTCATTGGTGGTCAATGCCTGATGGACATCCAACCGCAAATCGTCAAACACGCGCTCGCGGCGTGATGTTCGAGCAATAGATTGGTTGATGTAGGAAGGAGATCGAGTTGCAGGCAGATGAAGACCGCTTCTTCCGCGCTTTCCATTGCTGCAAATCCCGACCGAGATTGGCGGAGCTTGCAGCTGGATAATTTCCGGCACGCATCAGCATCGGCTATATTCTTTTTCAGTTTGCTGTTGGGCGTGTCGATACTGAAGACTCAATTTCCCTAGCGTTTGTTTGCTCAGGCGGGGCGGATGACTGGATTCGGCGTTTGTTTTTAAATCGATAAAAACATGTTTCAAAGTGTATTTCTTTTTGTAGGTCTGGCCATTAAGTTTGGTGCAAGATTGTCCAAAACGCTTTTTCAGAATCTTCAACTGACCCGCAAACTTTTTGCCATGTTTCTTGAAGGTTGGCTTGGGCTTCTTTCAAAGCTGCCTTCAGAGCCCGTCTGAATTTCAGATAGGGGCAGCCGGTATAGCTTTTGATTTCAGCGAAAAGCATTTCTTCAGGCGTGCATTTCGGTCAAAAACCAATTAGTGCTAATCTTGGCATCGGTTGCCACTTTCTGCCGCAAAAGTCCTGCGCAGGAATCAGCAGCCTCTCGCGCGAGATCGTCCGACAGCTCGACATCCAAGGCGCACCGCACAAGCAAACGCGTAATCGCGCAAGACGCGCTCGACAGAAGCCGTGGATAGAGTGTAAATCGATGCGTTGTCAAACTGGCTCAGCGTGGCTTTGAGGCGGAGAATCAGGCGATGGCAGCTCCCTGTCCGTCTTGCTCACCTAAAGCCAAAGGAATCAAGCGATTGAGAAAGTCATCAGGATTTTTCTCTTTTTCGTAATATTTGTTCAGGCCGTCTGAAATATGTCCCGACTTGCCGCCAAAGTTTGGTTTCGTTTCAAAACCTGCAACACTTCGTCAAACGCGCGCGCAAACGGGTTTTCAGTTCTGCTGTCGCCACTTTGGTAAAGGTAACGACAGAATTTTCTCGATGCTTTTTCTAAAACAATCAGTCAGGTAAAAGGCGCAGCGGCAATGCCGTAGGTTTTACCCGTACCGGCAAAGCTTCGATGAGGTTGGTACCGTCGATGGAAAGTGTAGCGCGTCAAAGGAAGGAAGACATGGTTGGAACGGAATAATATTGGCGAGGCATTATCATAACTGAGATAGTGTGTTGTTTTGCATTGATGATAAAAATGCCGTCTGAAAACTTTCTGTTTTCAGACGGCATGTCTTAAGAGCTATTAAATGACTTCAATAAGCGCATCTTAGTAGCGCAAACGGCGTTTGGCGTAACGGTTGGCGAGGACGATGGGTATAACGGTTCGCCGCAGAGCTTCTGTCGTCATAGTAGTACGCAACATTGCTACCGTTGATGGTCGTATTGTTGACGCTCAAACCGGTTGGAGAGCCGGTAGTAATAACAATATTGTCGCTTTGGATGGTGTTTGCCGTATTGGTTACGTTGGCTTCGTTTTACCTTTGGCGTTGATGCCGCCGTCAGGTTTGCCTGAAGCGTAGCTGCCGTTGACATTGACGGTCAGGTTTTTCGTTAACGCTGCTGATTGCGCCGAGTAATGACTTTGTTGCCTTCTACTTCAGCAGGGTTATTGGATACCAGGTTGGTAGCGTGCGGGTTGACGTCGCCGTTGTTGGCGTGATTTTAATGTCATTGCCGGCCGCTACATTCGCGCCTGTGGCGGTAGAAGAAGCGTTATCGGTTTTTGTTGACGCCGACAGAGCCATTGACGTGAGGAACGGCAACACCGGTTTCAACATTGATTGTCGTACCAGCGCCGATACCGACATTAACGGCTGTACCTTGGTTTGGAGGCAGTATTGGCTGACTCGGTGAAGTTACGCCGTTGCCCTGCGGTAATGTTGACGTTGTTGTTGGCAGTAATGTTGGATGCGATTTCAGCAGAGTCTTTGGCGTTGATGACAACATTGGTCGCATTCATATCGCCGCTGACGGCGGTAGATTCTTTTGTTTTTCATCAGCGTAGTTGACGTTCAGGTTGGCATTTACATCAACGTTTGAACCGTCTTTGGTGTATCGATGAATTTGATACTGGCTTTGCGAGTCACGCTGCCGTTTTTCTTTATTGGTTTCGGTGCCAGAGTGGCCTAGTGGAGATACTCGTTGACCTGTTTGTTTTCTGCTGCTTTGCCGCTTGTCGACAGAACTTATAAATCAGGTGGTCGTCGTAGCTCGAATTGCGGTTGATGGCTGCTGCTACGAGTAAAGGTTTGGCTGTCTGCAAAACACTCCCAGCCGGGCGAGGTGCAGTTCAGCCACGGGTCGAGATAGGCGGGCAGTTCGCTGCGGGTGTTCCGCACCTGCCGCGTCGCCGCTCATCTTTCTTATTCCCCGCCTACGTGGCGAGATTTTTCATGCCTGCCTGCCTTTTAGGACCGGACACGATGGCGGCAAGATCATTTGGGCGACCAGCGCCAGCGGTTGGGCGCTCAATGCGGCAGCGTACCACTCGGAGCAAAACCACTTGTCGCCGCGTTGGCGGAGTTTTGAATACCACGCCGACGGCACCGAACCAGTCGTAGGGCTGGCTGACGGTATTGCGGTATAGGCGGTCGAGCTGGCCGTGCTCATTGATGCTGTCGGGCAGCAGGATTAGATCCCGCTTATCAGCGGGCAGCAGCATCGTTTTGGCGCGCACGCCGCCGTCGCGCACGGAAGATGAAATACAGTCGTACCCGCCGTCTTCGACTGGGCCGTGGCAATCTCGGCGTGGCTGTGGCCACGGTGAGAATGCGGGTCAGCCAGTCGGTGGCTCGAGCAGCACCATACGCGCAGCCGAAGCCGCCCCGATGGCGCTTTATAGAGAGCTAGGTAGTATCGTGGTTTCATGATTACGCCTCCTCCAGCTCGGCGGCGGGCTGCTCGTAGTTAGCTGTCAGCCGTCCGAATAATCGTATTCAGCGGATTTTTCGGCCTTTAACTGGCGGCTATGGCGTTCGGCGTTAGCAAAGTCGGCCTGCTCATCAACTACCATCTGCGTAGTCATCTCATCCAGTAGCTCGCGGGTCATGAGGACGAAATCGTTTTCCATCGTTTTTCCAGCGTAACCCCACCGGCAACTTCTTCATGGTGCGCAGTAGGATGTATTGGGTGCAGCTCTCATCGATTGAGTGTGAAACCACTTACCCCGCTTTTGACAAATACCCCAGGAATCGTACGGCAGCTTGTATGTTTACACGCTGGATGTTTTTATCAAAGACAGTAGCTATATTTGGCAGCGAGCGAATCATCACGCCCTAATCTGTAACGCCCTAGAACGTGTTTTCAACAGCGAAACAAAACGGCAGATTATTAATATTTCCGCCGCGATACTCGAAAAGCAAATCGCGGTCGTGAGACTTCATCGCGTGGGCGATGGGGTGCGTGCCGGATTGAATTTGTTTATGCGAGCTATTCGGCTACGTTGGCGGTCAATAACTCCGTACAGATTCGAGATTTAGTGCAACACGAAGGTATCGGGCAATTTCCCTGATTTAGCACTTGCAAGCGAGTAGTCATCACTGGAAAAGCAACTGCCGGCGGCGTGATGTACGCAACAGGTGCAGAGACACGATTACCGGCTTTGGTGCGGGCAAACACCGCGAGGGGTTCGGCGGCGCAATCATACTGGACGGTTGCACAAGGCCGACGAAGCACGAAGCGAGGTCAGACGGCAGAATATTATCGACTGGTTTCAAAATACGCTGGAATCACGGAAGAACAGCCCCGATACACCGATTGTCGTGATTATGCAAGGTTGCATGAAAACGATATTACAGGATGAGCTGTGACGGCGGCAACGGCGAAGAATGGGAACATTTGTAGCACTAGCGATTCAAGATGACGGCACGGCGTTATGGCCTGAAAAGCACGATATTGAAACACTGCGCCGTATGGAACAAAGCCGCGCCGTATGTGTTGCCGGGCGGTATTTGCAGCGTCAGCGCCGCCTGATGGCGGTACGTTCAAACCGACAATCTGCAGTTCGTGAAAGCCCTGCCCGCAGGGAATATCCGATGGATCCGCGCGTGGGACTTGGCTTCGACCGCAAACGATGGCGACTATACAGCAGGCGGCAGGCTGGCGTAACAGAAGATGGGCGGTATATCATCGCCAACGTCGTGCGCGGTCAGGTATGGCGCGGATGAACGGGATAGGATTTTGAAAAACACGGCGCAAAAAGACGGCGTGAAAACAAAAATATCCATTCCGCAAGACCCTGGTCAGGCTGGTAAATCGCAAACACTATATCTGACCCGTCAATTGGCGGGTTTTCTGTATCTGCCAGCCCTGGGTCGGGCGATAAGGTGACACGAGCCGAGCCATTCGCGGCACAGGTCAACATCGGTAATGTGATGGTGCTGGATGACGGCACATGGGACACAGACGCGCTGATTTCAGAAATGCGGATGTTCCCCAAACGAGTCAACATGACGACCAAATCGACTGTTTGAGCCGCGTGTTTGGCGAGTTACTGGACACCGAACGGGCGCGATTGATTACCTGCGTTCGCAGGTCAGAGCAAATAAATGAGTAAAAGACACCTTTATCACAAGGCTTTATGTGCCCGCGTTGCCGCTGGTGTCCGTTACGCCTTTACCGGCAACGCGGACGGGTGGTTTGACGCAGGCGAGCCTCTGCCCCTGTCGCGCACGAGCAGAGGGCGGCGGTTTGATTATGAGCCGTTCTACAACGTCAGGGCATTCTAAGCCGCGTGAACGCGGGGCTATGAGGCTTTACACAATTACGCGCCCTTGCCCGATAACTACGATGTGCTGCGTTTGGTTATTGAGACGCGCAAAGACCAAATGGAGTGCCTAAAATGGACAATCAAAAGCGCGATGTCGAATCAACGGCAGACAACGAATCGCAGCGCAAAGACAGAAAAGATTGACGAAGCTATTGCGTTCTTTCAGTCGCCTGACAAAAAGCATACATGGGCGGACTGGCTGCGCATCTTGCTGGAAAGATTTGTTTGTCATTGACGCGCCATGTATCTATCCGCGTAAAACACTGGGCGGCGACTTATTCGCCGCGAGTGATGAGACGGCGCAACAATTAAGCGCATTGGACAATACAGGCCGCTTGCCAGCACCGCCTGATACAGCGTATCAGCAAATCTTGCACGGCATGGCGGCGGTTTCACAATTTCAGCCCACTTATTCAACGCTTCCTGCGTTTTTGACATCTTCTGCTTGCATATAAGCCGAAAGACTTTCAACCGTGCTTCATACACCTTTGCGATTAATTATCTTCTTGCACTGTGTCTGTTTTTGGTCTATCATATTCACTCCTTTTGTTTGCAGGCCTCGTGCCTCAACCTGTCCCACGTTCCTGCGTGGGGCTTTCCTTTCAACTCCGACCAAATCTCATAGCCCGCCATTTCCCGACAGGGCTTTTTTTATTTAGGGTTGATCGTCTGATTTGTAGAAACTAGTATCGTTGTTTACAGTATTTCCAGGAGAATACTGAAACATGAACATACAAAAACACCGTCTCACCCACCACCATAGCCATTTGGCTGGCCTACACGCAGGGAAGGAGCGTCACCTCCTGGCACGCCGCTACCAAGTCAGCCGCGTCACCATTTACCGCGCATACGGCTGCAAGGGCAGGCTGCCAAACCCCAAACCAGTACCAACAACCGTTTCAAACAGGCAAAAGTACGGAATGAAACGCCTGGCTAAGGTAGAACGCGGCATTCAGGAAAAACTCAAAAGGCAGGCCAAACGCTACAATAAATCCTACCCCGGAGGCTGGTATCTCGATACCAAAGCAGCTGCCGCTGCTCAAAGAGCGAAAGCCACCGATAAGCGGGATTACCTGTTTGTCGCCATCGACGATTTCTCAAGGGAGCTATACGCCGCCATTTGCCGGACAAAAACCGCAGACAGTGCCGCCAAGTTTCTGACCAAACAGCTGATTGATCCCTGTCCATCACCTGATTGAGTGCGTTTACTCCGACAACGGTACGGAATATAAAGGCTCGAGCCAACCATGCTTTCAGTGTAGCCTGTTGCGAGAACAGGATTGGTCAAAAAGTTTACGCAGGTTGCCGTCCGCAGACCAACGGTAAGGCGGAACGGGTTATCCACCCCTGATGGAGATGTGGCATAGGAAACGGTTGTTTGACGGTCCGGAACACCGGCGAAAGGAGTTGTGCCGCTTTGTTAATTTCTATAACACTGTGAAGCCGCACCGCAGTTTGAACGGCGATACGCCGTTTGAGGTCTTACGAGCTTATTTTTCTCAACCTGTGGTATAAACAGCGCAACGTTTTTCCTACATCTGATTTCTTTGGGTTCAAAAACAAGTCAGGATATTTCAGCTTTATCCATGCGGGTATTCCGCGCTTCGTCAATTGAAAACGCATTGAGGGCTATTCCCGTTATTCGACCAATCTCCGCGTAACTGCCGATTGATTGCAACAGGCGTTTGTCTTCACTGACTCTTTTATCCATAAATAAACCAAATATTTAAATCTAATGCCAATATTAAACACTATGTTTAGATAAAAATTAAGTCTTGTTTGACAACATTTTGTTTAAATATGGGAGAATAATTAAACCAACTGCGAATAGGATTAAAAATGACAATGCACGAAACAACTGACAGACTTTTTGAGATAGCCAAAAGAGCAGGGAGTTTTAAAAGCCGGCTGATATAGCAGGGCGTCTAAATATCAGCCAGCAGGCGTTGAAAAAAACTGGGAAAGTCGAGTATAGCAGCAAAAGGCGTTGCCTGAAGTAGCAAGAGTATTCGGCGTATCAGAAACATGGCTGCGAACAGGAGAAGGCAGCCGAACCGATGCCCAGTCCTCATTGACCCAGGCCTACCCCATGAAGTCAAAAGACATTCACAGCCCGATGATGTGGAGCAGCAACGACCTGCTGCCGGAGGATGACTACACGTTTGTTCCATATCTAAAGGAAAGTTGTTTTTAAAGGGGAACCGGCGCGTATGAGATTCCAGATTACAACGGCTACCGCCTGCCGTTCGGCAAATCCACGCTCAAACGCAAAGGCATCAATCCCGACAACGTCTTCTGCTGCACCCAACCGGCGACAGCATGGAGGAAAAATCGCAGAAGACGCGGCAATCGCGGTAGATACAGGCGAAACCGCTATACGCGACGGCAAAATATATGCTTTCGCACAAGATGGGATGTTCCGTGTCAAATACCTGATACGAGCGGCCCGGCGGCAATGTGCTGATTCGCAGCTACAACAGCGGGTTCTATCCAGACGAAACCGCCCTTTGGACAGCCTCGACCGTTATCGGCCGCGTCTTCTGGTGGAGCGTGTTGGATTGACAAATTCCGCCCTGGGAAAAATCTCAAAAGTCGGTTTACAGATTTACACAAAGTGTAATTTTTCATAGGGAAAAAGAAATGTTGCAGATATAGACAATAATGGACCGTGCAGAGCAAGGCATTACCTCGCCATTCATCTGTATGGCGGAGAATAGTCTGGAATATTTCGTCAAAAGGGCTGCATGCCACCCGTGCGAGCCAAATAAACGAATGGATAGGTGGAAACATAGCGCAGGCTTTAAGTTTGCCCGTTGCCCCGTTTGACCTGTTGGAAGTCGGAGAAGAGCTGTACGAAGAATTACCCGCAAGGATGAAGGAAATCGGCAAAGGCATCTGTTTCGGCTCGCAGACGCAAAAAGGCTACGCATTGCTTGAGCCGGCGGACATCCCCCGAATCGATATAGTTATGCAGCGTCAAATCGCCACCTTCGATTGGTTTATCCGCAATGAAGACAGAACAATCGGCAACCCTAACCTTTTGTATAGAAATTGCGACAATCCCCTGATCGTCATCGACCATAACTGCGCCTTCGACACCGGCTTCAATCCAAAAAACTTCCTGCAAAATCATATTTTCTCATCGGCATTTAAACAGGTTTTGGAAGACTGGGTGCTTCAGGAAGAGATGGAATTATGGCTGAAAAAGCGCATTGCCAGCCTACAGAAAAGCGTGTGATAATCTGCCGCTAGGTGGGCATGGGCAAACGAAGAGCGCGACCTGCCCGTCACCTATAACCGCAGCTATACCGACGAAACCGTCCGCCGCATTGATAACGGAAAACTTTGGAGCATCTCATGAACCAATATGCCATGCGTTTTGCAGTCATACGGTTTATGCCCTATGTCCAAACGCGCGAATTTGCCAACATCGGCATCATCATAACCCACCCCAAAAGCGGCTACTTCGACTTTAAAAATCGAACAGCGCTACAGCAGATTGAGCCGTTTTTTTCCGCCACTTCGAGCCGTTCGTCTATAAAGCGGCAACCCATGCCTTTGCAGAAGAATTACAGCGGATTAGAAAACTGGCGGCACACTCCGCGCCCGATCAGATACGCGCCATGCTCGACCATCTGACCCGCCGCGCGAAGCCCTGATTATGGCCGCAACCGGGCGTAACCCTCGCCTCCGACAGGAGCAGGAACTGAACCGCCTGTTTGATTATTTTGTCGCCCACAGCTTTGCCAAAAAGCCAACCCGAAGCAGAACTTACCCGCCAAATACAGGCAATGTTAAAGCCGCTTCAGACGGTATACCCCTTCAAAGAAAGCACAATCGGCGACCCGTCAGGCCTTTCACGCCTCCATCCCCTTAGTGCAAAAAGGCGGAAAACGGCGAAATACGGAAAAATCATTAAGCCGATATATTTCGGACAAAAAGACCCTGCCGACATCTATCACAAGTCGGATAAGTGGATTGCCAGCATAAAACGGTTGCGGCGCAGCGGATACATCGACCGCTCTGAAAATATTGTTTGCCTACGAGCCCCCGGAGTATCCAGACAAGGCACAACAAAAGGCATTGCTTGACGTGCTGGGCGATCTGAAGGAGCAACGTATACAGCTTGCTCGCAACAAGGACGACGCAATCATCGAAACTTTTGCCTCCGCCTGATTGCCCCGTTTTTAACTTGGTGGAATTTCGCCAAATTAAAACTGAAACCGGCGCGTGTCAGATTAGCCTAACTTTGTAAAATTACCGATTTACACAAAGTGTAAATTTCAGGCAATCTGAAATTCAGGCGGCCTTTTTCACGCCCGCTGAGACCTGAAACGACACAAAACCGACACAACCGCCCGAAAAGGCGGTTTTTGTGCCTTCGAAATTTCAAAAATAAATTCTTTTAATAATCAAAAATGTTTATAAATTTTAAACAAAAATCTTAAACAGAGTGTTGCATATTATTAAACGCTATGTTTAAATACACCCATCGAAGCAAAACACAGTTTCAACGGTTCTTTAAAAATTTGAAAGCGTAGTAACCGCCCTTCAGGTATTGCGTGAGCAGTAAATCAATTCGTCCGCCGTGTAGTCAAAGGGGTTGATGATGAAACCGTCTGAAATGTTGAGAGTGGCAGGTAAACCAATCGCGTATTGCCCGGAATTGGCAAAGCCTTTGAGGCGGCGTGAACGCGTCAATCTTATTCAGTCATTTCTTCTACTGGCGATAAGACACGGCATGAATTAGGCATTTACCGGACAGCGGAAGAAATTAAAATTGAAACTGGGCTATCCGTTCAAGAGCAAAAGAACGGCACGGAATAAACAGAAAGAACGCGGTGTCTTGACCGAGACTGAAAAAAACGAATTGAACACCGCATTTACTACAAGCTGAATTTAGACGCTTTTTGATGATTTGATGTTGCAACATTCAGGGAGTGAGGAATCAACAGCCGTTATAAGAACAGAAGATTTAACAGTATATACTCCCTTATCGGTTTTTATCGTTGTCTGTAATCAGGGTTTATTAAGAAATGATAGGATAAATTTCTGTGATGATACCATAAAAATATTAAGGGAATTTAAATAACAAAACCTGCCTTTTAAAAGGCAGGTTTTTCAGACAACCTGTGAGCCGTTAAAGATTTTGCAAACGCTCGACAGAAGGTGCGTAGTAGTAAGCACCTGATACGGCTTTGAACAAATATTTCAGCAGTAAGTCGGTTTTGCCGTCTGCATCGCCGAACATATTGAGTAGCTGAACTTCAATATTGTGCAGCGTGTTGCAATAGGGAAGTGAACATCAAACCATGTTCGCCGCTGAGTTTGCCGAAGGGCAGGCTGCGGCGGACAATTTTTCAAAGCCAACGCCGTTTTCTTTGACATTGACGCGGCCGAGATGGGAGTCGGGCAGGCGCACGTCTTTGCTGAATTCGTCATTGGTTTTCTTTGCTGCGGCCAACGCTGGCTTCTTGTTCGGCAGTAGGAACAGCATCCCATTTTTCAAATCGTGCAGGTATTTTTGCGGTAAAAACATAGCTGCCGCCGGCATCAGGCTTGCCTTCAGGGAATAATGGCAACATTGCGTACATTGTCATCGCCCTGCGGATTTTCAGTACCGTCGACAAAAACCGTCCAAGCCGCGGTCTTCATACAGGCGCAGGCCGTGTTCTTCAGTGGCTACGCGGATGCTGTCGCCGAATGCGCCTAAAACAGATTGGGCTAAGGCATAGGCGGCTTTTTGCTCGGTGGCTTGAATGTGGATATAGAGATCATGTTGGGTAGAGAGGGCGAGGCCGTTGCCCAATTCAGGGAAAGGTTTGATTTCGCTGCCTTCGTCAGTATGGCCGAACGATTGCCATGCGCGGCTGCCGAAAGGCAATGGTCAAACCAAAATATCATTCGGAAAACGGGTTTTTAATTTGGCTAGGGGCCTCCAAAGAAAGACGGCAGGCAGATTTGATGTCTTCGTTGCGGCCGTCTGAAATGTCTGCTTCGATAAAAATACCGGCTTGTGCGTGATCAGGAATAATGGCTGATTGGGGGTGGCTCATGATGATTCCTTTCAAAATATTATGGGTTTTTACGCGGGGGATTATACACTGAAAGTTTCAGACGGCCTAAAATCTGCCTTTTAATTTTTTAGGGCGGAAAGACATGTTTGGCAAGATGTTTTTGTGAGCGTCATTCTGTTGCAAGTGTTTACATTCGGGCTCAGGCGTTCGCTGCAATGGCTGTTTGCGCCTTGGATTGGCAAAAGTCGGCAGACGTTGGCTGATGGGTATTTCCTATTTCATTACAAACGGCTTGTTGGTCGGCTTGCTGCTGGAGTTGGGACATATGATGTTCCGCGTGGTAGCGTTTTTGGATGGTGATCTTGCTGTTCGTGATGTATGCCGCGTTGGCGACATTTATCCTGTATCTTTTTACTGCGCCGTTTTGTGGCGCGCCAACCGCTGTCACGAAGCCTGCGGCTGTTTGCGCCTTTGTTTGTGATCGGTTTGCTCGGTTTTGGGATGTATAACGCCTATACGCCCGTTGTCCGCCATCAAACCGTATTCATCAATAAGAAAATGGATAAGCCGCTGCGTATCGGCGTGGCCAGCGATTTGCACGCGGGATTTTTGTTCGGCGCGCGTCAATTAGACAAACTGACGGACATTATGAAGCGGGAACAAGTCGATATGGTGTTGCTGCCGGGCGATTTGATGGACGATACCGTCGATGCTTACCTGAAAAGGAAAACATGAAACCGCATTTGCAGAAGCTGACTGCGCCGATGGGCGTTTATGCCACCCTAGGCAATCATGACTGGTTCCGCGATCAGAAGCGTATCAAGCATGAATTGGAAGCGGCAGGTTTGACGGTTTTGGCCAATCAGGTTTTGGAAGTGAATGGCGTGTTGCTGGTAGGGCGGAGCGATGATTTGGATCGCAAGCGTCCCAGTGCGGAACAGCTTTTGGAAGGTCAAAATACCCAATTACCGGTTTTATTGATGGACCACCGTCCTACTTCAATCGAAGCCCATGCCCGGCTGCCGATTGATGTGCAAGTTTCGGCCATGTTCACAACGGCCAGTTGCACCTGCCAACCTTATTGTCCGTACGCTTTATCGTCTTGCTTACGGTTATGAGGGGCGATCGGCAACGGCCATTTCTTCACCACTTCGGGCTACAGCTTCTGGGGCATTCCCTTCGTTTGGGTTCGCAATCAGAGTGTGGGTTATCGACATCAAGTCAAAGGCATTGAAATAGAAATATAAACTTCAGGTCGCCTGCAATTTCAGACGGCCTTTTTTATAAAAACTGGGAAAAATATTGGAATTGGATTATAATCAATGTAAAAATTAGCCACCGATATGAGTGGCATCATAACTAGGGGAACTCACTATGGGCATTATTAGTCTTGCACTTATCTTCGTATCAATCGCTGCCGTCTTATTGTATTTCAAACAACAGTTGAAAGACCGCAAAAAGACTGTCGCGAGATCGCTTTGTTCTTTGCGCATTGCGCTCGACTGCCGACATCAGGCCGTCCGTCATGATTGGATGCATACAGCAAACATCTGCAAGAGCAGGGGCATGCATCGGATCAAACGTTCAGCAGATGTGTGCTGAAGTCGAAACCGCATTGGCGCAAACTGCCGAAAACCTTTTCCGAATCCAAAATCAAACATCTGTGCGAAGCCGAAACAGCATTGAATCACGCGCTGAAAAATTACAAACTGCCGTCAACGGCCTTTTGGAAACAGTATCTGATGAGAAATTGGCCGGTTTGATGGAAATGCTGGATGCTGCAGAAGCGGAAGTCACATCGGCACGCCGCACTTGCAACCCGCAGAGCCGAAGCTATAACCATCATTTGAACAAATTGCCCAACCGCCTTGTTGCCAAGCCATTAGGCTTTTGATAAGCAGGCAAGATTGGTTCGTTTTACGGAAAACCAAACGCAACGAATGAGCAGCAATATGTTGGCTTAAAAATTAAAGCAGTTTGCTGAATAAAGCGATAAACAAAGGCCGTCTGAAATATAATTTCAGACGGCGCTTTTAAACTGCTGTTAATGAAAAACACTTAGGTTTTTGCCAATTTATTGGGCAAAGCGGATCAGGCTGTCGGCAAAGCTATCGGCTGCAGTTTCATAACCTTGTGCAGAGAAGTGAACGCCGTCTTTGGCTGCCAAGCCTTGAGCCATCAGTTTTTCATGCTACATGCTCCACCCATTGCATCCTGCCAAGACCAGAACACGATTTTTTCATCACGGGCAACACGTTGCTGCATTTGTTGTATTTCGCTGAGCAAGACAGGGCGGTTGCCGCAGCTGCCGTAGAGCGGTTTTCAAAAGATTCCGGAGCGCCGAGGATCAGGGATACCTGCGTTGGGCAGGGTGTTTTGATTTGACGGATGTAATTGCGCCATGTCTGCTCGGTAGAGGAAATATCGAGATTGCCGGAAAAGGCTTCATTGGTACCGTAGGCAAGGATGATTAAATCGGCTTTTGGTTTTGTGCCAAATCTTCCCACATGCCCAGCCGCCATTTTGACCATTGGGATAACTGCGCGCCGTTGATGCCCATAGCGGAAACGGTTATGCCGCGTCCGGGGCGTTCGATATTAATGAAACCGATTTGCCAAGGCATGCTGCTGCAGAGGGTCATCGGCAGGGAAGCATTGGTACGCAGCAGTTGCCAACCGTTTTGTGTGGCAGGGATTTCACGGCCGTTGACGGTCAGGGTTTGCTCGGACCAAACGGGTTTGCCGAAAATGGAGATTTGTTGCATATCCATGCTGCCGTCGGCTGCGCAAGGTAACGCTGCCGCCATCGGCGCGTGCTTCAATACCGCCGAAAGAAAAAAATCGCTGTGATTTGCGGCTGCTGATGGTGTTCAACCGCTGCCGTTGTAACGGACGGTAGCCATACGCTGGCCTTGACGGCATTGGGATAAACCAACCGATGCCGCCGTTGCCCCATTGTTGTTGCAAACGGCGACGCAGGCGGTCGGTGAAATAGTCGCCGGCGGTGTGGGAGTCGCCGACTTGGATAATGCGGAATTTGCCGTCTGAAGTATGGTTAAGCTGTTGCAGTTTGTTCAGCCAGGCAGGGCGGTTGGAGCCGTAGTTGTAACAGGCCGTCATTGGTTGCGCAGGCGGTAATAGAGAGTGCGAAAAGCGTGAGGAGTAAGGTTTTATTAAATTTCATGGTTGTGTATCGTGTGTAAATTAATTTTTTTCCATAATTTTTCCGGCCAATAGTTTTGGCCTTCTGCGGAAAAAGTGAATGCCGTCCTTGCTGCGGTAACGGATGATTTTTCCATCTACTTTGACAGAGTCGGCATATTCTTCTGCACCATTGCTCAACAGTTTATCGGTCGGCAGCAAATGGCGAGGCGACACCGTACCCGACAGGATTTTGTCTAGGGTAGCGCATTTGTTCATTGAGCTGGCTTTTTCATGTAAGGAATGCCCAGCCAAATGACTTGGACATCATTTGCGGAGGCTGCATCAAGAATACGGCGGACTCGGTTGAGGGTATTCCGCCTCCCATTCGGGGAAAGCGAACTCGGGTATTTTTACCCATCGGGAAGTCCCAAGGGTCGTTGGGGCCTAAGAATATAACTAAAACGCGGATGTCAGGTTCTTTTGCAAAGTTTGTTCGATGGTTTTTCGGCCAGTCGAAGAAATTAGGTAGAGACAAAACCGGTGCTTTGTTTGCTGAGGTTGACCGATTGTACGCCATATTCTTGCTTGAGATGTTTTTGTACGAAGGTGCAACGCCCTGCATCAGCGAGTCGCCAGCGAAAAACTTTATTGCCCTTTTTCAACACGACCTGTGTTGCCGACTGATCAACCCTGATTGCTTGGCTCGCTGGCTGCGGTATCCGTATTGTTAGCTGCATCGGAAGCAGCAGAGTCTTTTTGATTGTCCGATACTTTAATGTTTTTCCTGTATTTTTCAGACGGCCTTGCTGTTTCCATACCAGAGTCTTCGAAGTAAAGCGTCTTCTGTTTCCAGTGAAGCTTCAGGCCGTCTGAAAATTCGTGAGGCTTTTTGTTGCCAATCTGCACCGATACGCCACCAAGCGTATTCGGATAAAGGCTCAAGCGGACTGTTCTCATGATAGGTCTGCTGCCAATAGGCATTGATGGAGTTTTGGGCAAACCACGTCAGCGCAACCGCACTGAGCAGAATCGAAACAAACAGGGAGATCAGGCGTTTCATGTTCTGCTCCTTAGAAGTTGGCGTAAATAAAGCCGGGAATGCCGGACGGGGCGAAGATGATAATCAGGGGCGAGGATAAAGCGTGATGGGGATAAACCACAGCCATGCAGGCAGTTTGTCCAAGCCTTTTACCGATGCTTCAAATAGGCGAAGCAAATGCGGGTACAGCAAAGCATCAGTGCAAATGCACCCAGCAACATGAGGTCGGTCGGCAGAGGTGCGATTCCAACCTTTGTCATTGGCAAATAAGGCGCTGAACAACATTTCCCGTATCGACGCAAAACGTTGCGCTGTTGAACACGACAAAAAGCGAAACAAACGAAATGGAAGGTAAACAGCCAGGCAAGCGGTTTGCCGATTTTTAGACGGCCTGAGCATTGCGGCCGACGATTTTATCGCCGCAGTTAAAGGAACACCAAAAGCCGCACCGTGCAGCGCGCCCCAAATCAAAAAGCTCCAGCCGTAGCCATGCCAAATGCCGGAAAGCAACATGGCAATCATCAGATTGAGCTGGGTGCGTCCGAAGCCTTTTTTGCTGCCGCCCAAAGGGATATAGATATAGTCGCGAATCCAGGTGGACAGGCTGATGTGCCACCTGTCCCAGAAGTCGCGGATGTTGATGGCAGCGAAGCGGCGCGGCAAAAGTTTTTTCGGTAGCTGGAAGCCGAGCAGCGTGGCTAAAGCCGATGACCAAATCGAATAGCGGAAAAGTCGAAAAAGAGTTGGAAGGTGTAGCCATAAATCGCAGACAACACGCCCCAGCCGTCGAACTGGGCCGGATTTTCAAAAACAGGCGATACCCAGCCTTCCGCCAATACGCCGGCAAGCCACCATTTTTTGGCAATGCCCAATACAATCAGGCCGACCGCAAAGCCGGATAAATCAGCTGGCGTGCCTGTTTGATACGGATTTGCGCCAATGCGCCCGCTTGTTCGCCGTCTATGCTTTTAAAAGCGGCCGCACGGATAATCGGGCCGGATGTGATGGTGGGGAAGAAGCTCAGATGCAGTAGGGAGCTCGTGCCATTCAAAAACGGTCTCCTTTGGGCTCGCGGTAGCAATACACCAAGTAAGCCAGCGATTGGAAAGTGTAATAAGACAAGCCCAAAGGCAAAAGGATGTCGATGACGGCGCTTTGCCCTGTATATTGCTGAATAATCGGGCGGAAAAAGTCGAAGTATTTGAAGAAACACAAAACAGTCAATGCCGCAGAAATACCGCAACCCAGCCAAAATTTGCGGATATTCTCGTTTTCAGAAAACATCAGCACGCTGACCAGGTAAACCACAGACGAGTAAACCAAAATCAGCGCGGCAAAAATAGGGTCGATACGGTAAAGCCAGCCCAGTCCGGCAACCAAAAGTAAAACGTTTTGAACTTGCGGCAAACGTGCAAATGCCCAGTACAGCGGCAAAAATGCGATAAAGAATACCGCAAACTCAATAGACAGCAACGGCATGACAATTCCTTGATGTGTTTAAACTTTCAAACTTTTCGATTGATTGTTATTTTTTGGCGTTAAGTTTGGCACGGATGACTTCGACTACCGCAGGTAAAATCGAAATCACGATGATTGCCGCCATGACTAAGCCCAGATTGTTTTTGACGACGGGGATATTGGCGAAGAAGTAGCCTGCATAGGAAAACGACAATACCCACAACACTGCGCCGATAATGTTGTAACGGATAAATGTCCCGTAGTGCATATCGCCCATGCCTGCGACAAATGGTGCAAACGTCCGCACAATCGGCACAAAGCGGGCAATGATGATGGTTTTTGCCGCCGTGTTTTTTCATAGAACGCATGGGTTTTCCAAAATACGAACGACGGAAAATTTTGGAATCGGATTGGCAAACGGTTTTTGTCAAAAATGACTGCCAATCATAAAGTTAGCCGCATCGCCTAAAATGGCGGCCGCCAAGAGCAGCAATACCATGACGTGGATGTTCATGCCGCCGATGGCCGCAATACCGCCGGCGGCAAAAAGCAGCGAGTCGCCGGGCAAAAATGGCGTTACAACCAAACCGGTTTCGCAGAAAATCACAACAAACAAAATTGCGTAAATCCACGGGCCGTATTGGGCGGAAAAGGTGGACAAAGGTGTTGGTCGATATGGAGGATGAAATCAATAAAGGGTAGAAATCACTAGGGTTCCCCAAATAAAAAGGCCGTCTGAAAAAGAACAGACAAATGTTTCGGCGAGAAGTTCGACATTGTAAAACCAAAGCGGAATAAAACCAATGCCGTAAGCGCGTCAAGATATGTTTAGAAGTGCAGATATGTTGCAGGTATAGGCTTCAGACGGCCTTTATCCTTGATGGTGAACCGCAAAACAACGTAAAATAAAGCCGATTTCAACCTAACCGGTGCGCCTTTGTGAACCAGCTCATCTTCGATTTTGCCAGCCATGATTATCCCGGCTTCGACAAATTTCTGGGAACAGAAAATGCCGAGCTGGTGTATGTGTTGCAGCATAAGCATGGGCAATTTATCTATGTGGGGCGAAGAGGTGCAGGCAAAAGCCATCTCTTGCAGGCATGGGTCGCCCAGGCACTCGATGCCGGACGAAATGCCCTCTATATTGATGCCGCCGCCACGCCGCTGACAGAAGCCGCGTTGGATGCGGAATATCTTGCCATTGACCAAATCGAAAAGCTTAATAATGAAGAACAGGCGTTACTGTTTGCCATCTTCAACCGCTTCCGCAACAGCGGCAAAAGGCTTTTGCTTTTGAGGTTCCGAATATACGCCGCAGCAGCTTGTTATCCGCGAAGACCTGCGCACGCATGGCGTATTGCTTGGTTTACGAAGTCAAACCGCTGACCGATCAAGAAAAATCGATGCGCTCGTCAGCATGGCGGCCGCCCGCCAGAGTAACCATCGATCCGGAAATCTTCGAATACCTGCTGAAACCATTGGCGGCGTGATATGGACAGCCTGATGCAAATGCTCGATACCCTCGATAACTACGCCGTTATGATGGGCAAACGCATTACTTTGCCGCTTTTTGCGCCAGCTTTTAAAAAACAACAGGAAATCAATGAAAAACCTTGCCATTTTTGACCTCGACAATACTTGATCAATACCGATTCGGATCACTCCTGGCCGCAATACCTGATTAAAAGGGCATAGTTGATGCAGCTGAAACCGAGGCGCAAAATGAAAAGTTCTACAAGACTATCAAAACGGTTTGTCTTGATATTGATGCCTTCCTCAGTTTCCATCTCGCGCCTTTAGCTCGTTTCAGCAAGGAAGAATTGGCTGGAGTTTCATCGCGAGTTTATGGCCGAATATATTGTTCCGCATATTTCACCGATGCAGCGTATGTTGGTGCAAAGCCATCAAATGGCAGGCGACGAAATGTTGGTTATTTCTTCGACCAACGAATTCATCATTACCCCAATCTGCCATCTTTTCGGTATTCACAACATTATCGGCACACAGCTAGAAACCGGCGAAGACGGCCGATATACCAGCAACTATGTCGGTACGCCCAGCCTGAAAGAAGGCAAAATTACCCGATTGAACCAATGGCTTGCCGAGCGTGGCGAGACCTTTGAAAGCTACGGTAAGGTTTATTTTTACAGCGACTCCAAAAACGATTTACCGTTGCTGCGTATCGTGGACGAACCTGTCGCCGTCAATCCGGATGCCGAGCTGGAAAAAGAAGCCAAAGCAAAGGTTGGTCGATTTTGGAATTTCAAATAACGATGAATCAGGCCGTCTGAAATATTTAACCCTAACCACAACCCCTAATAAGGACTAAAACATGAAAACGACTAAACTCCTCGCCTCAGCCCCTGTTGTTTTGCCGCTGTATTCGGTACCGCACAAGCAGCCGATACAGAAACTCTGGAAGCCATGAAAGCGCAAAACGGCAGCGTTAAAACCGTTTTGATGGATGTGATGTTTTTCACAACTCCTGCCAGCAATGTTGACCGCGTGAATATCATTCAATCCAGCGGTAATCCTGAAATGGACGAACGCGCAGTGAAAAGCGTTTCAAATATCCTTATCCGAAACGCAAAACTGCATCTAAATATCAACACACCGTTACTTTTGAAACTAACGTTGAAGTAATCAACAACTAATTCGGACGCAAGGCCATCTGAAAAAGAAGGCGTTTTGATTGGGAAATTCCCCTGTCAAAACGCCGTTTTATTCTTTAAACAAGTATAACCAAAATTGCCGTAAAACCACACGCTCCGGTGCTATACTGAAACAAATAAACCGCTTCATCACACATCATGTCTCCCCGTCCAGTTACCATTACTTCCTACAATATGCACTAAAGGCATGTCTGCGCTCAACCGCAAAGTGCAGGTCAACCGCATGGCTGACGCGCTGGGTGCATTGGGTTCGGACGTTTTGTTTTTACAAGAAGTCCAGGACAACATCTCAACAGAAGCCGCCGTACCAACTTTCCCTGATGCACCGCATTACGACATCATCGGCGACAGCCTCGATTATCATCGCAGCTACGGTAAAAATGCCGTCTATCCTAAAACGCCATCACGGCAACGCCATTCTCAGCCGCCTGCCGCTGAAAACGGAAAACAACCTCAATATCAGCGTCAATAAACTCGAACAACGCGGCCTGTTGCATTGCGAAGTCGTGCCCGAAGGTTGGGAAGATCCGCTGGTGTGTTTGTGCGTCCACCTCAATCGCGCGAGCCTGACCGGCTTAAACAATACCGCGCCATCAGCGACTACGTTGGTCGATACATTGGTCGGAAAGCCCGTTGATTATCGCCGGCGATTTCAATGACTGGCGGCAGAAATCAGCGCGTGAGCTGGGCAGGGCATTAGATTTGAACGAAGTATTTGTCGATAATACAGGCAAACGCCCTAAAAACCTTCCCTTCGCGCCTGCCATCCTCAGCCTCGACCGCATTTACACGCGCAATCTTGATGTCATCGATTCCAGAAATCCACAACAGTAAAGACTGGCAGCATTTGTCAGATCATCTGCCGTTGAGTGTAACGGTTAGGCCGCATCGTAAAATGAATATGAAATCAGATAGAAAAATGTAAGGTTGAAATTTTTAAAGCACTATTGGCAATGTATCGAAAGAAAAAGTTTTTCTCTGGATATTTGAGACAAAAACAGGCCGTCTGAAAAGTTTCAGACGGCCTGTTTAAGATTATAAAAAGCGCAAACCTTTTTATGTCAAAAAGTTTGCGCTTTAAATCTGAGTGAGGCGGGGAATCGAACCCCCGTCCGAAAGTCCTCTACAGAGCGTTCTACATACTTAGTTGTGTCTATTTAGAATCTCGTCCTCATCATGCCGACCAACAGGCCTTCAGAGAACCAGTTACCTTAAATCTCGTTTCCCTGCCAAGTAACCCGACAGAAAACCAGTCAATGTAGAATGACGTTGCGGTAGCTTGCGCTGCACAGCCCATTGACCAACTGCTGCAACGGCGGGCCTTAAGCGGCGAGTGCGTAAGTTTCGTCGTTTGCGACTATTTAGATTCAGTGTTTTACGGAAATCTGAGACCCGGTATGCCCGCATCTGCTTTTGCAACCCCTGTCGAAACCAAGATCGCCCCCAGATAGGAAAAGTCGATTATACGCATGTCTGCGTGCTTTGCCAGTTGCCGATTGATTGAAAAAGGCCGTCTGAACAGCGGTTTGCTTTTTTCAGACAGCCTGTTTGGCTTTAGGTTTATTGATGGTAGTTTTGCAAGAAGCGTTTGAGTTTGTCCATGGCTTCTTCGATTTGATGAACGGGCGGCAGGGTAACGATACGGAAGTGGTCGGGGCGTATCCAGTTGAAGCCTGTGCCTTGGACGAACAAGACTTTTTCACGCACGAGCAAATCGTAGACGAATTTCATGTCGTCATGAATGCCGTACATTTCGGTATCGATTTTTGGGAACATATACATAGCGCCCATTGGTTTGACGCAGGAAACACCGGGGATCTGGTTGATCAGTTCCATGCTTTGTGCGTTGTTCGACAGGCGGCCGCCTGGCGAGGATAAATTCGTTGATGCTGGTATGCCGCCCAAGGTCGTCTGAATGGCGTGTTGCATCGGCGTGTTGGCACATGGACGCATGGACGAGAGCATGTCGAGGCCTTCGATATAGCCTTTTGGCATGATGTTTCGGACCGTTGAGCACCATCCAGCCTTGGCGGAATCCGGCCACGCGGTAGGCTTTGAGAGGCCGTTAAACGTAATGGTCAGCAAGTCGAGGGGCGAGGGCGGCAATATGATGGTGTACGGCGCCGTCGTAAAGGAATTTTGTCGTAAATTTCGTCGGCAAAAATAATCAGGCCGTGTTTACGCGCCAGTTCGGCAATTTCAGCAGGATTTCTTTGCTGTACACCGCGCCGGTAGGGTTATTGGGGTTGATGACGACGATGGCTTTGGTTTTTCGGCGTAATTTTGGCTTCCATATCGGCAAGATTTGGGAACCAGTCATTTTCTTCGTCGCACAAAATAATGGCGCACATTGCCGCCAGCCAGTGTCGCAGCGGCGGTCCACAGTGGATAGTCAGGCGCAGGAATCAGGATTTCATCGCCGTCGTTGAGCAATGCCTGCATGGACATGGTAATCAGCTCGGACACGCCGTTGCCGATGTAAACGTCGTTGACGGTAACGTCGAGCAGTCCTGGTTTTGATAGTAATGAACGATGGCTTTGCGTGCGGAATACAGCCCTTTTGGAATCGCAATAGCCCTGCGCAGTCGGCGGAGTTGCGGATGACGTCAACCAAGATTTCATCAGGCGCTTCAAAAGCCGAATGGGGCAGGATTGCCGATATTGAGCTTGAGGATTTTGTTGCCTTCTTCTTCCAGTTGCAGGGGCTTTTTGATGAACCGGGCCGCGGATGTCACAGCAAACGTGGTCCAGCTTTGACGATTTGGGAAATTTCTCCATGATGTGTGTTCCGTAAAATTGTAAACAATGGGACAAATGTACTCTTTTTGCAGGGGAAATTAAAAAGGGTTTCAGACGGCCAAAGCTTTAGTTTATTGAGTGCTTCGGCGGCGAACCGTCACGCTTTTTGCCGCCTATGCCCCAGTTGTCCATATCGATTTCGTCAATGACGACGACGGTCGTCTCAGGGTTTTTGTTGAGAACGCGTGAGAGTAATTCGGTTACGCCGCGGATTAATTCGGCTTTTTGCTCTGCACTCGGGGCTTCGCTGCCGCCAGTTACTTTGATGTTGACGTAAGGGCATGGCTTTTTCCTTTTAAAATAGCGTTCATATGTTATCTTATTTTTATCAGGCCGTCTGAAATTTAATTGCAGGATTTTTCATTGCTCATGACTGCTTTTACAAAGAATTAAAGTTTTTTGAATAGATTGTTTTACAATGCGGTTTTATTTTTGGATGGATATCGTCATGAACCGTTTTTCTTCAGACTTTGATTGTGGCCGCACCGATGGTAATTGCCGCGCCTTATGTGGCGGCGGAAACGCATCCGGCGCAAAAGCAGATGCAGCAGAACATTGATACCGTGTTGAAAATTGCACGCAATACGTCTTTGACAGAGGCGCAACGTGTGAAACAGGTTGAGCAGTATGCCAACCGTTATTTGGATTATGAGCGTATTTCGGCTTTGGCTGTCGGCGCGCCATGGCGTGAATTTTTCTGCCAAACAGAAAGCTGACTTTTATCCGTGCATTCAAAGATATGGTGATTGCGATGTACTCGCATTCTGCACTGATTGGTGCGGCGGATGCGAATGTGCGCCTGTTGCCGAAGATGACGGCAAACGGCAATAAGTTTGACGTTTTCTCAGAAATTCAAACCAAAAAAGGCACCAAGTATGAAGTGGCTTACCAGCTTTACAAAGCGGCGATGCGTATAAGATTTACAATATCCGTGTGGACGGTACCAGCCTGGTAACGGTATACCGCAAATCAATTTGGTGAGCTGATTAAGACAAAGGCATTGACGGTACGATTGCGACTGTTGAAGCCAAGGGCTTGAAGAAACAATAAGGCAGATTGAGAAAAAGGCCGTCTGAATATTCAGACGGCCTTTTTGTGTTACGGACTGATTAAGCACGTTTGCGGAATTCGCCGGTACGGGTATCGATTTCGACTTTGTCGCCGTTTTCGATGTAAGACATCACTTGAGTTTCGGTGCCGCCGACCAGACGTGCGGTTTTCATCACTTACCGGAGGTATCGCCTTTAACGGCAGGCTCGGTGTATTCAACTTCGCGAACGATGATGGTAGGCACTCTACGGAATTGCGTTGCCTTCGTAGAAAGTAACTTCGCATACGTCTTCCATGCCGTCAACGATGAATTTCAACGCGTCGCCGATGTTGTCGGCTTCGATTTCGTATTGGTTGAATTCTTCGTCCATGAAGACGTACATTGGATCAGCAAAAGTAGCTGTAAGTACAGTTTTTGCGGGCCAAGATTACGACGTCGAATTGTCGTCGGCTGTAAATGGTTTCAGAAGCGGCACCAGTCAGCAGGTTTTTCAGTTTCATGCTGACTTTGGCGGAAGAGCGACCGCCTTTTCGATGTATTCGGTTTTTGAACAACCATAGGGTCGTTGCCGACCATGAATACGTTGCCGGCGCGCGAGTTCTTGTGCTGTTTTCATTGTGAGTTTTCCAATCAAATCGGTTGTAATAAAACGCGCTATTTTAGCGTATTTTTGATGCTTTGAAATAAAGGCGGCAAGTTTTTCAACGGCACTTTTTTTGTGCAAAAAGTCTGTCCCGCCATTTTGCCGCGCTTTGCCGCCATTCGTTTTGGTGTGCCGTCAGGGTTTGCCATGCCTGCAGGCGCTGGCTGTCGCTGAGTGCTTCCCGTTGTTGAGTTCGTCGGAAAGACGGCGGCGTGCCGTGGCGACAACATCCGGATAAACCTGATGCGCTTTGTCCCCAAAACGCGTGCAGCTTTGTCGAGATGGATATTTTCTTCTTGCGGATAGATGTGCCAAAAAGAAAGGTTTTCCGGGCGAGCTGGGCGCGAACAGCTGTCTTCGCCGCGTATGACGGCGCCGTCGGCAAGGTTGAGCAGTTTATCGAAATCCTGTTGGGCAACGAAAGGGATTTTGATCAGGGTAACGTGTTCGCTCTGATACATATCGCCGTCTTCAAGCAGGGCGTTTTGCGGCACTAGGCCGCTGTTTTTCAGACTGGTGATGATTTGTGTACCCGCAAGCAGCAGAGTAATGGGTTAGCGAGCCTGTTGCCACATAGTCGCTCATTTTGCCCAAATATCGCTTTGATAGCCGAAAAAGTAGCCATTCAGGCGCATTTTTGCGGAAGTTTGAGTTGTCGGCGTAAGCTTCCGTATCACAGCGGGCAGATTCGGCGTAATCGCGTTCGCGCAACAGGCCGCCGCTTTTTCGCTGAAACCCATAAACCAAAAAGTATTTCTGTATGCCGCCGGCTTTGAGGGCGAGGGCATCAGTGCAGCCTCTCATTGCTGTCTTCCGCGCTGAGGTATTCCCAGTTGAGCCAAAGCGGTCGGTGTCGGCGGATGATGTTTGAACGTTGTCGGGCGGTTCGCAGGCGAAGGTTTCGATGACGATGTCGGGGGTGGGGGCTGTATCGGTATCTTCGGCATGGTCGGCTAGCAGGCGTGAATGCCGATGCCTTGATGGATATTGGGAATCGAGGCCAGATCAGGGCAGAGTGCCTGAAGGGACGGGAAGTCGTCTGTCCATAAATGCACTTGCCAGCCGAGTTTCGCGTTGCAAAACACGACGCCAGTCGCCATGAAACGCCGATGTCGCCGAAGTTGTCGATGACGTTGCAGAAAATCCAGCAGGTATAGGTGGGGTGGTGTTCATGGAAAATATGCCCAAGGCCGTCTGAAAACATCAGAATGCGCCGAAATAGTGGAACAAATAAACAATCAGCAAAACAATCAGGATAAACATCCAAATGCTTTGCCGTTTCAATTCAGGCTCTTGTTTGAGGTGGTGTTTGATGACGTCAAAGAGGACGAAATTTAGAATAGAACGTGGCTTCGCAGGCAAGGATGATGCCGTTGATGAGGTGTTGCGTTTTTGTCTTCGGGCGGTTGAGGGCAAACCACAAAAAGGGTGGCGAGCGGAATCAGGCAGACAACGAGCCAGCGCAGAAGGATGGGTTTGGACATGGTGTGCAAGAAATACAAAGGGCATTATACCCTGTCGTCTTTCAGACAAGTGCAAATCAGGCTATCATTCGTTTTTATTTGAAGCGAACATTTATCCCTATGCAAACCAAAGCCATCATCCGCCATATTGTTCAATGGCTCAAAAGATTACGCTGAGCAGGCGCGTGCCAAAGGTTTTGTCGTCAGCGTATCCGGCGGCATCGATTCTGCAGTGAGTTTTCCACCCTTGCAGCGCAAACCAGGTTTGTCGGTTTTGTTGTTGGAAATGCCGATTCGTCAGAAATCCGACCAAAGTCAAACCGCGCGCAGAACACATGGGCCGTCTGAAACAGCGTTATCCGAATGTAAAAGCGCAAAGCGTTGAGTTTGACCCGAAACGTTCGATACGTTTGCCGATACCGTCGACGTCAGCGAGACCGAATTTCCCAATAAACAGCTGGCACTTGCCACATCGCACCTCGCCTTCGCATGACGACGCTTTATTATTACGGCCAGTTGCATGGTTTGCTGGTGGCGGGGACAGGCAACAAAATTGAAGATTTCGGCGTCGGTTTCTTCACCAAATACGGCGACGGCGGCGTAGACATCAGCCCGATTGCCGATTTGACCAAAAACTCAGGTGTACGCGTTGGCAGCCGAGCTGGACGTATCGGAGGACATTCAAAAAGCCGTACCGACGGACGGCTTTGGGATACCGAGCGTACCGATGAAGAACAAATGGGCGCATCTATCCCTGAACTCGAGATGGGCGATGAGCGTGTACGACAGCCACAAGCCTGAAGATTTTTGAGGGCAGACAGCGCGAAGTTTGGCAATCTATGCCCGATTGCACAAAGCCATACGGCACAAAAGTCAATCCGATTCCGGTTTGCAAAGATTCCGGAAGAGCTGTTTTAAAGTTTAAATATAAAAGGCCGTCTGAAAAACGCTGGATTAAGGTTTTCAGACGGCCTTCTATATTATTTCAATAAGAATTAGGAATATGTTTGAAAAAAACAGCATCATCAGATACCAAAACAGCATAGCGACCGCCGCGCCCAGCAATACCCACGCGCTGAGTTTTGGCGATTTCCCGAATGGTGCGCTTTTGTTTGTGGCTGAACAAACGGTTCACAATCAATGCCGCTATGGCGCAAAGAAAGAAAAATCATAAGCCTGCCTATCATTCCACATTCTCCTAAAAATATTGCCTTTAATCAGGGCAGGCCGTCTGAGCCTCGTGCACAAAACAAAAACGAGAACGTTATATCCCCTTTTGCCGCTTCACCTGGAAATTACAAATGACAACAAATGCCTCAGTGGGCATTGTAACGCCCCAGAAAATCCCGTTTGACACACTGCTACTCTGGAAAACGGCAAACCTACCCCGTTTTCGACCTGATGATTGAAACCTATGGCACACTCAATGCCGACGAAAAGCAACGCCGTCCTTATCTGCCACGCCCCTGTCAGGCAATCATCACGTTGCTGGCAAGCACAGTGCGGAGGATAAATACGCCGGCTGGTGGGACAATATGGTCGGCCCCGGCGAAAACCCATCGATACCGACCGCTTTTTGCGTTATCGGTTTGAACAACTTGGGCGGCTGCGGGCGGCAGTACCGTGCCCTTTGATCCGAAAATCCTGAAACCGCCGCGAATATGGCGCGGATTTTCCGGTCGTAACCGTCAAAGACTGGGTAGAGTCGCAATCCATGCTTGCCGATTATCTCGGCGTTCAAAATGGGCGGCCATTGTTGGCGGCAGCTGCGGCGGTATGCAGGCATTGCAATGGACGATTTCTTTTGCCTGAACGTGCTGCTCATGCCTCGTTATCGCTTCTGCGCCTAAACTTTCCACTCAAAACATCGCGTTTAACGATGTTGCCGTCAGAGCCATTTTCGACCGATCCCGATTTCCATGAAGGCAGTTACCGCAGCCATCATACCGTTCCTCCACGCGGTTTTGCGTATTGCGCGCATGATGGGGCACATCACCTATCTTGCCGAAGACGGCAGGTCAAAAAATTTGGCCGCGATTTAAAAATCAGACGGCTATCGGTATGGTTACGGCGTTGAATTTGAAGTGGAATCTATCTGCGCTATCAAAGGCGACAAGTTTGTCGGCCGTTTTGCATGCCAATACCATCTGCTGATGACCAGGCATCTGACTATTTCCGACCCGGCCGCCGATTGCCACAGCCTGTACGCGCGCCGTGGAGAATGTGCAGGCCAAATTCTTTGTTGCCAGCTTTAGCACTGACTGGCGCTTCTCGCCGCAACGTTCGCACGAATTGGTCAAGGCATTAATCGCCGCGCAAAAATCTGTGCGGCATTGAAGTCAAATCCAATCGATGGACACGATGCCTCTTGATGGAGGACGAAGCCTATCCGCGCAGTTGCCGCTTATATGAACAACGTTTACGGGACTGCCAAAAATGAATCTGCGCGACGATTTGCAACTCATTTACGATTGGATACCCGCAGGCAGCCGCGTACTTGATTTAGGCTGCGGCGACGGCGAACTGTTGGCTGCGTTGGTGGAACATAAAAAGTGCACCGGCTACGGCGTTGAAATCGATACCGACAGCGTGATTGCCGCCATATCCCGCGGCGTGAACGTCATCAAAATGCCGATTTGGAAGAAGGTTTGGCGGCTTTTGGCGATCAGAGTTTTGATGTGATTGTCTTGAGCTAAACCATTCAGGCGATGCAGAACACGGAAAAATCCCTGCGTTGCCTGATGCGCGTGGCCGAGCAGGCCATCGTCAGCTTTCCCTAACTTTCGGCTACTGGCGCAACTGCTTTTCAAATCGCCATCGGCGGCCCATCATATGGTTCTCGAGCGCATGCCGTATCATTGGTGCGATACGCCCAATATCCATTGGTGTACCTCAAAGACTTTGATTTGTTGTGGCCAAAAACAAAATCCGCGATTTAGCAGGCGTGCGGTCATGACGGGCAACCGACAGGTTAAACATCTGCCGAATTTATTGGGCGAGTCATGCGTTTTATCGCGTAGGTTGATTGCGGTAGTCAATAGGCCGTCTGAACAGGTAATCACGTAGCTACGGCTTTGCAAATACCTGTTCAGACGGCCTTTATTATTAAAGTCGGTTTGAAACCTGTTTCAATTTTTCCAACAAGGCCAAACTGCAGCATCGACCAGACGGTAGGTTTTCGTCAGTCGCCCGTGTACCACGGATCGGGGAACGTGGTTTGTAACCTGAATCGTGGGACAAGGTCGGTCAGTTTGAAGATTTTGCCGGGGTGAAGCCGAGCCGCTTTTTCGGTTTCTCTGAGGGTTGTTGTCGTCCATCACGATGATGTGGTCGAAATGTTCGGCATCGCTGGGTTTTATTTTGCTGCTGGTAAAGCCTGGCGGGTCGATGCCGTGTAGCGAGTGCGCGGCGTGCGCTTCGTGCATGTCTTCTCGTCGTGCCAGCCTGATGTGCCTGCGCTGGCAGTAGTGACGGCATTGCCTATGCCTGCTTCGCGGGCGCGATGGCGCAGGACGTATTCAGCCATGGGGGCAGCAGACGTTGCCGAGGCAGACGAAAAAGGATTTTGTGGGTTTTCAGCGTGAAAATGAGCGGTAAGGTTTGAAAATCGATACAACACGCTAAACCGTTTTTCAGACGGCCTTTGGCGTGCTGCATTTTCAGTAGTTACATTGCTGAAGAAAGGATTATGGCCTTCCAGTTTCAAAGCTTGGGCATAAAGTAGGGATGTTCTCGTTTTCGCCCAATGGGTTGTGCAGCAGGTAGAGGTGCTCGAGTTCGGCATTCGGCCATCAGGTCGAGGAAGTTTTGCTGAACGATGGCGATATTGTCGGTTGAGGCCAGCTCCCTAGTGAAGGTCTGCGGAACGATTTCAAACGCGCTGTATGTCGCGTTGAAGCTGAACTGGAGCTTGCCGCCCGCTTTTGCTGCGGCAACAACGCCGACACGCGGGCTTTGCATACGGATGGCGCGGATAGCGTTGGTAACAAAAAGCGTCCACGGCCATGCGTTGGCGGGTGTGGCTGCCGTCGGTAAGCGCGTCAAGCGGCGTATTGGGCGAGCAGGGTTGGTAGAAGAGAGTAACGCCGTCAAAGGGCGAGATGACTCTTGCCAAACCTGCATCAATAGCAGGCCTGCCTGTTGCAGGTTGAGGCAGCGCCGTCTCGAATGTCTTGTGCCGTAGCCAGCGCGTAAACAACATGGACGGATTGACCTTCGGGCAGCGTCAATGGTTTTGTATCTCAATTTTTGCAGGAATGCGCCTGCCGCTTCATCGTTTTGTTTGGCTTTGGAACCACTCCGCCCGGGGTAACGCTGCTCAAGTCGGTGGATTGGACGAGGTAAGGGCAGCCATTGCGTGTTTTGCGTGAGGGCGCGCAGGTTAGGGTAGTGTTTGCGAGCGAGGCGAAGAGGGCTTCGTAGGCAGCGTGAGCGGCAGGGTTTTCAGTTCTTTTTGCAACCGCGACCGAAAACGACAGGCAGGGCAAACCATTGAGCTTCGTTATCGTTTTCCGCCTTCAGGACTTCGCCACGCTGAATCAGGCTGGTGTGAGAGTGCCGACATCGGGCGCCATGGTCATCGCCAATGAAAGGTTGATGTAATGGTTTTGGCTGAGCATGGTGCGGATTTCGGTTTTGCAGTTGGCCGGCCGAAAGTTTGCGTGATGCGGAGGAGGTTGTGCGCCAGCTGATAGGGCATTGAGCAGAAGGTAGTTTTTGATAGGGCTCTGCGGATGAGGGACGGGTATCTGGAAGAACAAAAGGTTTTCATGACGGTTTGAAGTGTTGTGTTGTGCGTGGCGATTATACAATTTAGTCAGTCAGTGTGCTTGTTAATAAATTAAATTCAAAATGGCGATGAGGGATGTGCTTCATTTTTACACGGTTTAGTATCGGCATTTTTCTAAGAAGAGGAGTGGTACCCGATGTGTTGATAATCCATGACCAAACATAATTCAGAAAGAACAAAATCATGCGCTTGTTTCATACTACTATGTTGCGTGTCGGCAATCTCGAACGCTCTTTGATTTCTATCAAAACGTGACTGAATATGCAACCGCTGCGCCGCCGCGATTATCCTGAAGGCCGTTTTTACTTTGGCTTTTTGTCGGTTATGGCGATGAGGCGGATCATACTGTTTTGGAACTGACCCACAACTGGGATACCGAGTCTTACGACTTGGGCAATGCCTGCAGCCACATCGCGATTGAAGTCGATGATGCTTACGCCGCGTGCGAACGTGCCAAAGAAATGGGCGGTAAAAGTGGTACGCGAAGCCGTCCCGATGAAACACGGTACGACTGTGATTGCATTTGTCGAAGATCCGGACGGCTACAAAATTGAATTTATTCAAAAGAAAAGCGGTAGCGATTCGGTGCAATATTCATCTTAATCAGTGGATCATATTTTACCTCAGTTGAATTTTAAAACGGTTCCTGCTTTGATAGTGCAAAACATGTTTAGAACGAATTAATGAATCATCCCTAAGATTTTGCAACCTTTTACCAAAAATACTTAAATTCTTCAAAAGGATCTAAAATAGAAACTGGTACTCTGGTTTGGGCGCACTATGTTAGGGAAGGAAAGATATTTCGCCTAACTACAGAAAATTCTGCTCGAAGACAAGAGAAATGATGCGAGATGGTTAATAAGAAAAATTAAGGAAATAAGCAAGGAAATAGATATGAAGTTTTTCAATAAAGATGATTTAGAAAAACATTTTACTTATGTTTTTTATAGTTTTAAAATATTGAACATGATAAATTAAACATAGACGATATTACTCGAGAGTGTGATGGGCTTAATTTTTAAATTCAGGAGAGGGTTAATGAGTAAATTACTATCCTCTTTAAAAATATCATGCCAATGACATGTAAATATTTAACTAAAGGAAATTCTTTTATGCAATAGAAAAATCAGAAATTCCAGTTATGGATGATATTACATTAACTTTGGCATCATTATTAATGATGTGGTGTACTATATTAAATATAACCCATATCATGATAGAGGTTTAGAGAAGTAGCCTTTATTCCTCAGGAAATCCTTGATTCATGGCTATACCTTAGTAGTAGATGGTGTAGTGCAGAAACATTGTTCCTAATATTTATAAGAGCAATCTTCCGTCGCTTCTCTTGATGCCTCTTCATTCAATTATAGAAGGGTTTTTGAAGATAGCCATGGCGTTGCTCTTCCTGAATATACTGAATTTTAGAGCGAGAATTTTCGTCATGCTTTTAGACAAAGCTATGACGATGATAAGATTCAATGATGGCGAAAAATATTTTGAATTAAGATGTTTACTAGATACCCGTTCCAATGACGATTGGAGTAAAACAGGATATCAATTATTTGTGTCTTCACATAATGATGAGCGTAATGTTTATGTGATACCAAGAGCGGATGTGATGGGTATTAAAAAGTTAACGAATCCAGCAGAGGTAATGAATCGTTATGCCGCTCATTTTATTCTCACGTGCTGAGGGCGAATTTGACTTTTATGCAATATGCAGAAGATTTTTAGTTATTTGTAGCTAAACTGATTGAAAGTGTGGTTAAAAATTATCCCGTTTTAACCGCACTTTATTTTCAACAGACATAAGATAATGGAAAAAGGCCGTCTGAACATTCAGACGGCCTTTTGATCAACCAACTGTTTTTGCTTTTCGCTCAACAGGGCGTGTACTGAAGCGCGGTTGCGTGAACGGTCTTCTCCTGCTTCAATCGGATCGAGGAAATGCAGCTCGACCGTGCTGGAAGGCTGGCTGATGACCATGCAGATGGATTGCCAGAGGCTGATGTCGCCATAGTAGGCAGTGTGCGGATTGGGGCTGCTGCCGTCCGGATTCGGATAGCGGCAGAGTGCCGGAATAATCGGGCTACGCCTGCATCATAGGCCGTCTGAAAAAAGCTGGGTTTGAACGGCAGGATTTTACGGCCTTCGGTACTGGTGCCTTCGGGGAAAATGGTGACGGTATCGCCGTTTTTCAGTGCTTCGGTCACGCCTGCAATTTTGGCGGAGTTGCTTTTGATGCCGCGGTTTGGCATGAAACGTAAACCGTCTGCGCCTGTGTGCGGAGATAACCGACCCGCCAGCCATTTGGCTACATCGTCTTTAGCCACGAAACGGCCGGGAAATGCGCCGTTGACCGCCATGATGTCCAACCATGAAATATGGTTGCTGATAATCAGCTGACCGCGATCTTCTTGCGGCGGCGTGCCGAAGGTTTGCAGTTTCATGCCGCAGGAAGCAAGCACGCGCAGCGACCATAGATGAATCGCGCGCAGTTTTGCGTTTTGCTGCTGTAAAGGAAATAGAAAAACATTTTCGGCCATGCCGACATACAAAGGCAGCTAAGCAATACAGAAGACGGAAGATAAAACGGATTTTAGCGGTCATTGTGTGTGTTTTTATAAAGATTAGGCAGGGCCGTCTGAAGTTTCAGACGGCCTTTTATTATGAATCGGTTTTAGGGGCAAAACGCTGCAAGTAGCGGTCGGAAAGGTGGCTGATGTCCATCGCGATCAGTACATCCGCGCAGTTGAATGCTTCATCGACGCAAAGGCTCGCCGCAGAACCACGCGCCTGCTTTGAGATAGCCTTTGATCAGTGCGGGTACAGGCGGATTTTTCAGATGGCGTGATGCTGTCCCATTTGAGCGGGTTGAGCGGTTTGACACACCATTGTTCCGGAGCAAGGTATTTGTCTTTTCAAAGCATGACAGGCCCGCCGCATCATTGCCGCCGTCGCGCATTTCGATACTGCCGCAACCAATCATAAAGCGCAGGTTTTCGTCTTTCATGAATTTGACCAAATCGGTCCACAACAGCATGACCAAGCCGCCGTTGCGGTAGTCCGGGTGGGTACAGGCGCGGCCGAGTTCGACGGTTTGCGGCAGGATGTCTTTCAAAGGCTCAAGGTCGAATTCATGCTCGCTGTACCAGCCGCCGACTTTTTTTGCGGTTTCTTCGGTAATCAGGCGGTAGCAGCCGATAACTTCGCGGTTGCATCGTCAAACGCGAGCAGGTGGTGCAATGCTCATCGCCAAGGATCGACATCGCGGCCGTCATTGCTTTTCGATTTCCGCACCCAATTCTTGGGCAAAAACCTGATAGCGCAATCTTTGGGCGGCTTCGATTTCAGCTTGGGTTTCTGCAAGGCGTACGCTCAGGCCGATTTTGGGGCCCGTTTGATTGAAACGGCTGGGGGACATGATGTTTCCTGTTTGAAGAAAATGGCTGATTATAGCGGATATACGGACAGATTTATATTGGTTTGCTTTGCGGTAGGGGCAAATTATGTCGGGTTGTTGGAAAAAGGCTTCAGGGCCGTCTGAAACTGATGGTTGTTTAGAAAGATGGCCAGGAACATTTGCCAGGATGTTTGAAATTTATGACACAAATCAAAATATTTATCCAAACTATTTAATATAAGAATAAAAATATATACAATATAACTAGTTCAAAAGTATTAATTTGATTGAACGAGATATTTTTAATATTTAAAAATGGAGAATATAAAGATGAAACTGAATGTATCGCTCAGTCCCTTTGTGTTTGGCTTTAGCGCTTTTTCGAGTACTGCGTATGCGGACGGAGGTATTGTTGCTGGAACCATGCACAAGACGGGTTCTTTGGCTGTCGGTAAGGAATCCGTATCGGGCGAAAAATGCCGCTGCAGTTGGCGACAAGGCTAAAGCAAATGGCTATAAGGCGATGGCTTTGGGTTATGATTCTGCCGCTTCCGGTTTGAGCGCAACTGCTTTGGGTGGCGAATCCAAAAGCGGGAGGCATTGCGGTCAGTGGCGGTTGGCTTTTCAGCCCATGCCAAGGGAACAAATGATGTAGCAGTCGGTGGCGCAGCGGCTGCTTCTGGCGATCAATCCGTTGCAGTTGGCCTGCTGTCCAAAGGCTTCGGCTTTGCGTGCCGTTGCAGTAGGTAATGGCGCTCAGGCAAGTAATATGATGCAGTAGCTATTGGCAGAGATAGTGAGGCGGATGCGCTCAGCGCGACGGCCTTAGGTGATCGAGCTAAAAGCACGTGGAACTCAATCACTTGCGCTGGCATCGGCTGCTGAAGCAGAAGGTTATCAAGCAGTGGCGGTCGGTACGCGTGCGGTATCGAATGCCGTAAATAGTGTAACTTTGGGTGTCGAGTCTTCCGCCACGGCCTTGAATGGTTTGGCTGTCGGCACCAGCTCCAGCGTGCGTAAAGAAGGTGGTACGGCAGTCGGCGGTGGTGCATCGGCTTTGGAAGAGAAATCTTTGGCACTCGGTTTCCAAGCCAAAGGTAAAAGCCGAGAAAGCGGTGGCTCTGGGTGCGCAAAGCATCGCAGATTTGGCTGCAGGTCAGGCGAGCTATGATTTTGCGACACAGTCGGCAAGTCAATCTGAAGAGCAAGACATGGAAATCGACATTGGGCGCGGTTTCAGTTGGCAATGAAAAAGGACAGCCGTCAAATTACCCATGTGGCTGCCGGTACTCAGGATACGGATGCGGTAAATGTGGCTCAGGTTAAAAGGCTTGCGGAAAGATGGCAGGCCGATAGTCAGCAAAAAGAGTCGGCGGTGGCTGCTCAAATCAATCAGATACGAGCTGAAACACGCGTAGAAATGAAAAAAACTGGAAGACCGTGCGGATGCGCTCTGCCGCTGCGATTGCGGTGGGTATCTGGGACAGGCTTACCAGCCGGGACAGGGTGCAGTATCCATTGGCAGCGGTGTTTGGCGCGGAAAAGGTACGGTTTTGCTGTCGGAGTATCGAAAGTATCCGCCAGCGGCAAATGGCTGGTGAAAGGTTCGGCTGTTGGCGCATCTAAAAAGGGTGGTGCAGGCGGTGGAGCCAGCGTAACCTATCTGTGGTAGAAAAATTTCAGATGGCCTTGAATGTTGAGGCCGTCTGAATTTAGCATGCGAAGCGGTGAAGCGTAAAATCAACGTTTTTTTGCCGCTTTTTATTATGGAAACCTCTTTCCTGCTTGCCGGAAAAATTACCGAGCTGACGCTGATTGTTTTTGATGGGCGTGGCCTTGGTGAAAGGCCAGGGCTGTTGAAATCGGAAAACAGCTACACGCTCTCGGTCATTGCGCTTTACCCTGATCAGCCCGTCCGTCATGATTCACGCTTTTCAGATGGACAATACGCCGCAGATTATCGAAGGGCTGAAGCTTTCCGTCATGCTGGCGGTGTTTTTCCATGTGGTTTTGATTGTTTTGGGCAGGTTGTTTAAACACTTGTTCAAACTCGATGCGCTCGAACACGCGGCGACGGTGTACAGCAATTCGGGCAACCTGATTATCCCTTTGGTAATGTCGGTCTTTGGTGCGGAATGGGTGATTTACACCAGCGGTTTTATCATGGTGCAGACGTTTTTGTTTTGGACGCATCTGCGTCTGTTGATTTGCGGCCGAGGCAATGTGGCGTGGAAAACCATTTTTACCAATATCAACATCTTATCCATGCTGGTCGGGCTGCTGATGTTTACCTTTCAAATCAAGCTGCCGCATATTGTCGATAATACTTTGGCGACGGTGGGCGGCATGATTGGGCCGGTTGCCATGTTGGTGGCAGGCATGCTTTTGGCCTCTTTGCCGCTACGCTCAATTATGTGGACGCCAAGGCTGTATCTCGTTGCTTTTTAAGGCTGATTTTGATTCCGATATTATTGCTTTTTGCCGTCAAAGTCTGCGGTTTTGCCCATCATGATGCGCATGCGGATACGGTTGTTTTAATCAGCTTTTTAGCAACGACTTCGCCTGCCGCCTCGACAGTTACCCAAATGGCGGTTGTTTACGGCAAAAATGCCCAAAAAGCCAGCGCGATTTACGGGCTGACAACTTTGCTTTGTGTGGTAACCATGCCGGTGATGATTGCGTTATATCGTTGGATTATTTAAGAAAAGGGCAGGCCGTCTGAAACGTTGGCATTATGTTTCAGACGGCCTGTTTGTTATTTTTAAATTTTGAAAATAACTTTTATTATCAATTAATTAAACAATTAAAAAAACTATACAAAGCTGATTGCTGCGTGTATCCTTACGCCTAACATTCATTCAATATAAATCTTTAAAGGAACACAGCCATGACCGACTTTACCCTTTTGGGAAACCGCGCCTTTCAATTCTACGATTGACCATATCTTGCAACGTTACCACAATGTCCACCGCGCCCAGTTTGAAGAGTTGGTTCCGCTGGCGCAAAAAGTGGCGCAGGTTCATGCCGATACTTTTCCTGCCGAAGTGGCTGATTTGTTGGCCTATATGCAAAACGAGCTGTTGATGCACATGATGAAAGAGGAGCGCATGTTGTTCCCCGATGATTAATCAGGGCGTGGGTCGTGCGCGGCAATGCCCATCAGCGTGATGATGCACGAGCATGAAGAACACGACCAAGCCATCGCGCGTCTGGAAGAATTGACCAATAATTTTGAGCTTCCAGAAGGCGCTTGTGGCAGCTGGACCCGTTTGTACACATTGGCCAAAGAGATGGTGGATGATTTGAAAGACCATATCCACTTTGGAAAAATGAGATTTTTTTCCCCCGTGTTTTGGCTTCTTAAAATTTGAGATTTAGATCAAGGCCGTCTGAATGTTCAGACGGCCTGTTCTTTAATCCCTTGCTAAGTTAGTGCAATAGTTCTAAAATTTTTAATAAAGAAACAAAATTAGGCAGTAAAGGCACACATCCGTTCTTTTTGTTTACTTGAGAAGGAGTTTATGAATGAAACATTCTAAAGTTTTTACTATCTGGGTATTCTGTTTGTTGCTCTGACTGCGTGCGCCCAAACGACGGGACGGTGAGCTGGAGTGCCCTTGCAGGATACGAAAAACAGGCGTGCAGTCGCGGCCTTATTATGAATTTGGCAATGTGGTTCAGAAGATTTCTTTTTAAGAAAACCGGTAATCCGGAAAATGGTCTGAAAAAAAGCCTGTCTTGACTGTGTATCGTCAGGGCAAGCTGTTGGGCGAAGCATATAATTTGGAAGCCTATCATGGCACCCCCTTGTTGCCAACCCTGTTTTTGGTAAACGGCAAGTCATTAAATATCAATGACGGCAACGATAGAAAACTGTTGGCTGCTGCGAAGAGAATCGATTTTTACGATTTTCGGGCTACGGCCGTATCGGCCATGCAGTCTTTACCGCGCCTAATGGCATCTGTCAGGATATGAAACACGGCAAAGGCGTTTCCTACAAGCTGGTTACCAACTATATTGATTTTCCAGATTATCCTTCGCCTGAAAATATCTTGATTATTACTGCGCAAGGCAAATATGAGCAAGACGGGTTTTATATTGGATTCCACTGAGTCAAGAGTGACCAGTGCCAATAAAGAGTTTGCCAGAAAATATGGCGAAGCCCTGAAATCCAAGAATGGCCCTGAGACCAGACATGTGAATATGGCCAATGCAGCCAGTGCGGAAAAAAAGGCAGACTGTTGGCTGATTATATCTGTCAGTGATGAGATCAAAGGCCGTCTGAAATTCAGACGGCCTTTTTGAATCATGAATACATCTCTTGTTCAAACGACAGCAGAATCTGTTTTCACTTCATCCGCTTCTTTTGACGGCGCGGATGCGGTCAAACAATGCCTGCGCCTGTTCAAACTCTTTTTTTCATCATGCCCAGCCATTGTTTCAAACGGGCAACCGGATATTTGTTGTTGGCTTCTTTGGCAAGGCACAAGTCGAAGAATTGGACTATCCATGAGGAGACTTCGGCAAAGTCGGTGTCTTTCACTGTTTCGCCGTTTTCATATTGCTTGATTTGCCGCGCCAAGTCGGGACGGATAACCGCGCCGCGCCCGAGCATCACGCTGTCGCAGCCGCTGACGCTTTTAATATCGAGATAGTCTTGAAGGCTGAACACATCACCGTTGGCGGTAACAGGAATACTGACAGCATCGCGGATTTTGCGTACCCATTCCCAATGTGCCGGCGGTTCGTAGCCTTCGACTTTGGTGCGCGCATGGACGGTTAACGCGCATGCGCCGCCTTTTTCAATCGCGGAAGCGCATTCCAATGCCAGACTTTTGTCTTCATAACCGAGCCGCATCTTGGCGGTCAGCGGAATGTGTTGGGGCAGGCGTTGGCGCAGGGTGTGGACGATGTGGTAAATCAAGTCGGGCTCTTTGAGCAAGACCGCACCGCCTTTGTGTTTATTGACCGTCGGCGCGGGGCAGCCGAAGTTGAGGTCGATTTTGTCCGCACCGAAACGCACGGCTTCCAAAGCATTGACGGCCATGTTTTCCGCATCGCTGCCCAAAAGCTGGACAGTACAGGGCGTGCCGGCCGGCGTGCGGTTGGCATGGGCGATTTCGGGAACATATTTAAGCCAAGTGGCGCGTGAGTGGACCGTGTGCGTACTGCGGACAAATTCGCTGACGCATTCGTCAAATCCGCCGATGCGCGTCAACAGGTCGCGCATCACATCGTCCACCAGCCCCTGCATGGGGGCAAGAATAAGCTGCATGAGTCAGGCCGTCTGAAAAAGGAGGACATATTGTAGCGGTATATCGGTTAAAATACAGCCTCTTTTTCAGACGGCCTTTTATGATGCACACACTCCGGCAACCGCCGCCATGTTGGTAAAAAAATTCAGAACGTTATCTTTCAGAAGTTTTGAGTGCGCTGAAAGACTTTGACGAAGTCCTGCTGTTGGACAACGGCTCGACCGACCGTACTTTTTGAAATTGCCAAGGGTTTTTCCAATGTCAGCTATTACAAGCATGACTTTATCGGGATTTGGCCCGATGAAAAATCTGGCGGCCAGACTGGCGCAAAACGATTGGATTTTTCAGCATAGACAGCGATGAAGTAGCGGATGAAGCTTTAATCGAATCCATTCGTGCGGCTGTTTTGGAAAATGAGAAGGAACATATCTTTTTCGCTTTCCCGTCTGAAACCATTACCACGGCAGACTGATTAAAGGCTGTGGCTGGTATCCGGATATTATTCCGCGTCTTTATCATCGCAGATTTAGCCGTTTTTCCGACCGTCAGGTGCATGAGTCTTTGGTGTTGCCGCAGGAAGCTAAGGTTAAACAACTTGATGGCCGTCTGAAACATTATTCTTTTGAAAACGCCGAAGGGCTGATTCAGAAAATGCAGCAGTATAGCTCGCTGTATGCGGAAGAAAACCGCTTTAAGAAAGACAGTTCGCCGTTTAAGGCTTTGCTGCATGGCGGCGTATCGTTTGTGAAAAACTACCTGCTCAAGCGCGGTTTTGCCTATGGTGCAGACGGCCTGACGATTTCAGTTTCCAACGCACAGGGTTCGTATTACAAATATGTCAAACTCTACGAGCGCAACCGCACGATAACCGTCTCTCATCATCACCACCTACAACCGCCCCGATGCTTTGGAGCTGGTGTTGAAATCGGCTTTATCGCAAACCCGTCTGCCGGATGAGATTATTGTCGCGGATGACGGCTCAAGGCAGGAAACCGCCGAAGTGGTTGATTTTATCCGCCGCAGGACAAGCATTCCTGTTAAGCATTCATGGCAGCCGGATAGAGGCTTTTTCGTGCTGCTGAATCGCGCAACCGTGCGTTGGCGCAGGCGCAAAGCGATTATATTGTGTTGATTGACGGCGATATGGTTTTGGATCCGTCTTTTATCGCCGATCATTTGAAGATTGCCCGCAAAGGCCGTCTGATACAGGGTTCCCGCGTGATTTTGACTGAGGATAAAACGCAGGATATTTTGGACGAAGGCGATTTGCCTGCTTTGTCTATGTTCAGCTCGGGAATAGAAAAACGGCTTTCCGCCCTGCGCTGCCGTTGTTTGGCCAAACTGGCAGGCCGAAAAGGCAACCGCAAACACAAAGGCATCAAAACCTGCAATATGGGCTTTTTTTCCGCAGCGATGCGCTTGCCGTCAACGGGTTTGACAATAGCTTTGTCGGTTGGGGCAGGGAAGACAGCGAATTTGTCGCCCGTTGCTATCATAACGGGATGAAACGCCATAATTTGAAATTTGCCGGCATTGCGTACCACCTCTGGCACAATGAGGCAGAACGCGATTCTTTGCCGCAAAACGATGCCTTGTTGGAGGCAACCTTTGTCGGAACGTCAAAATCCGCTGTGTTCATGGCGTATCGGATTTTATAAAAGATGAAGAAGTAGCCGGGAAATAGCCTTATCATCTTTTTGAATCATAGAGGCCGTCTGAAAAATCTTCAGACGGCCTTTTTGTGCTTTTTAATGAGTCTGAGACCTTTTGCAAAAATTCCTTTCCCAACAGCCGAAACCCTAAACACAGGGTTTTTCGGCTGTTTTTGTTTCGAATATCCACTGATTTTTACCCAAATATCCTGATTCCCTTGGATACCTGATTAATCAGGCATCCGGGCGCCTTTAAGCAACAACAGGCACATTTAGCCTGTTAGCCGCTTTCAACAGGTTCAAACACATCGCCTTCAGATGGCTTTGCGCACTTACTTTGAGCAGACCGAAATAGGCTGCCCGGGCATAGCGGAATTTACGGTGCAGTGTACCGAAGCTTTGTTCGACCACATAACGGGTCTTCGACAAATATCGGTTACGTTTGGTTTGCGCTTCCGACAGCGGACGATTACGGTGTGCTTTTTCGCATAATGCCGTCCTGCAGCCGATGCTCTTTTCAGATGTTGCTGGGTTTTTCCTCACTGTCATAGCCTTTGTCGGCATAGACGGTCGTACCTTTGGGCAGTCCTTCCAACAAAGGCGACAGGTGTTTGCACTCATGGGCATTGGCGGGAGTGATGTGCAGTTTCTCGATATAGCCTTCCGCATCGGTACGGGTATGTTGTTTGTAACCGAGTTTGTAGAGGCCGTTTTTCTTTATCCAACGGGCATCGCTGTCTTTACTCGGTGTGGTTTGGCCGCTGACTTGTCCTTCTTCATCAACTTCTATGGCCTGGCGCTGTTTGCCGCTTCAGCGGTCTGAATAATGGTGGCGTCAACGACGGCGGCGGATGCTTTTCTACTTTTAGGCCTTTTTCAGTCAGTTGGCGGTTAATCAGTTCCAGCAGTTCGGACAGGGTGTTGTCTTGCGCCAGCCAGTTGCGGTAGCGGCATAAGGTGCTGTAATCGGGGATGCTCAACTCGTCGAAACGGCAAAAACAGGTTGAAGTCGATGCGGGTGATGAGGCTGTGTTCGAGTTCGGGATCGGAGAGGCTGTGCCATTGTCCGAGCAGGACGGCTTTGAACATGGATAGCAGTGGATAGGCGGGACGACCGCGGTGGTCTCGAAGGTAACGGATTCTTTGACGGTTCAGGTACTGTTCGATCGGTTGCCAGTCAATCACCTGATCCAACTTCAATAGCGGGAAACGGTCGATGTGTTTGGCAATCATGGCTTTAGTGCGGTTTGCCGGAAGAAGGTACTCATGAAAAATCTCCCTAAATGTCTTGGTGGTAATTTAGGGGATTTTTGGGGATTTTGTAAAGGTCTCAAACTGCCTTAGCATTGAATGTCCAGATTCCCGGAATGACGGTTTAGAAGTTACCCTAAACCTCAAAAACCTGCACCTTAATCAGTTGGCGGTTTAGTCCGACTTTTTGGGGTGCAGATCAAGCTTTCAGACGGTATTTCCTTTAAAAACTTCATTTCAAGCGCGAGGCTGAAGTTTCCTGCCCGGTGCGGCATACCTTCCATAGTTACTGTCGCCGCCGTGCTTAGTTTTGCCGTGCTTTCCGCAGTCTGGCGCAAGGATTCCCCAAGTAACGTAGCGGTAGTTGCCGATATTGTAGATAGCCGCCCTCAAGGTCAGCCGTTTTTTTCAGATTAAGATAGGCGGAAACATCTGCCGTCGACCAAGCAGACGACGCTCTTTTTGCCGAATATCGTTTTTGATCGCCTGCCAGATAAGCAAGTTCATCAGGGTTTTTCCCTTTGGAATAGGTCAGCATAATGTTTGCGCCCCATTTTCCCCTCGGGCTGGTCGTATCCGAACCCCCAAAACATAACGCGACGGCTGTACCGCATCCAAAGCATAGCTGCGGAGGGACAGTCCCGGCTTAGTTGGATACCGATTTTCGGTTTGATACGGTTGTACGCCAAAGTCGTGTACAAAACCTTCGGGCAGTTTGTGATACACACCGTTCCAGTCGATTTTTCCCCAAGATGTTGATGCCTTGAGCGACATATTTTGGGCATTGTAATAATCGCGTATATCAATCTCTGTCAATTGTCCTGCCTGATTCGGCAATTTGGTTTTTTGATCGGCAACGGCAATCATATCGGTATAACGGTTTGCGGAAGCTGCTGATTTCCAAAAAGCCGAAATCGCCCTTCCACTGCAAACCGATTTCGCGGTTGGCTGCTCTTTTCGATTTCAGGGCAGGACGCTGCCAGCCTTTCGGATAATCGTGATAAATGTCTATCCCGAAAAGTTCTTGGAAGGAGGGCGTTCTGAAGCCGCTGGAGGCGCGGTAAGACAAAGAAAAATGCTTAGTTCGGTTTGAACACGATGCCGCTGTTCCACGAACGGTCAACATACCGCCCGCTGCGGACGAGTTCTTCCGACGTGGTAAAGTTTTTGCTAGGTCGTACCTGCCGCCCAAGCTGAAATCGAAATATTTGCTGATTGAAAAACGGTCGTTCAAAGAAATGTGGATATTGCTGCCGTTGATTTTTCTTGGCACGCATTTGCGGGAACGCAGGGTTTCGATGTAGCCGCAGACCGACCCTTCGACGACTTCGGGCTTACCCAAAAGATACTTGTCTCCCTTATCGGTGTAATCCGAGTATTCCGAAATCCTTGCCGCATTGTGGAAAGCTGTTCAGGGCGGGGAGATCGCTTTGGAAGCATCGTAACCGAAGCCCAAAGTCAGATGGTGTTTCGTCCATTTGTTTTTCAGCGACTTCTCAAACGAGGCATTCAAAACATTGTGCTGTTCGCGGTAGTGGAAACGGTCGCTGCTGTCGTAGGAATACGGCTTTGTCTGCCGACGCGCGGCAGGATTTGTCCACGGCAGGATACACGGCGCAATTCAGCTTCAGCGTGTTGTTGTCGGTTGCCACGCCCCTGTTTGTCAAACGACAACACCGCCTTGTCCGCCCAATTGTCAGAATACGCTTCGTTTTTCATAACGGTACAGCAAACCCATACGGCGGCGGCGGTGATGTTCGTCTATAAATTTGGTGCGGAATATTTCAAACCCTATGCCCTTGACCCATTTTTCTTTGTTTTTATCCCACGCTCTATATTCGGCACAAAATACAAGCCGTCGCGGAAATCGTTGCCGTCGTACACCCCGCTCTTGTCGCTAAACTTTTTCGCCTCGTCCGTACCGTAATACTGTTTTTTTCCGTCATATCGCGGATGTCGTAACGCTGTTTGGTATCCTCAAACACGCCGCCGACATAATGCCTGCCGCCGAAGCGGTAGCCCAACAGCGAGCCACGAACCGCTGCGGTAATCCATCGGATCGGGCAATATCCTGCCGCCGCCTGTGTACGATTGGGCGGACAGGGTTTTCGTGGCGCGCCTGCGCCTCCCGCACCATCGCTTCTTCTTCACTGTTTAAAGCCTGACCTTTTGAACGGCGTTCTTCCACCCAGCGGTTGAGCTGGTTTTTCAAATATTTCCCGTTGCCCGCCAATTTTGCCACAGGCTTGAGCTCACTCTCGCCCTCCGCCAGGAAATATTCCGCCTTTTTATTCGGACTCTGAATATCGTATGTCTGGCGGAACGCGTCCAAACGGTCTATGCCGTATTCCACCCCGTCCGCAATATCGCCGTGCGGGCGCGTTTCCGCCCTTGGCGTTCGGTTCGGATTAACAGCCCTTCCCAACCGTCCTCACTGAAACCCGCGCCGAGCGACTTCACAAATTGGCGGTTTTTACTGCCGTAGGCGGTTTTTGCCTGTATCCCCAACTTTGCCGTCTGAAATCAGGTCTGCCGCCTCTTTGGTGCGGAGGAGACTGCTCCGCCGAGCGCACCGCTGCCGTGATCGGAAGAACCGGCACCTTTGTCGATTTCTACCGTACCGACGTTTTCATATTCGATTTCGTTGATTGCACCGCTGCCGCCGCGTCCGCCGTATCCGCTCAATGCACCCTGCACGGTAAACGCCTGTATTTTGGGCAACACCGTCGACCGAAACCGCCACACGGTTTTTATCCACGCCCCGTATCGAATAACCAGCCGCTCGCGCCGTTACCTTGTTCGACGACGGCCACGCCCGGATCGTAGCGCGTCAGGTCGCGGATACCGAGTACCTGTTCTTTGTTCAACGTTTCCGACGTTTTGACGATTTTGCCCAAACCGGTCGCCTCTTTCGATCGCCGTCCCACTTTGGCGGCACGGACGGTAATCTCCTTCAATGATTGACTTTGCGCCGCATCAGATGCCGCCGTTTTCGGGGTTTGCCGCATATGATGGGAAAGCGGCTGCAATGGCCAAAGGCGGTCAGGAGTAAGCGGGAATGTATGCCTTCTGTTCATCGTGTTGCCTCTCGTCATCTTTCTTCGCACCAAATACCACACCGATTTTTTTGTTGGGGTTCGGCAAAGCTGCCGCCCAATTCCGATGCATGAGGTCCGTAAAAGCCCCCTGTTACATGAAGGTTCTCGGCTTTTAAACGGTTTTGGAGGATGTTGCACCCTGCCAAGCAGGTCGATACCTGTATCACGGGTACGTGCTGCTGCATGGAAACCGTTGTGCTCAATAATACCGTTTTCAATATAGAAGGCAGGTTCTACACCATTTTTCTCCATCAGGGTGCCGGAAAGGGACTTGTTGGCAAAGTTAACGTCGAATTCGGCTTTTTGCCGCTTTTATCCGCATGGTTATCCCATTGGATCGGCGCGCCGATACGGGCTTCCCATGAACCTCTATAGTGGACATTCCCAATTTTGGGGATGTCTGCCTCGGAAGTGCGGATACCTTTTATGAAAAAGGTCGATATTCCTGTATGCAGAAGCGGGTTGGACAGGTGATTTTTCCATCCGTGCCTACGCTTTCCGCGTTGTTTCCTTCATTTTTTTCCTGCTGTATTTGCTTCCCCGTTATCTTCCTCTGCTAAGCAACTCGGAAGAAGCATGACCGTCATCGGTATCATTTTTCCAAACCGTCTTCACCGTCTTCAGGCTCTAAACTTTCATTTTTCATCATCAGGTCCCGCGCCTTCATGATCGGAATCTTCGTCCTCTGTTGCAGTCGGTTTGACGACGGGACGGTCGGTTTGCATCCGTCCGATTTTCACATAGTTCAGAAAAATCGCAGCAGGTTCGGATTGTCGTTTTCCTGCCGTCGGCAAGAACGATGGTTTGAGTATCTTTTGACCAAGGAGATTTCACGCCCTTCGACAAGGAGTTTGTCAGGATGGGCAAAGTCGGGCATAGGCTCGGCAATAAACGGACGTGCCTTAGGATCGGCAGCTTCGTCGGCGGCAATTTTCAGCGAATCCAAGATTTTTGGTATGCGTTTCAGACGGCACGGAGCTATTTTTGTTTGCCTGCGAATACGCCGAATACGCTTTTGTCGTTGCTGATAAACCGTCCGGCAAGCTCTTCTCCGTTATCGCCGAAAAACCGCCCTCAAGCCGCTGATCGGCATCGGCATGGAAAAACAAATGCCTCACTAGGCATGTTTTTCCGCTAAATCAGGATTGACCTTGGCACTGCCGATAAAGCGGTTGCCGTCCAATTTTGCAGTAATGTTGTAAATGATCAGCGGCTTTTTAGGTTCATCTGGATTATTCTTATTTTTGCACATACTGATTTTTAATCAACTTACCTTCCAGGTTTTTGTCGAAATTAACCGTATATTCGGCAGGATGTTTTTCCCTGTCGTCGGCATCCCCTAGCCGCATAGAAGTTGCACCAATATTATTACCATAATATGTGTTATAACCCAAATTCTCACTGGCAACCGCCTGACCTGTCCGATGACGTTTGGCATCGGTCATATATGCCAGTTACCGGAATATTTCACCGTTCCCGCGCTCGGTAAAGATTGGGAGGATGTTCTCCCGGAATAATATACAAACCCGTCATAACCAAAACGGTGGGTAAACCGCTTACCACCTGAGTTCTGTTTGATTTCGTCTTCTCCTGTTTGAGTATAAACATATCCGGCCCGGACATATTTATATTGATACACAGCATCTTTTGAATCGGACGTGTAGATTTGTGCATTAGGATGCCGTCCTTTGATTTCCTTTTTAAGTTTGTCGACCTGTTCTTGCGGCGTACCGTCTAAAAACAGGATATCCTCCTCTTTAAGCGGCAGATACTCCTCTGCCTGATGCTTATCAGGAATTTCCGTACCGTCTTTGTTATAAAAAGCAATATTCCGCCTTGGCAACCGCATTGCCGCACCGACGGCGGGCTGGTTGACCGGCGTGGTTTCTATAGAAGGTTTGGCAGGAGCCGGGCAGGAATATCCTCAGGCTTGGAAGGTTTGGAATCTGACGGGGTTTGCGCGGTCGGCGTTGATTCGACAACAGGCTGCACGCCGAAATTGCCGCCGATACAAGATGCCAAAAGTAAGGGCAACAAGACAATGCCGCCATAATTCGGTTTACACATCCCTACTTTTCCTCTATTTGATTAATAATAATTATCATTATATTAATATGCACTGATAATATCAACCCGAGACCTTTGGCAAAAAAAGTCCCTTCCCACAACAGTCGAAACCCCAAACACAGGTTTTTCGGCTGTTTCCCTCACCAATCACTCCCTAACTCTACCCAAATACCCCTTAATCCTCCCCGGACACCTGATAATCAGGCATCCGGGCCGCCTTTTAGGGCGGCAACAGACACACTTAGCCTGTTAGCCGCCTTCAACAGGTTTAGACACATCGCCTTCAGATGGCTTTGCGCACTCACTTTAATCAGCCCGAAATAGGCTGCCCGGGCATAGCGGAACTTTACGGTGCAGTGTACCGAAGCTTTGTTCGACCACATAACGGGTCTTCGACAAATATCGGTTACGTTTGGTTTGCGCTCCGACAGCGGACGATTACGGTGTGCTTTGCGCATAATGCCGTCCTGCAGCCGATGCTCTTTCAGATGTTGCAGGTTTCCCTCACTGTCATAGCCTTTGTCGGCATGAACGGTCGTACCTTTGGGCAGTCCTTTTCAACAAAAAGGCGACAGGTGTTGCACTCATGGGCATTGGCAGGAGTGATGTGCAGTTTCGATATAGCCTTCCGCATCGGTACGGGTATGTTGTTTGTAACCGAGTTTGTAGAGGCCGTTTTTCTTTATCCAACGGGCATCGCTGTCTTTACTCGGTGTGGGTTTGGCTGCTGACTTGTCCTTCTTCATCGACTTCTGTAGCCTGGCGCTGTTTGCTGTCGGCGGTCTGAATAATGGTGGCGTCAACGACGGCGGCGGATGCTTCTCTACTTTTTAGGCCTTTTTCGGTCAGTTGGCGGTTAATCAGTTCCAGCAGTTCGGACAGGGTGTTGTCTTGCGCCAGCCAGTTGCGGTAGCGGCATAAGGTGCTGTAATCGGGGATGCTCAACTCGTCGAAACGGCAAAACAGGGTTGAAGTCGATGCGGGTGATGAGGCTGTGTTCGAGTTCGGGATCGGAGAGGCTGTGCCATTGTCCGGAGACAGGACGGCTTTGAACATGGACAACGGGGATAGGCGGGACGGCCGCGGTGGTCTCTAAGGTAACGGGTTCTTTTGACGATTCAGGTATTGTTCGATCGGTTTCCAATCAATCAGCTGATCCAACTTCAATAGTGGGAAACGGTCGATGTGTTTGGCAATCATGGCTTGTGCGGTTTGCTGGAAGAAGGTGCTCATAGAAATCCCTAAATGTCTTGGTGTAGGGATTTTTGCGCAAAGGTCGCGAGACCTCAGCAGTCATAAAACCATTGGAGAAAAGCAGAAAATTGTATTATACCGTTTCAGCTGGTGATTCAAGCCTCTGGGCACGTGGCTCCAAGTTGGAAAATGCTGAAAACGGTTAGTTGGTGTTTACGCCCAAAGCGGTTCAGCGCGTCAATGGCGGGCTGAAAGCTTACTGGTCACCGCGATGCGGCGAGATTTTGATCTTTCCAGCGCACGGCTTGGGTCATGTCTTTTTCTGTACCGACGCCGTTTTCGTAGCAATAGCCAGCCAGTATTGCCCAATGTGTCGCGCTTCGGCTGCCTGCGTGAAGTGGGAGAAAAGCGGTTTGCGCATTTTGAGCGACACCTATCGCCGTTCAGATACGTCAAAGCGAGATAACGCGGCGCTTTCATATGCCCGCCTGCTGCGCCTGCTCAAAGTAGGGCATGGCATGTTGGTAATCCTGTTTTTGATACAGGGCGTGCCTTCGTCCAGCAGGGCTTTCGCCTGTTCGTTATGATGCGGAACGGCTTAGAACAGGCGGCGAAGAGGGCTGGAGATGGCGAAGCGCGGACCGTTTGGAGTTTCACGGGCGTTTCTTTCAAGAGTGAGGAAAGGAGATTTTAGGAGATATCATGCGTTTACGGCAAGCGGCGGGAGATGCGGCAAGCGTAGATTGGATCCGAGACCCTGAAAAACCGTTTAATCTATCACAAAACGTTGGGTTTATCAACGCAATCTCTACCTTGCCAGACAATAAAATTCTCAAGTACGCCATCAGATTTAGCTGTAAAGTCGTCTGAAAAGTAAAAAGCAGTCGAAACTTCATTTTGAAGGTGCCGGACTGCTTTTATTCGACTCGAGTTAAGGCCGCTTTGAGCGGCTGCCAAATATTCCCTATCTCAATCTTTCCAATAAGTCCTGCGGGGCAACATATTCCTAAAAGCATTCCACTGATTTGAGTGGTACTAGGAATCTATATTCTCCAAAGTTTGCTTAAATCGCTGCGGGCGGTATTTAAAAATACCGTATTGGTTTGCAATCTCTTGTGCAGTAGATTTTTCCCTTTCTTCCACGCTGCAGGATGCCGAGTTTGCCGCTGGTTCCAACTTTCCTATCTTTTTCGGTATACTGGGCAATTGCGCTGTAATTCCTGCTGGTGTTTTGTTTTGTCGGAAATATAGTTTTCCAAATCGGTAACTGCCCGCTTGATAATGTCGCATTTGGTAATAGATGAAATAGGTTAAATCCAAATCGTCGGTTTCTGCATCATGCAGATGGGATTTGGCGTATTGGGCAGGGGCGTTTTTCAGCGAGGCGGCTGAGTGGATATGTATTCAAACAGCGGTAGCGTTTTTGAGCATAAACCAATGAGGTCGAAAGCCCGCGCCGTCCGCCCGTGCCGTCGCCGAACGGGTGGATATAGCCGATGAGGAAATGCGGTCATTGGCGGACAGCGGGATGAATAAACGGATTTTCTGAGCCGTCATACGCCGTTGTTGGCAAACGTGCATAACGCTTCCATCAGCGTATGAACCTGCCGCCCGTGCGGCGGTTGGTACAGGCTGTTGCCGTCGTTATCGGCGATAAAAGATTTCGTCGTCCCGCCTGGTGCCCGGGCTCTGCGCTTGTTTTTCAATGGCGTTACTGGTGGCAATGCGGTGTCAGTCCGAAAATCATTTCAACGCTCAACGGCGTGTTTTCAATTCAACCGCTTTTTCGTCAGGTGATAGTTGTTCACTATCATGATTTCGTCTTTGGTTTTGGGCTTGCGCTGCGTTGAGGCATATCGCGAGCCACTTTTGCGCGTGGTGGCAGCACCTTCAATTGAGCGGATGTAATCGCTATCTTCCATAATCCAGATTTGAGCAGGAAACCTATTTTTGCTCGTCTGCGAAGCCGCCCAGACTGGACGTGCCGATGGTGCTGCCGCCGGCTTTTGTCAATCAAATGAAGCCGATGCCTGCAAGAGGTCAGAATGCAGAACCAAAAGCTCGATGCCTGAACGGAAAATCAATCGGTTTTTGGATTTTCATGCGGCTCGCTGACGGCTCGCCATTTCATTCGTGTGTCCTCCGTATGAATTCGGCGGAGTGTCCCAATGCGAGGTAGGTTTCCGTTTTTCATCGGTTACGGAGAATTCAGAATAATCTTTGATTTCAGTAAAGTGAAAATATCGTGTCAGGATTGTCAGTGGCGTGAAAGAGCAGCTCGGCAGTTTGCACCGTCTTTTCGGTAGATGCTGTACATATTCCTGCTGCAACAGGGCAAATTCCGGAGGTCTGGAGAGTCATGATAAATGCAAAATCCGCTCAGAACATTTTATAATTGAGTTATTTTAGTCAAATTTTAGAGAAATTGAAAAGTATTAAAATGAAAATTGGTAAGTAAGCATAGTGTATCATGTAAATGAGGAGGGTGGTATCTGCATCTTGAGACAACTGGTTCAGGCAAGTATTTATTGTTTTTCAGACGGCTTTTGTGAATTAGCTGTAAGGTCGTCTGAAAAGCACAGTCCACCTTCATTTTGAAGTGCGGACTGCGCTGTTAACTCGGTTAGGGTTGTACTTTCGAGCTGCCCATCTACAACCGTTTAGCGTGAATTCGACAACTCTAAATGTTGCGACCGTGTTTTCAGGCTGTCTGAAATGCTGCGTGTAGAAACTGCGGCTACCGCAGAAACCATGGGCTGCGGTTTGCACTGTCGCGGACGGTTTGCCCGATATGTTCGGCGGTGAGCCTTTGGGTTTCGGAGGGGATATGAGTGAGAGTGACGTTGGCTTGCCTGCGCTAAAGTGCCAGTGGGTGAACGTTTCGGCGAGGCGGGTTTCTATCGGCGCGAAACCCAGTCTATTGGCTGGGTGGCGGGTTGTTGGCCAGTTCGTTGAGCCGTGCAAGAAAAGAGGTAAAAACCGATACCGTTGCTGACCCAGATTTGCGCTTCTCCGTAGAAAAGTCAGATCGATCCGTATGCGCCGTCGTTGCACGGTGTACGCCGTCCAGGCGCTGCGGCTGCGAGTGGAGTGTAGTCGCCCAAGTCTTTGATCACGAGCGTGAGCTCTTGGTTAGTCGGGCTGCGGTTGGAGGCGATGGTGACGGGGTGGCTTTTTCTCCGTGTTCGCGTAAAAGAGGAATTGTCCTGCGCGGTGTCCTTGCCATTTCAGGGCGTTCGGGGTCAGAGGCAGTTTGCCGTTTTGATTCAGGAGCTGGCGGATACGGTGGCGTTTACTGCGAGGTTGCCGATGCGCTTGAATGAGACAATCAGCGAGCGAGGCGATGCCTGCAAAGTAAGGCTGCGATGAGCAGCCAGCCATGCGATTTACGACCAATAAGCAAGAATGGTAGCCGGTACGATAAAGTGTGCCACCTGAGCGCGAGATAAAGCAGGGACGATAAGTATGTGGGTTTGGAAGGAAGCCAGCGGTGGGGTATGCGTTTGATGAGTGCGGCGACAGTGGGACGAGGGCAACGCATAAAAGCGAGTTTCGCCAACTTCTTCGGCAAAGTGGCGTTGTAGCCAATCTTTTAACGTCAGTCTTCACTGCATCGGCGGGCGTGGCGGACGTTTTCCGATCAATCAGACCAAGTTCGATAAGCCATTTGAAATTGTCTGCGGGTCAATGCAGGATGCTGCCTGAAAAAGGGCATAGTCTAACGTATATAGATTAAAAAGCCGTTTGAAGAATGAAGTTCAAACGGCTTTTTCAGGCCTCATAAGTTAGAGTTGAAGTTGAGATTAAATATCACTATTATTAATTTAACATAATATAAAGTGTTTCGCTTTTCCCTATTCTTCTACAAATTCCGCTGTTTTGTTCCTATATGTCAAATGAGGAATTAATGATACTCTAGAGGTGTGCTCATAGTACTCCAATAGTAGTATAAAATCAATGGTTTTAAAAGAAATTTGGTGGTTTAATCATGCCGTAACTCTACCACTTAATTGTTGTTTGAGTGGAATGGTGTGAGAGCAGAGCAAGTAGCTCAGTGCGATACCAAGTACCTTCAACTCTGAGACTGTCACTCTGTCACTGATAACGAGGTAATAGAATGAGGCAGCTAGATTCCATTACCGAAATACAGCCTTTCAGATGACCTTTCCGTCAGTCCTTCTTTACCAGGGCATTATCATGAGATATCATATCAAACCAATTGTCATGATTTGTTGATTGCTTGTATACAACCATTTTATCTGTTAAAAGTAGAAGTATATTCGTTGAGACCTTTTATTTTCGCATACCTTATTGCATTGTATATTCTGTCATGTATCAACTTATAAAAAGGTAGATATACTGGTTGTATCATTAAAAATGTAAAAACAATTTTAAATATCTAGAGTAGGGGCGACATTCCGCAACAACAGAGTGTCTGCCCTGACGATGGATTTATTGCCGATAACGGATCTGAGCCGTTTTTGGCAGAACCGGAATCAAAATCAAAAGACTATAAAGACATTTATGCCGAGCTAACGACAGGGGAGATTGGAGGAAGATGACAAGCCTTTATTGAAACGGACCTTTTTCAATCATGCTAATGTGATGGATGAGCTAATGTCATGGGCAAAATATGCACGATTCGCCAAGAAGCCGAAACATCAACGGCATGGCCGGCGGTGAGAAAACTTGTTAAGTAGCAGGAAAACGATATTTGTTATCTGGAGATGATGGTGGCAGCGGTCGATGTGTTTTGGCAATCATAAGCGGGCGGTTTGCGCTGAAGAAGGTAGTCATGAAAATCCCCTAAATGTCTTGGTGAGAATTTAGGGGTTTCGAAACCCCGCAAGGTCTCAACCTGAACGAAAAGAATTTATGTATAGTGGATTAACTTGATAATCACTCATTAAAAAGTAATCAAATATCTAAAATAAGCTAAAAATAATAAAGGTCGTCACAAACACTGTTTCAGGTTTTCAGACGACCTTTCATCATCAACACAGATTACAGGATGCCACTAACAGCTTCTTCCGCAGAAACCGTCTTATCAGCAAATGTAAACTGAGCATACTGATAATTCTTACTGCTGAAATAGTTCTGGAGACTGACCTGATCATCTCCGCCATAAAGCCTTGACGACCAAATCATTACCCGAACGGCTGAATACCGCATCCGAGAATACTGCATTCTCAAACAATAACGTATCCGTATGCTCAACAGGCTGCCGTAGTCGGAAACCACATCCTTGCCATGGCCTTTTTCGAAAGACATAGGTGTCGGCTTCGTTACTGCCGCCGTACAGTCTGTCGTCTCCGGCTCCGCCGTTCAGAATGTCGCTGCCTTCGCCACCGTGCAATTCATCGTTGCCTTCGCCGCCTTTGAGGATGTCGGCACCTTTCTCACCACTCAGGTAATCATTGCCCGCATTGCCTTCCAGCGTATCGGCTCCTTCGCCGCCGTAAAGACTGTCATCGCCTTCTCCGCCTTTGAGCAGGGTCGTCGCCGTTGTAGCCGTACAGGTAGTCGTTGCCTTTGCCGCCGTCCAGCACGTCGGCGGTATCCCAACCGTAGAGGCTTTCGTTGCCGTCGGTACCGACGCCTTCCACCTTCATACCCGCCATGTCTTTGGCGGTAACGGTTTTGTCGTCAAAGGCAAAATCGTAGTAGCGGTTGTAATAACCATTGAAATAACCCTCTACGGTTACGGCATCTTCAGCACCGTAGGCTTTGATGACCAGGTTGTTACCCGAACGGGTAAATACAGCTTCGGCAAACTTGGCACCGTTGAAGCGCAGCGTATCGGTATGGTCTGCCTGGTAAGCACTGTCGGAAACCACATCCTTGCCATGGCCTTTTTCGAAGACATAGGTGTCGGCTTCGTTACTGCCGCCGTACAGTCTGTCGTCTCGGTCCCTCCCTGCCAGGTATCTTTACCTGCACCACCTTGTAATGTGTCATTACCTGATCCGCCATGCAGTATGTCAGTACCACCATAGCCGCTGATTGCATCATCACCGCTCCGCCTGTGATAAAGTTGGCAAGTTCATTGCCATAAAGCGAATCGTCTTTTCCGTACCAGTTTTATGGCCGAGTTTTTCCATCGCTTCTTTGCCCCAAAGGCTTCGGCATATTGTTCGAGATGTACCGCTGTTTACAGCATTCAGCGAAATATTGCGCCATCAGCGATGAAAGTTCGGTAAATGCGTTATCGCGAACTGATTTTTGCTGTACGCTAAAATTCGCCCAAATCACAAAAAGGCTTTTTCAGGGCTGCGGGCGTGCGCTTCACCAAAGAGGCGGCGACATCAGTGAAATCGAGTTTGAATTCCCCGTTTTCCAGCTTCAGTCCGATTTTGTTCAAATACGGTTTGCAAACGGGTTTGGAAAATGAGTTTTCATAAGCGTTGTCTGTCAGCTTGCCGTAAGTTTCGCGTACGGTTTTGAGGAAACTTTCCATCTGCTCTTTAGCTTTGCACTAGATGACACCGGATTTTTCACCCGAGAATGCGTCCAATGCTGCAATTTCGTACGTAATTCGTGCAGTTTTCTTTGTACTCGTCTGAAACACCACCTGCCATGTAACATCGCCTGCTCCTGCCCTGGAGTTAATGCGACACCTTCGTTCGCAGTGCGCAGCATGGGGTGCGGAGAAACGTGTGCCGACGCTGTAATTCGGATCGGTTTGCGCCCATTTGTCAGCCAGATCGTCCAAGAGGGCTTTTTGCTGCGCCTTGGTTTCCGCTTTGGTATATGCCTGCAATGCTGCGGCAGAGCGGGCGAAAGGGCAGCGGCTTCGCGCAGATCGCGCAAACGGCCGATGCCTTGCAGGGTTTGCCGCCGCACGTGTTCGTCGGTCAGATTGACGGATTGGCTATAACGGCTGTAAAGCGTATTGTTGCCGAAACAACAGGTCGCCCATTTGCGCACATTGCCGTCTTTGCCGGTATAGCTGCCTTCCTGCGCCAAACGGTTACCATTGCCAAGATTTTTGATTGGTATCTTGATATGCAACATTCCAGAGACTACGCCGACTTCTTCCAGCGTAAAACAACTCCTCTTTTTGGCTGACATCCATCTTGATTCAAATCGCGCCATACGCGCAATTTATCAAAGTCAGCATCTTTAGCATCGACCACGCCGTCGCCCATTAGAATCATATTCCGCCAAAGCCCGCATAGCCGTGCGCCGCCTTCGTGCCGTCTTTCAAAACGGAACTGTCGCTGAAAAAGCTCCTTGCCGTCATTAATGATGCCGTCGCCGTTGCGGTCAACAACCAGCAAACCGTCGTCTGAAACAACCCAGCCTGAAGCCGTACGGATACCGTCGCCATCATGGTCAAACAATGCACCTTTATAGCCGTTGTGGGAAACGGTTTCGATACCGTCGCCGTCTGGGTCTAGGGTAAGCGGGTCGTAGATGTGGTGTTGCCGTCGCGGTTGGCTTTTGCCAGCGTTCCCAGTCTTCAAGGGATACACCGGTTTCTGTTTTCCGGGCGATCGCAGTCGTCTTGGCGGAAATTGTCAGGATATTTCAAACCCATTCTTTAAGTGTTTGAACTGCATCATCCATTGTTCTTGGCCATTCTTCAAAATCTTCCCCTCTTTTTGCATTGCTTTTTCTATCGATAAGTTTATAAACCTCCTCTTTTTGTCGTATTTAATTCTTTTAAAGCCTTTTTCAAAGTTTCATTTCAAATCTTTGTGATTTTTTCAAGGTATTTCTGTGCGTTTTCAATAACCTCAGGAATGCTTGGAGTGCATTTTATCAGCAGATGGGTTATATAAACTTATCAATCAGTATTGAACATCGTTGCTGCAAACCCGAAATACCTGCAGCAATGGTGCTAGCTTGCTACCAACCGCATGTACAGCCAGTCCTTCAGGGCTCCTACTACTGAAACCATAGCCATTTCAGATACTGCTTCAATGCCATCAGCAACCACTGATAAACCCGCCAACCAACCCCAAGCCATCAGATAAGGTGGTGCCTTGTGGTTGATTAGCTGTGTGCAGTTGCGTTACTGATCGTTGTAACCGCTCCCAATGACTGTAAACCCTGCAAACACCAGGTAAAGCTGAAGTAGAAACCAATGCAGCCACTGCGTTTACATCTCCACCATCTTTTATATAAGTTGAAAGTGTTGCCCATCCATCAGTATCAGAAGACTTTTTAAAGCTTCTTTGGATTTTTGATGAGCCTGCAGGATTTACAATATTGCCCATATACCTTAATTAAATTATTTAATATCGTTTTTAACCATTTGCAACAATGCAAGAATCCACATTGAAACACATCATCGCATAAATATGCCAATAAAATATGAAATAGTAGCCTTCATATCTTTATTTGATTTAGATTTTTCTTTACACTTTCCCATAATACTTTTGATTTAATAGTTGTGAATATCCCAAAATATTTGACAACTCCTTTCTAGTTGTGTAGTTAAGTAAATATAAAAGCAATACACAAGCATAACAAAGCATTATTTTTAAATAAAAGATTGAGAATATAAAAATATTCCATAAATAAAATCCAATATATATAATAAATTCTCTTAAATAAATTCAAATTAATGAATTAATTGTATACAGAGTTTACAACTTCGTAATGCACTTCACTCCGCAACAAATTCATTATCCTTCGCAAATCCGCAGATATGATCATAATCCTCAACCTTCCCATCTCCTACTACCAAATAAAATTTATTTTGAATAATGAATAAATTTGGATTTGATTATAAATCAAATTTCTAAAAACTGCCTAAAGTAGTTCTATCTACTTTAACTACCTAAGCGTAATTTTAGCAATGCCTCATCTCTATAAAATCGTAATTTATTTCAGATAAACGGTATTTAATTCAAACAAACGTATCATTACAACTGTAAATATAACAGATCGCCTGAATATTTTTCAGACGACCTTGGATTCAGTTTTCAAGTGCAACACTAAGGTACCGGCGGTTGGACAGATCCAGAATAAAACACTTGGCGTTTTAGCAGCCAAAGTGTTTTTCTTAACCGATTAGTTCAACTCATCTTGAACCCTACGTATCTTCCGATTGCTGATGTCTCGGAGATCGGTTTGTTTGAAATATTGTCGGATGAGTCCGTTGGTGTTCTCATTCAGCCCTTTCTCCCAAGAATGGTAGGGCGGCAAAAATAAGTCTCCGCTTTCAGTGTGGCTATTTTTGGTGTGTTGGTAAAATTCTTTGCCATTGTCCAGGTGATGGTGTGCACTCTAGCTGTATGGAAAACAAGCAGCGTTGTTTACAGTGTTTCCAGGAGAATGCACGCAAACATGCACAAACAAACACCGTCTCACCCCGCACCACCGCCAAGCCATTTTGGCTGGCCTACACGCAGGGAAGGAAGCGTAACCTCCCTGGCACGCCGCCTGCCAGAGTCAGACCGCGTCTGCCATTACCGCGCACGCCAGCCGCAAAGAGGGCAGACTGCTCAAACCCCAAACCAGTACGCAACAACCGTTTTTAAACGGGCAAAGTACGGAATGAAACGCCTGGCCAGGTGGAACGCGGCATTCAGGAAAAGCTTAAAGGCAGGCAAACGCTGCAATAAATCCTACCGGAGAGCTGGTACATCTCGATACCAAACGGCTGCCGCTGCTCAAAGGGCGAAAAGCCACCGATAAGCGGAATTACCTGTTTGTCGCCATCGACGATTTCTCAAGGAGCTATACGCCGCCATTTTGCCGGACAAAACCGCAGACGAGTACCGCCAAGTTTCTGACTGGACACCTGATTGATCCCTGCCCCTACCTGATTGGTGCGTTTACTCCGACAACGGTACGGAATATAAAGGCTCGGCCAGCCATGCTTTCGGTGTAGCCTGTTATGAGAACGGGATTGGTCAAAGTTTGCAGGTTGCCGTCCGCAGACTAACGGTAAGGCGGAACGGGTTATCCGCACCTTGATGGAGATGTGGCATGAAACGGTTGTTTGACGGTCCAGAACAGCCGGCGAAAAGGAGTTGTGCCGCTGTTGAATTTCTATAACACTGTGAAGCCGCACCCGCAGTTTGAACGGCGATACGCCGTTTGAGTCTTACGAGGCTTATTTTTCTCAACCTGTGGTGTAAACAACGCGGTTATTTTTCTACACTGGCCTTTAATACTCTAACGGCAGCCCGGGCGAGTGTCTTCGGCTTTTAAGTTCTTCAATTTGCAGATGATGGTGTAGCGGGTAACGCGTTCGACAAAGGTCAGTAATGCGCTTTTCTGTCCTTTGCCGACGATGGTGTCGGCTTCCCAATCGCCGATGCGGGCTTTTTGGTCAACGACGGCGGGTCGGTTTTCTATGCCGACGCGGTTGGGTACTTTGCCTCTGGTCCATGTGCTGTCGTCGCGCTTGCGGTAGGGTTTGCTGCATATTACGAGATGTTGTCACAAAGTCCCGCCGTTGCTTTTGTCTTGGCGAAGGTAGCGGTAAACAGTGCTGTGATGGGTGTGATCTGGTGGTGTTTATGCAGGTAGGCGCATACTTGTTCAGGGGCTGAGTTTGCGGCGGATAAGGGTGTCGATGTGCTGAATCAGCTGCGAATCGAGCTATGCGGTTTTCGCTGGTGCTATTTGGTAAGCCGGCTTTGCCGTTGTGCTTTTCGGCGCTGTGTTGCTGCCCTTGGGTACGGTGCCGTTTGATTTCACAGCTGATGGTGCTTTTGGCGGTTCAGCTGTTTTGGCGATTTCGGTGACGGTGTGTTGGCGGGACAGGTATTGGATGTGGTATCGTTCGTCTTGGGTCAGTTGTGTGTAGCTCATGGCAATCTTTCTTGCAGGAAAGGCCGTATGCTGCCGCATGCTGGTCTTTTTCTGTTATGGAAAGTTGCACTTCAAATGCGAATCCGCTCATCCGGGCTGTCTCTTTGAGCGTGAGCAGGCACCAGCCTGTTAGCGGCCTTCAAAAAGGATTCAAACACATCGCCTTCAGATGGCTGTTACTCACTTTGCTCAGTCGAAATAGGCTGCCAGGCATGGCGGAATTTACGGTGCAGCGTCGGCTTTGTTCGACCATAACGGGTCTTTCGACAAATTCCGGTTGCGTTTGGTTTGCGCTTCCGTCAGCGGACGGTTGCGGCGGAGCTTTGCGCAATGCCGTCAGCAACTGATGTCTCTTTCAGATGTTGCCGGTTTTCCGCACTGTCGTAGCCTTGTCAGCATAGGCGGTCGTGCGTCGGCAATGCCACTCAACAAAGGGACAAATGGTTTTACGCACTCATGGGTATTGGCGGGGGTGATGTGCGGTTTCTCGATATAGCCCTTCCCCATCGGTACGGATATGTTGTTTTGTAACGAGTCTGTATAAGCCGTTTTTCTTTGTCCAACGGGCATCTGTATCTTTGCTCGGTGTGGTTTTGGCCGCTGACTTGTCCTTTCTCATCGACTTCTGTGGCCTGACGCTGCTTGCTGCCGGCGGTCTGAATAATGGTGGCGTCAATGACGGCGGCGGATGCTTCTCTACTTTTAGGCCTTTTTCGGTCAGTTGGCGGTTAATCAGTTCCAATAATTCGGACGGGGTGTCGTCTTGCGCCGCCAGTTGCGGTAGCGGCGTCAGGTGCTGTAATCGGGGATGCTCAGTTCGTCAAAACGGCAAAACAGGTTGAAGTCGATGCGGGTGATGAGTGTGTTCGAGTTCGGGATCAGAGCGCTGTGCCTTGACCGAAACAGGACGGCTTTTGGTTATGGACAACGGTGGATAGAGCGGGACGGCCGCGGTGGTCTCTAGGTAACTGCCCAGGTTTTTGACGATTCAGGTATTGTTCGATCGGCTGCCAATCAATCGCGATCAACTTCAATGAGTGGGAAGCGGTCGATGTGTTTGGCAATCGTGGCTTGGGCGGTTTGTTGGAAGAGGTGCTCATGGAAATCTAAATGTCTTGGGTGGGAATTTAAGGGGATTTTGAAGTACAAGGTCTCAGTCTGTAACGAAATTTGACGCATAAAATGCGTCAAAAGAATTTTCAATTGCCTAAAACCTTCCTATTATTAAGCAAAAAGTAGGATCAGAAAAGTTTTGCATTTTGAAAAGTAAGTTGAGACATAAAATTTTAGTAACCTATATTATTTGCAAAAGGTCTCAGTCTTTTTGTTTTTGAATATTGTAGGTGATTGTAGAATTAAGAAACTGGAATTGATAGGCTAAAATACTAGGCCATTA
>BNJU01004146.1_pt1 | contig 65017 bp, 49 predicted proteins | sample 8539281 | NCBI WGS metagenome assembly BNJU01 (sample SAMD00202456, study PRJDB9452) | human saliva metagenome | isolation source: human saliva | place: Japan
TGGTTTTTGGGGCTTTTGTTTTGTTTGGGGCTTTGCCTGGCCCTTGTGTTTTGTGGGGTTGGACTGGTCTGGTTTTCTGGACTGTGTGCTAACGTTCTTTGGGGGTTCTGGCTGGCTGTTTTTGGTTGGTTGGGGTCTCTGGTTTTGTTGGTTTTGTTTGGAGAGTTTGATCCTGGCTCAGGACGAACGCTGGCGGCGTGCTTAACACATGCAAGTCGAACGGTGAAGCGCCTTTCCTTTTTGGTGGGTGTGGATGAGTGGCGAACGGGTGAGTAACACGTGAGTAACCTGCCCCCTTCTTCTGGATAACCGCATGAAAGTGTGGCTAATACGGGATATTCTGCGCCTGCTGCATGGTGCCTGGGAAAGATTGTGCCTTTGGGTGTTTTTCGGTGGGGATGGGCTCGCGGCCTATCAGCTTGTTGGTGGGGTGATGGCCTACCAAGGCGGTGACAGGGTAGCCCGGCCTGAGAGGGTGGACGGTCACACTGGGACTGAGACACGGCCCAGACTCCTACAGGAGGCAGCAGTGGGGAATATTGCACAATGGGCGCAAGCCTGATGCAGCGACGCCGCGTGAGGGATGGAGGCCTTCGGGTTGTGAAACCTCTTTCGCCAGTGAAGCAGGCCCTGCTCCCTTTGTGGGTGGGTTGACGGTAGCTGGATAAGAAGCGCCGGCTAACTACGTGCCAGCAGCCGCGGTAATACGTAGGGCGCGAGCGTTGTCCGGAATTATTGGGCGTAAAGAGCTCGTAGGCGGCTGGTCGCGTCTGTCGTGAAATCCTCTGGCTTAACTGGGGGCTTGCGGTGGGTACGGGCCGGCTTGAGTGCGGTAGGGAGACTGGAACTCCTGGTGTAGCGGTGGAATGCGCAGATATCAGGAAGAACACCGGTGGCGAAGGCGGGTCTCTGGGCCGTTACTGACGCTGAGGAGCAGCGTGGGGAGCGAACAGGATTAGATACCCTGGTGAGTCCACGCCGTAAACGTTGGGCACTAGGTGTGGGGGCCTTTTTCCGGGTCTTCCGCGCCGTAGCTAACGCATTAAGTGCCCCGCCTGGGAGAGTACGGCCGCAAGGCTAAAACTCAAAAGGAATTGACGGGGGCCCGCACAAGCGGCGGAGCATGCGGATTAATTCGATGCAACGCGAAGAACCTTACCAAGGCTTGACATGTGCCGGTCGGCTCCGGAGACGGGGTTTCCTCCTTGTGGGGGCCGGTTCACAGGTGGTGCATGGTTGTCGTCAGCTCGTGTCGTGAGATGTTGGGTTAAGTCCCGCAACGAGCGCAACCCTTGTCCCGTGTTGCCAGCACGTTGTGGTGGGGACTCGCGAGGGAGACTGCCGAGGGTCAACTCGGAGGAAGGTGGGGATGACGTCAAATCATCATGCCCCTTATGTCTTGGGCTTCACGCATGCTACAATGGCCGGTACAGAGGGCTGCGATACCGTGAGGTGGAGCGAATCCCTAAAGCCGGTCTCAGTTCGGATCGGTGTCTGCAACTCGACACCGTGAAGTTGGAGTCGCTAGTAATCGCAGATCAGCAACGCTGCGGTGAATACGTTCTCGGGCCTTGTACACACCGCCCGTCACGTCATGAAAGTCGGCAACACCCTGAAGCCCGTGGCCCTACGGGGAGCGGTCGAAGGTGGGGCTGGTGATTGGGACGAAGTCGTAACAAGGTAGCCGTACCGGAAGGTGCGGCTGGATCACCTCCTTTCTAAGGATAGGTTATGTGTGGGGTGGGTTCCTGGCTGTTGATCTTGTCTGGGCTGTTGATGGGTCTGGGCCGGCCTGGGGGCTTGCCCTCGCGGAAAGCTGGGCGACTGGTCGTGTCTCGTGGGTTTGTTGCTCGCGGGGTTGGTTGGCTTTGTCTGGTGTTGGTGTAGGAGACACGCCTGTCTGCTGCTTCCTGCTTGTGTGGTGGGTGCGTGGTGGTGCCCCCTTTTTGCGTGCTTGGTGCGTGTGGGGGTGGCATGCTGTCGGGGTTCTGGGGCAGTGCGCCCTGGGTTGCCCAGCCCGTCCAGGGTTCCATTTCTTGGGGTTTTGGGTGGGTGTGGGTGGGTTGGTTGTGAACTGTATAGTGGACGCGAGCATCTTACTGTAAGATTTCTGCGACAAGTTTTCTTGATTTTTGTCGTGTGTTTTTGTTGTTTGTTTTTTTGAGCGTTCGGTGGATGCCTTGGCATCAGGGGCCGATGAAGGACGTGGTGGCCTGCGATATTCCTCGGGGAGCCGGCTGGCGGGCTGTGATCCGAGGGTTTCCGAATGGGGGGACCCGGCACGAGTTATGTCGTGTCACCTGCATCTGAATTGTATAGGGTGTGGGGGTGACGCGGGGAAGTGAAACATCTCAGTACCCGTAGGAGAAGATATTCCGTGAGTAGTGGCGAGCGAAAGCGGATGATGGTTAAACCGTGTGCGTGTGATACTCGGCAGGGGTTGCGTGTGCGGGGTTGTGGGGCTGTCCTGTCCTCTTCTGCCGGAGAGGGGGCGCGTGTGCTGGCTGGTAGCTGAATCGTCTGGGAAGGCGTGGCGTAGTGGGTGATACCCCTCGTAGGCGGAACTGGTTGGTGCGTGTCTGGGACGGTGTTGCCCGAGTAGCACGGGGCTCGTGGAATCCTGTGTGAATCTGCCAAGACCACTTGGCTGCCTGAATACCTCCTGATGACCGATAGTGGATAGTACCGTGAGGGAATGGTGAAAAGTACCCCGGGAGGGGAGTGAAATAGTACCTGAAACCGGGCGCTTACAAGCCGTCAGAGCCTTCCGCATGCTTTTGTGTGTGGGGGTGGTGGCGTGCCTTTTGAAGAATGAGCCTGCGAGTCAGTGGCGTGTCGCGAGGTTAACCCGTGTGGGGTAGCCGTAGCGAGAGCGAGTCCGAACAGGGCGATTGTGTAGTGGCGCGTTCTGGACCCGAAGCGGGGTGATCTACCCATGGCCAGGTTGAAGCACGTGTAAGAGCGTGTGGAGGACCGAACCCACCTAGGTTGAAAACTGGGGGGATGAGCTGTGGGTAGGGGTGAAAGGCCAATCAAACTCCGTGATAGCTGGTTCTCCCCGAAATGCATTTAGGTGCAGCGTCGCGTGTTGCCCGGCGGAGGTAGAGCTACTGGGTGGCTGATGGGCCCCACAGGGTTACTGACGTCAACCAAACTCCGAATGCCGTTCGGGTTGTAGCGTGGCAGTGAGACTGCGGGGGATAAGCTCCCGTGGTCGAGAGGAAACAGCCCAGATCGCCGGCTAAGGCCCCTAAGCGTGTGCTAAGTGGGAAAGGATGTGCGGTCGCGCAGACAACCAGGAGGTTGGCTTAGAAGCAGCCATCCTTGAAAGAGTGCGTAATAGCTCACTGGTCAAGTGATCGTGCGCCGACAATGTAGCGGGGCTCAAGCACACCGCCGAAGCCGCGGACCCATGGCGGTGTTCCCTTTCGCCGTCCGGCTTGCCCGGGTGGTGGCAGGGGTTGTGGGTGGTAGGGGAGCGTCCTGCACCGGGGGAAGCCTGTGGGTGACTGCTGGTGGACGGTGCGGGAGTGAGAATGCAGGCATGAGTAGCGATACTGGGGTGAGAAGCCCCTAGCGCCGAATGACCAAGGGTTCCAGGGCCAGGCTAGTCCGCCCTGGGTGAGTCGGGACCTAAGGCGAGGCCGACAGGCGTAGTCGATGGATGACGGGTTGATATTCCCGTACCGGCGAAGCACCGCCCATGCTGACGCGCGGGTGCTAACCCACGCCCAACCATCATGTTAGCCGCGCCTGTCAGGTTCGCCTGACGGTGTGGTTGTGGTGGTGGGGTCTGGGGACCCTCCGTGCAGGTAGGCAAGCGTGTTAACAGGGGTGACGCACAGTGGTAGCCCGGCGGACCTGATGGCTTGGTCCGTTCAAGCGCGCAGCCCGTCCTCCAGGTAAATCCGGGGGGCTGTCTTTGATGACGGGGGTGAGGCGTGATGGTGACCCCACGCTGGTGGGGGATAACAGGGTGATCCTGGGGTGCCGAGAAAAGCCTCGACGCGATGGTGCCAGCCGCCCGTACCCTAAACCGACACAGGTGGTCGGGCAGAGTATGCCTAGGCGCACGAGTGAATCATGGTTAAGGAACTCGGCAAAATGCCCCCGTAACTTCGGGAGAAGGGGGGCCCGAGCCCTGAAGCCCCGTTGCGGGCTAGGGGGGAGGGTCGCAGAGGCCAGGGGGAAGCGACTGTTTACTAAAAACACAGGTCCGTGCGAAGCCGTAAGGCGATGTATACGGACTGACGCCTGCCCGGTGCTGGAAGGTTAAGAGGAACCATCAACCCCTCTTGGGGGTGAAGTGGTGAATTTAAGCCCCAGTAAACGGCGGTGGTAACTATAACCATCCTAAGGTAGCGAAATTCCTTGTCGGGTAAGTTCCGACCTGCACGAATGGCGTAACGACTTCCCCGCTGTCTCAACCATGAGCTCGGCGAAATTGCAGTACGAGTAAAGATGCTCGTTTCGCGCAGAAGGACGGAAAGACCCCGGGACCTTTACTACAGCTTGGTATTGGCGCCCGCTATAGCTTGTGCAGGATAGGTGGGAGACTGTGAAGCCGCCACGCCAGTGGTGGTGGAGTCGTCCTTGAAATACCACTCTGGTTATGGCGTGCGCCTGAACCTGGGCCCGTGATCCGGGTTAGGGACAGTGCCTGGTGGGTAGTTTAACTGGGGCGGTTGCCTCCTAAAGTGTAACGGAGGCGCTCAAAGGTTCCCTCAGCCTGGTCGGCAACCAGGTGTTGAGTGCAAGTGCACAAGGGAGCTTGACTGTGAGACCGACGGGTCGAGCAGGTACGAAAGTAGGAACTAGTGATCCGGCGATCCCGTGTGGGTGGGTCGTCGCTCAACGGATAAAAGGTACCCCGGGGATAACAGGCTGATCCTGCCCAAGAGTCCATATCGACGGCATGGTTTGGCACCTCGATGTCGGCTCGTCGCATCCTGGGGCTGGAGCAGGTCCCAAGGGTTGGGCTGTTCGCCCATTAAAGCGGTACGCGAGCTGGGTTTAGAACGTCGTGAGACAGTTCGGTCCCTATCCTCTGCGCGCGCAGGAGACTTGAGAAGGCCTGTCCCTAGTACGAGAGGACCGGGACGGACGAACCTCTGGTGTGCCAGTTGTCCCGCCCGGGGCACGGCTGGTTGGCTACGTTCGGGAAGGGTAACCGCTGAAAGCATCTAAGCGGGAAACCATCTTCAAGATAAGGTCTCCGCAAGAAGGACTTGTCCTTCTTGGTAGGCCCCCAGCAGACTACTGGGTTGATAGGCCAGGAGTGGAAGACCGGCAACGGTTGAAAGAGCTGACTGGTACTAATAGGCCAACACAAACAACAACACCCCCACCACACACGCCACGAGCCGCCGCAAGACGGTACGCGGGGTCAAGGACGGGGTGCACTCCAGCAGTAAGCGCAAGGCGTCCACTATACGGTCCACACCCAACCCAACCACACACAAGCACCGTGGGTGCTTGTGAGAATGCAGCGGGCAACCCAGACAACCAGACAATCGAATAACCGTCACCACAATCAAGACGGCCCATGCACTGCCCTACCAGTCGTCTCGGTGGTCACAGCGACAGGGAAACGCCCGGCATTCCATCCCGAACCCGGAAGCTAAGCCTGACAGCGCCGATGGTACTGCACCCGCCAGGGTGCGGGAGAGTAGGACACCACCGAGCACACACCACACAGCTGGCCCGGGAACCGCCAACAACAGCGGCCCCGGGCCAACTGCTTGTCTGGGTGTTGATGAGGGTCCTCGACATCACCCTGTGCTGCAGGTGGTGACATCACGAAGGCTTGGCTCCCTCATGGATCTGTTGCTCGAGGGCTTCGATGATGCAGGTGATGGCTTCGTCGGCGGCCTTCCAGTCGTCGGTGGCGAGTGCCAGCAGAAGGGCTCCCCGATACCCGGCAAGCGCCGTCGATATGACTGCCTCCACCTTCTGCGGGGGAACGCCTCGGGATGTTAGTTGGCCGCTCATTGCATGAACCCAGTCGTCGTCAAGGGTGCGGATAAGGGGGCGGTAGGTCGCCGGTTCGCGAACTGACAATGCGGCCAGCTCGAAGTAGAGCGCAAGAAAAGACTGTGACTGCGGTTGCTTGGCCTCCTCCCACAGCCGGCCTATGGCCTCAGAGATGGCTTCGCCTGCGGTGGCAGACGCGGTTGGTGGGTCTTCCAGCAGCTCCTTGATCGCAGGCCGGCGTCGGCGTAGATGCCGGATCGCTTCCACAATCAGATTCTCTTTGCTGTCGAAGTGATAGAGCAGAGTGCGAGGGGAGACCCCCAGATCGGACGCCAAGGGTCTCAGGGTGAGTCCGTGGAGTCCTCGATTCAGAAGCGAGTCTGCTGCGCGATCGAGAAGTCTGGCAGTGATCTGGGGGTCCTGAGGTCTGGCCACCCTCTATTCTTACCACGGTCGTTTCAGTAATGTGGAGGCATGTGCTCGCAACATTTTGAACCTACTCGCGACGACCTGCGCTCCGCGCTCGCCTATGGTGTGGGGATCTGGGCGCTGGCGACGACGGTCATCGTGATAGCCGGCCCGATTCTCGTACCCTGCTGCGGGATCTGCCATTGCCGTAGGAGTGACTGTTCTGTACGCCCTGGGGGCGCTGCTGGTGTCCTACCTCGCCTACAGCGTCTACCGGCTGAGGCGCCCAGATACCTTGATGCTTCGCCTTGTTTTCGGGACGACAGCCGCTGCGTCGGGTCTCATTCTTGACGCAGTGACCTATGCCGTGTGTGCTGGACGCTATCCTGCCTTGTCCGGCTCTCAGCAAGGATCGATAGCGTTCTTCTTGGTGGCCGCCTACGGTGCCATGCTTCTTGCTCCGCATCTACGTCGTCGTCGCGGTTAGCGACGGTGACCTTGGCTGGGGTACGGGGACGGAATCAACGAAGGCCTGCGCCGCCGGGCTGGGGTTGAAGGAGTCCCAAGCGAGGTACTCCACCCGGACGGGGCCATCGCTGACTGGGATGCACGCGCAGCCGGGCACCTCGCGGGCCACGCTGGGAGCAACAAGCGCCGCCCCCAGCCCCTGACGCACGAGGCCCGTGAGCAGCTCAGCCGTATTCACCTCGAAGCTCACCTCGCGGCGGAGCCCCGCCCTGTCAAAGGCCAGGTCGGACTGCTCGCGTCCCGACGACCCTGCCGGAAAGTCCACGAAAGGCTCATCGGCCAGGTCCTCAAGACGGAGCCGGTGCCGGCCTGCCAGTCGGTGATCCACCGGCAGCACCGCCACCAGGTGCTCCCGCGAGAGCTCTCGCGTCTGCACGCCCTGCGGCGTGACGGCCTCCGCCAGGCCGAGGAAGCCCACGTCCAGCGTCCCCGCGGCGATACGACGGAGGAAGTCATCGCTGCCGCCAGTGCGCACGTGCACGCTGACCTCGGGATAGCTGCGACGGAATGCACCCAGGACGGCCGCAACGTCCACCGCAGTGACGGTGGGGATCACTCCCGATGGTCAACGAGCCCCTGATCTCCCCGTGGGCGGCCGCTGCCGCGACCTTCGCGCGCTCCGCCGCCTGCAGGCACTAACCGCGCCTGCTTCACGAACGCTTCCCCGGCGGGTGTCACCTCCACCTTGCGGCTCGTGCGCGCGAACAGCGTCACCCCCAGCTCGCTCTCCAGCGACTTGATCTGACGACTCAGGGCCGACTGCACCACGAAGCACCGCTCGGCCGCGCGAGTGAAGCTCTGCTCCTCAGCAATGGCCACGGCGTATCTCATCTGCTGCAGCTCCACCCATCAATCTTAGAGGAGCATCGCTGTCATCTCATCTATGTCATCGACGAATCGATGTGCGCCCTTCAGGCTGGAGGCATGACGACTCATGCCGCCCCCTCCAGCGCCACGCGCGACTCCAGGTCGGCCGCGCCCGGCGGCGCCCTGTCAGACGGCCGGACGAGAATCGCCTGGATCGCCCTGACGGCCCTGGCGCCGGCCGTCTGGGGGACGACGTACATCGTCACCACCCGAGCCCTTCCACCTGGGCATCCGGTCTTCGCCGCGCTGATGCGCACACTTCCTGCGGGTGCCCTCGCCCTCCTGGCCGCCCGGCAGCTGCCGCGCGGAACCTGGTGGTGGAAGAGTCTCGTCCTCGGGGCTCTCAACATGACGTGCTTCTTCCCCCTGCTCTTCGTCGCCGCGCAGCGCCTGCCCGGGGGCGTGGCCGCGACACTCGGGGCCGCGCAACCGATCATCGTCGCGGGCCTCGCCGTCACTGTGCTCGGTGAGCGCCTGTCGGCATGGAGACTGATATGGGGCGTGAGCGGCGTCGTCGGTATCGCACTCGTCGTCCTGGGACCACAGGCACAGCTCGACGCCCTCGGAGTGGCGGCCGGCCTGGGCGGTGCCGTCTCCATGGGGCTGGGAGTCGTCCTCACTAAACGCTGGGGCAGGCCCGACGGCGTCAGCGCCCTTGTCCTGGCCGGCTGGCAGCTCACCGGCGCCGGCCTGCTGCTGATCGTGCCCGCCCTCGTCCTCGACGGCATCCCAGCCGGAATCGGTACCAGGGCCGTAGCGGGATACGCCTGGCTCGGGCTCGTGGGAGGGACTGGCCGCCTACGTCCTCTGGTTCGAGGGCATACGCCGACTGCCGGTCACGCCGACGACGCTGCTGGGCCTGCTCTCACCCCTGACCGCGGCACTCCTCGGGCACGTCATCGCCGGTGAGGCGCTCACGCCTCTCCAGCTCCTGGGATTCGCGCTCGCTCTGACCGCGATGAGCGCGGGCCAGCTCGCCCCACCCTCTTCCCGATCCTCCTCTCGAAAGGACCCGTCATGAGAATCATCGTCCTGGGTGCCACCGGCATGGCCGGAACAGCCGTCGTCAATGAGGCGCTGAGCCGCGGTCACGAGGTGACCGCCGTCTCCCGGCGGCGACGCCATCGGGCCGGCGCCGGCCTCATCTCATGCCTGCTGGACGTCACCGACGTCGAGAGCGTGGCCGGCCTCCTGAAAGACAGTGATGCCGCCGTCGTCGCACTCCGCCCGCCTGCGGGTCACGAGAGCGACCTGGTCCGACTGACGGAGGCTGTCCTGGACGCCGCCTCCAGGAGCCGAACGCCCTCTGCTCATCATCGGGGGCGCAGCCCCACTGAGCTCGCCCAGCGATCCCGGCACCCTCGCCATTGACGACCCCACCATTGTGCCGCCGGCCTGGAAAGACGTGGCCCAGGCGAGTCTCAATCAGTTCCGTGCCTGCCAGGCGCACAGCTATGAGGGCTGGGTCTATCTCAGCCCGCCGGCGATCTTCGGCCCGGGAGACGTCACCGGCTCCTACCGCCGCGGAACCACCACGCTTCTGCGGGACGCCCACGGAGAATCCCGCATCAGCCCCGAGGACCTTGCTCTCGCCGTCGTCGATGAACTGGAGCACCCCGGTGGCGAGCAGCATGTCACCGTCATCGCCTCGCCCCGAGGGGACTCAGACCCAGGACGACAGAAGCATGTGATGGATCCAGAAGGAACGTGAGACTGTCTGTCCGGTCCAGATCGGCCACCAGAAGGCCGCCGCCGCGCAGGCCAGGAGCGTGACCGCGATGATGAGGCAGATGCCCTCGGTGCGGATCTGCCACGTGGGCGCCATCGTCCAGTTCGATAGGAAGGCCCACGCCCGGCGCCGGCCGGCCGGCTGCGGAGCGCCGTCGTCGGACGATGCCGGCGTGGCGGTGTTCGACGACGGCGACAGGTCCGGGTAACCGGTCAGCTCCTTGTAGGTCTGCTGCTGCGTCGCATCGGCCCGAGGGTCGGTGACGGAGACGTCGCTGCCGGACTCGAGGTCGTCGTCGGCATCGGTCGAGGTCGTGCTGATGCGGTACATGCCGGGATCGGTCTCCACCACCGGGGGTGTCCACACGGGCGTGCGCCCGAACTGCGGACCGAAACCCAGGAATCTGGCCCCCACACCTCGCCATGGCCGGATGTCCCGGGCCGATCTGCCCCCTCCTGAGGGCCTCCATCTGCGCCTTGGCGCTCGTCGAGCCCGGCAGTGGTGGCAGCAGCCCGGAAGCCATGCCCAGCGCCAGCACGAGAACGAGTACGACGCAGGGTACGAAGGCCACCGTGTAGAAGGTGAAGATGGTGCGGTCCCGGTACTGGAACCACGGCACGTACAGGCCCAGGTAGCCGATAAGAGGCACCCAGGCCCGCCAGTCGCGGTTCTTCACCCCGATGATGATCACGGCCACCAGCGCCACCACGGCTGACCACCAGATGACGATGTTCCCGATCGAGGTGATCGCCTGAATGCACTCCCCGTCCCAACAGGTCTGCGGTACCTGCGCCTTCTCCTGCCAGAAGAAGGAGGTCGGCCGGGTCTGCAGCAGCCAGCCGGAGGGCTTCGACTGGTACGGGTGCGCAGCGGCCAGACCCACGTGGAACTCGTAGTCCTCTGGTGGTAGGCGATGAAGTCGTTGATGTTGTAGAGCACCGAGTCGTTGACGTGCCCGGGCAGCCAAGGGACAGGAACTGACCCGCCATGCTTGAGCTGGCTCTCCGCCCAGCCGTGCATGTAGGCGCCGGGGTGGGTGAACCAGGACCACCAGCAGGCGACGTAGACCGCGACGGTCGCCGGCACCATGTGGAGGAAGTCGCTCACACCCTGGGCGACGGTCCCCTCCAGGAACCAGGCCCGCGCCCCGACCCGCCGCAGTGCGAGCGTGTCCCAGGTGACGACGACGATGCCGGAGGCCGCCACCAGGTAGAGCCCCGACCACTTGATGGAGCAGGTCAGACCCAGTGCGATGCCGGCCGCCAGCAGCCAGAAGCGGAAGGTGGCGTGCGGGGCCCGCGCCCCGGGTCTCGTCCCCGCCATCTTGCGGGCCAACCTCGCCCGCGACCACTCCCGGTCCCGGACCAGGCAGTACAGGGTCACGGTGGCGAAGAAGCCGATGAACACGTCCAGCAGCCCGATACGCGACTCGGTCAGGGCCACGCCGTCGATCGCCAGGAACAGCCCGGCCAGGCCCGCCAGCAGGGGCGAGCGGGTCAGGCGCATCGTCAGACGCGCCAGCAGCATCACCGTGAGGATCCCGGCGATGGCCGGCATGATCCGCCAGCCGAAGGGCGAGGCCGGCCCGAAGACCTCCATGCCGGCGCCGATGAGCCACTTGCCCAGCTGGGGGTGGACGACGTAGGCGGCGTTGTCGGTCAGCTTGGAGAAGTCCCCGATGGCGAAGGCCGCATCGGCGTTGTCCTTCCAGCTCCCCTCATAACCCAGGCGCCACAGGGAGTAGGCGTCCTTGACGTAGTAGATCTCATCGAACATGAGCGTCTTGGGATGGTTCAGCCCGATGAGGCGCAGCAGCGCTGCGATGACGCCGACGACGCCGGTGACGATCCAGCCGCGGACCCTCACGGCGCGGGGCATGTCCCAGAACAGTCCCGGTAGGCGTATCAGCTCGGCGATGATCCATGTGACGACGGAAGTGAACCACCGGCGGAGTCTCGGTGCCCGAGGGGGGCCCTTCTTCAGTCCGACAAGGCGCAGCAGTGCTCCGATGACGTGGACGAGACCGTCCACGAAGGAGTTGCCGAGCCGCGTGCGACGACCATCTCATGGTCCACCGGCCCCAGCCCGAGCAGGGTGCGCTCGGCCTCGGTGCGCTCCTCGATGGCGGGCTCGGCCGGTGCGGGGCCTGTGGCCTCATCCCGCCCCGGGGCGGGTTCCTGTGCTCGTTCCTGCTCCACGTCCGGGCCGGAGGAACCGTCACGGGACTGCTCGGGGTACTGTTCAGGGGACAGCGCGCTCGGAGTCGTCACACCCCGAGTCTAGGCGGCAGCCTCTTCGAGAGCGCACCGACATACTGTGTCCCTATGATTGAGAGCAGCCCGTCCGCAGAAGCCGCGATTGTCGGATACGGCCACGATGACAGAATCGGCCCGGGTGACCAGGACGAATCCACTGCCGACGACGGCCTCGCTGCTCCCGCCGCCCACAGCCCGGACCTGCGGGGCGGGACGATCACCCTGGCCGCCACCCCGATCGGCAACGTCTCCGACGCCTCCCTGCGCCTGCGCCGCGCCCTGGAGCAGGCCGACCTCATTGCCGCCGAGGACACCCGCCGGCTGCGGGCCCTGGCCCAGCGCCTCGACGTCGAGTCCTGTGGGCGCGTCATCGCCTTCCACGAGCACAATGAGCGTGAGCGCGCCCCCGAGCTGCTGGAGGCCGCCCGCAGCGGCCTGCGAGTCCTGGTCGTCTCCGACGCCGGGATGCCATCGATCTCCGACCCCGGGTACCGACTCGTCCAGGCCGCGGTCCGGGAGCAGGTACCCGTCACCGTCGCCCCGGGCCCCTCGGCGGTGCTGACCGCTCTGGCCCTGTCCGGGCTGGCCTCCGACCGGTTCTGCTTCGAGGGATTCCTGCCGCGCAAGCCGGGGGAGCGGCGTCGCGCCCTGGAGTCCCTGGCCACCCAGGAGCGCACCATGATCTTCCTGGAGTCGCCCCGCCGCGTCCACGACTCCCTGGCGGCCATGGCCGGGGTTCTCGGTGCTGATCGCCCCGCGGCACTGTGCCGGGAGCTGACCAAGACCCATGAGCAGGTGCTGCGGGCCACGCTGGCCGAGCTGGCCCGGGCCACGGCCGACGGCGTCCTGGGGGAGGTGGTTCTCGTCGTCGCCGGAGCCGAGCCCGCCGCCGCCAGCCCCCAGGACGCCGCGCGCCGGGCCCTGGCGCTGGCCGAGACCGGCATGCGCCTCAAGGCGGCTGCGGCCCAAGCGGCCGCCGAGGGCGGCCTGCGCCCCAACGAGGTCTACCGCGCGGCCCTGGAGCTGCGTGATACCGCAGACTGACCCGACCGGGTCCCCGGCGCGGCCGATCCCGCTATGGTCGGGTCATGAACACTGAGCACCGCACCGGTTCCCAGGCCCGCGCTCGCCGGGCCCTCATCGTCGTCGACGTCCAGCCCACCTTCTGCGAGGGAGGCGCTCTGGCGGTGGCCGGCGGCAACGCCGTCGCCGAGCGCATCGCCACCCACCTGTCCTCCCACCGGGGGGACTACGACCTGGTGGTCACCACCCAGGACTGGCACATCGACCCCGGTGAGCACTTCTCCAGCGAACCCGACTTCATCGACACCTGGCCCGTTCACGGCGTGGCCGACTCCGCCGAGGCCCAGCTCCACCCCGCCCTGAGCGGCCTGGACGCCGACGCCGCCGTGAAGAAGGGCCAGTACGCCGCCGCCTACTCCGGTTTCGAAGGCGTTGACGAGGACGGCCGCACCCTGGCCGACATCCTGAGCGCCGCCGGCATCGAGGCCGTCGACGTCGTCGGCCTGGCCGAGTCCCACTGCGTCAAGGACACCGCCCTGGACGCGGCCCGGCAGGGCTACCGGGTGCGGGTCCTGACCGACCTGACCGAGCCGGTCAGCCCCGAGCTGGGACGTGTCGCCCGCGCCGACATGAGCGCCGCCGGCATCGAGCTGGCGCCCTCCTACTGAAGCGCTGTCGACACCGGCCACCAACCTGTTCGCCAGGCTGTGGCCCCGAGCAACAGGGGTGCCCTCGCCGAATTCTCTCGGCGAGGGCACCCCTGCGTCGGCTGAGACGGGCTACTGGGCCGGCCAGCCACCGGGCTGCTGGTACGGGCCCGGCTGTCCGGGGTGCCCCTGCTGGTTGTACGGCCCCTGCTGCACGGGCTGGGTGAACACCGACGGCTGCTCGGGCTGAGCCTGCTGCTGAGCCGGTTGCTGCCCCGTCCAACCGAACTGGGCGGTCGGCGCTATCTGCGAGTACTGAGGCGCAGCTCCTGCCCCGGCCGCCGAGGGCGCGTAAGGGGCCTGCTGGGGCGCCGGCTCCGGCTGCTGGTACTGGGGCTGCTGGGCGTACTGCGGCGGCTGCTCGGACTGCCAGGCGCCCTGCGTGTAGACGGTCGGGGTACCGGGGGCCGCCCCGTTCATCGTGCTGAACGCCTCACCCGTCGCGGCCGGGGCCGTACCGGCGGCTGCCAGCTTGGAGCGCCAGGCCATGCCGCCGGCGCCCATCGCCAGGCCCACGACCCCCATGATGATCGCCCCGACAAGCCCGAACAGTGACAGCAAGGTGGCCTTCGCCGACGAGGGGGCGACGATCTCGCCCACGGAGACTCCCGCGGTGTTGTTGCAGTCAACGGTGTAGGCGCCCGACTTCTGGGAGGAGAAGGTCGAGAAGAGCTGGCCGCCCTTGACCTTCGTGGACGACGAGCTGGACTTCGTGGCGACGTCGTCGCCATCGGGCGAGGTCACCGAGCACTCCGGCGCGTCATCGCCGTCGCTGTAGAACAGCCCGTAGGTGCTGCCCTTGTCCAGCTCCACCGTGGCGGCCTGGTCCTCCGGCAGGCTGGCGACGGTGGCGTCGAACTGGCCGCGGGTGACCGCCGAGCCGATCCCGCCGATGACGGCGATGAGGAGGATGGCCAGCCCGGCCACCGCCAACGCCGTCGGGGCGGCCAGGCTCCTGGACGTCGTCGACTGGCTCGCGGCACCCGGGTAGCCGGCCTGGGGCGTCTGGAGCGGTGCGGCCGGCGGGTACTGCGGAGGCTGGCCGCCTGCCAGGGCGGGGTCGTAGCCGTTCGCCGACCAGCCTGCTGGGTTCGCTGAGTACTGGGAGCCGGGGTACTGGGACATAACTGGCCTTTCTGGTCCATCGTGTCCGTGTGTGAGGCGCGTGGGAACACATCATGACGGCGCGCACGGCAGCATCGCGATGCTGAGACCTCACGGCACCCCCGAAATCCATCGGGAGGTGCCGAAACGTGCCGGAACATTCACCGAGCGGGAGCCGCACGACTCGGACAGACTACCGGGTGCCGGTGCGGTCCCGCAGGCCGTGGACCAGATCCGCGGCCGTGGACTGAAGCGGCCGGGAACCCGATAGGCTGACCTCCATGACCCACATCCTGTCCGCAGTCGCCTGGCCGTACGCCAACGGCCCGCGTCACATCGGCCACGTCGCCGGCTTCGGTGTTCCCTCTGACGTCTTCTCGCGCTACATGCGCATGGCCGGTCATGACGTCCTCATGGTCTCGGGCACCGATGAGCACGGCACCCCGATCCTCGTCGCCGCCGACGAGGAGGGCCTCAGCGCCCGTGAGCTCGCCGACCGCAACAACCGGCTCATCGTCGAGGACCTCGTGGCCCTGGGCCTGTCCTACGACCTGTTCACCCGCACCACCGCCGGCAACCACTACCACGTGGTCCAGGACATGTTCACCACCGTGCGGGACAACGGCTACATGGTCCAGCAGGTGACCCGCTCAGCGATCTCGCCCTCCACCGGGCGCACCCTGCCCGACCGCTACATCGAGGGCACCTGCCCGATCTGCGGCGCCGAGGGCGCCCGCGGGGACCAGTGCGACACCTGCGGCAACCAGCTCGACCCCACCGACCTCATCAGCCCGCGCTCGCGGATCAACGGCGAGACCCCCGAGTTCGTGGAGACCACCCACTGGTTCCTGGACCTGCCCGCCCTGGCTCAGGCCCTGGGCGCCTGGCTCGACGAGCGCGAGGCCTCCGGCACCTGGCGGCCCAACGTCATCAAGTTCTCCCAGAACCTCCTGGACGACATCCGCCCGCGCGCCATGACCCGGGACATCGACTGGGGCATCCCGGTGCCCGGCTGGGAGGACCAGCCCACCAAGCGCCTCTACGTCTGGTTCGACGCCGTCATCGGCTACCTGTCCGCCTCCGTGGAGTGGGCGCGCCGCAGCGGCGACCCCGAGGCGTGGCGCGCCTGGTGGAACGATCCGCAGGCCCTGTCCTACTACTTCATGGGCAAGGACAACATCGTCTTCCACTCCCAGATCTGGCCGGCTGAGCTCCTGGGCTACAACGGCCAGGGCGAGAGCGGCGGCGAGCCCGGGCGCCTGGGCGTGCTCAACCTGCCCACCGAGGTCGTCTCCAGCGAGTTCCTCACCATGGAGGGCAAGAAGTTCTCCTCCTCCCACGGCATCGTCATCTACGTGCGCGACTTCCTCCAGCGCTACCAGGCCGACGCCCTGCGCTACTTCATCTGCGCGGCCGGCCCGGAGACCGCCGACGCGGACTTCACCTGGGCGGAGTTCGTGCGGCGCACCAACGGCGAGCTCGTGGCCGGCTGGGGCAACCTCGTCAACCGCACCGCCTCCATGATCCACAAGCGCTTCGGACAGATCCCCGAGCCCGCCGAGCTCGAGGACATCGACCGGGTCCTGCTCGACGCCGTCGAGGCCGGCTTCGCCTCCGTGGGCGACCTCATCGCCCAGCACCGTCAGAAGGCGGCCCTGGGAGAGGCGATGCGTCTGGTCGGCGAGGCCAACAAGTATGTGGCCGACACCCAGCCCTTCAAGCTCAAGGGCGAGGACCCCGCCACCCAGGCCCGCCTGGCCACGGTCCTGCACACGCTGGCCCAGGCGGTCGCCGACCTCAACCTCATGCTCTCGCCCTTCCTGCCGCACGCCGCCAACGACGTCGACCGGGTCCTGGGCGGACGCGGCCGGATCGCCCCGATGCCCCGTATCGAGGAGGTCGACGAGCTCGACCCCGAGCACCTGCCCGAGGCCTTCGACGGCCGCACCGGCTACCCGGTCATCACCGGCGACTACCGGGACGCTCCCACCTGGGGGCGCCACCCGGTCGCCGTCGGCACCCCCGTGGACAAGCCGGCCCCGGTGTTCACCAAGCTGGACGAGTCGATCGTCGAGGTCGAGCTGGCCCGTTACGCCGGCTCCGTGCCCGACGACGTCACCGGCTCCTGAGGGCGCATGGGCTCGAGGAAGCGCGACCGCTCCTGGCCGCCGGCCGACGCCGTCGCCCCCTGGCGGCCCCGGTCACCGACAACCACACGCACCTGCCGGTTCGCGGCGGACGCCCGGCGGCCCCGGCTCGAGGCGCCGCTGAGCGCCGCCGAGCTGGTCGGGCGCGCCGCCGCCGTCGGCGTCACCCGCGTGGTGACCTCCGCCTGCGAGGTCACCACCTGGGAGGAGAGCCTGGCCCTGGCCCGAGAGCTGCCAGGGGTGCGCGTGGCCCTGGCCGTGCACCCCAACGAGGCCGTCCTCCACGCCGGGGTGCGCGAGACCGGGCCCGACGGGCTCGCCCCGCGCGCCCGGGCGCACCACGCCGAGCCGCTCGAGGAGGTCATGGTCCGCCTGGAGGGGACGCTCAGGGCGAACGCCGACGTCGTCGTCGCCGTCGGAGAGAGTGGCCTGGATTTCTTCCGCACCGGTGAAAAGGGGGCCGCCGCTCAGCGCGAGGCCTTCCGGGCGCACATCGCCCTGGCCAAGGACCTCGACCTGCCCCTGCAGATCCACGACCGTGACGCGCACGCCGCCTGCGTGGAGGTGCTCAAGGCCGACGGCGCCCCGGGACGCACCGTCTTCCACTGCTTCTCAGGCGGTCCGCACCTGGCCGCCGCCTGCGCCGAGCACGGCTGGTACGCCTCCGTCGCCGGCCCGCTCACCTATCCGGCCAACGACTCCCTGCGCGAGGCGGTCGCCGCTCTGCCCGACGAGCTCCTCCTGGTGGAGACCGACGCCCCCTACCTTCCTCCCAGGCGCTGGCGCGGCCGCCCCAACGCCTCCTACCTCCTGGGCGACACGGTCCGCTTCCTGGCCGAGCAGCGGGGCCTGAGTGAGGAAGACCTCTGCCGCCGTCTGCAGGCCACCACTGAGGCGGTCTACGGGTCCTGGTGATCGCCTCGGCCATCCGGGGCTGCCCTCGGTGCTCCGACCTACGGCTGCTGACGTCCTGCGGGAAGGGTGCCCGGAATCCGGGGAAGAGGGAAAGAGGCGACGGCGGATCCCGGGCGGCCGATTTTGTCCGGACGGCGGTTCCCAGGTTGCCATCGTTCACTCAGGAGTGTCCCAGGTAGATAGCAGGTGGGGATCAGGGCCTCTCTGCACGGTTCCATCACAAGCCCACAGGGTGTGAGCAGGTGCATTGGCACGCCCCTGGGTCATCGGTTACGGTGACATGCAGTCGTCAAACGAAGGAAGTTCTATCGTGGGTCGTCACTCCCAGACCAGCTCCCTGAGTACCACACTCACCGGCCTCGGCTCCTTGGCCTCCAAGAGGCGGGTCGCATCCGGTCTCCATGGCCGTCGTCGTGCCGACGGGCCTGCCAAGACCTCCCTGACCCCCATGCTCTTCAAGGCGGGGGGTGCCGCTGCGGCCTTCTCCCTGGCGGTCTCCGGTGCCGCGTACGCCGCCATCTCCGCGGGGGATGACGAGGGACGCTCCTCCTCGGGCGGTTCCTTCGGGCTGATCGGTGGTGAGTCCGAGGGGCAGGCCAAGGCGTCCGCCACCCAGAAGGCGGGCTCCGGCAAGATCGCCAGCGCTCAGACCTCCACCACCACCGTCGACGAGCCGCAGGTTCACGGCACGGTGAAGAAGGAGACCGACGCGCTGCCCAAGGGTGAGACCAAGGTCGAGACCGCCGGCGTCGACGGACTCGTGCGCACCACCTACGAGGTCACCACCCAGGACGGTAAGGAGATCTCCCGCACCCCGGTCGCCCAGGTCGTCGTCACCCAGAAGGTGGATGAGGTCGTCCTGGTGGGTACCGGGGCTCAGCAGGAGGCCGCTGCCCAGGCCGAGCAGGAGGCCGCCGCTCAGGCTCAGGCTCAGCAGGAGGCTGCTGCTCAGGCTCAGGCTCAGCAGGAGGCCGCCGCCCAGGCCGACGGTGGCGGTGAGGGCTCGGGCAACAGCGCTCCGGCACCCGCGGCCAACCCCGGCGCGGGGACCGACCCCGACAGCGCCAAGGCCATCGCCCGGTCCATGATGGCCGGCCACGGCTGGGGAGACTCCGAGTTCTCCTGCCTGGAGAACCTGTGGACCCGTGAGTCCAGCTGGAACTACCAGGCCGAGAACGCCTCCTCGGGCGCCTACGGCATCCCCCAGGCGCTGCCCGGCAGCAAGATGAGCGAGGTCGCCGACGACTGGGCCACCAACCCCACCACCCAGATCACCTGGGGTCTGAACTACATCTCCGGACGTTACGGCACCCCCTGCTCGGCCTGGGCCCACTCCGAGTCCGTCGGCTGGTACTGAGTCGAATCGGTCACCCGGGACGTCCCCTCGTTCCGCGGTGCCCGGTACGTCGTCGACGGCGCCCGCCTCCCCGCGTGAGGGCGAGCGCCGTCGCGATCGTTATGGGACGCGTGTCACAAAAGAGTGAGGTGGTTTGTTGTCCTCACCATGACGCTTCCACTACCGTGGCACTCGCCGTCGATTGGAAGGACGTCTCCCCATGACTCCCCTCGCCCGTCCCCACGCCCATGCTCTGCCTGAGGATCCGCAGGAACCGGTCTCGCAGGAGGCTCCCCAGGAGCAGCGCGGCATGCGCACCATCGCGCTGCGCGCCGGTCTGGCGGCCCTGGCCCTGTCGGTTGCGGTCTCCGGGGCCGCCTACGCCGCAGTGCGAGCGGGGGAGCCCTCTCGGGCCTCCGGCGTCGAGGCTGGCGGGCAGCGCTCCGACAGTCTGGGTGCTGAGGGCGGTCACAGCAGGGTCTCGGTCACGCCGAACGCGCAGAAGGTGACCACCGAGACGGTTGACGCCACCGACCCCCACGGTTCCGTCCAGCAGGAGAGCAGCGACCTGCCCGAAGGTGAGACCAAGGTGGTCACTGCCGGTGTCGACGGCGTCGTGCGCACCACCTACGAGGTCACCACCGTTGGCGGCAAGGAGGTCTCCCGCACTCCGGTCGCGCAGGTCGTCGTCACCCAGAAGGTGGATGAGGTCGTCCTTGTCGGCACCGGCGCGGCCAAGAAGCAGGAGAGCAAGCAGGACCAGTCTCAGGCGCAGGGCCAGGAGCAGCCTCAGCCTCAGCCCCAGGCCCAGACGCAGGGACAGGCCTCGACGCCCTCGGAGTCCTCCGGCGGGTCCGGCGGGAGCACGGGCACGACCGGGAGTGAGGTCGGGGACGACGTCTGGGGCAAGCTCGCCCAGTGCGAGTCCGGTGGCAACCCGCAGACCAACACCGGTAACGGCTTCTACGGCATGTACCAGTTCACCCTGGAGACCTGGCACTCCCTGGGTGGAACCGGCTATCCTCACGAGGCCGACGCCGCCACCCAGACCGCCATGGCCAAGAAGCTCCAGGCCCAGGCCGGCTGGGGGCAGTGGCCCGGCTGCGCCGACAAGCTCGGCCTGCGCTGAGCGGCCGGAGCCGCCGCGGGGACGTCACGCACGCTCCGGGACGCGATCATGCGGAGAGCACGCGGCATGTTCCCAGATATCTCACAGTGACAAAAGGTGGGCGCCGGTTACTGTGTCCCCATGACGTTGCCGGCCCCCGATTCACAGGTGCCTCCGGCAGGAGCCGCCCGCGCCGACGGGCACACCCCTGCGGGAGCCTGTGAGGCCACCTCCGAGCCCCCCGCCGATGCCGCCCGCACGGACCGCACCTGCCAGGACCCTCGCGATCCCCGGGATCACAACGCCTTCCCGGGATCCCGGGCCGCCGGCCTCCTGGGCCCCACGGAGGTCCGCGGCCTGTCTCAGGCGCTGGGCATCCGTCCCACCAAGACGCTGGGGCAGAACTTCGTCCACGACGCCGGCACGGTGCGCCGCATCGTGAAGAGTGCGGGCGTGCGCCCCGACGACACGGTCCTGGAGATCGGGCCGGGGCTGGGCTCCCTGACCCTGGCCCTCCTGGAGGCCGGGGCGCGAGTGATCGCCGTCGAGATCGACCCCGCCCTGGCCCGGGCACTGCCCGTCACCGTCGCCGATCGCATGCCTCAGGCCGCCGGTCGCCTCAGCCTCATCGAGGCCGATGCGCTGAGCATCACCGGTCCGCAGTCGCTGGACGAGACCGGGAACCCTCCCACCCGCCTCGTGGCGAACCTGCCGTACAACGTGGCCGTCCCCGTCCTGCTCACCGCGCTGGAGGCCCTGCCCAGCCTGGAGAGCGTCACCGTCATGGTCCAGTCCGAGGTCGCCGACCGCCTCGCCGCCGAACCCGGCTCGCGGACCTACGGGGTCCCCAGCGTCAAGGCCGCCTGGTACGCCGCGGCCCGTCGCACCCTGACCATCTCACGACACGTCTTCTGGCCCGTGCCCAACGTCGACTCAGCCCTCGTCGAGCTCGTGCGCCGCCGGCCCCCTGCCACGCGCGCCACCCGTGAGCAGGTCTTCGCCGTGGTCGACGCCGCCTTCGCCCAGCGCCGCAAGACCCTGCGCAAGGCCCTGGCGAAGCTCGCCGGAGGGGCCGACGCCGCCGAGAGCGCCCTGCGCGCCGCCGGAATCGACCCGGCGCGGCGCGGCGAGACCCTCGACATCACCGCCTTCGCCGCCCTGGCCGAGGTGCTGCAGCCCGTCGCCGCCGACGAGACCGCTGCGCCAACGCCTCCCACCTCACAGGAGCAGTCATGAGCCATCTGCGTGCCGTTCCCGACGGCCCCACCGGTCCGCGCGAGTCCTCCACGCCGCCGCCTCGCAGCGGCTCGGCCAGCTCGGTGCGCGTCGAGGCCCCGGGCAAGGTCAACCTCTTCCTGTCCGTCGGCGCCCCCGGTACCGACGGCTACCACCCGCTCACCACGGTCTTCCAGGCGGTCCGTCTCATCGAGACCGTCACCGCCCGCCGACAGTCCGCTCAGGACCACGGCACCGTCACGCTCACCCTCGAGGAGCCCGACGCCGACGTCCCCGTCGATGACTCCAACCTGGCCGTGCGGGCCGCCACGCTCCTGGCGCAGACCGCCGGCGTCGGCGAGGGAGTCGACCTCCTGCTGCGCAAGCGCGTTCCCGTCGCCGGCGGAATGGCCGGAGGGTCCGCCGACGCCGCCGCCGCCCTCGTGGCGTGCAACGCCCTATGGGGCACGGGCCTGTCCCTGCCCGAGCTCTCCGCCCTGGCCGCCCGCCTCGGGGCCGACGTCCCCTTCCCCCTGACCGGGGCCACCGCCGTCGGGAGCGGCCGCGGCGACCGCGTCACCCCGATCATGACCCGGGGCGCCTACCACTGGGTCTTCGCCCTGGCCGATGAGGGCCTGTCCACGCCGGCGGTCTTCCGGCGCTTCGACGAGCTGCCGGCATCGTCCCGGCCGGCGCAGGCCGGGGTGCAGGATTCACCGGCGGTCCCGTGGCGCGGGACGTGCCCGAGGCCCTCACCGCCGCCCTGCGCGCCGGGGATGCCCGTGCCCTGGCGGGCTCCCTCCACAACGACCTCCAGGCCGCCGCCCTCGACCTGCGCCCCGAGCTGGCCCGGGTCATCGCCGTGGCCGAGGAGGCCGGGGCCCTGCGCGCCATCGTCTCCGGCTCCGGCCCCACCATCGCCGCCCTCGTCGAGGACCCCGGCAGCGCCCAGCGGGTCTCGCGCGCGCTGAAGGCCTCGGGCCTGGTGGCCGACGTCCTGCGCGCCGACGCCCCCGTGGCCGGCGCCCGGGTGGTGGGCTGATGGCGCACCTGCTCGGCGTGGAGAACCTGCGTCTGACGGTCGGCTCCCGCCTGCTCCTGGACGAGGTCACCCTGGGGCTGGAGGACGGCACGCGCGTCGGTGTCCTGGGCCCCAACGGTGCCGGCAAGTCCACCTTCCTGGCGGCCCTGGCCGGTCGGCGCGAGCCCGACGGCGGCCGCGTCACCCGCACCGGCGGCGTGAGCGTGGCCGTCCTCAGCCAGACCGACGACCTGCCGCCGGGCGCCACCGTGCGCACCGCCATCCACGGCCAGGCACCCGAGCACGAGTGGGCCTCCGATCCGGCCGTGCGGGACATCCACGCCGGGCTCATCGCCGACCTCGACCTGTCCGCCGACGTCGCCACCCTCTCCGGGGGGCAGCGCCGTCGCGTCGCCCTGGCCGCCGTCCTCACCCGCCGCGCCGACGTCGTCATCCTCGACGAGCCCACCAACCACCTCGACGTCGAGGGCGTGGACTGGCTCGCCCGCCACCTGCGGGCCCGCTTCAACGGCCCGGGCGGCCGCGGTTCCGGCGCCCTGGTCACCGTCACCCACGACCGCTGGTTCCTGGACGCCATCTGCACCAATGTCTGGGAGGTCGTCCCCGGCGTCGACCCCGGCGGCGGGCGCCCCCAGGTGGCCGGCCGCATCGAGACCTACGACGGCGGGTACGCCGCCTACGTCCTGGCCCGGGCCGAGCGCGCCCGCCAGGCCGCCGTGGCCGCCGTCAAGCGCGAGAACCTCCTGCGCAAGGAGCTGGCCTGGCTGCGCCGCGGCGCCCCCGCCCGCACCTCCAAGCCCCGCTTCCGCATCGATGCCGCCGAGGCCCTCATCGCCGACGTGCCGCCCCCTCGCGACACCGTGGCGCTGACCGCCATGGCCACCGCCCGCCTGGGCAAGAAGGTCCTCGACCTCGAGGACGTCACCGTGCGCTACCCCGGTCCGCCCACCGACACCGGCGAGGCGACCCAGCGGGAGGTCCTGCGCCGAGTCACCTGGCGGCTCGCACCCGGCGAGCGGGTCGGCGTCGTCGGCGTCAACGGTGCTGGTAAGACCACCCTGCTGCGTCTGCTCGAAGGTACCCAGGAACCCACTGGTGGCCGCGTCGTCCGCGGCAAGACCGTCCAGGTGGCCACCCTGTCCCAGTCCACTCACGAGCTCGACGCGCTCGCGGACCTGCGCGTCGTCGAGGCCGTGGCCATGGTGGGGGAGAGGGTCGTCGTCGGTGACAAGGAGATGACTGCGGCCCAGCTCGTCGAGCGTCTGGGCTTCACCCGCCAGCGCGCCTGGACCCGGGTGGGCGAGGTCAGCGGCGGGGAGCGCCGCCGCCTCCAGCTCCTGCGCCTGCTCATGACCGAGCCCAACGTGCTCCTGCTCGACGAGCCCACCAACGACCTCGACACCGACACCCTGGCCGCCGTCGAGGACATCCTTGACTCCTTCCCCGGCACCCTCGTGGTCGTCTCCCACGACCGCTACCTTCTGGAACGGGTGACCGACCACCAGGTCGCGCTGCTGGGGGACGGCAGCGTGCGCGATCTGCCCGGCGGGGTCGAGCAGTACCTCCAGATGCGCCGCGAGGCCATGGGAGCCCCCGGCAGCCCGAGAGCCTCAGCGGGGGCCGCGCCATCCGCGGCGACGCGGGCGGCAGCTGAGCCCTCGTCTGAGCGCAGCGCCTCGAGCGGGGCCCGCCGCCACGAGGCCCGGAAGGCGCTGGGGCGCATCGAGCGGAAGATGGAGCGCGCGGCTCGGTCGCTCGCCGCGCTGCACGCGCGCATGGAGGAGGTCTCCGCCGACCCGAACCGGGTGGGGGAGCTGGCCGAGCTCGGCCGTGAGCTCGTGGCCGCTGAGGCGACCCATGCCGATCTGGAGGAGCAGTGGCTCGAGGCGGCGGAGGCGCTGGAGGCCTGAGGGCGCGCCGCCGCGCCCTGGCGGGGCCTCGTCGGGAATCGGTGGGGAGGAAGCGGGACGTCGAGGGAGAGGGATGAGGGCAGGGACTTAGCGGCGTCGTCGTTGCTCGTGACTGCGCCGTGACTGCGGGCCGTGCCGTTCAGACGACGGGGGCGACCTGGCGGGCCAGCTCGATGAGATGATCCAGGTTGGGAGCGATGTCCTCGGCGGCGGCGCCCCACAGACGCATGACCAGGTCCACCGGGACCGTCGGGCAGCCCCTGCCAGCCTCAGGACGACGACACCCTGGGTGGGGCCGTTGGACTCGTAGAAGGCGGAGAACCCCACCATGTCCGGGCCCGGCCGCAGGCGCACCAGCTCGGCCTCGGGCAGGAGCGCGGCGACGAGCTGACGCTGGGTGGCACGGCGCCCTCCTGGAGCCGTCATCCTTGGCGATCTCCAGGCTGAGGTCGATGACGAAGGGCGGGTGGGCGACGTCGTCGATGTGCATGAGCCGGGCGAAGCGCCCCTGACGCTCCATGGCCTGCAGCTCATTGAGCAGGGACTCCAGCTCGAGGCGCCACTGCGGTCCCGGTCACTCCCAGGTGGGCACTGCGGTGCCTGGCCTCCTCCCGCGCCCACCCCGGAGGCGGGAAGGGCGGGATGATCACCCATCGCTGGGGATCAGGAGTGACCGCGATCTGCACTGTGTGTTCCTTCCGAGACCTCGTCCGACTGCGAGGAAGTGGGCTGGGCGCCTACCATGTCTGTCCTATGAGGACCCGAGAGCGACATACGACGATTATGCCTGCATCCGCACACCGCCGTGTGGTCCGCGTGCTGGTGGATGCGGGGCTCATCGTCGCACTCTGTGTCGTCTCGGAGCGTTGCTGTGGAATCTTATTCGCTGTCGGGGCGGTTGTGCTGCTTATTGCTGTGATGACCGCCATGATGGCGATGACAGGCGCCACACCCGGCGGGCTGGTGACCGGGGTCCGTCTCCGGAAGGTGATGGACACGAACAGCCCTCCTGGACGCTCTGCGGTGATTTACCTCGCATTTCTGGGTCTCTCTTTGGCGGCAACCGCAGGACTGGCCCCCCTGGTGTTGTGGATCCTCTCACTATGGCGTGCCGAACAGCGCACCTGGTTCGATCGGTTGGCCGGGACGGTTCTCCTCAGCGCCAGACCGACCTCTGTGGCGACCTGCTCCCTGGTGGTTGAGGGGTCAGTAATCCCAGTTCTGGGGCCGATTGTTCTCGGGCGTCGGCCGGCCCCCATCGAGTCCCACCCGGATGCGCAGCTCGTCGCGGTGCTCCGTTCGGAGGACTCCGTGTCCAAGACGCACGCCCTGTTCGTGCCCGCTTCGGATGGGGTGCTTATCACAGATCTGGGTTCAACGAACGGCACCCACGTCGAGGATGAGGAGGGCGTCCATCGACTCTCGCCCGGCCGACCGGAGTACGTGCACCGGGGACGGCAGGCATACTTGGGTGACGGTGTCTGTATCGTCCGTTGAGGAGAAAAATGATGACAAACAGCCCGAACAGCAGCGCGAACAACGAGGTCTGGTGGACCGAGGGTTCGTGGACAGGCGTGGTCACGCCACGTGCTGTGATGATCCTGCCCCCGTCGGTGCCGCAGGACCTCACCGAGCGCCTGTGGCGGCTGCTGCGCAGTGAGGAGGCCTCGCTGACGCGGGCCCTGGATGAGCTGGTGATGGGGATGGGCGGACGTCTGGGTGCGATCCCGGACTTCGTGCTCGCCGTCTCGGCGCCCGAGGACGTCTTCCACGTGGCGCTGCGCGGCGCCCCCCAGATGGAGGTCGACGGCAAGGCACTGGACGCCTCCGCGGTCACCACCTGGTTCGAGACGACGGTGACCGCCCCCAACTCGCTCATCGTCAGCGCGCCCGACGGCGCCGGCCAGGTGCGCCGCCCGGCGGTCGACGCCGTTGTGAGCACCGGCCACCTGGTGCTGCGCGGCTCGGAGAAGTCGAGTGGGACCCCGTCCCCCAGTCGTGCATCGTCGAAGGGGTCCGGCGACTCCGACGACGATGACCCTGACCCGGCTGGTCCTGACTACTCCACCACTTCTGCCGGTTCCGCCGGATCTCCCGCTGCTGCGGTGAGGACCTCTCGGTCCTCCCGCCGGGCATCGCGTCGTGCCTCGCGCCGTCAGTCCGCCTCGTCGGACCGTTCGGAGCAGGACGACTCGTCTGAAGGGGCGCCTGCTGAGACCGCTGCTTCCCCCGACGTCGTCGACGACCTCATCGAGATCGCGCAGGACAACGCCGAGCAGCAGGCCCGCGATGGTGCCGAGCTCGCCGCGTCCCTTGAGACCGCCGAGGCCGCTGAGGCCGCCGAGCCCACCACCGGTCGGTCGGCGGATTCCGCCGTGGACTCCGATGCCTCTGAGGAGCCGGCCCTGATCACCGCCTCCGAGGGACCCGCTGACCTGCTGGCCGTCGTGGCCGGCATCTCCGAGGCTGCTGAGGCGACGTCGTCGCCCGAGCCGGTCGAGGCTCCTGCAGAGCTGAGCACCCCGGTGGTCGAGGTTGTCGAGGCGGACGCTCCGTCCGCAGAGGCTGAGTCCTTCGAGTCCGTTGAGTCCGTTGAGGCTCCTGTCGTGGCCCTGGACGCCCAGGCCCCTGAGGCTGCCGAGGTCGCCACCCAGTCCTCGCCGGAGGCTTCCGATGAGGACCCGCTGATCGCTCCCGTCTTCGATATCCCGGCCCTGCCGATCCCCTCCGCTCAGGAGGCAGAGGCCATGATCCCGCCCCTCCGCCCCCGTCGAGCGAGGATCTTGAGGGCTACTGGTATCAGGACGCTGCCGCTGAGGTCACCGAGGTCGCCCAGACCCCGGCCGACTTCGTGCCCTGTTGAGGGCCGCCGTGGTCGCGGAGGCCACTGCTGTTGCCGAGGCCGCCGCGCAGGCGCACGCCGAGGAAGAGCCCGTACGCTCCGGGGACCATGACGGACAGACCATCAACGGCCTGCCCGAGGACCTCTCCCAGGAGCTGCGCGCCGAGCTGCTCAACCAGGGGCTCGGTCCCCTGGAGCCGGGCCAGTCGGCGGAGGCCGCCGAGTCGGCCGGATCCGCAGCCGCGGCAGCGACGGTGGTGGAGTTCGTGCAGCCCTCCGCCGATGAGCCCTCGAGCGCGGACCTCGGTCGTGGTGACCACGACGGGCAGACCATCAACGGCCTGCCCGAGGACCTGGTCGGCGAGCTCGTCTCCCTCGTGGGGGCCGGACCCTCCAGCCCGGCGTCCCCGGTCTCGGCGAGCTCTCCCAGTGAACCCGACGCCATACGGATCGTGCTGTCGGCGGTGTGCCCCCAGGGTCACCCCAACCCCACGAACTACACCGTGTGCCGCGTCTGCGGAGCTGAGCTCAACCGCCCGGCCAAGTCGGTGGCCTGCCCCCCTCTGGGGCGCGTGGTCATCTCCGGCGGCGAGAGCATCGAGCTCAACCGTCCCCTCCTGGTGGGTCGCAACCCTGTGGCCGACGACATCACCAGCGTCGCGGAGGTACCCCTCCGTCCGCTGATCGTCGCCAGTCCCAACCAGCTCGTCTCCCGCAACCACATCCTCATCGACCTGGATGCGTGGAGCGTTCTGGCCCAGGACCTGGGCAACTGCAACGGCACTGTTCTCAACCGCCAGAACGAGGCGCCCGTGCGCCTGTCCTCGGCGAATCCGGTGCTCCTGCGCAGCGGAGACGTCCTCGACCTCGGCGATGGTCAGACCCTCGCCTTTGAGAACCTCCCCTGATGCTGGATCACAAGGGGCCGCCTCCGGTCATCTCCGGGTTCACGTACCTGGAGAGGCTCGGAGCGGGAGGCTACTCCACGGTCTACCTCTTCGAGCAGCACATGCCCCGCCGCGAGGTCGCGGTCAAGGTCATGAACGCTGACGTTGAGGACAAGACCGCCTCCCGCTTCGAGTCGGAGGCGAACCTCATGGCGCGGGTCTCCTCCCACCCGGCCATCCTGTCCATCTACGGAGCGGGAGTCTCCGCCGACGGCCACCCCTTCCTGGTCATGGAGTACTGCCCGCCGCCGCAGCTGGGCGCCATCTTGCGTCAGGGTCCCCTCAATGTCGCTGAGACCCTGTCGACGGCGATCCAGATCGCCGGGGCGGTGGAGACCGCTCACCGGGCCGGCATCGTCCACCGAGACATCAAGCCCGCCAACATCCTGTTCACCACCTATCGTCGTCCAGTGCTCTCGGACTTCGGCATCTCCGCCATGAGTGGTCCGGAAGGTACCGAGGAGCTGCGGGGGATGAGCGTGCCCTGGGCTCCCCCCGAGCAGCTGGTCGGGATGCGCTCGGCCAATCCCGCCTCCGATATCTACTCCCTGGGTGCGACCACCTTCGCGATGCTCACGGGGCGCAGCCCCTTCGAGACCGACGGCATCCCGGATGTCTACGAGCTCTCCCGCCGTATCGTCAAGGACCCCCTGCCCCCGCTGGGGTCGTCAGGACGCCCCGCCGTCGTTGCACCGCGTGCTGTCGGTGGCGATGGACAAGAACCCGGACTCCCGCTACCCGACGGCACTGGCCTTCGCCCGGGCGCTCCAGCAGGTCCAGGCCGAGCTCGACCTGCCGATCACGACCGTCGACCTGTTCCAGGAGCCGGACAAGGCCGCGAAGTCCGTCAGGCGCCCCAACCCCGACGAGGCCGACACCGCCACGAAGATGGGGGTCTTCAACCAGGTCGACGTCACCAGTGAGCACATCGCCATGCGGGTGGATCCCGACGGCGAGGACAAGGGCTCGACGTCGGACTCGGAGACCGGCGAGCCGAGCCGTCCGAACCGCATGCGGGCCGTGCTGACCGGTTTGCTGGTCATGGCCATGGTTGCCGCCGTCATCGCCGCGATCATCGTCTCCCAGAACCAGGACAAGCGGAAGAAGCCCGACAACCCGATCGCCACGATCGCCCCGCAGACCGGAGCCGATCCCCTGCAGCCTCGGTGCCCATGGTGGGCGATATCGTAGGTGAGGCACAGGGTGACGGCACGGTGAGGTTCACCTGGGGCGAGCCGGAGACGGACTGGACCGGCAGCTATCTCTACCGGGTCAAGCTGCCCAATGAGGAGACCGAGGTGAATTCCACCCGCACCAATGAGGTCGTGGTCGTCGCCCAGCCGCCGCTCACCTGCCTGGAGGTCACCGCGGTGCGCTCGGACGGTAAGGCGTCTCAGGCCAAGACCGCCTGCGTCAACACCCCTGAGGACGCTTCCTGAGCCCGGTCGCTCGCAGTCTCGATGGTGCCCGGCACGTCCTGCACGAGGTGCGGGAGAGGCGGGAGCTACTGGGAAAGGTCCGGGATCAGTCCACCCGCGGTGCCACCTTCACCGAACCATGCACCGCTGCAAGCCGCGCAGCAGTATCCTCCAACACCTTTGACGGCGGCGCCTGCTCACCTGGAAATGGGGTGACGACAAGATTCCCGTCATCCATGTCCCAGACACCGGTGATCCGCCCTCCCCGGGTCAGGACGGGAGCGATCCAGCCCGCAGCCTTGCTCACCAGTGAGCGATGCTCACTCGCCAGCATGTGAGTGTCCTTCGTTCCGGGACCAAGAACGAACTGGTCGAATGCTCCTAGGAGGTGGGTTGCGCGGCTGGGTCGGGTGGCCGCGAGCTCGTCCTCATGCTCGGCGAGCAGATACCGTGTCTCGCCCTCCACCCTCACCTCGACGACTTGCTCGTCAAGACTGGCGAACCAGCCCCTGAGCGTTGACTTCCTGTTGCTGTTACGCGAAAGCCACGCATCAAAGGTCTCAGGGGTCGCCGGGCCGTAGGCGGAGAGGTATCGCGTAATGACCGCTGGTGCTGCCTCCGCAGGATCCGGCAGCCCATTCCAGTTCGTCAGAAAACTGGCGGGGTGAGTGAATGTCGCCTTCGAAGACGAGCTCGGGCAGTAGCACAGGGCACCCTGCCATGCGAGAGGCTTGAGCAGAGCCCCCCACCCGGAGCGCAGTTGTTCTTCCATCCCCTTGAACCGTTTGTCCTGAACCAGTTCGCTCACGAGCTCATCGCGAGACAGCACCTGACCGTGGAGAAGGTCGGCGACAGACTCCGTCAGCTGCCTAACCTCCTCCGGCGTCGCGCCGAAGTGCCGTGACCAGGAGGGCTTGGTCCACGTACGGGCGCCGGCCAGTAGCGACAGGTACTCCGCTACGTCCGAGGACCGCATCGCGTGCAGCGTTCCGCGCATCGCCCACGTCTTGACGAGCGAGCGGTCGGAGTAGGCGCGCTTGACCCCTTCAGGTTGCGGGTTGCGTTGCCGTAAGGCGACAGCGGTCTCAGCTGCGGACGCCACCTGCGCCTGGGCGCCGCAGAGCCGTTCGACGATCTCAACAGGGCCGGCGTCCGTCAATGGCTCCAGGTATTGCCTGTGCAGCCGCCATGCGAGCACCTGTTCGGCGGAAAGCCTCGATCAACATCGTCCCCTCTCGTCGTTGCCGTCAGATTCTAGGCCTCTCAGGCGCTCGCTCGGGCAGGAGCTTGTCGATGGGGTCGGTTGTCCTGGAGACGCCGGAGGGCCGATGGAGGAGGTTTGGCGAGACGCCGGTATCCACCATGCTGACATCAACGCTGCACCGGCGTCGCGCGCTGAGGAGAACCCGCAGAATTCCAAGGATTCTTGAGTGATGCTTTGACGGCGGACTCGGTGATGTCAGCGCTGTGGACACTGGATCGCTGCGGGATCGACGTCGGCTGAGATCGCCTCCCGAGAGCAGTCACTCGCAGTCTCGATGGTGCCCGGCACGTCCTGCACGAGGTGCGGGAGAGGCGGGAGCTACTGGGAAAGGTCCGGGATCAGTCCACCCGCGGTGCCACCTTCACCGAACCATGCACCGCTGAGCCCCATAGACACCGGGGCCCGCACTCCTTGAAGGGAGTACGGGCCCCGCGCTTGAGGGAACCGGTGCGGAACTCAGACGACCTCCACCTTGAAGGCGACTCGGCCGAAGAAGATCGTACTGCCCTCCAGAGCCGACAGCGCCTTGTCCGGCACGGCCTCGACGGTGCGCCCATCGCGGTACTCCACCCGAGTCCCGTTGGTGGAGTGAAGGTCGGTGACCCACACCCCGTCCAGCAGCGGGAAGATCGCCGCGTGCGTCTTGGATACCGAGCGCGTGGGGTCATCAAGAGCGACGCGCTCCGCCCCGGGATAGGCCGAGATGTTGTCGGGGTCGCGGCCCACCACCGTGGGCTCGTGGATAAGGATCGGGTTGCCGCCCAGCAGCGGGACGAGACGCACCGACAGCGCCGGAGCAGCTGACGAAGCCGACGGGAGCGGCGGCGTGGCGGCCTGAGGGCTCGCAGCGGGAACCGGGGTGGCAGGAGGCAGGGAGACGCCTGCAGAGGCGGAGGCCGGTGTGGCTGCCTCCGGCATACCGCTGCTGGCACTGCGCCTGGACGTGCCGGTCCGGGACTGCGCCTGGGCGGGGGCTCGGTGCTCGTGACGAGTGTCGCCGGCCTCAGTGGCCTGGGCGTCACTGCGGGGCTCATCGGGTGCTGCCTGTTCGTCCGCGGGCGAGGGGATTCCCGGCCCCTGGAAGCGGTGCGAGGCGTGGGACCGGCGCGGAGAGCTCCCCTCCGGGGCGGCCGCGCTCGTCGCACTGTCGGCGGAGGCCCGAGCATGGCTGCGGTGACTGCGCACGGTCGGGTGCGCGTCGCCCTCCGAGGACGCCGGCACTCCGCCGGGCACCGTGGCGGGGTTGGTCAGGTCCAGCGGGGACGTACGCTGCGGCGGCGTCGAAGCCTCCTCGGGCTGCTGGGACAAGCCGTCATCGGAGATGATGACCCCATCGGGCAGGGAGTCCACCGTGGCGGCATCGACCGAGGTGGGAACCGAGGACCAGGGCACCGAGTCGATGAGGGCCTGCGTGTTGCGGTCCGCCGAGGGCAGGATGCTGGACGTGTCGAAGTGTGCGCCACCTCCGGGGCTGGGCCCGCTCCGGCGGCGAAGCGTTGCCGCTCGGTGGTGAAGAGGCTCTCGCGACGAGGAACGCCGGGCTGTGACACCGGCTCTCGCTGATCCCCGGCGGGTGCAGCGGATGAGGCGGAGGCCTTCTTGCCGGTGTGACCGGACTGATTCCTCCAGCGCTGGGCGTGGGCGTGTCGTGGTTCCATCGTCTGTGATGTTACGGGTTTTGTGGCTTTCGAGCGCGGGACTTGTGGTGTGGAAGTCGCATCTCGCGACGTGGAGGACTGGGATGCCTCGGAATCGGCCGCAGTTTTGGAGGATTCCGCTGAGGGCGTCGTCGTGTCGGACGGCCGCTGAGATGAGGGCGGCGCGTGGGTCTGGGTCGAAGGCCGCTCGGCCCCGTCCGTGGACTCCGACGAGTCGTCCTCCACGGCGTGGAGCGTAGCGGTTTCGGCATCCATCTGCGAGGCGGAGCCCGATGGTGCGGGTACCGACCGCTTCTTGACCTGCTTCCTGATCGGTGTTGCGGAGGTTGGCTCGGGTGATGTCGACGATGCGGTACTGCTCGATGTTGCCTCCGTGTCCTCCTGGGGCGGGGCGGCGGCATCCGCGGGCTCCCTGGGAACAGCTGTGAAGGCATCCTTCTCCGCGGACCCTGCCGCGGGCTTCGAGGGCTTCTCCACCGCCGGTCGGGACACGACCTGGGCTACGGACATCGCGGTGGATGCCTGAGGGTCCATGGGGGTGGCCGAAGCGGCTGCGACGGCCTCGGCGTCGGCGTCTGAGACCGCCGGGCCGGTGGAGGCCGCCGACTTCGCGGAGGGGGACGATGACACGGTCGCCGCCTTGGCGGCCTTGGCCGTGGTCCACGGTGTGGCCGCGGTTGCTGCGGGATCCAGGCTCATGCCATGGCCCTCGGCAGAGGCCCCTGAGGTGTAGGCGGCGGCGCTGGATGAACCGGCGGCCAGGGCGCGGCCGGCATGGCGCGCGGGGCGACCCGGGCGGGCCGGCCGGGCAGGCCGGGGCCGGCGGATCGAGGAGGAGACCGGATCCGACGTCGTCGGGTGCGCGGTCCTGCCAGAAGAGTCGGTGACGCCGGCATCGGTGGTGCTCTGGGCGCCCGCGGTGGTGACGTGCTCGGCGCCCTGCGCGGCCCCCTGATCGGCCCGTCTGCTCGTCAAGCTCGGACGGGAGCCGCGTTTCCTGGCCTGTGCCGCCTTCCTGGCCTTCTTCTCGGCCTTGCGGCCGGTCCTCTCGAAGGGCTGACGGTGGGAGGCCGACTCGTCCTGCTCTCCAGTGGCCTGTGAGGACGGCGTTGCGGCGGGCTCCTGGCTCGCAGCGCTCTGCTCAGTGGACGAGGAGGAGAGGGACACGCGCCTGGCGGCGTCCCATGCCTCACCGATGTTCTGGGAGGACGACTGCCGCGGCACTTCGGACACTGCAGCGGCCCGGCGGCCAGTGGGGGCCGGCTCGGCCACGGGACGCCTCTCCGGCTGGGTCGCTGAGGGAGTGGGCCGGTTCGGACGCTTCGCCCTACGGGCGCTGAGCAGCACCATCCCGGAGAGCTTGTCGTGCCAGCCACGTCCCTCGGGGTCGGCGGCCGCGGTGCGCATGAGCGCGATGCCGCCCAGGCCGAGCGTGGAGATGCTGACGGCCAGGATGAGATCGGCGTGGAGGAAGGACCCCAGCGGTGAGGGGGCCTGGTTGCGGGCCCCCAGCATGCGGATGCTGAGCAGTCGCCCTCCCAGGGACCAGCCGGTGGTCGCGATAGCGAGCCAGCGCGCCCCGACGACCACCCCGAAGGCGATGAGCCCGCTGGTCAGGACCGGGCGGCCGCCCACCTGCCAGATGGCCGAGGTCAGGCCCCCCACCAGAAGCGAACCGATGACGAGGTCGATGACCCCGGCGACGATGCGCGCCTGGAGCGGGGCCGGGGGGAGCTGATACGGGGACGGCGTGCGCCCAGCTGGTTCGGCCGTGCTGGTCTCTGAGCCCCGGGGGGCCGCTGCTGCACCGCCGTGGGGATCACCGGAGGCGGTCGGCGTCATACCGTACGGGCTGACGACGCCGGGGCGCGCCGTCTCATTGGGCAGGTGGGAGGACGTCGGTGGGCCCGCAGCGGTCGAGGCGCTGCCACGGGCGTCAGCAGTGATCGTCATGACCGCAACCTCCTGGGTCGACGTGACCGCCTCCCGGCGGGATGGACAAGGGAGCGCGGGGACAAACGGGCCCATGCCCGTCCCAGGCGCGAGCGCTCCGCCCCCATGGAGCGGACGATCGCATCCGAGGACTCCCACAGCTCCCCTAGAGCGTACGACGGCGGCTCCCCGGAGCTGAAGACCTGGATATCAACTGCTCCAGCGAATCGAGGCAGATCGACCTGCGGGAAGTGAGGCGCCAGTTGCGCTGCCGCCTCACGCCGAGTGGCTCCCCACCCGGGGGAGCGCCCCAGGTCGCGGGCCCGGTCGAGGATCTCCTCCCAGGCGCCCAGGGCCTTACCGACGCCGGTGCGTGCGCGTCGTCGGCTGCGCCGCCAGGCCTTCCATCCCAGGACGGAGCCCACGATCGTTGCGATCGCCAGGATGGAGCCGCCGACGGCGATGACCGCGGTCGGCAGACCGCCCTTGTCAGTGTCCTGAGGGTCGTCGCGCTGAGGGTCCTCGTAGTTGGGCGGCAGCTGGGCCGGGTCCTCGTTGGGCAACGGGGCTGGAGGACGTTGGGCTCAGGGGTTGGAGACCTTCTGGGTGGTCTGCTGCTGGGGAACCTGGTCACGGTCCGGTGTGACGTCGAAGGACACCCAGCCCAGGTCCTCGAAGGGGATCTCCACCCAGGCCTTGACGTCCTCGCCGGTGACGGTCTTGGCGTCGCCGTCAGTGGTCGGGTCGAAGCCCATGACGACGCGGGCCGGGATGTTGAGCGAGCGGCACATGAGCATCATGAGCACCGAGTACTGCTCGTCGTCGCCGACGAGGGAGTCTGCCTCCACCATGGAGGCGATGCGGGCGGCCCCCGTGCCCGGGCTGGGAGGGACTCTTGGTGCCGTCGGAGTAGTAGCTCGTGCGCAGGCGCTGCTGGAGCGCCCGGACCTGAGCGATGGGGTTGGACTCGGCCCCGACGATCTCCTTGGCCAGGGAGGCCACCGACGGCGGTACCTGCTCGATCGGTCCCAGTGAGGTCTGCGCCAGGGTCGCCTTGTTGAGAGCGGCCTCGGAGGGCGCGGTGTAGGGGGCGACCCGCTCGGTGAGGACGTCGCCCGAGGCCAGGCCGCTGGTGGCGACCCCGGTGGAGGAGAACTTGTCGTAGTACATGCCCTCGCGCAGGGCGGACTGACGTGGCCCGGAGGACTCGATGCGGATCGTCTCGGGCATGGTGGGCACCCAGGGGAAGCTGTAGTCCTCGATGGTCAGGGAGGAGGTCTGCTTGCGTCCGTCGAGCCGGTTGGCCGTCAGCTGGGTCTTGTCGCCGATGCGCTCGAAGCGCGACTGGCCGTTCTCGTTCTGACCGATGTGGGCCGACAGGCCGTCGTAGGAGTCCAGGGCGGCGATGCGGATGCGTCCGCCCGAGGGCAGGTTGGTGGGCTTCATGAGCCGGGTGTGGGCCTTATCCGTCTCCAGGGTGCGTACCAGGGACAGCGGGCTGGCGTACTCGGTCAGGTCCAGCGGCGGCTGGAACAGGTCGCGCACCACCGTCCGGGAGGCGGGGGCGGTGGGCGTCAGGACCATGGCGGCCAGGGCGGTGACCAGGAGCAGCACGGCGGCGATGACCGCTCCGCGCAGGGCCGCCCGACCGAGGTCGCCGGTGGAGCGGGCGCTCGTGGTGCCCGAGGTCGTGGAGAAGGAGCTCAGGTCCAGGGCCTCAACGACGTGGCTGCGCCGCTGACGAAGGGAGCCGCAGGTCCACAGGGCCAGGATCCCGACGACGAACAGGACGCCCAGCGTGGTGGGGCGCACGGCCTCCTGCCCGCCCCAGCCGATGCCGACGGCGGGCAGGCAGATGAGGGTCAGGCCGGCCAGGACCTCACGACCCGCCAGGATGAGGCGGGTCGCCAGCGCTGAGACCACCAGCCCGGTCATCCACGGCAGCACCGTCATGCCGCTGAAGGAGCTCAGCGGCATCGGCACGGTCAGGGCATCGCGCCACACGGTGACCGTGGAGCCCAGCACGGTCCTGATCGCCGCCGTCCCGGAGCCGACGTCGGTCAGCAGCCAGGGGGCCACCAGGACGTGCACCAGCGCCAGGGCCGCCATGCTCGGCAGCACCGACAGGCGCAGGCGTGAGCAGACCAACGCGGTCAGGGTGCCGATGAGCGCGCCGTAGCCGACGGCGAGGCAGCCGACCACGGAGGCGAAGACCGGCAGGAAGGGGACCGCGCCGACGGCGATGATCCCGGCCATCAGGACCAGCTCAAGGGCGGCGGCCGCCGGTGTGGGCGGCTTGGCGCCGCGCCTGGGAGGCAGGAAGCGGCGGGCGGAGAGCGCCGGTCGGGAGGGACGTGCCAGGAGCGGGCCGGCGCCGGTGACCGAGCGGGCCCGACGAGTCGTCTCGTTGCTGGAGAGGCTGCGCGTGCGCGACGACGTCGCCGTCGACCAGGAGGAGGTCGACCCGGTCGACCTGGTCGACCCGGTCGAGCCGCCGGAGGGCTCGGCGGTGGCCTGCGAGGGGCCTCGGCCGGGAGGGGCCCCGGCGGGTGAGGCGCCGGAGGCGGGAGCTCGCGGTGCGAGGGGAGACGGTGGTGGGGGTCATCGTGGGGTCATAGTGCTCGCCTCCAGGGCGGTGGGGAGCTGCTCAAGACGGTCCATGTCCACGACCGGCATCGTTCCGGCGTGGTGACGCGACAGGCCGTGCTGGCCCGCGCGCAGGGCAACGACCACCATCGGCAGGGGAGCGAAGCCACGAGCTCGGGCCAGGACGGCACGGTCGACCTGCTGACCAGTGACAAGGACGACGATAGAGGCATCGGGGTGCGCCGTGCAGGCGTGTCGCACCAGGAGGTCGCAGCTGATGTCGTCCTCACCGGTGCTCAGCAGGCAGGACGTGTCCAGCATTCGCAGGGCGGAGGAGGTGGGCAGGGCACCGATCTGGGTGATGAAGCGGACCTCGCGCCCGTCCTGGATCGCGTCCATGGCCAGTGAGCAGGCGATGGACACCGCGGTCTCGAAGTCCTCCTCACCGGCGTAGTCGTCCTGACGGGTGGACAGCAGAACGAGCAGGTTGGAGCGACGGGTCTCCTCGAACTGGCGCACCATGAGGCGGCCGGTGCGGGCAGTGGTGCGCCAGTGGACGTTGCGCCGGTCGTCGCCGGGGACGTACTCGCGCAGGGCGTGGAAGGCGACGTCGGAGCTGGACAGGTCCTGGGTGACGGCGCCCTCGATGTCGCGCAGGACGCCGTGCAGGACCGTGCCCAGACGCACGGTGCGCGGGTGGATGTGGATGTCCTGCGCGGGGCTCAGGGAGCGTTCGCGCTGGAGCAGTCCCACCGGATCGCGCTGGACCGCCAGGACCGGCCCCACGGTGACGATGCCGCGACGCTGGGTGGGCAGACGAAGCCGCGCTCGTGGACGGCCCGAGGGGTCAGGGTCGGGACGACGAAGACGGCCCGCCCCGGCCCCACCGGCATCTCCATGCGCGAGGGCAGCAGCGGTCGGGTGCGGGGGTTGGTGACGGTCAGACGGATGAGAGCGTGGTCGCCCACGGTGACGCGGGGCTCGAGCAGGTCGTGGTGGACCGAGTAGCCGGCGCGGGGAATGAGCCACAGCCAGGCGCTCACCACGACGATGCCGACGGCGGCCGCGGCGCTCCATGCCTCCTGCCAGCCCATGACTGCTCCGGTCAGCCCACAGGCCACGAGCAGCGCCAGACTGCCCCATCCGATCGGGGTCACGATGTGCAGCAGCCAGCGCAGCGGCCGCAGCAGCACCGCGACCGCGTCGGTCAGTCGGGACCGCGCGGGTCTGGCGGTCAGAGCCGTGCTCGTGGAGGTCGACGACGCAGCCGATGCCGTGGACGGCGAGGACGCCGGAGCCCCCGAGGACCTCGGGGGTGATACGGCGGAGGAGGCGGATGCGCCGGACTCGCCCGCTGAACCCGGACGGGCCTGGTGGGCAGGCTTCTGCGACGTCGTCTGAGGCGGCATGCGGCTCAATCGCGGGTTGTGGGGGCGGGGACCTGGGCCAGGGCGGCGGTGATGACACCGGCGGCGGTGGCGCCGGTGAACTCGGCGTCGGGGTCCATGACCAGGCGGTGGGCCCACACACGACCTCGGCGAGATCCTTGATGTCGTCTGGCAGGACGAAGCTGCGTCCCTGGGAGGCCGCCCACACCCGGGCGGCCCGAGCCATGCCGATGGCACCACGGGTGGACACGCCCATGCGGGTCTCCTCGGCTGTGCGTGTGGCCTCCACCAGGGCCCCGATGTAGTCCAGCACCGAGTTCTCGATGTGGTTGGATGCGGCCAGATCGGCCATGGAGGCCACGACCGAGGAGGCCACGACCGCGGACAGGTCCTTGGAGCGGTCCGGGTGGGCCGAGCTCGACAGGATCTGGGTGAGTGCCTCCCGGCCCGGGTAGCCCACGGAGGCCTTCATGAGGAAGCGGTCGAGCTGGGCCTCGGGCAGGCGGTAGGTGCCGGCCTGCTCGATGGGGTTCTGGGTGGCGATGACCATGAAGGGGCGCTCAGTCGTGTGGCGTACGCCGTCGACCGTCACCTGGGACTCCTCCATGACCTCCAGGAGGGCCGACTGGGTCTTGGGGCTGGCCCGGTTGATCTCGTCGGCCAGGACGATCGAGGAGAAGATCGGGCCGGCGTGGAAGTCCCACGTGCCCGTCTTCTGGTCGTAGATCGTCACGCCCGTGATGTCGCTGGGCAGCAGGTCGGGGGTGAACTGGATGCGCGAGTGCGTTCCCTGCACCGAGGCCGCCAGGGCCCGGGCCAGGGCGGTCTTGCCGGTGCCGGGGGCGTCCTCGAGCAGGAGGTGGCCCTCGGAGAGCATGGTGGTCAGGGCCAGCTTGATCACGTCTTCCTTGTCGAGCAGCGCCTGACCGACGTTGCTGACAATGGTGGAGAAGGCGTCAGCGAACCATGTCGCGTTCTCGGGGGTCATCGGCATGGAATCAATGATCCTTCGGGTGGAGAGAGGTGAGTGTGTGACTTGTTGCGTACCGGGCATCGATCCGGTTAATGATCCGGTTACTGCTGGGTGCAGATGATGGACTGGTTCACGTACGGCGTCCTGTGGGGGGAACTTGTGCCGGGCGTACCCGTTCTTATCGAGGGCCACCTCCTCCTCGTTCCAGGCCGGCTGCCCGTTCCAGGTGTCCCAGTACCAGTAGCCACAGGACATGGTGCTATTGGGGTTTCCGGTGATGTCGAAGACCATCTGGTAGCAGGTGCCCCAGGGGCCGAAGGGATGGCACCTCTGCGACTGGTCCACGTAGAACTGCGTCTCGGTGCCGACCGGGAAGGCCTGCTTCTTGTCATCGTCGTCATCGTCGTCATCGCCCTGCTTGGACGGCCTGGTGACGGTGCCGCAGCCCCACTCGGAGGTGCCGGCGTTGGTCCTGGACCGCACGCACCAGGTGAGCGACTCACCGCGCTTGAGCTTGCCGTCGTAGGTGTCACCGATCTCGACGCTCTCCACGGACTTGCCGCCGTCATCGGTCTGCTCGTACTCGGTGCTCGCGCCGTTGTTGGCCCCAGGGCTCCAGGAGCAGGAGACCTTCTTCTGCTTCTTGCCGGTGAGCTCACAGCTGACCGAGGGCGCCGACGGCGGACCGTAGGGCGTCACCGGGGAGGAGGCGACGACGTCGGAGTACTGCCCGCCTCCGTTGGCGCGGGCGTAGACGGTGTAGGCCTGCCCATCGGTCAGTCCTCGAATGGTCGAGGAGCTGGTCCAGGTGACCTGATCGACGGAGTACTCCACCGTCAGCTCGCCGACGCTCCAGCCGTTGCCGGCTCGGGGCGAGGCGCTCACGGACAGCTCGCCGCTGTTGCCGGTGGCCTTGACGGCGGGGGTCGACGGCGTCAGCGGGGCCGGCTTGTAGCTGTAGCTGGCCTGGCCCGAGGTCTTGGAGCCGTGACCGTTGTCGGCCTCGACCCAGAAGGTCCAGGTTCCGCGCGAGACCGAGACCGTGGTGGAGGTTGCGCCTCCCACGTCCTTGGAGTCACTGGTGTGCCCGTTGGAGTAGTGCAGCGTGTAGCTCACGGGACTGCCGTTGCCGTTGGCCGCCTGCCAGCTGACGTTGACCGTGTCCCCGTTGGGGGTGATGACGGGGGTCCCAGGGGTTCCGGGCTCACCGTAGGGCGTCACCGAGTTGGACGGGGAGGACCACTCCGAGACCGTCCCCTGACTCGACCTGGCGCGCACCTGAGCGGTGTAGGCGCGTCCCGAGGCGACGTCGAAGGATGCTGATCCTCCGGCGATTCCCGTCTGCACGGTTCCGTCCGACAGGCGCACGTCGTAGGTCGTCGCGCCCCCGAAGGGATCCTCCACCTCGGTCCAGCCGACGGTGAGCCTGCCCGAGCCGGCCGCCAGTGTGGGCGCCGCCGGGGTCTTGGCCGTGGCGTTGTGCTGGTAGGACACCGTCGCGGCCTCGGAGTCGCCGTACTTGTTGGTGGACACGACCTGGATGCTGTAGCTCTGACCGGGCGCCAGACCGTTGATGAGGCAGTTCGAGGTCGAGCAGGTCTGCTCGGCGCCGTCGACACTCACCTTGTAGCCGGTGACGGGGGAGCCGTTGGCGGAGCCATCGGTCCAGGACACGCGCGCGGAGTCGGCGTCCACGGGGGCCACGCTCACCCCGGAGGGGGCCGCGGGTGCCACCCCACCGACCTGCACGGTGATGGTGCCGGTGACGGCCCGGGACTCGGAGCCGGTGGAGTCCAGCACCTTGTACTGCGCGGTGATGGTTCCGTGGAACCCGCTGTTCGGTGTGATCGTCACGGTCGTTCCGGAGACGCTGATCGCGCCCTGGCCGGCGGTGATCGTCGGGGTGCCCGACAGGGTGATCGGCTTGCCCGGGAAGGGGTTGCTCACCGCCTTGGACACGTCCGCACTGACGGCCTCGCCGTTGCGGGACTCCAGGTTGATCGGGGCCGTGGTCATGAGGGGCTTGTTGGAGGCGCTGACCCGGACGGGCAGGGAGGCGCTCACCGGCGGGTTGACGCCGTCGGAGACCGTGATCGGGATGGAGCCCGTGGTGCCCTCGGTGGTCTTGTCGGAGGCCTTGACCGACAGCGTCGAGCCGCTCAGGGAGATCTCGAATCCTGCGGGGGCGGGACCGGCCTGGAAGGAGAGCTTGTCACCCTGGTCGGGGTCGGTGGCCATGGCCGCCAGGTTGGCCGTCACGGTCCCCTCACCGGGCGCCACCGTCACCTCGGTGGGGGTGAAGGTCGGCGGCCTGTTCGTGGAGGACGCCACGATGATCGGCAGTGTGAGTGTCGAGCTCAGGGCGTCCGAGCCGGTGCCGTCAGCCACGGTGAAGGTCACCGAGGTCTGCCCGGTGAAGCCCGAGTCGGGGGGTGAAGGACAGCGCCGACCCGCCCGAGGCGACCTTGGCGTCCTTGGTGCCCTTGGCCATGTGGATGGAGGAGGTGTCCGTGATGACGGGCTTGGTGCCCTCACGGGTGAGGATGTAGGAGGACAGGTTGATGTCCGTGGTCTTGCCAGCCAGCACGCGGGCGGGCACGGCCGAGGGATTGATGCGGGGCCGCAGGGCCGAGCGGGCCGGTACCACGACGACGGCGTGGCCGGTCAGCCCGTCGGCGTCGGTGATCGTGTAGAGCACGAGCCGCTGGGTCTCGCCCACCGTGAGGCTCAGGGAGTCCTTGCCCACCTCGACGTCGGGGTCGGAGGAGGACAGCTTGAGGTCCCACGGCGAACCGTCGGTGTCCTTGTCGTTGTCCAGGACCGGGACGGTGACACGACCGTTGGCGTCGACCTGGTCGACGGTCACGTAGTCGTCCACGCCCACCGGGTTGGCCAGGGGGGGGCGTTGCTCGAGACCTGGACGGTGACGGTGCCGGTGTCCGTACCGCCTCGACCGTCGGAGACGGTGTAGGTGACCGAGTGGTTGCCCTCCTTCTCCGGCAGGTCGAGCACGAGGCGGCCGGCCCGGGTGGACACGCCCAGGGACGGGTCGCTGGAGACCGGGTCGCCCTCCAGGGACAGGCTGTCGCCGTCGGTGTCCAGGTCATTGGACAGGACGTCTACGGCCACGGTGCGCCCGGGCTTGGCCACGACCAGGTCATCGGTGGCCACCGGGGCCACGTTGAGCGGTGAGGCCTGGGCGACGCCCACACGGACCGTACCGGTGGCCTGGGTGCCGAAGCGGTCCTCGACGACGTAGGTGAAGGTGTCGGTGCCGGTGGCTCCCTCGGAGGGCGTGTAGGTCAGCCACGAGGAGTTGATCTCCACCGAGCCCAGGGAGGGGGCCTGGTTGAGGCCCACGAGACTCACCGAGTCGCCGTCGGGATCGATGCCGTCAAGCGGCACGGTGATGTTCGTGGTCGAGCCGGACAGGGTGCGGGCCTCCAGGTTGCGCGGTGAGGGCGCGGAGTTGTGCTCGGCGTCCTGGGCGCGCACCTCCACGGTGAGGACGCCCGAGGCGTTCTGCCCCTGATCGTCCTTGGCCGTGTAGGCGTAGGAGGTGCGTCCGGGCTGGTTGCCGGCTCGGAAGCGGACGGTGTTCTCACTGACCCAGGCGGTGCCCAGCTCGTCGCCGACGAGGCTGACCTGGGAGTCCACCGACAGGTTGAGACCCGCGGGGGGAGGAGTCGTTGTCCAGAACCGGCACGGTGACGACGTCGCCGGCGCGCACGACGGCGGTGTCGTTGGTGACCACCGGCGGCTGGGGCTGTGACTGGGTCACCGGGACGATGGCGACCTTCCCGGTGGCGCTGGAGGTGCCGTTGGTGACGGTGTAGTCCACCGTCAGATTGGCCGGGACGGTGCTGGCAGCGGTGATCTGCAGCAGGGAGTGGTCCACGACCGTGACGGTGACTCCGGAGTCCGGTGGGGCGTTGACCGACTGCAGGACCAGGATCCCCCCGGAGGGGTCGAAGTCGTTGTTGAGCGGGGCGATGGTCGTCGAGCCGCCGTTGCGCAGCAGAGCGGTGTCGTTCTCGGCCTCGGGCGGCACGGTGGCGTCGGCCTTGGGGGTGACGTCCACGCGCACGATGCCCTGCGCCGTGTTGGCCCCGTCCATGACGTCGTAGGTGAGGTAGTAGGTCTGAGCCTGGGCGTTCGCGTCGGTGGAGAAGGTGAAGACACCGGCTGCTGGTCGACGGCGATCGAGGTCCCGGCCGGGGCCTCCTGCACGGCGGCCAGTCGCAGGGTCCCCCCGGATGGGGAGGTGTCGTTGTCCAGGGGCGAGACGACCGCCTTGGATCCCGCCACGACGCGCACGTGGTCGGCGTTGGCGATCGGCTTGGCCGACTGGGCCGGCTGCACGTCGACCTTGACCACGCCGGAGGTGGTCTTCTGGCCGTCGGAGACGGTGACGGTCAGGTCGCGGGTGCCGGTGCCTGCGCCCAGCTCTCGCACTGTGACGGTGCCCTCGTTGGAGACCTTGGTGTCCAGGCCCTCGCCCTGGGCGGAGACCAGGTAGAGGTCGTCCCCGTCGGGGTCCAGCCAGTGACCCAGCACGTCCAGGGAGCCGGAGGCCTTCTCGGCGACCGTGAGGGTCGGGGTGGTGATCTGCTTCGGCGCGTCGTTGACGTCCCAGCCGTGGACGTCAACAGTGGCGACGGCGGAGTCGCTCATGCCGCGTCCGTCGTCGGCCGTGTAGGGCACGGAGTAGCTGCCGGAGGCGTTGTCCGGGACGTCCATGCGCAGGGCCAGCCCGCCCTGGGCCTTGGTGGCCGTCAGCGACCCGCCGTTGTCCTGGGGAGTGGCGGTGAGGACGTCGCCGTCGGGATCGGAGTCATTGGCCAGTACGGGCAGGAGCGCGGAGCGGCCCGGACGCACGCCGAAGCTGTCGTCGACCGCCTTGGGGGCGTGGTTCTCCTCGGTGCGCTCCGGAGGCGTCTGCGACTCCGAGGTGTTGGCGGAGTCATCCTTCTGATCGGCGTTGTCGTCGGTCTGGGCGGTCTTGTCCGTCCAGTCCTCGATGAGGACGAGGTCCTCGTTGGGCAGCCACACCGAGCCCGTGTCCAGGTCGTTGAGCACGATGGCGTCGCGGTTGACCCGGAAGACCGGGGCGGAGGACGCGGCGAGCTTGTCGTTGTGAACGGTGTCGGTGCCGCCGCTGAACAGTCCCGAGCAGCTGCGCACGAACTGGCCCGAGCCGGACCAGGCCGCGTAGACGCACTTGCCCAGGCGCACCGGCTGGGCGGGCACGCCCTCGGGGTGGGGCCCTCCTTGGCCGACGGCGTCCCTGGTGACCTTGCCCCCGTCCAGGGGGATGGAGATGAGCTCGTTGCGGGAGGCGACCAGGACCGAGTCGGCCTCGGGACCCAGGGCTGCTGGAGCGCCAGGCCGGAGGTTCCCCAGGCTGACGGACTTGCCCTCGGGCAGGTGGAGGTGCCGGTACCGCGCTCAAGGACCACGGGCTGGTCCCCGACGGCGGTGATGGCCAGATCGGTGCCGGCGGTCAGCTTCAGGGAGGTGTTCGTGGCCTCCTTCCAGCCCTTGTCGTCGGTCTCCAGGGAGACCAGTGACTTGCTGGTGGCCGAGACGGCGTGGATGGCGCCGTCCACGCCGATGGCGGCCACGACGTCGGGCATGCCGGTGACCACCGGGGCGGCCGCGGCCAGCGAGCCGGCCGACTTGGTCCTGGCGGCGCGGATGGTGCCCTGCACCTTGTCGACCGCCATGACCCGGTCCCCGCCCTGGGCGATGGTCACGCCCTTGGTGAGCTGGGTGCGTCCGGAGAAGGCGACCTGGGCGGGATCGACCGAGGATACGGAGGCGTCGCCGGAGTCGGGGACCAGGACGTCCTCGGCGTTCTGGGTGACGTCGAAGGAGGACGAGGAGGTGCGGATCGTGCCGTCGACCTCGCGGGAGGGGTAGTTGAGGCGGGCCACCAGGTGCTTGGAGGTGGAGGTGACCCATACGCCGCCGTCGTTGAGGTGCAGGTCGGCCTGGGCCACGCCGTCGTGGAGCCAGGCGGCCGTTCCTAGAGCGGCGACGCACACGACGGCGGCCAGGGACGACATGCGCTTGCGCAGTCGCACGCGCTGAGCGCGCGACTGGGGGATGCGGAAGGTCGCAGCCAGTCGGGAGGTGGTGGTGCCGGAGGTGAGACCCGAGCCGACGTCCTGAACGCCGTCGGACTGGGCGGCCCTGGTCCGCCGCCGGGGGCGCAGGGCGCTCGCGGCGCGGGCGAGCAGACCGGGGCGATCCGTTGCGGACGGTTCGGTCTGAGCGGTGCCGGAGCCGGTTCGGTTGCCTCCGCCGTCACCGGCACCGGGGGCGGCTGCGGCGGAGTCGATGCCGCCCGACGGGTTGTCGGGCGTCTCGAAGTCGCTACGTGAAGTGGTCACTGGGCCCCTTGGGGACTACGGGAGGCGACCTCCTGGACGAGGGTGCGTCGCAGCATCGTTGAGGAGGTGGTGGGGGTGTAGGGCAGGTAGATCACCGAGGCCCCGACCTCGGCCATCTCGGCCTCCAGGCGGCGTCCCTTGTCCGTGCCCTCCCAGTCGGTGCCCTTGAACAACACGTCGAAGGGAGAGCGCTTCCAGGCCAGGCGCTTGTCCTGGTCGTAGTCGGGAACCACGGAGTCCACCATGCGCAGGGCGGCCACCATGGCCATGCGCTCGGCCAGGGGCACGATCGGGCCGCGTCCCTTCATCCGCTCCAGCGACTCGTCGGTGGCGACCCCCGCGATGAGGTGGTCGCAGCGCTTGGCCGCCTCGGTGAGGATGTTGAGGTGCCCCACGTGCAGCATGTCGAAGCCGCCGGGGACGTAGCCGGTGATCATCAGTAGGCTCCCTTTCCGCCGATAACCGCGCGCAGCGTTCCAGCGAAGATCTTCGCGTCCAGGGCTCCGCCCCGGTTCTCCACGTAGTGACGGTCCAGGGCCACGGTCGAGGCCCAGGACAGGTCCGATCGTCCGGAGATCTGCCACAGGCCGGTCAGCCCGGGCTTGACCAGGAGACGACGCAGCGCCTCGGCGTCGTACTTGGCGACCTCGACGGGAAGCGCCGGACGGGGCCTACCAGGCTCATGTCTCCGCGCACGACGTTGATGAGCTGGGGCAGCTCGTCGATCGACAGACGGCGGATCCAGCGGCCCACACGGGTGATGCGCGGGTCCTGGCGGTCCTTGAACATGACCTCGTTGCCGGCATCGCCACCGGCCCTGACCACCGATGCACGGCGCACGTCGGAGTCGATGTACATGGAACGGAACTTCCACATGGTGAAGGGCTTGCCGTCCTGGCCCACGCGGGTCTGGGTGTAGAAGACCGGGCCGGGGGAGTCGATGCGGATGGCGATCGCGGTGGCCGCCAGCAGCGGCGAGATGAGGGCCAGCCCGATGGCTCCGGCGAGGCGGTCGAACAGGGCCTTGCCGACGGCGCGGGTGCGGCGGGTCTTGACGGCGATGAGGCCGGTCCAGCCGTGGGTGACGGTCAGGGCCCGCATGCGCCCGGGCACGACGTCCTGCAGGCCGGGGGCGATGACGAGCCGCACCTGAGTGTTCTCCAGGCCGCGCATGAGGGTGACCAGGTCCTCGGGGAGGACCGAGCCGACCGTCATGACGGCGTCGATGCGCTCGGCGTGCAGGGTCTGGGCGATGTGCTGGGGGCTGCGCACGGGCTCGGCCGAGTGGAAGGCGCGGTCCTGTCCCGAGGACAGGTAGCCCACGATGAGGAAGCCGTCCATGGGGTGGCGGCGCAGCTGGGTGAGCATGGGCTGGGAACCCGACCCCATGACGATGAGGGTGCGACGCAGGGCGTGCCCCTCGAGGCGGCGGCGGTGCAGCCACCCGGACTCGATGGAGCGACCGGCGACGGCGAGGAGGAGCTGGGCCGCCAGAGTGGCCAGCAGAGTGGTCCGGGCAACTCCGGACAGGTCGGCCAGAAGCAGGGCCACGGGCAGGCTCACGGCGGCGGCGGCGACGAAACGGCCCGTGCCAGGGCCGGCCTGCTCAACGGCGTCGATGCCGAGGGCTCCCAGGAACCAGGCGACGAGCACCATGGTGGTGCCCACAGCGGCTGCGGACCAGACCAGTGGCAGGTGGCCACCCAGGAGGGCGAGCCAGAAGGGAGCGGCGACGGCGAAGAGGTCGGATAGGACGAGCCAGATGACGAGGTCACGGCGCGTGCGCGCCCAGGGGCTGCGCGGAGCGGCTGTGGGGGAGGTGGCGTCGGCTGCTGCTGTCGAGGGACGCCGGTGCTGCTCGCGCTGGGGCAGTGTCAGGGTCGAACTAGACAAGGTGGACTCCGCAGGGATGATCGTGGGTGGGCAATAACTGGTCGGCTAGCAGTGACGGGACGTCGTGAACAGCAGCGTTTTAGAATGCTACTAACTCTTGCGGACGTTATTTGTGGGAAGTGGCCAAGATCGCAGGGGCAAGATGAGGAGTCGAGGTGTTTCTGAAGTGACTGTATGTTACAGGCGCGCAACGATACAGGGGCCTCAATGTACCTATGAGAGACTTTTCAGGGTTCTCCCAGTGGACGGCGTTTCGGCTGGTCAGGACCGGTTTGCTGGGGTTGTGCCAAGGGGGTGGGCGGGGTCGGTCAATGTCACAAGTCGATAAACAAAAGATAGCAGGTTGCCGGTCCTGATGCGGCTACTCTCATGCCTGTCTTCAGGTGTCTTCCCGATACCGGATTGTGATCTTCCTACAACATCCAGGAGTGCGATGTGACCCAGTCGAGTTCTTCGGTGCCTGTGCCGACCCCCGAGTCGGCCGCTGCGGAGGGCGATGCCTCGCCGGGGGCCGCCGACCGCCGGCGATCTGCGGATATCTCAGGCGCCGCAAGTGCCTCGACGGTTGAGGCGGGTGCTGCGACGGCCTCGCCCCGGGCCTCTCGCCGCTCGCCGCTGCCGCGGCTCGGCGGGATCCTCAAGCGCGGATCGTCGTCGGGTGCCAGCTGGTCGTCTGTGGGAACCACAGCCGTGGCCAAAGTAGTGGTCATGGGGGTGTCCGGCGTCTTCGGGCTGGTCAACACCAGTCTCATCATCAGGCACTTCGGGGCCGACGCCTTCGCCCAGTACAACCTGCTGGCCACCTTCCCCACCCTCATGCCCTTCACCGACCTGGGCATTGGCGCGGTCATCCTCAACACGGTGGCGAGCTCGACCGACCCGTCCCGCGACTCTGCCGTGCGACGCACGATCACCACCGCCGTCCGGGTGCTGCTCGGCTCCGCGCTGGCCATCAGCACGATCGGCATCGTCATCATGCTGCTGGGGGGCTGGCCCTGGCTGCTGGGGGACAAGCTCATGGAGGGCGGCGGGCCCACGGTCACCGTCTGCCTCATCATCTACGCCGCGGCCCTGCCGCTGTCCGTGGGACAGCGAGTCATCATCGGCCTGGGGCGATCGGCCACGCAGGTCATCAGCCAGGAGTCGTCTCCCCGGCCATGTCCTGCTTCCTGCTGGCCATCGTCACCGGCCTGGGGCGCGGCAACGCCGTGTCCATCTACTCCTACATCGCCAACGCCCTGGTGTCGGTCATCTGCATCGTCGTCGCCTGGCGCGCCACCCGCCCCCTGTTCAGGGAGGCCCTCAGGATGTGCCGCATCTGCGCAGCGTGCGAGGGTGCGCATCGTCAACACCGCGGGTCCTCAGCTCCTCCAGTCCCTGGCCATCCCGATCGCCTTCCAGACCGACCAGCTCCTCCTGTCCCACCTGGGTCAGTCCCAGGCCCTGGCTGAGTACGGCCTGGCCAACAGGCTGTTCAACATGCTGACCCAGACCGTCATGGCGGCCGGCGTCGCCATGTGGCCCATGTTCGCTCGCGCTCGCGCCGACAAGCGCATCGAGAGCCCCTTCAAAGCCGGCGATGGTCTTCAGCGGAGGCGGTTTCCTGCTGGCCCTCGCCCTCGTCGCCATCACCCCCTGGGCCGCCCGGGTCATGTCCGGAGGCGAGGTCGTTCTGCCCGCTGTGCTTGTGTGGGCCTTCGCCGTCTACGTCGCCGTTGAGGCGGGCAAGCAGCCGCTGGGCATGTACATGACCGACCCGCGCGGACTGCAGTTCCAGGTCGTTCCGGTGCTCATCCTGGTGCCGATGAACCTTGCCATCTCCTGGGCCCTCATCGGGCGCTTCGATGCCGCCGGACCTATCCTGGGCTCGGTGATCTCGGTGATTCTGTGCCAGATCATCCCGTATGCCTGGTGGGTGCGCCGGGACGTGGCCAGGCGTCGTCGAGAGCTGGCGCAGGGATGAGTCCCTTCGCGTCGGTCGACGGTGCCGCGCCCTCCTTCTTGGTCTCCTCGGTCGCTTCCCGACCTGCCCTGACTCCCTTGTCCCGCCGTTCCTCACCTGTCCGACACCCGGTCCGGATCCCCGGGCCCCGCTCAAGGAGAAGCCTCATGAGCTCCCCTGCTGGTTCCCCCACCATCGCCGAGAACATCAGGGCCCTGTCCCGGGCTCAGAAGTCCAAGGCCGGTGCTCCCCTCTACTCCCGCATCATCAACCGCCCCGCAGGGCGGGTCCTGGCCGCAGTCGCTCACCGGCTGGGCGCGACCCCGGACCAGGTGACGGTCCTGTCGGCACTGTGCACCTACAGCGGCATCGCTCTCATCGCCCTGTTGCGTCCTACAGTCGTGTCCACTGTGGCGACCGCCCTGCTGCTCATGTGCGGATATGCCCTTGACGCCGCTGATGGGCAGCTGGCGAGATTACGTAACGGCGGCTCAAAAGCCGGTGAATGGCTCGACCATGTCGCGGACGTTATCAAGCTCTCGACAATTCATGGAGCCATTGCGATCTCACTGTTCCGATTTGCGGAATTACCGCCCCCGGTTCTGCTTATTCCGCTTGCTTTCGGAGCGGTTCAGAATATTCACTTCTTCAGTTACATTCTGACCTATCAGCTGCGTTATCACGGTGGTACGCCCCTGGCTAAGGACGAGGCCCGTCCCGGCATCATCAAGTCGGTCCTGTCGGCTCCCACGGACTACGGGCTCATGTGCTTCGTGCTCATGATCCGCTTCGCCCCCACGGTCTTCCTGTGGGTGTACGGCATCATGCTCCTGGGGTACGCGGGCTACGTCGTTCTGGCCCTGCCCAAGTGGTACCGCGACCTGCGCAACGACCTCCAGTAGCTCATCGCCTCGACGGCACTCCCGCCGAGATCGCCACCAATCCTCTCTCAACCTTCTGTTAAGGAATCTCATGTCTCTGCTTACCGGCCGCAAGGCGCTACTGGTCTATACGGGACGCAAGGACGGGCTGGGCAACCGTGTGGCGCGCGCTGCTGTCCGCCCAGGAGCTCGCCCGGGTCGAGGGCCGCGACCTCTACTACGTGTGGAGCACGGACGAGTACTTCGGCCCCCGGATGGATGAGCTGTGGCGCTTCGAAGGGGGCACGTCGGTGTCTCGTCTGACCTCCCGGGCGCTCCTTCCCCTGGCCCGGTACCGCCAGCCCAAGGGCGTCCGGATCACCGTGGAGCTGCGTCGCCGCCACCTGTGGCAGATCCACTCCCACGGCCTGCCCGTCACCTGGGAGGACCCGGCCTGGAGGGGAGAAGCCGAGAAGGGGGCCACACCCACCGGGCCGCGACCCTGGACCGAGCGGCTGCGCGAGCTCACCCCCGTCGATGAGATCGCCGATGAGGTCCGCTCCATCTACGACACCCACCTGCGGGGGCGCCCCTACGTCGGAATCCAGGTGCGCACCCACGCGGTCTCCCACGCCAAGACTATCGAGTCCTCACCGGTGGAGTGGTTCGCCAACCGGATGCGCCAGATCCGCGCCGACCATCCCGACGTCCCCTTCTTCCTGTCCTGCGACACCCCCGAGGCCCAGGAGCAGCTGGCCGGAGAGTTCGACGGCTGCGTCTTCCTGACCGACAAGGGCGGATACAACACCGTCAAGGGCGTGCGCTCGGGCCTGATCGACCTCTACCTGCTGGCCAGCTCCCAGCACCTCATCGGAGCCTCCTTCTCCAGCTTCGTGGAGATGGCCGTCTTCCTGTGCGACGGCGTCGTCCCCTTCGAGCGGCCCGACCAGCCCCTGGAGGGCGAGCTCAGCCTGTCCCTGGGACTGGCCGAGGACCCGCTGCGCCCCGCCCGACGCTGACGTCGCGCGGCTCGGTCAGCAGGGCCCGATGCCCGTCGCTGGGATCGCGGCGGGGTCGGGCGGGATAAGCGCTTGCGGCAACCATCCGCGCCGCCCCTTCCGTGCGGCGTTCCCTATGAGACCCGTCCACGCCTTCGAGCATCCATCCCGCACGCCCCGGTGAACCAGGGTCTCAGTGCTTGAGGAGCTCGTCGACGATCCGGGTCATGGTGGCGCGGTACCCGGCCACGGAGAACCGCTCGGCAGCCTCGCGCTCGCCCTGCTGGGCCAGTCGACCGGCCAGCTCCGGGTCGGCCGCCAGGGATCCGAGGGCATCGGCCAGGGCCTGCGCGTCGTCGGCAGGCACGAGCAGGCCGGTCACCGAGTCGGTGACGACCTCGGCCAGGCCCTGGACCCGAGAGGCCACGAGCGGTCGGGCCGCGTGCATCGCCTCGACCGCGGTGTTCCCGAAGGGCTCGGCCCGGGAGGGCACGACGACGGCGTCGGCCGCCTCCAGCACCGGCCAGGTGGGGTGCACATAGCCCAGCAGCTCGACATGCCCCGTCAGATCATCCTGACCGGCGCGCTCACGCAGCTCGGCCTCGTACCACTCGTAACCGGGGAAGACCGAGCCGCACACGCTCAGGGAGGCGTCCACCCCAGAGCGGCGCAGCAGCCCGACGGCATCGAGAGCCACGTCCACACCCTTGCGCGGGGACAGTCGGCCCACCATGGCGATCCGGAAGGAGTCGCCGGGCCGCCGGGTACGCAGCGGCTCCAGAGGCCGGTCCGGTCCGGCGACTCCGTTATGGACCACCTCCGTACGCGAGGCCAGGCGCGGCTGGGCGTCCAGGAGCGCGTCGCGGGCCGCCCCGGAGTTCGCCACGATCCGAGATGCCGCCAGAAGCGGGGCGTTGAGCCCGGCGCGGATGACCCGACGCTGGGTGTCCTCGGCCTCGTGCACATGGGCCAGCACCGGGATGCCTGCCGCGCTCGCGGCCACCGGCCACCAGGGGATCGTCACCGTGTTGGTGAGGACCGCCTCGGCGCGGCTGGCGCGGATGACTGCCCGCAGGCGGGCGATCTCCGGGGCTGCCTGCGCGGACAGCTTCGTCAGACCTGTGGGGCTCAACAGGGCCTTGCGCAGGACCGTGAAGGGCATAACGGCCACGCGGGCGCCGGCGTCGCGCAGCACCCCGACCAGGGGGCCGTCCTGGGGCAGAGCCACCAGGACCTCGTGACCGGTCTCGATGAGTCCGTGAATGGTCTCCACCAGCTGCCAGTCCGAGCCGTACAGGGTCGGGGAGGGTGGGCCACGAGACACGGGCGCCATCCGCCCGGCCCCGGCTCACCAGCTCACCTTCCCGGTGCGGCGCCCGGAGGGGCGATGGCGGGTGGGGCCCTCGAGTGCCAGACGTCGGGCCAGGGCCTCGTAGCCGGAGGCCACCTCGTCCCAGTCGTAGAGGGCCGCTCGTTCGCGGGACTCGTCGCCGCGCACGGCCTGGGCCTCGACGTCGGACTCGGCGGAGACGACCAGGGCGGCCACTCATCCGGTGAGGTCCAGTATCGTCCGGCCTCGCCCAGGACCTCGCGGTTGAAGGAGACGTCGAAGGCGTCCACCGCGGCCCCGGCGCCGATGGCTCGCAGGAGCGAGGGATTCGTGCCGCCCACCGAGTGGCCGTGGTAATAGACCAGCGCTCCGGAGTAGAGGGCGTCGAGCAGCTCCTGGTCCCACAGGCCGCCGAGCAGGCGGACCCTGCCGTCGGCCAGGGACTCGATGCGGGCGGTGTAGTCGTCGGCGTAGGGGGCCGATCCGACGACGACCAGCGGCAGCGTGGCCCCGGAGCGCACGTACCCATCCACGATGACGTCGACGTGGTTCTCCACCTCGAAGCGGGCCACGACCAGGTGGAAGCCCTTGGGAGTCAGGTCCAGCTCGGCCAGGCGCGAGGTGTCGGCACAGATACGGGGCGCCCCGTAGGAGAGAAGATCGGTGGGGGCGTTGAACTCGTCGGTGTAGTAGTCGGCGATGCCCTGGGCGTCGGCGATGAGTGCGTCGGAGTAGCGCACGGCCAGCGCCTCGGCCGCGCGGTAGTAGCGCTTACCGGTGGGGCCCCACTTTGCCGCGGCGCCACTCCAGGCCGTCGACGTGAGTGGCCACCGGAACGCGTGCGGCGCGCAGGGCCGGCAGGAAGGGGGCGTTCGCTGCGTTGAAGACGAAGGCCGCGTCCGGGTGGGTGCGGCGCAGCAGGTGCGCCACCGACAGGGCCGTGTGGGACAGGGTCTCCAGGCTGCGGTTCTTGACCGAGGGCAGCTCGACCAGTCGCATCCCCAGGTAGGTGCGGGGAAGCGGGGTGTCCGGCTCAGGGTTTCGGCAGTAGACGAGGACCTGGTGGCCGCGGTCGGCCAGGCGTCGTCCGACCTCCTCGATGGCGGTCTCGAAACCTCCGTAGCGGGCGGGGACGCCTCGCGTCCCGATCATGGCGATTCGGAGCCTGTCCGGGTTCACAGCAGTCAACGGAGTCCTTTCGAAGGGCGGCGGAGCCGGTAAGGGATGGGAACCATGATCCCGTTCGATGCGGCCACCGGTCACGGCAATGGCGGAGGAACATCGACGAGGGTGACGGGGGAGGCGGTGATGATAGTGATGGCGGTGATGACAGTGATGACAGTGATGATGAGGCGATGGGGCTCTCATCCCCGAGCTCGCAGGTTCCTGCGGACTCGTCGCGTCGCGAGCGCCCGGCGCACTCGGTCAGGAGTCTAGAGGCAGGTGGCTGCCGGCACGCATCGAATGAGTCATGACGCTAATACCTCCGGCTCCCTGGAGCGCAGTGTCAGGACAGCGTGCTGGCGGTGAGCCGGGTCTACGGTGGGGAGGGCGCGTTCAACTGGTCCACACCACCTGGGTACAGGCTGAGCATTCCGGTCAAGAATCAGGTATGGAACCCAGTGCTGGTTAATGAGAGGCTATCTGTGAGAAAAGTGGGTAGGGGTGCCGTCCCGTGCGATGAGTGATTGATTGCACAGCGGGAGGCGGAACAAAGGTTCTCGGAAGCGTTATCAAAACGTTACCCCTGTAATAACCTCGTGACTGGCGTCGGTCTCGTTGCGGCGGGACCGCCCCGTCATACTGCGCCACTGCAGGTTCCCTCACGTCTTAAGAACGGAGCACTCGTGCATCCTTCCCGTGCTGTCTCCAGCGTGGGGGCGGTCCTGACCGCCCTCCCCTCGCTCTTGGTGCGCTCGTCGCCCCCACTATCGCCCCCGGCTGCTGCTGCGGGGCAGACGGTTCTGGCCTCGCCGCAGCCACTGCCCACCGCTCAGGTCGACGGCATCGTCCTGGATCAGGCGGTTGTGGGCAATACCGTCTACGTTGTCGGGGAGTTCAAGAGCGCTCGTCCGGCCGGCGCTGCCGCCGGTGAGAACGAGTCTCCTCGATACAATGCCATGGCCTTCGACATCACGACCGGCGCGCTGCTGGACTGGGCGCCCAAGGTCAACAGCAGGGTCACCGCGGTCGAGGTCTCGGCCGACGGGTCCACCATCTACCTCGGTGGTAACTTCACCTCCGTCAACGATGAGACGACCTATCGAGTGGCGGCGGTGGACGCTGCCGGCAAGCGCAAGCCGCTGGGGGCGTCGGCCAACGGGTCGGTCTGGGATCTGGAGCTCTCGCCTGACGGCTCCTCCCTGTACATAGCGGGCTCCTTCACCCAGATCAACTCCTCGTCACGTCAGCGTGCCGGTGCGGTGGATCTGAAGACGAATAAGGTGACCGACTTCGCCCCCCAGGTCGATGACTCCCTGGTCCGCGCCATCACGGTGGCGCCCGACGGCTCGGCAGTGGCGATCGGCGGCTCCTTCACCTCGGTGGGCGGGTCCTCCGAGGGGTACGGCATCGCCGTCCTGGAGAAGGATGGATCCCTGCGGCAGACCAACATCTCCAGTGTCATCCGCAACGCGGGGCCGGACTCCGGAATCATGAGCCTCAAATCGGACTCCCGAGGTCTGTACGGCACCGGCTACTCCCAGGAGGGGGCCTTCGAGGGGATGTTCCGTGCCAGCTGGACCACGGGGGACATCGATCTCATGGCCGACTGCCATGGCGATACCTATGACGTGCTGCCCACCAACGACGTCATCTACATCGCCAGCCACACCCATGACTGCAGCAACATCGGTGGTTTCGCTGATCGTTCGAACGAGGGCGTTTACCATCACGCCGTCGGTTTCTCCAGCACGGCGACGGGCACCGTGGGCTCCAACACGGCCAGCGGATACAGCGACTACCAGGGTCAGCCGGCCCCCACGCAGTACAACGGCTTCCTGCCGGGGTTCCAGATCGGCGACTACAGCGGCCTGAGCCAGGCGGTGTGGACTGTTGAGGGCAACAGCCAGTACCTCGTCTACGGCGGTGAGTTCATCGCGGTCAACGGCACCAAGCAGCAGGGCATCGTCCGTTTCTCCATGAGTGGCGGCGATGTCAACGCGGCCCGCCCCGGTGACGTCAACGGCAACAACAACGGCAATGGGGACAACAACGGCATGGGGACAACAACGGCAACGGCAACGACAACGGCAACAACGGGGACGACGACAACGGCAAGGACAAGGACAAGAAGAAGAACAAGAAGAAGAACAAGAAGAAGCAGGACGACTGGGACAACCAGGACGGTTGGGACCAGGATGACCGGGAGAACAACCAGGGTGGCGGCTGGTGGTGGTGGTGACCATGAGGCCCGTCGGGTCTGTGGATCGTCGCAGCTTATCCTCTGAACGATCCGGTTCTATGGCCGGTGGTGGTGTGCTCCCGAACTCAGTGGTCGCTGAGGGCGGTGTTGCGCACGGCGGAGGTCGTACGCTTCAGCACGTGTCTCGAACCCGAATGCTGATCCTCCCCACCGTCCTGGTGCTGGGCCTGGGGCTGGCCGCCTGCGGAGGCGGAAAGTCCCAGAGCACTGCCAGCCCTTCTGCCAGTGGCTCGGCCTCGGCTCAGGCCGCCCCCTCGAACGTCGCCACGCCCACGGTACAGACCGCGAAGCCGACGGCGGCGCCTCCGTCGCCCTCGGACAATGTCTCCACCCCGGACGCCTCCTCGATCGATCCCAAGGCCGTTGAGACCGGCGACCTGTCGAAGGACGAGTACCCCGAGGTGGGTCTGGACAAATCGGTCCGCGTCGACGGGGACCTGGTGATCTCTCTGGGGCAGATGCAGGCGAAGGACTTCGCCAGCGCGCCCGGTGAGGTGGGGGGCGCCGGTGTCCTGATCCCGGTAACGGTGACGAACAGGTCCAGCCAGGACCTGCCGCTGGCCAGCGTGCTGTCCACCACCGTCAACTACGGCGAGGGTGCTGGTACTCCCGCCAGCGAGATCATCTCGGCCTCGGATGCGGTGCCGTCCTCGCTCGCAGCCGGTGAGACGGTGACCGTGAATCGCGCCTTCGTCATCCCGGCGGAGGGGCGAGGGAATGTCAAGATCGTCGTTGACCTGGGTGCGGGCCGCGGGGCCGCAACCTTCCGGGGATCTGCCGGCTGACTCAGGACGAGTTCCTCTCAGGGCGTTGGCCGCCCTCCTTCTTGTCTGCAATCCAGGCGCCGTCCGTTGCTCACCTTCATGAGCAACGGACGGCGCCCTGGCGTGAGGGGCGACCCGCTCGGGCGACTTGACTGAAAGCTCTCGACCGTTGCTTCGCCGTGACATGAGATGCACCAGCCCTCAAGGCAACCTGATCCGTGTCTATATGGAAGGTGGTTCCGATGGAAGAGGCTTATGGGCGACTCGATTCCTTGAAACGCCTGGATGATGGCGCCATGTGAGCGAAGGGTCGGTGTGCTGCGGGATGGTTCCGTTCTGTGGTGTGCACCAAAAGTGCGGTGAGCAAGTTGTTGACGGTGTACGATAAGCGCGCCCGTCGACCCTGGCCGGGCGCGGAATACCAGCCATTCGTAAGGTTGCGTGTCCGTGATCTGAGTATGTTCTGAATGGAATACCTGTGAAGCTCCCCCGCCGACTCCTGAGCGGCCTGCTGGCCGCGGCTCTTGTTCCCATTGGTGCCGTTACGCTCGCTCCGGCATCTCCCGCCGCCGCGGACCCGGCTCCCGCCGGTGCCGCCGGTACGCCCAGCACCGTTTCCGCCGATGCCCTGCCCACCGCCCAGATCAACGGCATTGTCTGGGACCAGGTCGTGGTCGGGGATATCGTCTACGTCGTCGGAAAGTTCTCCTCGGCGAGGCCGGCAGGATCGCCGGCCGGTCAGAACGAGTCACCGCGCGGCAACGCGATGGCCTACAACATCAACACCGGTGAGATCGTCGACTGGGCACCCACCACCAACGGCACCATCAACACCATTGCCGCCTCCGCCGATGGCCAGACCCTCTACCTGGGTGGCGAGTTCACGACGCTGAACAATCAGACGGCCTGGCGCGTCGGAGCGGTCAGGGCCTCAGACGGTCAGCGCTCTCCGCTGGCCGCCTCGGCCAACGGCAGCGTCAAGGCCCTGAGCGTCTCCCCTGACGGGCAGACGCTGTACATCGGAGGGGCCTTCACCCAGATCAACTCCTCGGCCCGCCAGCGCGTCGCCGCGCTCAACCTGGGCAGCCAGCAGCTGACCAACTTCGCACCGAAGATTGACAACTACTACGTGCGCAGCATCGTCGAAGCCGTTGACGGCTCGGCCGTGGCCATCGGCGGGGCCTTCGAGTCCGTCGAGGGCAGCGACAATCCCGGTCACGGGATCGCCGTCTTCGAGAAGGACGGCAGCCTGCGCAAGAACAACGTCTCCAGCGTGGTCCGCGGCGCCGGCGCCGAGGCCTCCGTCATGAGCGTCAAGGCCGACGAGCAGGGCCTGTACGCGGCGAGCTACTCCCGGCTCGGCACCTTCGAAGGCGTCATGCGCCTGAACTGGACCACCGGGGACATCGACTACATGGCCGACTGCCACGGCGACTCCTACGACGTCCTGCCGGCCGGCGACGTCGTCTATGCCGCCAGCCACTCCCACGACTGCTCCAACATCGGTGGCTTCCCGGACGTCTCCTACCACTACCACAACGCGGTGGCCTACACGAACGCCGCCACCGGAACGGTGAAGGAGAACAGCGCCGCGGGCTACAAGAGCTACGCCGGGCAGAACGCCACCACCAACCTCAACTTCTACCCCGACTTCACGCCGGGCAAGATCTCCGGCGCCATCCAGGCGACCTGGACCGTCGAGGGCAACGACAAGTACGTCGTCTACGGCGGTGAGTTCCTGGCCGTCAACGGCACCGCTCAGCAGGGGCTGGTGCGCTTCGCTCGCCGCGACATCGCCCCGAACAAGCAAGGCCCCATGGACAAGGGCGGAGCCTTCAAGGTCACCGGCTCCTCGCCGCGCGCCGGGGTCGTCTCCCTGTCCTTCAAGGCCAACTGGGACAGGGACGACAAGGCCCTGACCTACAACGTCTACCGCGACTCCATGAACGGCCAGCCGGTCACCAGCCAGACGGTGAGCGCCGGCTTCTGGGAGCGCTCCGATCTCAGCGCCACCGACGTCGTCGACCCGGGAACCACCCACCGCTATCGGGTCCAGGTGACTGACCAGTGGGGGGGCCTCCACGGTCTCGGACTGGGTGACGGTCAAGGCCGGTGAGGGCCAGGGCCTGAGCAAGTACGGTGCTCGCATCCTGGCCGACGGCGCCGCCCACTACTGGTCCTTCGACGAGACCGACGGCGACAAGGCCGAGGACTTCGTGGCCCAGCGCAATCTGACGATCCGCGGCAAGGCCTACAAGCGCGGAAGCCAGTCCGTCCTGGGCTCGGGAGCCTCGCTGGGCCTGACCTCGGACAGCGCGAACAAGTCGCACGCCGCGACTCGCGTCGCCTCCCAGGCTCCCACCGCGTTCTCCATGGAGACGTGGGTCCGCACGACGTCGACCTCGGGCGGGGAGATCATGGGCTACGGCTCCTCCTCGACCAACCAGTCGTGGAGCCGCGACCGCATGGTGTACATGCGTAATGACGGTACGCTCAGCTTCATGCTCTACCCGGGCAAGCTGACGACCATCACGACTCCCAAGAGCTACAACGACGGGCAGTGGCACCACATCGTGGCCTCCATGAGCCCCACCACTGGCGCCATGCTCTACGTGGACGGCAATCTCGCCGCCTTCGACGGCTCCATGACCGAGGGACAGAGCTACTCCGGCTACTGGCGCATCGGCGGTGACGCCCTCGGCGGGGTCAACGGCCAGCCCTCCCAACACCAATATCCAGGCCGATATCGACGAGGCCGCCGTCTACAGCACGCCGCTGTCCGCACGGCAGATCGCCGAGCACTACACCGCGGCCACCGGCAAGCAGGTCCAGGCCCGACGACAATGGCGGCAAGGACGGTGCCGGCAAGGACAAGAAGGACAAGAAGGACAAGGCCGAGGAGGGCAGCGCCCTGCTGGACGACTCCTTCGAGCGCAGCGTGAACGGCGGTTGGGGCAAGGCCAAGGCCGGCGGTGAGTGGAAGACCACCTGGAACGCCGCGGCATTCTCCGCCGACGGCACCAGCGGTCGGATCGCCATGGCCGGTCCGCGCTCCTCGGCGTCCATCATCTCCGATCCGATCAAGTCGACCTCCACTGACGCCGTCGTCGACTTCTCCCTGGACGCGGTGCCCTCCGGGAACGGCGCCTTCATCTCCTACGCCGCCCGCACGACCAAGGCCGGTCAGTACCAGGCCACGGTCCGCATCGGCAGCGCCGGCAACCCGGTGATCACGGTCTCGCGCGTGGTCAAGGGCCGGGAGACCTCCCTGGGCTCCTACGTGCTGACGCAGCCCTACACGGCCGGTCAGCCGCTCCACCTGCGCATGGTGGTTGACGGCGCGGAGTCGACCAACATCCAGGCCAAGCTCTGGGCCGGTGACTCCGAGCCCGCCGAGTGGGGGATCGAGGTCGTCGACAACGACAAGACCCTCAACGAGGCCGGCACTGTGGGGCTGACCACCTACATGTCCGGGTCGGCCGGACCGGAGACCGTGACCCTGGCGGTCGACAAGGTCACCATCAAGCAGCGCTGAGGCCCTCGAGCTCTGCGCGCATGCGGGGCGGGCCGGGAAGGACTCAGGATCTTCCCGGCCCGCCCCGTTCCGGTACGTGCTGTATCCGCGGCCCCGGCGTCCAAGAGGTGGCCACTCCCCGACATGTCACACGGAGGCAACACGGTGCGTCCCTAGGATCGCCCTGTAGTGAGAACCCACCAGGAGGAACCATGATCAGGGTAGCGATCAACGGATACGGCAACCTCGGCCGCGGCGTCGAGCAGGCCATCACCAAGAACGCGGACATGGAGGTCGCCGTCGTCTTCACCCGGCGCGACCCGGCCACCGTCACCACCCAGGGGGCTCCCGTCGCCCACGTCGATGACATGGCCTCCTGGACCGACAAGGTCGATGTCTGCCTGAACTGCGGAGGCTCGGCCACCGACCTGATCGAGCAGACCCCGGCCGCCACGGCCCTGTTCCACACGGTCGACTCCTTCGACACCCACGCCCGCATCCCCGAGCACTTCGCCGCCGTCGACGCCGCCGCCAAGGCCTCCGGCCACGTCGCCCTGATCTCCACCGGCTGGGACCCGGGCCTGTTCTCCATGCTGCGGGTCCTGGGCGAGGCCGTCCTGCCCGACGGCGCCACCACCACGTTCTGGGGGCCCGGCGTCTCCCAGGGGCACTCCGACGCCCTGCGCCGCATCGACGGCGTCGTGGACGCCAAGCAGTACACCCGCCCGGTGGAGGCCACCGTCGCCGCGGTCAAGGCCGGCGACGACGTCGAGCTGACCACCCGTTCCATGCACACGCGCGACTGCTACGTGGTGGCTGAGGAGGGGGCCGACCTGGCCCGCATCGAGCGGGAGATCGTGGAGATGCCCAACTACTTTCGCCGACTACGACACCACCGTCACCTTCATCACCGCTGAGGAGCTGGCCACCGAGCACGCCGGAATTCCTCACGGCGGCTCCGTCATCCGCCGCGGTCACACCTCCGAGGACGTCGCCGAGACCGTGAGCTTCGAGCTGCAGCTCGGCTCCAACCCAGAGTTCACCGGCTCGGTCCTGGTCGCCACGGCGCGCGCCGTGGCGAGGCTGGCCGCTCGCGGCGAGTCCGCGCGCGCACCGTCTTCGACGTGACGCTCGCCGACCTGTCTCCCACGACTCCCGAGGAGCTGCGCGCCCACTACCTGTGAGGCGGGCGGACAGCCAGGGGCGTCCCGCCGTCGGCGCCGAGCCGGCGGCGGGACGACGAGGCACCGGAGGCACCGGCTGAGTCAGTCGCGGATGAGGGGCTCGTCGACGTCGGGCAGCTCGCCGCGGCGCGGCACGCAGGAGCCTCACCCCGTCACGAGTGGCCTGTGCCGCCGTCAGGAGCGGGCGACGAGTGCTCAGGAGCTGGCGCCTGCCACCGCGCAGGACGATCTCACGGGCGGCTCGGCCCGCCGTGGCCACCCACCGGCGCTGCGTGGCCCGGTCCAGGTGCAGTCCGGCGTACAGCAGCCGGTTGCGCACGTTGTAGTAGTAGTAGATGTCCGACTTGGCCCGATCGGACTGGCCGCTCTCGGAGTGGGTCCCGCCCTCGTCGTGGACGGCGACGGCGTCGCGCACCAGGGCCAGGCTGCCTCCGGCCGCCAGTACCCGGGCCGAGAAGTCCACGTCCTCCCAGTAGAGGAAGTAGCGCGCGTCCAGGCCGCCGGCGGCCTCGAACAGGTCGACGGACAGCGCCAGGCAGGCCCCCGAGAGCCACGGCTGGGTGCCGCCCGGGGGAATCGGACGCGGTGAGCGGCGCGAGCGCATCGAGCCGTCCGCCAGGCACACGACGATCCCGTCGGAGACGATGCGGCCACCGGAGTCCTTGAGCACCGGCGCCACCAGGGCGAGCCGGTCCGCGTGCGCCCTCGCCGCCAGGCGGATGAGATCGGCCCGGGCGATGACGGCGTCGGGATTGAGCAGGACGAGCAGGTCGGCGCCGAGCTCGCGGGCCCGTGCCGCCCCCAGGTTCATGCCACCCCCGAAACCGGTGTTCGTCTCCGGCAGGACCGCCTCCCAGCCCCGTGAGGAGGCCAGTGTCACCAGCTCCTCGCGGGCGGTGGGCGTGGAGTAGTTGTCGACGACGACGATGCGGGCCTCGGGGGAGTCCTCGGCCACGCGCGCCAGCGTGCGCTTCAGCAGCGCCGCCGAGTCGTAGCTGACGACGATGACCGCCGTGCGCGAGAGCAGCTCGCCTCCGGAGAGTCCGCAGGATGCCTCGGTGATCTCGACGACCCTGGCGGGGGCGCTGGTCTCGGGGCCGGTCGGCTCGGCGGCCTCAGTGGAGTCGGTGACCTGGGCGGGGTCAGGGGTGACGGTCATCGGAGCAGGAGCCTTCCGGGTGCGGGGCGGTGTCGCGGAGCGGTGCTGGTGAGGTCGGGCGTTGTGGACGTCGCGCCTCCGATGGGACGGGGGTACGACGTCGTGGCTCGGGCGCTCCCGCAGTGGGGCGCACCCGGTTCGTGATAGTACCGTTAGACCTTGATATCACGCCGCGATCCGCCAGTAGGCGGGAGGAAGGACGGGGCTGGACGTGCACTGACCATCGCGATGCTCACCTACCGCCGCAACGACTACCTCGCGCAGGTGATCCCCGAGCTGCTGGCGCAGGCCGACGACGTCTCCGACGCGCGGACGACGGCGAGCGTACTCATTGTGGACAATGACCCGCAGGCCGGGGCGCGGGCCGTTGTCGAGGCCGCCCGGGTGGCGCTGGGAGGAGAGCAGCCGGAGGCGTCGGAGCCGACCGGGCAGGCTGATCCGGCGGCCGCGGCTGCGACGTCGAGGCTGGTCTACGTCCACGAGCCCGAGCCGGGCATCGTGGCCGGACGCAACCGCGCCCTGAGCCAGGCCCGCGGATCCGACGCCCTCGTCTTCATCGACGACGACGAGATCCCCCTCACCGGGCTGGCTCAAAGCCCTCGTGAGCACCTGGCGCGCCCAGGGCTGCGCCGCCGTCACCGGCCCCACGCCGCCGGCCTTCGAGGTCGACCCCTCGGCGTGGGTCACCGCCTCGGGCGCCTTCGACTCCTGGGAGGCCGCCGACGGCGCCCAGGTCCGCAGCGCCGACACCGGCAACCTGCTCCTGGACCTGGCCGTCGTTGAGGGCCTGGGGCTGCGCTTCGACCCGCGCTACGGGCTCACCGGCGGCGAGGACTCTCTGTTCACCCGCCAGCTCACCCGCGCCGGCGGCGTCATCCGCTTCGCGGCCGGGGCGGTGGTCACCAAGCGCGTGCCCGCGGCCCGCGCCCGGCGCACCTGGGTGCTGGAGCGCTCCCTGCGTTCGGGCTCGTCCTGGGCCCGGGTTCGTATCGACACGGTCGGGCCCGCTGACGGCGGTGCCTCCGGCAGGCTCGCGCGCCTCAGGCTGCGCCTGGGCTACGGCGCCAAGGGCCTGGCCAAGGCCGGTGTCGATGGGGCGCGCGCCGGCGTGGCCCGCATCCGTGGTGACGTGCCCGCTCAGGCCCGCTACGAGGTCTCCTCGCGCGGGGGACTGGGCATGGTCGTGGGCGCCCTGGGCGTCCACGTGCGCGAGTACGGTCGTCCCCGCCGCAGGCGGAGCACGGCGCTGGCCGGCAGGAGGAGCGCATGAACCGGCTGACGATCGCCATCCCCACCTTCCGGCGCCCGCAGGACCTCAAACGGGCCGTCAGCGGGGTCCTGGAGCAGGCCGGTGAGCTGGTCGACGGCCCGAGAGTCGAGGCCTGCGAACCCGAGGGCGATACGGCGGGTGCGGCGGATGCGGACGGGGGCGCTGGTAGGGGTGTCTGCGATGTCGAGGTCCTCGTCATCGACAATGACGCCCGGGGCACCGGGCGCGAGGCCGCCCTCACCGCCGCGGCCGACGCCGGGGTGGCCGTGCGTTCCTCAGTGGAGGGGGCGGAGGGACCCGAGGCTGTGGGCCTGCGCTATGTCGTTGAGGAGCGGCCCGGTGTGGCTGCGGTGCGCAACCGCGCCCTCGACGAGACCGGCGGGCGCGACCTGCTCGTCTTCATCGACGACGACGAGGACCCCGAACCCGGCTGGCTCGCCGCCCTCGTGGGGCTGTGGGCCTCGACCGGCTGCCAGGCGGTGGCCGGCCCCGTCATCCCCGTCTACGAGGTCGAGCCGGAGGCGTGGGTGCGTCAGGGCGAGTTCTTCGTGCGCCGGACCTGGCCCACCGGCACGGTCCGCCCGGTGGCGGCCTCCAACTGCCTGCTGCTGGACCTGGGCTTCGTGCGTCGGGCCGGGCTGCGCTTCGACGAGGCCTTCGGTGCCACCGGGGGAGAGGACACGCTCTTCACCCGCCGGCTGAGCGCCGCCGGCGGCGTCATCCGCTGGTGCGACGAGGCGCGCGTGCGCGACCACGTCCCGGCCTCGCGTCTCACCCGCTCCCTGGATCCTGCGGCGGCAGCGATCCCACGCCGCCACCTCGGTGCGCGTGGAGCTGGCCCTGGCCGGCGGCGGGGCTCAGCCGGCCATCCGGGCCAGGGCCGCCGCTGGTGGCCTGGTGCGTATCGTCGTCGGCGGCCTGCGAACCGCCGGTGGAACCCTCATCGGCAGCCCTAAGCACGCTGCCAAGGGGCCCGGCTGCTGGCCCGGGGCCGCGGCATCCTGGCGGC
>BNJU01005119.1_pt1 | contig 65013 bp, 105 predicted proteins | sample 8539281 | NCBI WGS metagenome assembly BNJU01 (sample SAMD00202456, study PRJDB9452) | human saliva metagenome | isolation source: human saliva | place: Japan
GGAATTTTATAAATAAAGATAAACGAGGTTATTTATGTATGATTTTGCTGACCTGTATTGTAACATATAATACACCCGATAAAGCGATTTGGAAAGGATAATTAAGTGTTTTTCAAAAGATTAAGTTGAATTTTAAGTTGTGGATATCAGATAATTCAGAAACAGATAATTTGAAGTTTTTGAAAAAGACTGATGATGTTAGAATAGAATATATTTTTAATAATTCTAATAAAGGATTTGGAGTCGGGCATAATGTAGTTATTAATAAATTAATCAGTAATTCTAAAATATCAGAATTTCATTTGATTATTAATGCGGATATTTATTTCGAGGAGAATATAATTGAAAAAAATTGTTGAATATATGAAAAATCATAATGAAATTGGGCAAATTAGGGCCCAAAAATTAGAGATTTTGAAGGAAATTCAGTTATACTTGCAGATTGTTTCAACACCCTGCAAAATCTTATTTTTAGGAGATTTTTGCCATTTAAAAAAATATTGTTGAAAAAAATGGATTATGATTATGAAATGAAATAGGGCTAATTTTGATGAAATGATGGAGGTTCCAATTCTTTCAGGATGTTTTTATTTTTCTAGAGTTTCGGCATTGAAAGAGATTGGTGGATTTGATGAGCGATATTTCATGTATATGGAAGATTATGATTTGTGTCGAAGAATTGGACAGAAATACAAAAGTTATTTATTTTCCGGAGTGAAATATTTCATGAGCATGGAAAAAGCTTTCGTATAAATCAAGAAAATTAATGATGTTTCACGTAAAATCGGCAATTAAGTATTTTAATAAGTGGGGATGGTTTTTGATAAGGAGAGAAAAGTAAAAAAATAGAAAATGTATGAGTAAATATAAAAACAGAAATTGTAGTTTCTTTTATTATTAATAAAAACAATTTACTTTTGCTAGAAGGAATTTATAATTAATACTAAACCTTATTTGAATAATGGATATGCTATAAATCTTTTCAGTAGATTAAACCTAATATTTATTTTTCAAATAATTTAAATGAGGGAATAGTATAAATTTGACACGACAAACGCATGAAAAAGATTTAAAAAGAGGTATAATATTATTGACATATCGTAGGGAAAGAAAGTTCGGTAAAAATGTCAGAAGATAAACCAAATCTAAAAAGAATTGTTAATATACATTACCCAAATAGAGGATAAGCGACAAATTTCTAAAATAAAGCATAAATTGAATGATATTGTTGTGATTACTCTCTTTTGCCATGCTTGCAAATATTGAATACTGGGAAGAGATTGAAGAATTTGGAAAGATGTATTTCAAGGCATTAAAAGATATCTGGAACTACCGAACGGCATACCTTCGCATGATACGATTCAAAGAGTTATGGCTACAATAGAGCCTGAAGTGACAGAAGTTCTCTTGAGAAAATGGATGGATCTAAAAATTTCCGGAGAAGATAAAAATAAGAAAAAAATATTAAATATTGATGGAAAAATTTTTAAATGGGATGAAGAACAAAAATAATAAGCCATTAGACATAGTATCCGCATATTCCAAAGAAGATGGGATCTGCTATTCTACAAGTGGCAGTCTGAAGGAAAAAGGAATGAAATAGAAGCAATATTAAAGGTCGCTTGATAAAATTTCAGTAAAGGAATGTATAGTTACAATAGATGCGATAGGAACCCAGAAAGAAATCATAAAAAGATAAGAAAGAAGAAGGATATTTCTGTCTTCAGGTAAAAGGGAACCAGAAGGCTTTTAAAGGAAGATATAGAAGATTACTTTCGTCGACAAAGGATTCAGGGAAAAAAATTAAAGGGCGAAGGAATGTACAGTAGGAAAAACAGAAAAGCAAAAGAGGACGGTCTGAAACGAGAGAATATTACTATACTGAAGAAATAGAATGGTTTATCAAAAGAAACAAGGAATGGAAAGAAGTAAAGGGGATAGGTGCATCAATATTAACAACAGAAGAAAATGGAAAAAGCAAGAACAGAAAAGGTATTACATAACGAATATAACAGGGGAGTGGAAGAATTTGTAAGAGCAGTAAGAGGACATTGGGCAATAGAAAGTTATCATTGGGTATTGGATGTAACATTTAGAGAAGATGCAAATAAGACATTAAACAAAATGCGACTAGAAATTTAAATATTCTAAGAAAATTAGCAATATCAATACTGGAAGAACTGCCGTTCAGAAAGAAATTTAGTAGAAGGATAAAAAGATATATTATATCGCTAGATGTAAGGAGATATTTAAAATTATTTTTGATATATAGAAATGTTAATGTATTGGTTAAATACAAAGAAATAGTTTAAAAATATTCATGCGTTTGTCGTGTAAATTTGACTGAAATGTTGAAATTTTTTTATTATTAAAAGTGCTATAATAGAGTGTAATATATATTCAAATTCATCTAAAAATTTAACTGTTAAAAATGTATAAACTTAGAGTTTGAGTAAAATAGTCATGGCTTTTTTGAGTTCGATTCATAAATTAAAAAGGAGATATAGAATATGATATTTTTTTGGAGCAGTTTTTGCTTATGCTAATGGGAAATATGGCATTTCTTTCTGCGGGAGATAGCCAAAAATACAATGAGTTCTCGACAAGTTGAAGCAAGTGTAGTTCAGGCAAAAGAAAAAAATTGAAGGAATTTAAATAAAGTTGAAAATAGTGTAAAAACTAAAAAAAGGAAAGTTAGATAAATTCATTTCTAAAGTAAAAGGTAAAAAGTTGGAAATTAGTTTGGGATGATGAGTTTAATGGAGATCATTTAGACAGTACAAAGTGGAGCTTACTGGGAAAATGGAAATCCTTGGAATCTCTGGTAATTATGTTGATGAAAATGGGAAATTGGTAAACCAGTATGGATTTGATGCAAAACAGTATTATTTGAGAGATAATGTTAAAGTTGAAAAATGGTAATATGGTTATAACATTGAAAAAGGAAAATGATAAAAAGTAAATGTGGATGGAGTTGAAAGAAAAATTCTTTATAGTTCAGGAGCAATTCACACAAGAAATCTTTATAATGTTAAATATGGTAAAATCGAAATGAGAGCGGCTATGCCTAAGGGATTGGAACTTGGCCTGCATTTTGGCTATGGCCTGAAGGATATTCTCAGGTCACTGGAAAACTGAGGAACAGTGAAATTGACATAGTGGAAACTGATGGCGGTGAAATGAACCGTGTTACAGAGTACGACTCATGTTCTAAGAAGTGACAATACTTATGAATCATTTTGAAGGCAGTGACTATAAAAATAGGTAAATGGTCTAAAGAAAAGTTGACAAATTTTAATACTTATGCGGTAGAATGGGATGACAAAGAAATAAAATGGTTATTTAACAATAAAAGTATATAAAAGATTTACCTACAAGGAATTAGAGAAAAAGGATTGCAAAAATCCATTTAACCAACCATATTTTATAATGATAAATGTGGCTTTGAGTAAAAAGACTGGAGAAGATGGAGATGTTGACTTTCCAACAGAGATGAAAGTTGATTATGTAAGAGTTTATCAGAAAAATAGATTAATTCAGTTTGATTAATAGAAATAATTTAGACAGAAAGACTTTTGATTTAGTGAAGGAAGTTTTTCTGTCTTTTTTTAAAAAGGAGCAGATCTCACTTATGAGATGGCTCCTTGCTAAACAATTATATCAAATTTTAATAGTAAAAATCAGAAACTCAATTTAAATCCAAGTCCGCCTCTGATATTTTTACCCTTCGTATCATACCCTAAATTTGCTGTCACACCAAATCCTGTATTTCCCACTCCAATATTTAAGTCAAATTTTCCATTTCCTTTTCTGTCTTCCTTTTCATTTCTCAAATTATACCAATCTGCAGTAGTATAACGAACTCTAGCCTGATTTAATCTATTAAGTTTTCCAAGTTCGTTTTCATATGCTGCCGAAAGTCCGACTGAAAGTTGAGTTCCCGCAGTTAGTGGTCTGAATATATTTAAACTCTGCTCCAACTTCAGGCTTAACTGAAAAATAATCATTTCCTTTAATTTCCAAGTTCATTTGACCATTATCTTCTTTTATGTCTGTAAATCGTCCATATTCTATTTTTAAAGCTCCATAAGGTCGCAAATGAGTTTTTTCAGATAATCTTATATCATAGCCTAATTCATTTTTTAAAGCTGCTCCATAAGTGTAATAATTACTTTTAGACCTCAAAATGAATTGTCTACAATCCAGAATTTACAGGTGCATACTATTTAGTCCACCAAATACATCTCCTGAGATTGTCCATTTTTAATGAACCATTTTGATCATTTTTGGCGATATTGTTTTTAAATATTCCAAACTTTTAATCATTGTATCTTGTTCAGTCGATTTTCCTAAATCTTTAAATTTAAATTGATTTGTAACATAGACCTAAAGATACCATCCGGAAGAATCTCCCATTTTAAGCACTTCACCTTCATGAACATAGGCTACTCCATAAGCATTGTCATCATAGTCTATAACTCCAGTTTGTATCTGTTTTTATACTCATCTTTTTGTTCCAAATATCTTAATCTTGTCATTTTGCTTAACTGGATTTTTCCATTCGTTTCGTAAATATCCAATTTCCTTATCTAATTTATTCCCAGTTGAATTAATACGTTCTTGAGTATTTGAATATTCATAACCTTTCATTTCGTTTCGACATGTGCAAATATCTTTTTTCTCATCTTTTTCTCAAATCATTCAACTTATTAAAAGAGTTTGCTTTTTCTCTTGAATTTATATCCTCAATTCCATATCTTTGTTCAAGCTCCATCTAAAAATGTCCAGTATCCGTGTCATTTTTATTTGCAAAATCAGTATAAGGAATTTTTTTCCATATATACTGTTTTTATTGATGTCGCCGTATTTCCAGATTCCCACTAGGTGCGCTTTCCAAGTCAAACTTGCTGAATCTACATTTACCTTAGCCCCTGCACTTCCCAAAGCATCATTATACGGGTCGCAGAATGTCATCTCCTATTTGAACTGCTTTTTGCATTCAAAGTATTGGTAACTCTGTTCCCATTATTAAATTTACATCTGTAAGTCCTGGTAAATTGTTCAAACCTTGGATAGGATTTGTATGATTTATTCCTGAAGTATCTACATACATTCCTATAGTTGACATTTCTCTTATTGAAATTGTATTATTGGTGTTATTGTCACGCTATTATTATTGTTATTGCTACTATTATCAAAATTATGACCTGCTTGTTCCACTGGCATATTTAATGTTGTAACTCCTGTAAAATCAGAAATAGGCATTTTTTGGTGCTTGGCAAAAGCTATATCTGTGTCAACTCTTGATGTTTCGTTTTGTACGGCAGGAATCGGTATTGATACTGGACTTGGATGCGCTGGAACTTTTGTTATTGATTTTTCTGCTATTGTTCTATTAACTCCTGTTCCTACAGAAGATGCAGTTGTTGAAGTATTAGTTCCTTGAACTTGGTACTCGCTAGCTGCTTCGTTATATACTCCCACACCTCCAGCAATACGTATTGTTCCATAATTTTTAATGATTCCTCCATTTTTTGTAACTACACCTTTTTATTCCAGTTCCACTCGATATCGGGTGTTGTCTGAATTGTTCCATAATTTTTCTCCAGTAGCATGATCATCAATATACATTCCAACTGTATCATTACCTTCCAAGTTAATAATACCTCTATTTATTGCTTTTGAACCAGAACCCGATGCATACATTCCAACACTGCTGTTTTTTGTGACATTAATTATTCCTGTTCCATGGTTTTCTATTGTTCCCATTGATGCAGCTGTACTTCCTGTTGCCATTCCAATTCCGTATTTTCCAGATGTCACATCACTCGGACCAACATCAATTGTTCCATAGTTTTGGCCAATTCCTTGAGATGAATAAATTCCAACATTTCCAGTTCCTGATTTTAAATCAATATCTCCACGATTTATAAAATCTTGAGATGAATAAATCCCATAGCTGTTATTTCCATCAGTCACAATCTTTGACTCAGTTTCAATTTTTCCGCCTAAATTTTGTGGTGCTCTAGAATAAATATAAACTGAGTTTTCTCCAATGTGAACATCACTTGATGCCTTTGTTTTTATATCTGTCTTAGTATTTGCTGCCGTTATCAAATATCCAACTGAATTTTGCCCAACTTTCATATCTACATTTCCTTAACAATTGTAGGTTTTGGCTCTACGGTAGCATCATCAATGTATATTCCGACTGCATTATTGTTTGCTACATTAATTTTTTCCGGCAATAAGATTGACATCAGGCCCTTGAGAATAAATTCTACTCCATTATCACTTTCACATTTATTGTACTGCCATTCATTTCTATGTTTCTGACAAAAATACCGTAAGAATACTGTCCAACATTTATTATACTATTGTTTCTTATTCTAGTTCCATTTTCAGTTTCTAATACATAAACTTTTGTCTTTGGATCATCCCCATACATTCCTATTGATTCATTTTCCAGGAGAAGTTGACAAAGAACATTTATTATTCCAAAATTTTTTTCAAATCGGTATTATTTGTTCCATACATTCCAAAACGATTGAGTACCAAGTATATTAATTATTCCAGACTGGTAAACATGAGTAACAGGATCTTCACCTTCATAATTTGTAACAGCTCCAAAATTAGATCCCATTCCTATCGCATGATTGTTTCCTTCCATTGTAATAGTACCTTCATTTACACCGACAAGCCAGGCTTTAGATGTAGATGGAACAGATCTTACAGTAGGATCAATACTGTTATTTTTTGTAAATATTCCAATCGCTCCATCCCCATACATTGTAATTACGCCCCATGGCAAATTCATAATGTCTATTTTCCCAAAATTTTCTGGATGTGCCGCATCTTAAAATAAGGCTCGTTAGATGGATCAATAGCCAAACCTGTAGCAGGATCTATTTTATAAGAAAGTCCTAAAATTCCAATTGAGTTTTTACCGCCGACACGTATTGGACCAGAACTTACCATATTTGAATTATTTGTTCCATACATTCCAACTGCTTTGTCATTAGGTGTTACTGTTACACCTGGTACACTGCTATATTCCACTTCCAATTTTCCAGCATTGTAATTATTAATCCATCCATAATCACCAAAAATCCTACTCCACCTTGCCCAAAGATCTGTTCTGTCAACAAAAACTTTACCTTTATTCCCGATTTCCGTTGTACTGTTATTAATTGACCTTGAACTTCCGGCGATTGCAAGTCCAACTGGTACTAAAAATTTGTTATCTATCGCATTTATTTGTGCAGTATTTAAGGAAGAATTTATTGAACCATACTCCGTTTCAATATGTAATCTTGAATTTTGGTATAAAAATCTTTTTGTAAATACTTCACTGTCTGAACCGCTTATCAAATTTGCTTTATCAATTGCCGATTTTATTTGAACTGTCGCATCATCTATCAAGGCATATTTGTAGTCTGTTTTCCCGTTTGAACTTGTAACATTCACGTTTCCTCCAAGAAGCCGGCTTTTCAAGTTGTTATTGCCAGATTTGTTTTCCACATCTATGACAAGCGGCCCTGCTGAATTTTTTAAATTTGAAATTATTACATCATCAGAAAGCACATCAATGTTTGTATTGTCATAAAAGCTTATAACATTCGGCCTAGCCTGGTCATAAACATATCCGACAGCTTTTCCATCTAGCACTAATGTCGCATTTTTCATATTAATAGCATCCGAGGAGCTGCTTGTACTGTCGGTATAAAGTGCATACCCCTTTCCTTTATATTCAATTTTTCCGCCTTCCAAATCAATTTTTGCACCGTTAATTGAAGCAATATTTGTGGCTCCATCTGTCACTTTTATCCAGTTCTTTCGTGCATTAATTTTACCGCCATTATCGGCAAAAAGCCCAAATCCTGTATTTTTATTAGTCTGAGAATCAATTCCGCCAGTTATGGAAATGTTTGATGCTGATGGAAGAGAAGTTCTATTCATTGTTATTACTGCGCCATTGTCGGCATAAGCTGCTCCGGCATTGTCTGTGGAAACATTCTTAGCATCAACACGGCTTGGATCATAATGAAATTCCAGTCCAGATATTTGCACTCCTGCATTTGTTATTTTTGTCGCATTTGTACCAATTATTGAAGGAGAAGAAATAGAATCATTTACAGTAATTTTCGCCCCTTTATCTGCAATAAGCGCTACTGAATTTGTGGCATCCTTTGAAACAACCGCATTTACAGCAACTTCATTATTTGCATTATTTCCAGCATAAATGGCTATATTTCCCCTGTCGTTTCTGCTGTCACCTTCAATATTGATAACATCTCCTTTTACTTTCCCATCCGTGCTTTGAACTCCAGAAACTGAAGTATCGCTTCCGCCAGCAACAATGCCGATATTATCAAGTCCGCCTTTTAACGAGATTTTTCCAGCGCCAAGTTTAATATCGGCTCCATCTCCAGTCAATACTCCAATGTCATTTTTACATTTTTAAAAAGATTTATCTGATGTCCATTTTCTATATTTTTACTTGCAGTAGATGTTTCAAGGTCAACAGAGTACGAAGCAAAAATACCGTAAGATTTGTCAATGTATCTGTCATTGTTTACTGTAAATCTGCTTGGAATACCAGGAGTAGTCTGAGCATCAATATTTGTGCTGATTTTTGATTCATAAATCTCTCTGGAATTTCCGCTGGAATCTCCTAAATTAACAGCAAAATTTCCAATAACTGGACCAGAATCCCTATTTGGAATCAATTCAGTAATTTCTTTTGAATCTTTGTCAACTGGAACGTATAGCCCGATGTCGCTTATCTCCATATATAGTCAACGGTGCCCTATTCTCCATTTGAAGATTTTGTCTTAAAAATCAAGATTTGCAGAACTTATATATTTTCCTGTTTTTACATATACTCCTACATTTTCTTCGTACGTATGTATTTATTTTTATTTCTATTAACAATTGTTATTTCTCTAGGATTTAATGATGTCATCATCATAAAATGTGCCACTAGGATTTGGAATTAAATTGTCGATGGTCAGTTTCAAAAATCCTCCGTAATTGTGGTTGCTATGATTTCGTGTGTAATCTCCATTTGGTTAAGAAAAAATCGCAGATTTTTATTATACATTTCCACCGTTCCGGCATTATATAAAATTTGCGGATTCCCATTTCCTATAACCGATGGAGAAACTATAAATGCCGTCAATTCAGAGTCATATATCCCTGCCATTTCCAGAATATGGATGAATTATTATATTTCCTTCGCTTGTATTTACAACAGAAGCAACTGTCGCATCATTTTTACCTCCGATATGTTCATAACTGTTAGAAAAAGCTGCATTTCCACCTTCAATTACATATGTCCCTGAGATTTATAAAAGTGTACCCTTCTGTACTGTTCGTTGTTTTGCAGCTAATTTTTGCTACATCATCAAAAAGTCAGATATTCAGATGAAGCCGTTCAAATTTTTATTTCCCAATTTATTTTTTTCGCTTTCAAGATTAGCCCTGTGCATATCTAAAACGGATAATTCCGTTAACATAGTCATTAGGATTATTAGAAGGCTCTGGTATACAGAAAATTTTTTCTGTTCACTAAAGTTTTATCTTGTCCAGTTATATTATTTCCACCGCTCGTACCATTACTGTTATTATAATCATTATCACTATCGCTCTCTATAACTGTTTTTATAATTCCTGTCTTCTTGTACGAAGTATCTCTGGCATATTTAACATCTTTGACCTTATCTCCATGGCCTTTGTAGCGTCCTTGCCAATTATTGTAAAATTCTGTTTATTCCAAATTGCCAATTGCCCCAAGGGCGATTTAACCGCATGATCTCCTTGCTCCATAGTTCTGAATCAGTTCTAAATTTGTTTTTTGATAAGTTTGTCATTTTCCTTCCTTGCCCTTTTGAAATCTTTTTTCTGCTCGGCAATCGAAAGTATTTATCGCCTTGACTGTATTTCAATTTCATTTCCGTCTGAAAAGTGATTAGCCGATGCACTTTTTCCTATCGCACCAGTTAATAAAAAAATGTGATAAGCGCTTTGAATCTGTATATTTAAAATCTTTTACTTTTTAGCAAATGATTTTTAATTCTTGCTTAAATTCTTTTTAAATTATTTGTCATATTTCTTCCTTTCTAAAAATCAAAAATCTGTTTAAATTATACATTTCTTTCTTTATCTATAATTTAACTTTTTAATTTTTACAGATAAAATACCGATTTTATCTTCAATTAATACTATTTCCATTACAATAATAGATTTATTATAAATTTTTCCAAGAGGGAGTTGATCCGTTACTAGAAAATAATAAGATATGTATTCTATTTTTAAATAGGATCTAGCATAATGTACTATAACCCTATATTAGCCTTTACCTAATTATATAAAAGTTTTTGAAAAAAAGTAAACTTACTAATTTTAACAAAATATAAAAAGAATTTTTAACTTATGTTATAGAAAATTTGAAATTGCTAGAGATTATGAATACAGATATTATATAACTGAAGTTGATGGAAATTTGAATAAAAATTGTGAAACGGTGTTCAAATAAAGAAAGGATGAAAAATTCAGAGTGGGAATAGTTAAGCAGGATTGATAAAAGCATATATTTTTCAAAAAACTCCGCTTTTTAGGCAGGAGTGGCTCATATTTCAATTTAAAAGAAAATATTTAAAAAATCTTTTAAAAGAAACAATAAGTTATTTATATGAATGCTTTACTTGAATAATCATTCAAAATAATTTTTGTTTTATCAAATTTCTGTTGAACTTTATCTTTTTCAGAAATTGTCAGTTCATCGGGGTTTATTCCAAATTCTTCAAATTTCCAGTCGATATTTATTGTTTCATCGTTCCATAAAAATTCCGCTATCATATTCAGGAGCATATAAATCTGTGCATTTATAAGTAAATTCTGTTTCATCTTCAAGTGTTAAAAACCATGTGCAAAGCCTTCTGGAATATAAAACATCAGTTTATTTTTCGGCAGATAATTTTTACCGCATGCCATTTTCCAAAAAGTTTCATCGCCTTTTTCTCAAATCAACTGCCACATCATAAACGCTTCCCTTTATCACACGCACTAATTTCCCTTGAGTGTGCTTTTGTCTGGAAGTGAAGTCCACGTAAAACGCCTTTTTAGATTTTTGAATGGTTATCTTGAACGAAGTCCATTGTAAGTCCCACTCTTCAAAGGATTTTTGTTATAAGTTTCCATAAAGAATCCTCTTTCATCTCCAAAAACTTTTGGCTCAATTACTCATAGCCTTTTTATTGGGTTTCTTTTATTGTAAAATTGTTCATTAGTCTACTCTTTTTTATGAATTTAATTATTTGTTCCCATACATTTCTTCATAATATTTTTGATAATCTCCTGAAACTACCTCGTTTACCCAGTCCTGATGCTCCAAGTACCATTTTACAGTTTTTTCTGATACCTGTTTTCAAAGTCTGTTTCTGGATACCATCCCAAATCTCTTGCAATTTTTGAAGGGTCAATGGCATATCTCATATCGTGTCCAAGCCGATCCTGAACATAAGTAATCAAATCATAATTTATATTTTTTTCAAGTCAGTTTTTAAAAACCTTTTATATTCATCGTTATTTTCAATTTCTTCTCTTAAAATATCAATAACTAATTTTACAATGTTAATATTTTGCTCTTCGTTAAAGCCTCCAATATTGTAAATTTCATAAATGTCGATTTCTTAAAAACTAGGTCGATTCCTTTTACAGTGATCTTCCACATAAAGCCAGTCCCTTACATTGTCTCCTTTCCCGTAAACTGGCAATTTTTACCCTCTAGCACGTTTTTTTATCATAAGCGAATTAATTTTTCAGGGAAGTGGTAAGGACCGTAGTTATTTGAACATCTTGTAATGTTTATAGGCATTTTTATAAGTTTCGCCGTAGGCAATTACAATGTGGTCGGCACTCGCTTTGGAAGTTCGAATACGGGCTTCTTGGATCAAGGGCAGTTTTTCGTGAAGAAATTTTTCCATAAGTTTTTAAATTTGTTCTATTTTTTTACAACTTTTTTCACTTCCTCATCATCAATTACTAAAATCGATGGTCGTGTCATACTCTTGACATGCACTTCCGTAAACTTCATCAGTTGAAACTTGTAAATATTTTACTCCATCCTTGTAAACTGGATACCCATTTTCATCTTTTGCAATGGTCCACGCTTTTTGCATTTTCCAAAAGATTTTTGCGTACCAAGAATATTTGTTTCCAAAAATTTGCGGATTTTTCAATAGAACGGTCAACATGCGATTCGCCGCAAAAATTCACAACAAAAATCAACTTCATTTTTCAGAAAAGATTCTGGCAATTTCCTTTGATCACGAATATCAACCTTTTCAAATTTTTACTCTTTCATCTTTAATTTCATTGGCAATCGTGCCTAAATTTCCTGCATAGGTAAGCACATCGACTACGATTACTCTAATATCATCATTCTTATATTTATTTAAAATATATTTTAAATAATTAGAGCCAATAAAGCTGGCAAAGACCTGTCACTAAATATGTTTTCATATTTTCCTCCTAATTAATTACTGTAATTTACAGCTTTTTATTTATCATCACCAATTAAATTATACAATAATTTTTCCAAACAAAAATTTTGATAAAAATGGACTTGACATAATAAAAAGGGTATATAATAGTAGTAAGAAACATTTTTAATGAAAATTTAAAGTTTTAAATTAAGGATGTGAATGAAATGCGTGTAATTATCTTTAAAAAAATGTCGATGAAGTGGCAAGATGGAGTGCTTATCAGATCACTAAAAATATTAAAAATTTAAGCCTACAAGGGAAAAAGCCCTTTGTGCTCGGGACTTCCTACGGGCTCTACGCTTGCGACTTATCGGGAACTGATAAATTTGTATAATGAAGGGATATTGTCGCTTTGAAAATGTCGTAACTTTTTAATATGGATGAATATGTGATTAAAGCCTGAAGATCCGCAAAGTTATCACTATTTTATGAATGAGAACTTTTTAAGCATATTATATAAAAAGAAAAATATAAATATTCTAAATGGATGTGCTGAAGATTTAGAGGAAGAATGTCATAACTATGAGGAAAAATAAAATTTGGCGATTCAAATTGCTTTTTGGGTGGAGTTGAGAAGATGGGCATATTGCATTTAATGAGCCAGGTTCATCGCTTTCTTCACTACACGTGACAAGGATCTGACTTATGACACAATTTTTGGCAAATTCCAGATTTTTGACAATGACATTGAAAAAGTGCCAAAATCAGCCTTTGACAATTGGTGTGGGGACGCTTATGGACTCAAAGGAGGTTATGATTCTTGCAAATGGGTATAAAAAGGCCCGTGCGGTTTATCATGGAGTAGAAGGGGAGTTAATCATCTTTGGACAATTTCAGCTTTGCAGTGCACAGAAGGGCAGTGCTAGTGATTGATGAGATGGCGGCTTCGGATATAAAAGTTAAGACTTATAAGTATTTTTAAGGAAATTGAAGTCTAAGAATTTGGATTTAGAAAAATATAAAAATATTTGATAGAATTGGCAAAATAAGTTTTTATTAATAAATTATTGTTAATGAAAGGGTTTTATGTTTTTCCTTTTTCAAAGCAAAGGAAATTAATTGCCATTTTTCCTTGCATCTCTGGCTTTGTCTAAGTACTTTTTGAAACAAAATTGAAAATTCGCTTTTTTGATAATAGTTATTTTATCTGTTTAAATAATTATAGTTTAAAGGTTATTAAAAAGTTCAAACAGTCAATTTTATTCCAAAAATCACGACATTTTTAATTTAATTATAATAGTTGTTTTAAAAGCATACTAGGTAGAATAAGAAAAACATTTATTAACTAAAAATATTCTAAAATAAAAACAAAGAAAGGAGCTATTGTTAAGATGATTATAAAAAATGCAAAGATATTTGACGGGGAGAAATTTATTGGGGAAAATGCGGTTGTTTTGGAAGGGAAATTTATAAAAAAGATAGTGGATTTTTCTTTGATTGATAAAAAAGAATTGGAAAATCAGGAAGTTATTGATGTTGAAGGGATGATTTTGTCGCCAGGGTTTATTGATTTGCAGATTAATGGGTGTGGGGGAGTGCTGTTTAATGATGATATTTCTAGGGAAGCATTGGAAATAATGAATGAAACTAATAAAAGATATGGGTGTACTTCGTTTTTGCCTACGCTTATAACTTCTCCAGATGAGAAAATAGAAAAGGCTATTGAACTTGTGAAGGGAATGGAGGATAAGGAGGAAATTGGAGTTTTGGGGCTTCATATTGAAGGGCCTTATATAAGTGTGGAAAAAAAGAGGATTCATCGTTCTGAATATATAAGAGTTTTGTCGGATGAGATGATTGAGAAAAATAAAGTGAAGGCAGGACCAGAAGTTGCTAGAATAATAACGATAGCACCTGAAAAGGCTAAAGTTGAACATTTGAAAAAAATTGAGAGATGCTGGGATTAATGTACTATTGGGCATACGAATGCAACTTACAAAGAGTGTGTGGAAAAGAAGGAATATTATAATTGCGGAACTCATTTGTATAATGCAATGAGAGGACTGGATTCGAGAGAGCCTGGGGTTGTTGGATTTTTATTTAATAATGATACTACGAATTGCGGGATAATAGTTGATGGGCTTCATATAGATTTTGCTTCTGTGGAAATTGCTAAGAAAAATAATGAAGGATAGGCTTTTATCTTGTGACAGATGCAGTTAGCCCCATCTGGAACAGATAATATGACGGAATTTATGTTTGAAGGCAACAGAGTCTTGTATAGGGATGGAAAATGTATTTCTCCAGAAGGGACTTTGGGGGATCTTCGCTTTGTTATGATAAAAAGGGGTGCAAAAATCTAGTGGAAGAAGTTCATATTTCGCTTGAGGAAGCACTCAGAATGGCAACTTCCTATCCTCGTGAAGCGGTGGCTATTGATGAAAAAAATATGGATTTATAAAAGAAGGATATTTTTGCAGATTTGACATATTTTGATGAAAAGTTTAATGTGAAGGGGACAATAAGCAAGGGAAATTGACTAGATATTAAGGAAATTTGTATAATAAAACTTAAAATTTCAGGAAAAAAATTTTTTTAAAATTGTAAAATATAAGTGGAAAAATTTGAAAAAGTTTGTTTTTGTTATACTTTAATTGAAAAAAGTTTGGTAAAAATTACTTTAAAACAGAAGAAAGTTTTTGTATATTTTTTGTTTTTGCCAACTTAACTTTTGGCTTGTAATTTGAAAAACTATGTGTGGTTATTAGCAAGTTTATTATGAAACTGTTTCAAAATCGAGATATTAAATTGAAATTATAGAGACTTATTTTTGTTCGATTTTAAGGTTGTGTTACTATGTGTAAATAAAAAGTTTTTTTGATTTTTCAAAAAAATTTAGGAAATAAAATTGTATTAGGAAATTGTAAAAGTAATGGGTATAAAATTTAAGTGATGAGTTTAAAATCTCTTGCTAAAAATTGAAATGGAAGATTAAAATTGAGAAAACCTTTATTAATGGAATTTTTATAAACTTTTACAATGGACTAAAATAAAATTGTATATTAAGGAGATAAAAAGAATGAAAATTAAATTTTAGTATCAATTTGCAAAAAAATTTTTAACGAAGATGAATTAAAACAAATTAAGCCTTATGTGGAATTGGCAAATGAAGTATTGACTTCAAAAACTGGAGCAGGAAATGACTTTTTAGGATGGGTTGATTTGCCTGAAACTTATGATAAAGATGAATTTGCCAGAATTAAAAAGGCGGCTGAAAAAATTAAAAATGATTGGAAGTTTTTAGTTGTAATTGGAATTGGAGGATCTTATTTGGGAGCAGAAGGTCGCAATTGAATTTTTATCACACAGTTTTTACAATAACTTGCCAAAAGATAAGAAAAAAACTCCTGAAATTTACTTTGCAGGGACAAATATGAGCGGTGTTTACTTACAACACTTAATCGATGTAGTTGGAGATAGGGATTTTTCAGTAAATGTAATTTCAAAATCTGGAACTACAACTGAACCTGCAATTGCATTCAGAGTATTCAAGAAAATGCTGGAAGAAAAATACGGAAAAGAAGAAGCTGCAAAAAGAATTTATGCTACAACAGATAAAGCGAAGGGAGCATTAAAAACACTTTACAAACTGTGAAGGATATGAAACTTTTTGTTGTACCTGACAATGTTGGAGGAAGATTTTTCTGTGTTGACTGCAGTAGGACTTTACCAATCGTCAGGGTCGGAATTGACATTGATGACTTAATGGTCGGAGCAAAAGATGCGATGAATGACTTTGCAAACAAAAAAACATGGATGAAAATCAGGGCTTTTACAATATGCAGTCATAGAAACATCTTGCATAGAAAAAGGAAAAGATTTGGAATTAATGGTAAATTATGAACCAAGAGTTCACTATTTGGCAGAATGGTGGAAACAATTATTTGGAGAATCTGAAGGAAAAGAAGGAAAAGGACTGTATCCAACTTCAGCAGATTTCTCAGGTGATTTACACTCATTAGGGTCAATATATTCAACAAGGGCAAAGATTATTTTTGAAACAGTAGTTTCTATTGGAAAACCTGAAGTGGAATTTGTTATTGAAAGTGACAAGGAAAATCTTGATGGATTGAACTTTATTGTCTGGAAAAACATTGGATTATGTAAATAAAAAGCAACTGATGGAGTAATCTTGTGCACGTTGATGGAAATGTACCTAACTTAGGAATAAATATTCCTGAAGTAACTCTTATCACTTAGGATATACATTCTATTTCTTTGAAAAAGCATGTGGAGTAAGTGGATACCTTTTAGGTGTAAAATCCGTTTGATCAGCCCTGGAGTAGAAGCATATAAGAAAAAAATATGTTTGCATTATTAGGAAAACCAGGATATGAAGAAAATTTCGGAAAAGAATTGGAAAAGAAATTAAACGAAGTTAAATAAATTTGATATTTAGATAAATAAAATTAAATAAATCGAAAAATTAATTTAGTTTGGAAAGAAGGTGGTCGATTCGGGATATTTTTTTCAAGCCACCGTTTTTGTTATTTTTTTATTTAAATGTTGATTTATTATATCTGTTCGATAACCACGCAAACTTAGAATTTAATAAAATAAAAAAACTTGGGTTGTTGAATATATCTATTATGTTTTTGTTATAATTGAAACTTTGGGAAAAGGAAGTAAAATGACAAAGGAAAATTTGTGGAAAAGTTATACAGATGAACAAAAAAAAGTAATATTTGAATTTCGTCAAGACTATAAAAATATTTGGATTTGGCAAAAGACTGAGCGTGAATTTGTAGATTTGACAGAAAAAGAACTTTATAAAAAAATGGATTTGTCGATATTAATAAAAAAAGTGAATTGAAAAAGGGGATAAAATTTATTTTTAACAATAGAAATAAAAATATTATTGCGGTAATTGTTGGAAATGATATAAAAAGCGGTATTAATATGATTGTTTCCACGTTGATTCCCTCAAGACTGGATTTGAAGCCTAATCCAATAATGGAAGCTCAAGAATTTGCACTATTGAATACACATTATTATGGTGGAATTAAAAAGTATCAATGAGTCGCGACTCCGTTGGCATTGCACGGTGTAGTTTTTTTCTGAAGGATGGTAGGAAAAATTTTTGCTTTCAATTGGAGAGCGGGATGATGAGCCTGTGTTTAGCGTGCCTGATATATTGCCGCATTTGTCGTATAATGTGCAGGATGAAAGAAAGGCAAGGGATGTAATAAAAGGTGAAGAGTTAAAAATTGTTATTTGGGAATATGCCTGTAAATGATGAAAAATGTAAATAAAAAAATAAAACAGTTTGTGCTTGATAAATTGAAAAAAAGATTATGGAATAGAAGAAGATGACTTCTTTACTGCAGAGCTGGAAGTTGTGCCTGCCTGGGAAATTGCGAGATGTGGGGCTTGATCAGAGCATGATTGGAGGATATGGGCAAGATGACAGAATTTGTGCATTTACTTCGCTTAGGGCTTTGCTTTGAAATAGAGGAAACAGAAAAAAACTGTTATGGTTTACTTGACAGATAAGGAAGAAATCGGAAGTGAAGGTTCGACATGTCTTGAAGTCGACATTGCCTGAATATATTGTTGGAAAAAAATGCTTTCACTTACAGAAAAAGTCTATAATGATCAGATATTAAGGGAAACTTTGTGGAATTCTAAAGCCTTGTCATCAGATGTTACTCTGCAATGAATCCTGTGTATAAATCTGTTCACGATATTGAAAATGTAGCTCGGCTATCTTATGGACTGGCATTCGCTAAATATACTGGAAGCCGTGGAAAAATCTATGGCAAATGATGCAGATCTTGAATTTATTCAGGAAATAAGACAAATATTTGATAAAAATGAAATTAAATATCAATCGGGCGGATTTGGAAAAGTTGATGAAGGTGGAGGAGGAACTGTTGCGAAGTTTTTACTTTTACTATGGAATTAGAACGATAGATGCAGGGCCGGCACTTTTATCAATGCACTCTTTATTTGAAATTTCATCAAAAAGCGGACTTGTATGAAACATACAGAGCATATAAAGTATTTTTTTGAACTAAATTAGAGAGCAGATAATTAGGAGAGTAAAATGGGTTATAAATTAATAATTTACAAAGATAATAAATTTTATAGTGAAGAGAATTTAAAAGCAAAAATGGGAAAATTATATATATAAATGGGGAAATGTTGAATCAGGGATTTATTTCTTTGAAATAAAGGATGAAGAAAGTGGTACAATAAGCGGTGTAACTTACGACCATACTGAACTCCATTTGCCAAAAAAATTTTTGAAAGTTCGTGGTAGGCGAAAATTTCCGCCAAAAATCAATAACAGGCTTTCAAAAGGAATAGATATTTATGTGGAATATTCGCCATCTAAAAAGACATTTTTCATTAACTAAAATGAAATTTTACAGAATGAATTTGAATATTGTCGATTTTGGATTGGAAAAAGGCAGATAAAGTTGAAATTGCGGGGAACTTTAATGGTCGGAAGCCCGATACTGAGCCGATTTATCATTTTGAAGGGACAAATTACGAAGTGACATTGGCTCACCTGAAGGAGTTTATGAATACAAATATTTGATTGACGGGAAAATGGTATCCTGAAAATAGAAATAGTAAAATCTGTAATAGGAGAAAATGGAGCATTATTCGCACAAGGAGATTTGGGAACTGGAAAATTTGTTTATGAAGCGATTGATAAAAATACAAATTTAAAGGCGATTGTTCATAACATCGACAGTTTGCAATATTTTTAACAAATTGTCTGACAGTGAGTATGAGTTTAAAATAAGAACTCAGATGAACGATGTGGAACGTGCATATATAAGCATTGTTTTACACGAAGAAGATAACTATGAAATGATTTACGAACTTGAAAGATATCAGGATAAGACAAATGGATTTGACTATTTTGAAAAGAATTATAAACTTCGGAAAAAGAAGTCTAAAAAAACTATTATATTATTTTTATTTTTGGAGGATAATGGCACAAGAGCCTACTTTAATGGAACGACATTAAAGCTTTCACAAAGAAGCCCAAAAGACTTGTTGTAAATACAACTTCTAAAGATATACAGTTGTTTAATGTGCCGAACTGGGCAAAAGAAGTTTCATCTGGTATAATATTTTTCCAGACAGATTTTACAATGGAAATCATTACAATGATCCAATTTTTTTAATGAATTTGGACCAGAGGCATTTAAGCCCTAACATACTTCATGAACAGAATTTTGTGGAGGAATATAAATGGGAAAAAAAGTAACAATGTAATTAGCCATTTTGATAGAAACCGATGGACATCTGACTTTAGGGAACAGACAATATGGGAAAAAGTCGGGAGAACGTGAAATTGACTCACGAACTTTGAAATATGCCAGAATGTACGGTGGAGATTTACAGGAATCAAGGAAAAAAATACCATATATGAAGGAGCCTTGGAATTAATCTGTGTGGCTAAATCCAGTATTTTTTTCTCGTATCAGAACCATAAGTATGGAGCAAATGACTTTAGACATATTTCGCCAGATTTTTGGGACAATAAAGACAAGCGGAGAAACTCATGGCGTGGAAATTAACAGAAATAATAAATATGGGAATAAGTCATACGTGGATGTGCTTGGAAACAAGGCTACGACAAGCGACGAGTTAAAAACTTCTGGAAGTAAACTTAAAGGGTGAAAAACAGAGGAAAAATGGATATGGAGAAACAGAAGATCCAAATACCTGGGTTTGGACAGAGTCAGACTTGATAATGGTTGACTTGATAAAGGAATTTCATAAAAATGGTATTCGTGTAATATTTGACGGAGTTTTTCAATCATAGCGAGAGTGAGCACTGGACATTTAATATGGTGCTTGCAGATGGGGAAAATTCTAAATATAAGGACTGGTATAAGTTTACAGATTTTTGGACGAGATGTTCAGATTACAGATGATATGAGTGATGAGCAGGCATTTGAAACATTAATAGCAAATAGAAAGAGAACTATTTATAACGCCTGGGGTGGATTTGACTCGCTTCCTGAATTTAACACTTTTAATCAGGAATATAAAGAATACATTTTTAATATTACGAGAAAATGGATGTGTGGACCTGATGGAAAAGAAAGTGAAAACTGGATGGAAGATGACGGAATTGATGGATGGCGTTTAGATGTACCAAACTGCCTTGAAAATCAAAATTTCTGGAATGAATGGAGAGAAGTTGTAAAAGGCAGCAAGAAGGATTCCTACATAACTGCCGAACTTTGGGGAAATGCTTCAGGAGATATTAACGGCGGAAATAAATTTGATACTGTAATGAACTATGAATGGTTAAAAACAGTTATTGGATTTTTCATAAATCAAAGCCGTGAAGGTGGAGTAAGATACAAGTTGAAGGCACAGGACTTTTTCAATGAACTTCGAGAAAAACGAACTTGGTATCCGTATCAGGCGTTACAGGCGAGTCAGAATCTAAACGGTTCACACGATACTGACAGGCTTTATTCAAGAATTGTAAATGATGTAATTGGAAGAAATCTGGAAGAAGGAAAGCAGTTAGAAAAAGGATACAATGGAATTCGTCCTGACTTGGCTTCAAATTACCATCCAAATACAACAATAGATTGGCGAAACAGCCCAATTAAGCCAAAAGATATATTAAAAATTAATATCAATATTCCAAATGACTTATATTGGAGCACCAATGCTATTTTACGCGATGAAGTTGGAATGTGGGGAGCAACAGATCCATACTGCAGAAAGCCAATGTTATGGAAGGAATTTTTATACGATGATGAGAAAAAAATCCGTCACACATTAACCAAAAATGAAGTTTATTCGCAAAAAGTCGACGACGATTTATTTGAATGGTATAAAAAAATTAATAAGAATTCGTCTTGAAAATAAAACGCTTATTTACGGTAAATTTAGAGAAGTATTTGCCGACAATGAACGAGATGTAATTGCATACGAAAGAGTAATCGAAGATCAATTAATCATTGTTGTAATAAACAATTCATTTAACAAATTTGGGAAAAACGTGGAATTTGAAACAAATTATCAGGATGAAAGATTTATCGACCTGGTAACAGAAGGCAGAACATTTAGAACAGGTTCAAATGGGAAAATTAAGTTGGATTTGAATGCAAAAGAGGGGATGATTTTGCGAAAAGTGAGGATAGATGGGGATTATGAGTAAGGATGGTCGATTGAAAGATTAAATATAATTTTTTTGTTAAGATAAAAGGAACTATGATTTTGGGTAGTTCCTTTTTTTGTTTATGTATAATACTAAATCCAGTTTGAAAAAAATTTATTTGTTCTCTGGTAAAGGATTAAGAGATCTTGGTAAATAGGATTTATAATGAATTTATTATTTTAATGGGAAATAGTATAAAAGTAGATTTATTATGATTTTTATATTAATTTTTGTTTAAATAGTAGCTTTTATTTTAGAAAGGGGAAAAATCAAATAATAAAAATTATTTTTTTATTGAAAAAAAGATGGTAAATTGTGAAAAAAATAGTGAGAACATAAGAAATTGTGGTATAATGGTTAGAAGAAAAAGAAAATTAAGTTATTAAACTTTAATTAATATGGGGAAACTAATCGAGGTTGTAAAAAAACTTGTATATAGAGGGATAGTGAAAGAATGGGAAATTCAGACGAAAAAGTTTATTGAGAAGATAAATGAAGTTTTATCGGAAAAAGAAAATCGTGAGTGAATATCATTAATGATAAATTAACCATATCAGTTTTTACGGCACTGGAAAAAAATTTAAAAAAATGTGAAGGAAATAAATTTTTATTATAAGAGATACGAAGTTTATTCCTAAAAATAATGAAATATCAAGAGAATTTGAGATAACACCTAATGATATTTTTGTACAATTCTTATGATATAAAGGAAAAATAAGTTGAAGCATTTTTGCTAAGGCAAAAGGCTATGTATGATTTTTATAAAAAAATAATGTAAATGTCAGAAAAAGTAAAAGCCATATCAGAAAGTAAACGGGAATATTTTAATAATTGATGATGATTTTTATGATTCAGGGACATCATCACTTGAAATATATGAAAAAAAGAGTAAATCGCTACGATTTTGATACAACAATAAAAGGAGAATCAGAAAAATCCCAGATACTTGGCATGTCGAAAAATATATGATGAAATTTGGAATAACAATGATGTAACACAAGATTATAAACAGGAACTATTAGAAAGTCTAGAATTTGTTTATAAAAATTATAACCCTGAATTTTTGTATTATTTCACATTAAATGAATTGTTTGGAGATAGGTCGGATAGCGGAATTGAAAGATTTGAAAATGATAGCGAGAAATTTAAAAAAAGACTGAAATTTGGAATTCGCTTTTTGATTTTTCAGAAGGATTGTGTCGTTTCTGCTATACAGAAATTACAGAAATATGGTGGATGTATAATTGTCGATTCAGTAGGATTGGGAAAAACATTTGAAGCACTTGTCGTGATTAAATATTTTTGAAATAAGAAATGATAATGTATTAGTTCTTACACCAACAAAATTATACGATAACTGGCGTTCTTTTACAGGAAATTATAAAGATAGTTTTTTTGAATGAAATGTTTAATTACAAGATAATGTTTCATACAGATTTATCGAGAACCAAGGAGAATCAAAATCAGGTTATGAACTAAGCAGATTTGACTGGTCAAAATTTGATTTAGTTGTGATAGATGAGTCACATAATTTTTAGAAATCGGATTGCTAAATATGATGAGAATGATGAATTAATAATGAATAGATATTTTAAACTACTTCATGATGTAATAAAAAGTGGTAAAAATACGAAAGTCCTTTTTATTGTCTGCAACTCCAGTAAATAATAGTCTTGTAGATTTAAAAAAATCAAATTTCAATTATAACATCAGATCATGATGATGCATTTAGTGAACAAGGTATTTCGAGCGTAGGATATTTACTGAAAAAAAGCAACACAAGTTATAAATGACTGGGAAAAAGAAGGAAGTCAGAAAAAAAGATGAGTTACTGGATAATTTGCCGTCAGATTTTTTTATAAATTGCTAGAAATGATGACAATATCAAGAAGCAGAAAACATATTACAAATTATTATGGAACAAAAAAATATAGGAAATTTCCTCAAAAGAATAAGCCGATTACATATTATCCAGAAATTGATAGTCAAAACCAGTTATTGAATTTTAAAAAAATACAAATTCTATTTTTAGAAGAATTAAATTTATCAGTTTACACACCAACTAAATTTATAAAAAGTGAAAAAAATTAAATTATTATATCAATAAGTATAAGTTATCAGGAATCGTGGTGGAAAAAAATGGATTTTGATACACAGTCGAAAGGTCTTGTATATTTACATAGAACAAACTTGTTTAAAAAGATTGGAAAGTTCAGTTTTTTTCATTTTCTGAAACCTTGAAAAGATTGATTGAAAAATATTGATCAGACAATAGAAAATTTAAATAAGGGACGACAGATTGAAGAAAAATCTTGATGTGGAAAAATGAAGATGAAATCTATATTGAAAGAAGTAAATATGAAATAAAGGTAGAAGATTTGAGAATAAATGCCTATCTTGAGGAGTTGTATAACGATAGAGATATTGTAAAAAGAATATATGATGAAACATTGATTTTTATTGAAAGAAGATAGAGATAATAAGATTCATGAATTAGAAAAAAATTGTAGGAAATAAAGTTGATAACACACCGTATAATCCAGGAAATAGAAAAATATTGATTTTTACAAGATTTGCCGATACAGATGAACTATATCTATTCTAAAGTTTGCTAAAAAAAATTCGAGGGGAAAAAAATATTAGCATTGCAAGTGTTACAGGTAAAGGAGTAAAAACTTCAAATAAAAAGGTAAAAGAGGATTTTCACAGTATTTTGAGTGCATTTTCGCCAAAATCTAAACTGAAGATTGAAATTCCTCAAGATGAGCAAATAGATATTATAGTTGCAACAGACTGTATTTCAGAAGGACAGAATTTGCAAGATTGTGATACGGTAATAAACTTTGATATTCAATGGAATCCTGTATCTCTTATTCAGAGATTTGGAAGAATAGATAGAATTGGAAGTAAAAATGATAATATACAAATGATTAACTTTTTTTCCCAAATGCAGATTTGAATGAGTATTTAGATTTGGAGAGAAGAGTTAAAGGGAAAATGACAACATTAAATATCGCTTCTACAGGGGATGAAGATATGCTTAATCCTGAAATGAATGATTTCAACTTTAGGAAAAAGACAAATTGGAAAAACTGAAGGATGAAGTGATAGATATAGAAGATACGAATGAAAAATATTTCATTGACAGACCTTAATATGAACGAATATCTGTATGAACTTTCAAATTATGTGAATAATCATAAGGAAATAAGTAAAAATACCTAAAGGAATTTATTCTGTAACCGAAGGTGAACAGAAGGGAGTATTATTCTGCTTTTAAACATAGTAAAAAAATGATGCTAAACCTAAGAATGACAGTTCCTTTATCCTTATTACCTGATTTTTTTGTTGGAAATAATAAAGAGATTTTATTTAAAAACAGTCAGGCAAGGGAAGTTATAAAACTTTTTCAGACGAACTCTGCTATGAAAAAAATGAAGTTCAGGAAAAAGTTTTTAAAGGAATTTTTTTAAAGATACGAAAAAAATGCTACTGAAATGGGATTTTATTCTGAACTGCTTAATACAAACGGTAAACAGTATAAAAAGGTGAAGAGGAAGAAAAAGGCTTCTCAGACAGTGTTTGATTTTTTTCAGGATTTAATAATAATTTTTAAAAATGATACGATTGATGATTTTGAATTAATTTCTTTTTCTGGTGGTGGGTTAGATGATAAATATGCCGGAAAGATATGAAGTGAATCAGGAAATAAAATTGAAAAATCTTATTCTGAAGGAATTTAAACCTGACGAGAAAAAAAGAAAATAAAGGAATATGTAAAATCTGTAATATTAAAGTACATGATAAATGATGAAGAAATACCAAGTGTAGAAGATGAAAGATATATTTTTAAAGTAATTCAGTATTTTGAATTTGAAATAAGCGATATAAAAAAAGGCAGGATTTCTTGTAAATTTATATCAGGAAGCCATTAAATCGCCATGTGTATTAAGATTTTATGATAATTCAAAAGAAGTGTATTCATTAGCTTTTAAAAAGATTAAATCAAAATGACAGAAATGAAATAGTAGTTACAGATACTGTAATGACTGAAATATTTGACTTGTCAATGTCGAGTTCAAAGAAAAAGGGAAGTGGAAGGAGCATTAGACTACTCCAAAATTTTAAATCGGACCAATAAAGTTAATTTTTTTATTTAGAAATATTTATAAAAAAATTATATTTTTAAAAAAATCAAAAATATTATCAGAAATCAGGAAATATTTTAGAAAAGTTTAATATGGTATGACAGAAATAAAATGAATGATATCTTTGAAAAGTTTAAAAAAATCTTCTGATATACAAGGAAAAAAATGAAATTAGTTTATAAAAAAACAGTGAAAAAAAATAGAAATTAACAAGAAAAATTAGAGAATTAATTTTTAGAATTGGATAAATATTAGAATTTTTGGAGGAAAAATGGAAAAATAATAAAATAAAACAAGATATAAATAACGTGGTAAATGATAATTTGAAAGCACTGGAGCAATTATTTCCATCTGCTGTAAAGGATGGACAGCTGGATATAAAGGCATTGAAGGAAGAACTGGGGGATTTTGAAGAAGTAGGAAATGAAAGATACGAACTGAACTGGGCTGGAAACAAAATGCAAAAGAAAATGGTGCAGCAGGGAATTGGAAATAAAACATTGAAATTTGTGGAAAAAGATAGTAAAAATGCCGACACAACAGAAAATATATATATCGAAGGAGATAATCTGGAAGTATTGAAATTGTTAAGACAGAATTATTACAATTCAATAAAAATGATATATATTGATATGTTTTTTTCTCCAAAATGATACAAGAACCTATACTTTACTCTCTTCAAAGTAATTTAAATAAGGGTTTTAAGAAAAAAATCAAAATAGAATAAAACAATCTTTGTTCTAAAGCTAATTGAAAGGCTAGATTTTTTTATTTTTAGGTGTGTCGATTTCAATAACAAGGGGTCAATAAAAATCATTTGGGGTGTGTTTAAGTATAAGTTTTTGAATGCAAAAAAATACCTTATTAACAAAGTGTTTCTTAGGATTGGTAGTCAAAAAAATATAGTGTGAGGCAAATTATCAATAAAACAACTAATTAAATAATGGTTAAAATGAATCACGACAAACGCATGAAAAAGATTTAAAAAAAGAGGTATAATATTATTGACATATCGTAGGAAAGAAGCTGGTAAAAATGTCAGAAGATAAAACCAAATCTAAAAAGAATTGTTAATATACATTACCCAAATAGAGGATAAGCGACAAATTTCTAAAATAAAGCATAAATTGAATGATATTGTTGTGATTACTCTCTTTGCCATGCTTGCAAATATTGAATACTGGGAAGAGATTGAAGAATTTGGAAAGATGTATTTCAAGGCATTAAAAAGATATCTGGAACTACCGAACGGCATACCTTCGCATGATACGATTCAAAGAGTTATGGCTACAATAGAGCCTGAAGTGACAGAAGTTCTCTTGAGAAAATGGATGGATCTAAAAAAATTTCCGGAGAAGATAAAAAAATAAGAAAAAAATATTAAATATTGATGGAAAAATTTTTTTAAATGGGATGAAGAACAAAAATAATAAGCCATTAGACATAGTATCCGCATATTCCAAAGAAGATGGGATCTGCTATTCACAAGTGGCGGCTGAAGGAAAAGGGAATGAAATAGAAGCAATATTAAGGCTGCTTGATAAAATTTCAGTAAAGGAATGTATAGTTACAATAGATGCGATAGGAACCCAGAAAGAAATCATAAAAAGATAAGAAAGAAGAAGGGATATTTCTGTCTTCAGGTAAAAAGGGAACCAGAAGGCTTTTAAAGGAAGATATAGAAGATTACTTTGCTGACAAGGGATTCAGGAAAAAATTAAAGGGCGAAGGAATGTACAGTAGGAAAACAGAAAAGCAAAGAGGACGGCTGGAAACGAGAGAATATTACTATACTGAAGAAATAGAATGGTTTATCAAAAGAAACAAGGAATGGAAAGAAGTAAAGGGGATAGGTGCATCAATATTAACAACAGAAGAAAATGGAAAAAAGCAAGAACAGAAAAGGTATTACATAACGAATATAACAGGGGGAGTGGAAGAATTTGTAAGAGCAGTAAGAGGACATTGGGCAATAGAAAGTTATCATTGGGTATTGGATGTAACATTTAGAGAAGATGCAAATAAGACATTAAACAAAAATGCGGCTAGAAATTTAAATATTCTAAGAAAATTAGCAATATCAATACTGGAAGAACTGCCGTTCAGAAAGAAATTTAGTAGAAGGATAAAAAGATATATTATATCGCTAGATGTAAGGAGATATTTAAAATTATTTTTTTGATATATAGAAATGTTAATGTAAAAAAATTGGTTAAATACAAAGAAATAGTTTAAAAATATTCATGCGTTTGTCGTGAAAATGAATGACATCCAATTGACTTTGAATGTGAAATAGGTTATACTTTATACTTGGAATAATGTACAACTTTCGATGTAATTGGGAGGAAAAATTACTATGAAATGCAAATTATCAACTATGATGGGAAAATTAAGGTATTCCATTCAAGATGTACATATAAAGACTGGACTATCTAGAAGCACGGTAACACAGCTATATCATGATAAAGCAACTCGTATAGATTTTGAAACGATTGAAAAACTTTGTTGTTTATTTGAGTGCGATTTATGTGACTTATTTAGTCTAGAAGGAAAAAACTATGAAGGAGCAGGTGGTAAAATTAATGAATTATAATGCGATATCGATGTTTTCAAGTGCCGGTGTTGCGGAAACATATTTTGAAAAGCACAAAGTACATGTAAAGGTAGCTGCAGAATTGCTACCAGAAAGAGCCGACTTTTATAGGCATTTATATCCTAAAACAAAAATGTTACAGGGAGATATAACAAATGCTGGTTTTTTCAAAATGTTAATTTGTGAAGCTAAAAAAGAAAAATGTGACTTTCTAATTGCTACTCCTCCGTGTCAAGGCATGAGTACCGCTGGTAAAAAAAAGAAGGATGACCCGAGAAATAGATTAATTATAAATGTAGTAGATGCAATAAAAAGAGATTAATCCTAAATTTGTAATAATAGAAAATGTTCCAGAAATATTAAATACAATGATTGATATTGATGGTGAAATGATTAGAATTGATGATTATTTAAAAAGCGAATTATCTGAAAAATATTATTTCAACAGAAATAATATTGTAAATACCATGAATTATGGCGTTGCACAATCCAGGGAAAGATGTGTGTATCTTTTATCAAGAATAGACACAACTATACATTGGGAATTTCCATCACCATTAGGACACATAACTACAATGAGAGATGCCATAGGGGATTTGCCATCTTTAGATCCTGATGTGACCGATATACCTGAAGAAGAAAGATTAAAACTTTTCCCAGATTACTACAAGAAGCGTGAAGCGGGATTAAAAGTATCAAAATGGCATTATCCACCTAGGCATAAATATAGACATGTAATAGCTATGATGCATACTCCAGAAGGATGTTCAGCATGGTCAAACAAGAAATATTATCCAACTCTTGCTGATGGTACGAAGTCTAAAGGATATAAAAACACATATAAGCGCCAATGGTGGGATAAACCAGCATATACCGTTACAAAATATACAAGTAGAATTGGGTCACAAGAAAACGGACATCCGGGACACGAGATAGTACATTCAAATGATGAAGAAATGCGTATTTGGTCAGATGCAAGAGTACTATCAATATTTGAATTGATGCGAGTATCATCATTGCCTGATAACTGGAATATACCTGAAAAAGCTAGTAGCAATGTTATTAGAGAAATATTAGGAGAGGGGGTTCCTCCTAGAATGTTGGAATATGCTCTAATAGAATTGGAGAGATTACACCATGATACGATTTAAAAATAAAATAAAAGCAATTTCCTTGTTTTCTAATGTTGGGATAGCTGAAACGTATTTTGCTGATGTTGGTATAGAGGTTGTTGTTGCCAATGAATTAGTGGATAAGAGAGCAAGGTTTTATAAACATTTATATCCTAATGTTAATATGATTTGTGGAGATATTACTGATAAAGATGTCTTTGACAGTGTTATTAATGAGGTTGTTAATAAAAAAAGTAGATATGCTAATACTACTCCTCCATGTCAAGGAATGTCATGTCTTTGGGCGTAAAGATCCTAAGGATCCTAGAAATTTTTTTGATTTTTTTATGCGGTAGAAGCAATAAAAAAATAAAACCTAGATTTGTTATTATTGAGAATGTTCCAATGCAACAACATACTCAAATACTATATAAAGATGAATATTTTTTTATTCCAGACTATATAGAAAGAGAACTCAGTGAAATTTATCGAATAAACGAAAATAGAATAGTTAATACAATGGACTATGGGATTCCTCAATCTAGACAACGCTATATTTATTTAATGGTTAATAAATTAGAGGGGATAAAGTGGGAATTTCCTGAGAAGGAAAATAAAATTATCACAATGAAAGAAGCTATTGGAGATTTGCCGTCATTAGACCCATGCGTTCGTGAGGATTCGGAAAAGTGGAGGTTTCCACACTATGAAGATAAAAGACAAAAAGGCTTAAAGGTTTCTAAATGGCACTATCCTCCAGTTCATAGTTGGAGACAGATAGAGTGGATGATACATACACCTAGTGGTGCATCAGCGTTTAAGAACGAAATATTTTATCCAATGACCAAAGGAAGACGTGTAAAGGGCGCTCCAAGAACATATATGCGAATGTTTTGGGAAAAACCAGCTACAACAATTATGCAAAATAGTGGTGTAATATCTGCTTTTTCAACAGTTCACCCTGGAAGGTGTATTGTTGATAGTAAAAAAGATGTTGAAAGAATATATTCTGACCCACGAGCATTGACTATATACGAATTATTGATTCTTTCATCATTACCTTTAGATTGGAATATTCCAAGTTGGGCGGATGATGTATTGATAAGAAAGGTTATAGGAGAAGGAATCCCTCCACTACTAATAAAAAAGTCTATAGAGTCATTAATAAAGGAGGGTAACTATGATAGGTAAACTGACGATTGATAAAGCCAGTATGAATTTAAGTTACTTTTTATATACAATAAAAATTATCTCAGATAATAACGGTAGAATTTCAAGAAAAGAATTTGGTAAACAGATGGGTACATTTATAGGAATTCCATCTGTAAAAGGAGGAAAAGAAAATCGAACTCCGTACAATAAAAGTAAATTGCCAAGGTATTTTTGGCTTTGTTGATATTGAGCATGGAGACGGAAACGAAATCTTTTTAGTATTAACACACAGAGGTTTAATTCTGACGGAGTATATTGAAGATAAGGGAGAAGGTATTGAAGCATCACAGAGATATGGAATCAATCAAAATCACAGGTTGGATTTTATTGACTTAATCTTTGAAAGTGTAATTTTTGATTCATTTGGCAAAAATAACTGTGGTGCAGAGCAGTCTAATACTGATGTTGAACCACCAAAAGTTGTCTTTAAAACAATACTTGAATTAGGAAGTGCTTCTGCTGAAGAAATTTGTTATGTAATGTTTGGTTTAAATCGTGGAGATTTTAAATCATTTGAAGAGGCGATTGAAACAATCGAAAGAAATCGCAAAAACAGAAAACATAATTATAAACCAATTACGGATGAATGGAAAATTACAAATATTGTAAATGATTGCAAGATAATTAACATTTTTACGGATGAAAATATTAGATTATTAACTGACTCAAAGAGATGACACAGGTAAGATATATTATTCTTTAAGTAACACTCTAGATGAGCGACACAAAGATCAAATTAAAGCAATAAGTGTGACATATAGACCTGTACGATTATTTGCATATACTAATAGAAATGTTAAAAGCAGTACAACAATGGGTTAATGATGTCGTTCTTGGTAGAGTTAGTGACGAGTCATTAATATTTAGGTATAACTTACATTCTGAAGATAAATTTTGTTTTGATTATTCAAATAATGGTAAATTAATTCCTGGAATATTTGAAAAAGTTTTTACTTAAAAGCTTTTTCAGGAAGAAAAATAAAAATATATGTAGTAGTTGATGATATTTCTGAATTTATTTTTAAAAAGACTTGGGGACATGTATCCATTGTTAAAGTATATAGATAATTTTCTCGATAATCATAATGGTTGGTCATCAGGTTCTGTTGAAAATGAGAGACTTTACGAATATTTGATAAAAAGAGTCTAATAATGCAAAGAGATATTTAGGATATAAGATGGTAAAATTCCCGTCAAATTTACATATTGTAGGAGCGATAATTATGAATGAAAATGATATAGATAAAGTAGAGTTTGACTATGAATTTCAAAGGTGCTTAGTCAATATTGACGAAAAGAAAAATGTTATTGATTCAGGAGCAAATACTCCAGATGAAAAATCAAGAGTTAGTACTGGTTCTAATATACTTTTATATGGTGTTCCTGGCTCTGGAAAGAGTTGGACAATTGAACATGAATATTGTGATGATGAAGACTGCATGGAACGTTTAGTTTTCCATCCTGATTATATGTATTCTGACTTTGTTGGACAAATCTTACCAATAGTAAAGAAGGATGAAGAAGGTAAGGAAAAGGTACGTTATGAGTTTACTCCAGGGCCTTTTACAAAAATATTAAAGAAGGCATATTTAAACCCTTCTAAATCATATTATTTGATTATAGAAGAAATTAACCGTGGAAATGCACCAGCCATTTTTGGAGAAATCTTTCAGTTACTTGATCGTCAAACGAAGGATAGTGAAGCATATAAAAAAGGTACAAGTGAATATGGCATTACAAATGATAATATTGCATTTGAAGTATATGGGGATACTGAAAAGAAGGTAGAATCCCACAGAATTTATCAATTATTGGGACTATGAATACCTCTGACCAAAATGTGTTCACTCTAGATACAGCATTTCAGCGTAGATGGATTATGAGAATGATACCAAACTCATTTAAAGGTCATAAGTTTGCAGAAAATAAAATACTAGATACTAAGGTTAGTTGGCAACAATTCTGTGAAGCAATTAATGAAGAAATACTACGAAGAAACAATGTTATATCATCTGAAGATAAAAAGGCTTGGAGCTTTTATTTTTGTTTCTGCAGATGATTTAGATTTCAAAAAAAGAAACTGACAATGCAAACGAAAAAGAAAAAAATTGAAGTAATTCATAAGAATGCAAGATTTACGGAAAAAAAGTACTTAAGTATTTATGGGATGATGCATTTAAGTTTTCTCATGTCGATACTTTTGATACAAGAAAGTATAAGAGTTTAGAGATGGTTATTGATGCTTTTAATTCTACAAACGGTAACGATAGGTTTAAAGTTTTTCATGAAAACCTTAGAAAATTAATAATTGAAGGCGTTGATGAAAGTAATGTCATTTCAGAGTCAGAAGAGGATTAGTAAGGAAGGAGGGAAACCTATGGATTTAGGGACTGAACTTAAAAGTTCGATGTCATATAAATAAAAAAATGGTGATGGAGATAGATTTGTTGGAGTGAAGGCTGATACCGATAATGCCATGGTTTTCTTTCCTATGGGTTACCGCTTACCGGAAAATGAAGAAGATATAAGAAATGACATCTTAAAAATTAATTGATATAATTTCCACCTTCAATGATTCTAAAGATAGGGTATTAGCAATGGACCAATTTGAGGCTCCACAATCGGTAAATTTTCCTGTTAATGCCTATATGAACATTATTAGATATTTTTTAGAACAGGGAGACTATTATAAGGAAAAAGAGCAAATTAGGAAAACGGCCGACAAAGGAAAAATAGATTTTCCAAACTTCATTAAAAAGGAATGTGAAATTCTTTCAAGAAGACGGTTCTCCTTTCTTTGATAAGTATACGGTTAGGGGATCCAAGCCAAATGAAAAAAATTTAATAACTCAGATTCATAAATATTGTGTTTTTGAGGCATTTTCAACTTTAGGATGGCTATTCACCCCTCATCTTCCAAGTGATCCACATATTACATTGGAATCAGAACGATTTTTTTATACTATTAAACAAAAAAACTAAAAGACACATATAATGACAGAGATAAATTGTTGTTTCAAGCTATGGTTCAAATGTTGGAATATTTGGATAATGAAAACCAAGATAAGCAGTATTACTTTGGAACTGATAGGTTTGAATATGTATGGGAGAAATTGATTGATGAGATATTTGGAGTTCGTGGAAAAGAAGAGTTTTTCCCTCGAACAAAGTGGAAAATGAAGTTCAAAGGAGAAAAAGATAATCATGCATTAGAGCCAGATAGTATTATGCTTTGTAACAATAAAATATATGTTTTAGACGCAAAGTATTATAGATATGGTGTTACCGGCAAGATGAATCATCTTCCAGAATCTTCATCGATAAATAAACAGATTACTTATGGCGAGTATATAGAAAACTGTAAATCTTTAAAAGACAAGTATGGCGGGTTACCAATATATAATGCATTTTTAATGCCCTTTAATAAAAGTGATAATCCATTCAATGTTACAGACAGTTATTTCATCAATGTGGGAGAAGCAACTAGTGAATGGAAACATAATGATAAGACTTATGAAAAGGTTCAAGGAATAGTTGTAGATATTCGATTTATAATGAATAACTATAATGGTTCGCATAAGAGTAAAATTATAAAAATTGGCAAATGTAATTGATGAAGAATTAGAAAAAAACTAATGGTGAGTTACCAGTCTCTAGTTAAATTAAAACCAAGGCGAGTAGAAAAACTACTAACCTTGGTTATTTTTGCCCTAGAACGGTGGTCTCGTCGGGTTACTTGCATTTCTGCAATTTGAGCAACAGTATTTTTATTTCTTTTTCCACCCCCATATATATTATAGAGCCAGAAAACAATTAACAAAAATCTAGATTACAAAATACATTTACAATTAAGGAAGTGATTAACATGACACAAAAAAATAACTAATTCTAATATTGATAAAAAAATACAGAAAAAGAAGTAGAAGAATTATTTTATTCTAAAAGTAATATGAAGTATTTGGAAAAAAATTATTACAGATATTGAATCAGAAAAAGCAAAATTAGTAGAACATGATTTGATAGAAGAATAAAAGAAAACTTTAATCTTGAAATTATAAATTAGAAATCCAATTGACACCCTAAAAATAGATATGGTATCATAAAAATGAAAAATAAAGTTAAAAAAACTTGACGTTGATTTTTGAAATTGTAGATGACCCAGAAGAAATTTTGAGGATAGCAAAGAATTCTGGATATTCTCAAAAGTATGATGAATAAGAGAATTATCGCAGAAAAATAACTTAAAAACAATAATACTAAGATTAGATAATTTGTAAAAAAATAATGATTTTAAGAGTCTCTTTTATCAAAAAAAGATAATTGAGGCTTTTTATTACAGAACGAAAGGAGAAAATGAAATGTCAAATAAAATAATATTTCAGTTTGATGATAATTTGGAATATCAGAAAAAAAGGCGGTAAATTCTGTTGTAGAGTTATTTAGAGGATTGCCAAAATCGTTGGATAGTATTTATGCTGAAAGAATAAGAAGAAGTTATACAGAAAAAGATCCTGTGAGAAATATTGATATTGTTAGAGGGAATAAACTTTTTCAGAATTTGAAGAAAGTTCAGTTGAAAAATGGACTGTTTACCGATGAAAAGGCTTACAGAAGCACGAGCGAGATTTTACAGTTGAGATGGAAACTGGAACTGGGAAAACTTATGTTTACTTGCGTACGATATTGGAATTGCACAAGGAGTATGGATTTAAGAAATTTATGATTGTAGTCCCATCTGTTGCGATTCGTAAAGGGGTGGAAAAATCTATTGAACAATTAAGGGAGCATTTTAAAAGGCTATACAATGTGGATTTATCAAAATACAGTTTTATTTATGACAGTAATAATTTAGGAAAAAGTAAATAATTTTGTGGAAGAGAATAATTTGAGTATCTGTGTTATGAATATTCAGGCGTTTAATAAAGATACGAATAAAATTCGTAAGGATGATGAATATGCTAAAAAAATTTATGGAGAGACATAAAATTTGTAAGACCGATTGTGTTAATTGATGAGCCACAAAAGATAGAGGGGACGACAAAGAAAAAATCACAATCGTTAAAAGCGATAGATGAACTGGAGCCGTTATTTACACTTCGTTATTCGGCTACACATAAAAATCTGTATAATCAAGTTTATAAATTAGATTCTTATGAGGCGTATAAAAAAAGACTTGGTAAAAAAATTCGAGTGAAAAACAATAAATAGTGTGATTTCTAAAGATTTTTCCATATATTAGGTATACTTATTTTTACAAAAGATTACAAGGCAAGGATAGAAATGTTTTCTCAAGAGCAAGGGCAAAGTATCAGATTTAGAAGTTTTGATGTGGAAAATGGATTTTTGTTATATGAACTTTCTGGAGGATTGCCTCAGTATAAGGATATGTTTATTGCGGAACAGCCACATAAAGAGAAGGCGTTGAAAATTGCTTCGGTTAATGGAGATATTGAACTGAAATTAGGGGAAAGTAATAAAAAATTGGAAGATAAGGAGATTATCCGTATTCAGATAAATCTTGCGATAGACAATCACTTTAAAAAGCAGTTTGAAATTTTGGAAGAAGGGAAGAGAATAAAAGGTTTAACTCTGTTTTTTATTGATGAGGTTAAGAAAGTTAGGGATAGTGAGGCTTCTGATGGGAGAGGGGCCTATTTGAAAATATTTGATGAGGAATATTTAAAAATTGTGCAAAAGTATAAGGAAAAAAATTGAAAAATATAAAAATTATTTTCCACATTATGAAGATGTGAATTTAGTGAGAGAAGGATATTTTTGCATTGGATAAAAAGAAAAAAAGGAAGTTGAGGTGGAATATAAGAAAGAAAAATGAGGTGAAGGCAAAAATCGCAAGAAGACATTGACAGAGGGATTGAATTAATACTAGAGAAGAAAGATGAATTGATTTCTTTTAATGAACCACTTGCCTTTTATTTTTTTCTCATTCGGCACTTAGGGAAGGATGGGATAATCCGAATGTGTTTACATTGTGTACATTGAAAAATGGAAGTAGCGATATAGCCAAAAAAAGCAGGAAATAGGACGAGGACTTAGACTTCCTGTAGATGTTACTGGAAATAGAAGTTTAGATAAAAATGTAAACGAACTTACCGTAATTGCAAATGACAGATATGAAAACTTTTCAAGAATGCTTCAGGAAGATTTTTAACAAAAAAATATAAATAAAAAAATGAAGTTACATCGGATCTTTTACTTATTACACTTGAAAAAAATCAGGTATTCCTAAAATTAAGATTACTTCGGAACTGGTAGATGAATTTAAGAAAGAATTGATTGAAAAAAAGTGATGGATTCTAACAATGTGCTTTTTGAAAAAAATGGGGAAGAGGAAATAAAAAGAAATACAATTTTCAAATGAAATTTTACAGGAACATTCAATACAAATTGTTGAAAAATTTTGTGAAATATATGGTGGAAAAAAAGGCACAAACCGTATTGAAATAGCAAATGGAGATAATGAGCCGATTATTAATAAGCAAAGAAAGCTTTTATTTCTGAAAAAGGAATTCAAAAAAATCTTTTTGAGGAATTAGGAACAAATCTTAGTAAAAAGGCGATTTATAAGTGTAAAATTGATAATGAAAAAAATATAAAAAAAGTAGTATAGAAAAAAATAAATAATTATATAAGTAATTTTTGATTTGAAGCAAGTTGTAGAATTGACGGAAGCAAAAGGAAATTACGATGATACAGGTAAATTTAATACTGATAAATATGGCGACAAAGAAATAGAGATATCTAAAATTGAAGTGGCTCCAAAAAGTGATTTTTGAAATAGCAAATAACATAATGTATCACACAATGCTTCCAAGATTAGCGATATTAAAAAAATAATAAGTGGACTTGAAAAAGAAAAAAAGAAAAGCCTTAAATATTCAAGATGTGCTGGAGAATGTAACTGAAATATTGCTTGAAAACTTAAATGAAATGAAAAGCTGAAAAAAAGTTTTTTTGAATATGAAGTAATAGATGGGTATGAAACAGAAAGAGAAAAAAATATTTGAAGTGGATAAAAATAAATGAAGAGGATTTAAATAATAAAAGAAGATTGTTTAAAAGCAAAAAAAAGACAGTGCCACCTAAACGAATACTACAAACTTGATAGCGATGGAGAAAAAGGAATTTGCAGAAAAAAACTGGAGAATGATGAAAATGTACTTATGTTTACAAAACTAAAAAAAGGCGGATTTGTAATAGATACACCTTATGGAAATTATTCACCAGACTGGGCAGTCATCTATAAAAAAATTCTTCAGAAAAAAAGTAAAAACAATGTTGGAATATATTTTATCGTTGAAACAAAGGCGGATAAGGAAGAAAAGGATTTGACTTCTGTTGAAAAAAAGTAAGATAAAATGTGGAAAACTTCACTTTGAAAGTTCGTTTCTAAAAAAATGTAGAATTTGATTGGGTAAACAGTTACGATGATTTTTAAAAGAAAGTTTGAAATTATATAAGGAGCAATAATATAAAATGAAAAAAATTTTTTTAAATCCAAATCCCCAAATTAAATCAACACTAATTTATATATTTTTTTGGCAATATTCATAGTTATTTCAATATTTTCCTTAGTTTCCAATTATCAAAATGATAAAAATATGAAATGGAAGAAATTAAAAGGAAAAAAATAGAAGAGGAAAAAGAAGAATTAGAGAAAAAAATTGGAAAAAAAGAGACTTAACAAAGAAATGGAAGATGATTTTGCATTTTTTTGAGAGATATTTTAAAGGTTTTCAAAAAAACAAAGAGAAAAAAATTAATAATCCTGGAAATCCTCTGAAATTCGAGCAGTAATGTATTTTGTTCTGGATTCAAAATATTCATTTGCAAAAATGCAATGTATTCGGATAAATTTATTTATATAAAAGCAGATAGAATTATGAAGTATACTCTTTCTAACGGGAAAAAAAATTGTATATTTTTTTGAAAAATGTCGATGTAAAAAGTAAGAAGACTCATAAAACAATTAGTAAAAAAATTATATTGTATATATTATGGACGGAAAATCTTTTTTTGTTCGATAGAATATAATGGAAAAATTTGTTGACAGTATGACGACTAGGCATACAGATCCAGAATCTGCGAAAAAGATTTTTGAATGAGAAAAAAACTAGAAATTGCAAAAAAAGAGGCTTGGGAGATGGAAATGCGTACGTATTTCTATTTGAGTCGCAGTAAGGAAAAGGAAGAGGAAAAATATAGAAAAAAATACTCCAAGTTCTAATTCATACAATTACTATCCAAATTCTTTAACACAAAAAAAGAGTGGAAAAATGGAAAGAGAAGAAAACGAGCGAGAAAGGAGAGAATCTGATGAATCGGAATTTGAAGACAGGGAAGAAAGGGAATACTGGGAAAGTGAGGAATATTGGGGAGAAGAGGAATAGAAAAGGAAGTTTATTAAAAAAATCAATTAATTTTTAAATTTATGTAATTTTACAATAAATAAAAAAATAATATGAAAGGTAGCGGTTAGCATAAATGAAAATTATTTGAAGACATAGAACTTCAATTAAGCCTTTTTTTACAAGTTTTTTTGACTTTACTAAAGACTTCAATAAATTTTTATAAGAAGTAGTAAAAATATAAATATCAAAATGAATTTATAAAATTAAGTTTTCAAATACTTGCTTACACTGTTTTAAATTTTTTTAGGTTGAAAAAAAATAAGAATTATACTATAATAAATAATTATGCGATTAGGCTAACTAGAGCCTAATTTTATTTGACAAAAGAGAGAAAGAAGGAATCGAAATGATAGAAATGATTTTTGCCTGATGGTAGTAAAAAGACAGTTGGAAAAATCCGATAACTGTTGTGGAATTTGCAAAAAAAGTATTGGGAGCAGTCTTGGGAAGGCAACCGTTGGAGCTGTAATTGACGGTGTGCAAGTTGATCCGTCTTATGTTATTGATAAGTCTGGAGAAATTGAAATAATAACTAATACAAGTGAAAAGGGAATAGAAATTATAAGACATAGTGCGGCTCACATAATGGCTCAAGCTGTGCAAAGATTATTCCCAAATACAAAAGTTACAATAGGGCCTGTTGTGGAAAAATGGATTTTTTTCTATGACTTTTGATCCTGAAAGACCTTTTACTGAAGAAGATTTAGCAAAAATCGAAGAAGAAATGAAAAAAATAGTAAAAGAAAATTATCCTTTTGAAAGAAGCGAAATGAGTGCCGAGGAAGCTAAAAAATTCTTTGCTGAAAAAGGTGAAACTTATAAGGTTGAAATAATTGATGACTTGGGAGTTGATAAAGTCAGCATTTATAAACAGGGAGAATTTGTGGACTTATGCCGTGGAACACATGTTCCATCAACTGGATATTTAAAAGCGTTTAAATTAATGTCAACTGCTCGGAGCTTTACTGGCGTGGAGATTCTAAAAAAATAAAATGCTTCAAAGAATTTACGGAGTGGCTTTTTGCATCTAAAAAGAAAAGCTGGATGAATATTTGACAATGATGGAAGAAGCTGAAAGAAGAGATCACAGAAAATTAGGAAAACAGCTTAACTTATTTTTCTTGGATGAACATGGACCAGGTTTCCCGTTCTTTATGCCAAAAGGTGTGGAAATTTTTAACAAACTTCAAGAAATGTGGAGAGTTGAGCATAAAAAAAGAGGTTATCAGGAAATAAAAACTCCAATTATGCTGGATAGAGAACTTTGGGAAATTTCTGGACACTGGTTTAATTACAGAGAAAATATGTATACATCGACAATTGATGAAAAAATTTATGCAATAAAACCAATGAATTGTCCAGGTTCAATAATAGCATATAAAAATAACTTGCATTCATACAAAGATTTACCATTAAAATACGGGGAAATGGGACTTGTTCACAGACACGAATTTAGTGGAGCCTTTGCACGGACTTATGAGAGTTAGAGCATTTACACAAGATGATGCGCATGTTTTTTTGTACGAAAGAGCAAATTGAAGAACAAATTATTGAAATTATTGATTTATACGATAAATTCTATACTTTATTCGGATTTGAATATCACATTGAATTATCGACAAAACCAGATAAAGCAATAGGTTCAGATGAAATTTGGGAAATGGTCAGTTTAATTTAAAATCGGCTTTGGAACATAAAGGAATTGACTACAAGTTGAATCCTGGAGATGGAGCATTCTACGGTCCAAAAATTGACTTTAAGATGAAAGATTCGATTGGAAGAATTTGGCAATGTGGAACAATCCAATTAGATTTTAACTTGCCACAAAGATTTGAAATGAGCTACATTGGTGCAGATGGAGAAAAACATGAACCAGTAATGATTCACCGTGCAATGTACGGAAGTTTAGAAAGATTCCTTGGAATTTTGATTGAACATTATGCAGGAGCGTTCCCTACTTGGTTAGCACCAGTTCAAGCGAGAATTTTGACAATTTCTGATGAACAAGTTCCATTTGCAAAAGAAGTGTTTGAAAAACTTCAAAATGCAGGAATTAGAGTTGAACTTGACACAAGAGTGGAAAAAATTGGATACAAAATTAGGGAAGCAAATGGAGACCAAAAAAATACCAGTACAATTAATTGTTGGTAAAAATGAAGTAGCTAACAACGAAGTAAATGTAAGAAGATTCGGTTCTCAAGACAGTCAAAATGTATCTGTTGATGAAATTGTTAATATTTTAATCGAAGAATCAAAAAGTTCCGTTTAAAAAAAATAATTTTTGAATTATAGTTAAATTAATAATAAAAAGTAGAAATATTTATTCGGTAATAAGGGCTTGCCCCTTGATGAATAAATAAAATATAATGTAAGTGATTTTACAGATAAAAAAAGCCTTAAAAAAATATATAGTGGTATTATTATAATAGTTTAGATATAGGTTTTAGTTTAAACCCTGTAGAATTTAAAAATTATTTAAATTATTTTTAAATAAAAAGTTTATAAATAAGAGGTGATTTTTTTATGAAAAAAAGATTACGATGAATTGAAACTTATAATCATAATAACGACAGTTATAATGAATATGGTGGACAAGCAAGAATGACTTATGATGATTTAAACAGAGTTGTAAGTGCAAAAGTTTGTGGAAGTATGCTTTGGATGGTACTGGGACTTCTTGTGACAGGAATTACAGGGTTATATGGTGTATACAGGGCTGGTATCAGGTAATCCGATTGCATACGGAATTTTAAAAATGTATTGGCTGTTTGCTATTTTGGAAATAGCTGTGGTGTTTGGATTTACTGCGTTAGTTTATAAGGCTAATTCAAGTACGTTAAGACTTATGTTTCTTGCATATTCGTTCTTGAATGGATTGACATTTTCAGTTCTTGGAATTGTCTATGCTCCTGGAATTATAGTTTCGGCATTTTTGGGAACATTTGTGTTATTTGCAGTTTTGGCTGTTTATGGATACTTGACTAGAGAAAATTTGACAAAGTTTACACCAATTCTAGTTGCTGGATTAATTGCAATTATTTTAGTAAGCATAATAAATATCTTTTTGCAAAATAGTGGAGTTGACTTGTTCATATCAATAATCGGAGTAATTATATTTACAATTTTTTTATTGCAGTTGATGTAAATAGAATAAGAAATAACATTGTTGCTTATGCAGCTCAAGAAGATTCAGAAATTTTTAAATAAAAATAGAAATAGTTGGTGCATTAAATTTATATTTAGACTTTGTAAACTTGTTTATTTACATTTTAAGACTTTTTGGGAAGAAGAAAATAAAATTATATTCAAAAATATTTATGTAAAAAAATGCTTTAAAGTTGGAGTTTTTTTCTGATTTTAAAAGCAATTTTACTTTTTAGAAAGCAGGAAAATTTTTGCAGAATAATAAATTAAATGATGATGTAGAAAAATTCATTAACGATGAAATTATAAACAGTAAGATTTGGGTGTTTTGTGGAATAATGATTTCCATTCTGTTGTCGCAGATGTTAAATTTACAGGCTGAAATGTATAAAAATTATGTATATTTTTTTAAGATGAAGCAAGTTTTGGATAAAATGTCGTTTTTATTTATTGCAATAATTATTTTTAGAAATTTTTTTAACATTTTTTTGTATAAAATTATAATCAATAAAAAGCAAAAAAATTATAAAAGTCAAGTTTTGTAGTTTATTCGCTTTTTAACTGGATTAAACTTTATCAATTTTTTTCTTCGGTAATAAAAAGTTTTGTTTCAGAAAAAAATATTGGAATTTTACCTGTAATATTGCTAATAATATCGTTATTTTTTTAGTAATAATTTTAATAATTTTTGATTCAAAAAAATAAAAATGATAAAAAAATAAAAGTTTTAGAAGATAATGAAACTGAATTTTTGGAGAAAATAAGATTTTATGTGGCGGCAGTTTTGTATACGGATATTGTGAAAAATACTGATTTTTGCTTATAATAAGCACGATGATTTTTAATATAGATTTTGAAAGGAAAAATAAAAAAATAGATGAAAAGAAAAATTGAATGTGTGGAAGAATTTCACAGAATTTATAAACTTGGAAATTCTGAAAAGCCAATTGGAAAAATTAAAGGATGGATTGGAAAAAAATTGAGATTTGACTTGATGGCTGAAGAAAATGGAGAATATTTGGAAGCGGCTCAAAAATGGAGATGTTGTGGAAGTGGCAGATGCACTTGGAGATATGCTCTACATCCTTTGCAGGGACAATTATTGAGCACGGAATGCAAGATGTGATTGATGAAGTTTTTTGAGGAAATCCACAGAAGTAATCTTAGCAAATTGGATGAAAATGGAAATCCAATTTATCAGGGAAGACGGGAAAGTTATAAAGGGACCAAATTATTTTTCCACCAAATTTAAAGAAATTTTTTTGAAAAATAAAGGAAAAATTTTTTTGAAATAAAGTAAAAAAATATCAGAATAACTTGTAAAAAGTTATCAAAATATGATAAAATAGAATGCGATATGTAAAAATAATTTTAACTGAATAACGATTTTTTTAAAATAGTTAAGTTAATATGTTATAATAAAAACAGCAGGACTGTTAAAAAATAAAGATGAAAGGAGAACTGCTAAAATATTTAGTAGAGGTGAATAAAATGCAAAGATGTGAAGTTTTTGGAAAAACAGTAAGCCATGGAAATAGAGTGAGCCACTCTCACAAAGCTACAAAAAGAATTTGGAGACCAAATTTACAAACAATGCTTTTAACTATCAACAATGAAGAAGTTAGAGTAAGAGTTTGTACAAAAGCAATGAAAACATTAAAAGGGAAAAATAACGATCAAGTTAAAAAAATCTTGTTAAAAAACAAAGAAACATTAAGCCCTAAAATACTAAAAGTATTAGCAAAGTAAGTTTTTATAACTTACTTTTTGTGTGTACCCGTAGCTCAACTGGATAGAGCGTCTGACTTCGGATCAGAAGGCTTGGGGTTCGATTCCTCACGGGTACGCCATTTTTTTATTAAAAAATTATTCATTATTTAAATATAAGGACATCAAAATTAGATGCCCTTTTTTATTTATTGAATTTATACTATTTTTAGTCATAATGATAGATTTGTTTATTATTTTCTTTTGCTAATTCTTTGAAATTCAGCTTTTGCTTTAGCTAATTGAGCATTAAATTCGCTGTTTGAATGTAATGTTGCGACAACTGTGCTTGCTACTACACGAGCTGCATCCACATCGCTTTGCCAGTGATAACCGCAAATTACACGGCTTTGCCCCATTTCATATCCACGTTTTATAATTTCGCTTTGTCTTGCTGGATTTATTTCAGCCAATACTAATGCAGTAGCCCATCCGATTGAAGTATGCCCTGATGGATAAGATCCATTTTTTGAAAGAGTTGCTTCATCTTCTGGACGGCAAGTAGATTCTTTAAAATATGCAAATGGACGAATTCTCATATATGTCTGTTTTGCAGATCTTGTTGCCAAATCTCCTGCATCTTCACGTAATTTTGTAACTAATTTAAAAATTTCAGGGGTAGTTTGAGCAGAAATTGTGTATCCAAAGGCTTCAGAAAAAGCACGAGGTACTCCATCTCCTTCGACTTGCGCATCATTATATGCCTGTTTTCCTCTTTCAGTATTTCTTAATAATTTTCCTTTTTCATATTGAGCCTTGTCATTTAAAAAAGCTATACTGTCAACTGCTGGTGGAGGTGGCAACAAATCATAGCTGCTTACAACTTGTGAACTTTTTAAAAAGTACACCTCCGGTTTTGTTGTTACGTCATTTCCTGCTCCTGCTGAAAATGAAACTAAACTTGCAAATAAAAATGCACCAATTAATAACGTTTTTTTCATATTTGAACCATCCCTTTCCTAATAATATTTTTCAATAAAATTATATCTTATTTTTTATGAGTGTCAAGAGTAAGCAATCTATTCTGTTGAAATTCAACTAAAAAAATGCTAGTATATTTTATATGAATTTAAAAAAATTATTGCTAATCAAAAAAATTGAGAATAAAAATTTAGTAAAGGAAAAAAATTAAGAACATTGAGGTGCTGAGAATGAAATTAAAAAAAGAAAAATCTGATTTTTAGATTTGCAACTGAAGAAGATGCTGAAAAGATCTTAAAAAAATTTATGAGCCGTATGTTGAAAAAAAACTACAATTACATTTGAGTATGAAGTACCTTCAGCCGAGGAATTTAAAGGAAGAATAAGAGAAATTTTAAAGGAATATCCGTATATTATTTGTGAATACGAAAATGAGATAATTGGATATGCTTATGCACATAGGATTTGGAGCAGGGCTGCCTATCAGTGGGATGCGGAACTTTCGGTTTATACAGATGGAAATTATGCAGGAAATGGAATTGGGAAAAAAATTGTATAAAATTTTTGATTGAAATACTGAAGCTTCAAAAATGTTGTAAATGTCTATGCGCTTGTAACTTATCCTAATGAAAATAGTGAAAAAAATTGCATAATCACTTTGGATTTAAAAAAAGTTGCATTTTTTTGAAAATTCTGGATACAAATTTGGAAAAATGGATTGGTGTCACTTGGTTTGAAAAAAAGCTATTTCCGAATATCCTAAAAATCCTAAGCCGATAAAAAAAGTATCAGAAATTGATGAAGTTAAATTAAAAACAAATTTTAGAGCTGTAAAAAGTATAGATTTTTTTAGTATTTTAATAAAACAGACGTTCTGAAGCAAAGAAGTATTGACTCCTTGTAAATAAAAAAATCAAGTCATTAAACAATCCAATATTGATTTTATAGGCATAAAATGACTTATTTTTTTAAAATGTTAAAAAAATGTTTTGAGATTATATATTAAATTACTTGAAAATCAGATTAAAGAGTGGTATAATTCAAGTGGAAAAAAAAAGATTTTTGAATAAATTTTAGGAGGATATAACGAAATGGCTAAAAAAACTTTAAAAAGACTTAGACGTAAAAAGGTAAAAAAAGTATTAGTAAGAGTTGATTTCAATGTACCAATAAAAGATGGAGTTATTACAAATGATAATAGAATTACAGCTGCTCTTCCAACTTTAAAAATATATTTTGGAAAATGGCGGAAGAGTAATCGCATTTTTCTCACTTGGGAAAAAGTTAAGGAAGAAGCTGACAAAGCCTCAAAAAAACTTTAGCGCCAGTTGCAAAAAGATTGGAAGAACTTTTAGAAAACCAGTTAAATTTATTCCTGAAACTAGAGGACCTGAATTGGAAAAAAAGCAGTTTCTGAACTAAAAGATGGAGAAATCTTAATGTTTGAAAAACACTAGATTTGAAGACTTAGATGGTAAAAAGAATCTAAAAATGATCCTGAATTAGGAAAAATACTGGGCATCACTTGGAGATGTATTTGTAAACGATGCATTCGGAACTGCTCATAGAGCACATGCTTCAAAATGTAGGAATTGCTTCAAATATTAAAGATTCTGCAGTAGGATTTTTTTAGTAGAAAAAGAAATTAAATTTATCGGTGGAGCAGTTGACAATCCTGAAAGACCATTAGTTGCTATTTTAGGAGGAGCAAAAGTTTCTGATAAAATTGGTGTAATTGAAAACTTATTGGATAAAGCTGATAAAGTAATTATCGGTGGAGGAATGATGTTTACTTTCTTAAAAGCTGAAGGTAAAAACACAGGTTCTTCATTATTGGAAGCTGACAAAGTAGAATTAGCCGCTTCATTAATCAAAAAAGCAAAAGAAAAAAATGTTGAATTATTATTGCCAATTGATACAGTTGTAGCAAAAGAATTTAAAAATGATACAGAATTTAAAACAGTTTCTGTAGATGACATTGAAGATGGATGGATGGGATTAGATATAGGTGAAAAATCTGTAGAATTATTCAAAAAAGCTTTAGAAGGTGCTAAAACTGTAGTATGGAATGGACCAATGGGAGTATTTGAAATGGAAAACTTCGCTAAAGGAACAATTGGTGTATGTAAAGCAATCGCAGAATTATCTGATGCTAAAACAATCATCGGTGGTGGAGATTCAGCAGCAGCAGCTATCCAATTAGGATTTGCTGACAAATTCTCACACATTTCAACTGGTGGAGGAGCTTCTCTTGAATACTTGGAAGGAAAAGTATTGCCAGGAGTAGCTGCAATTTCTGATAAATAATAAACTAACTTAAATAACTATTAATTTAGTTGACTAAAAATAATTTTTTCATTTTAATCACGAAATGACTGTCTTGAAATCAATTTTTTAAGATAGTCATTTTTACTATTATTTTTTTATAGATTTGGTATTAAAAAGTTATAATCATTTCACAAAAGATTTTTAGTAAAAATAATTTTTTTAAAAATTGAAACATAATCTAAATTGTGGTATAATTAAAAAAAGATTTTTAGAATTTCAGAAGGAGGAGAAATAAATAATTATGGATAAGAATTCAATGGGAGTAATAATAATTTATGTAGTATTTTTTTGGCAGTATTGATTTTACCAACATACTTTTGCAAATAAAAAAAGAAAAAAACAAAAAGTTTGAATTAATGGAAAAATTTAAAAGTAGGAGCTAAAAATAACTACAGTTGGAGGAATCCAAGGAACTATTACAAAATGTTTTTTTACAGATACTGTGGAAATGAAAATTGATAAAAAAATGCAAGAATGACTGTTCTTAAATCAGCAGTTGAAAAGAATTGAAACAAAATAAGAATTTAGAGATGTTATGTTTATTGAGATTTATGTATTTTTAAAAAAAATAATTGAAATGAATAGTAAAAAAATAGGAGGAAAAAAATGAAAAGGATATTATTGTTTTTTTGTTACTTTTTGTAAGTGCAATTACATTTTCTGATACTTTAAAAAATGTTTCATATAATAATGGAAAGGTCATTGGAACATTTAGGGAAAATAAACAGATTATTCCAAATGCTTCTGTCACAAAATTAGGGGGTGAAGACCTGTTAATGTTAAGTTTCCCAGATAGTAAAATGGAAAGTGGTGTTCCAGCATTTATTAACAAAAGTGATCAGTATATAAGTAAGGTTTATACAGTTGAAAATAATGGAATGGTAGTAGTGTATGTGTATTTAAAACCATCTGTTACTTATCAAGTTACCAGTAGAAATGGAGAGTTTCAAGTAACATTAGATGGAGGTAAAGCTGTAACAGCGCAAAAATCATATAATACACCACAAAGCCAGAATAATAACAGCAACAATACAAGAATAACACAGACTCAGTCACAAAGCCAGTCAGGTAATACTTCAAGAGGAAATAAAAAATATACAATAGTTGTAGATCCTGGACATGGTGGGCGTGATTCAGGAGCAAGAGGAAATGGATATAATGAAAAAGATATAGCATTACAAGTAGCAACAAGGCTAGCTAATAATTTAAGACAGGATTACAATGTTATAATGACTAGAGATTCAGATTTTTTTGTGCCATTAGATACAAGAGCCAAAATTGGAAATGATGCAAATGCAGATTTCTTTATAAGTATTCATTTAAATTCAGGTTCAAGTTCATCGGCAAATGGAACGGAAGTATTCTACTTTAGTAAAAAAGATCAAGAAAGTTACTGCTACACAAGTAGCCAAATTTGAAAAATAAAGTTGATGGAAGTCTATGGGAGATGTGCCATTTTCAGACTTTATTTCTAAACGATATTTTTTTATAAGAAAAAAATCAAAAAGACAAGTCAGTTTATAGCAGAATCTGTATTAAATAATCTTATAAATACAACAGGGACTTAGAAGAAGAGGGTTTTTTTGGAGCAAATTTTGCAGTACTTCGTGGAAGTAATTCGCCATCAATACTAGTAGAATTAGGATTTATGAATAATTATTCTGATTTATCGCAATACTTGACACCAGATGGTCAAGAAAGAGCAGCAAATGCTATTGGAAGTGCAATAAGAAGTTATTTTAGATAATTTCATTTTTAAATAATGGAAATATTATCCAAATTAGGAGAATTTTATGCCAAAAAAAGAAGAATCAAAAGAAGAACCTAAAAAAAGAAAAAAAGGATTTTTTTAGCAGCGTATTTTTTTATAATATTGCTTATTTTAATAACGGCTGCTGTAGTTGCAACGAATATATATGACAAGGATAACAGTGAAGAAATACATGTAACTGTTGATAAGAATTTAGTAAAGGAAACAGCGCAAAATGAGGAAACTCAAAATAAAATTTCTATATTTGTATTTGATCCTGGTACAAGAACAATTTATGAGCGAGAAATCGTAATTCCACGTCAAGTGAACTTAATTGAAGGGGATTTTCATAAATGGAATTATCAGAAATTCAAATTATATTACAGATGATATGAAATTTAGAAGTGCCTACAACCTTAGAATTGATAATGTAAATACAACAGTTGTAAAATTAAATGCGGCATTCGCAAATTTGAAAAAAATCCTGAATTATTTAATGGATTTTTCTCAAGCTGTAACAAATACAATCTTTAAAAAAAACTTTCCCAATATTCAAAGTGTCATAATTCAAATAGATGGGGAAACAAATGTTCAATAAAAAGTAAAAATATTTAAAGTAAAAAAATTAAATTAGACTGTTTTGGTATTAATAAGAGATTTTTAACAAAAGATAGCAAGAAGTCTCCGACTTCTATAAGTGGGAGATGAATTGCTTTTTGTATTGAAAAAGGATATATCTTATGATACAATTTTTGTATAAAATATTGAAGAGAAGTTATAAATAATAAAATTTCTAAAAAAATAACTTAAAAATAATATCCAAAAATCAAAAGGAGGTGTAATTTTATGAAATATAATTTAGCATTCAAATACAGAATTTATCCAAATAAAGATCAAGAATTATTGATAAATAAGACTTTTTGGATGTGTTCGTTTTGTCTACAATACGATTTTTGTACACTGCGAATAAATTTTATGAAGAAACTGGAAAAAAATAAAATAATTACACCTGCCAGTTTGAAAAGTGAAAATCGATTTCTAAAAAGAAGTAGACAGTTTGGCACTTTCAAATGCTCAATTGAATGTAAAACGATCATTTACGAATTTCTTTCAAAAGAGAGCAAAAGTTTCCAAGGTTCAAATCTAAAAAGAATAATGTTAAAAGTTACACGACAAATTGTGTGAACAATTCAATACGAATTGAGGAAAAACAAATATTTGGTTTTTGCCAAAATTAAAAAGAATAAAAATTAAAATATCATAGAGAAATACCGAAAGGATTACAAGATAAAGTCAGTAACATTGATAAATAGCAATGGAAACTATTATGTTTCTGTTTTGACAGAATTTGAAAAAGAAATTCAAAAAGGTAGTTAGTAAAGATAAAGTAATTGGACTTGATTTTTTTCAATGTCTGAATTATTTGTTAGTTCTGAAAAACCAAAGGGCTGATTATCCAAGATATTTTTAGGATGTTGGAAGAAAAATTGAAAAAAATTACAGAAATCATTATCAAGAAAAAGTGAAAATTTTTCTAAAAATTGGTATAAACAAAAAAATGAAAATATCAAAATTGCATGAGTATATTAAAAATTGTCGAAGAGATTTTTTGCATAAATTATCGAAAAAATTGTCTGAAGATTATAATGCTGTGGTTGTTGAAAATTTGAATATGAAAGGAATGAGCCAGGTATTAAATTTTGGGAAAAGTGTAGGAGATAATGGATGGGGAATGTTTTTGAGAATGCTTGAATATAAGTTGATGTTTTTAGGGAAACAATTTTTGAAGATAGATAAGTGGTTTCCGTCATCGAAAACTTGCAGTAAATGTGGAAATGTTAAAGATGAACTGAAATTATCAGAAAGAAGTTATAAATGTGAGTGCTGTGGGATTGAAATTGATAGAGATTACAATGCGGCGCTGAATATAAGAGATATTGGAAAAGAAATGTTGAAATATTAGGAAATAAAAAAACAGGGCAGGGACTGCCCTGAAGAGCTTAGTAAATATATTTGGCTAGCAAAAAGCAGATACTTCCCTAGAAAGTTCCTGCTTCTAAAAAGCGGGAGTAGTTCACAGGATAAATTACAGATGATAAAAACGATAGAAAAATAAAGTATTATGTGTTATAATGATAAAATGACTAAAAGTGAGAGAATAAATAAAGAAAGGAAGATAGACAATGGGATCTCAGAAGTCACAAAAAGAGGTATCCAGATCGCATCAGCAGTTATGATGGGGATGTTTGGAATAGCAATGCTTTATTACTGGAATATTATTTTTGAAGAATAATATTTTTGAAGCTTCAAAAGGTAATAGAGAAGTAATTGCAACGATTAACGGGACAAAAATTTATCGTGATGATTTTGAAAGGGAAGCTTATTCGTTAAAAAGTCAGTTAAATGAGATTAATCAGCAAAAAATGCAGCAGTTGGCACAAGCAGGAGTAAATACTGAGAATATAAAAAATGTTCCTGATGATATTATAAATCAATATGTTTTACAACTTTTGATAAATAAGGAAATATTGCTTTCATCGGCTAAGAATTTGGGAATAAGAGTAAGCGGTTCAACTGTTAATAAGGAATTTAAGGCTTATCAAAAACAGTCTAAATTAGGAAAAAGATGAATTTTTCTCAATATTTAAGATCAGTTGGATATAACGTTACTTCATTTAAAAATGATAAAAGACCAGAAAACAGTTGACAAGATGAGAGAAAAATTATTTGCAGATGATAAAGTTACAGATGAGGAAGTTAAAAAGGCTTATGAAAGAAATAAATATACTCAAGCCTTTTGAAAATCAAGAATTTGATGATGTAAAAGATCAAATTAAGGAAAAATATGAAGCAAGATAAGGATATTATGATTTTTAAATTCATTTATTGCAAAAGGCTAAAGCAAAAAAAGCTAAAATTGAGTTTAAAGATGAGGAATTTAAAAAGATGTATGCTAACATAACAGCAGTTGTGGCACAAAATGGAGAGTATAAATATACAAATGCAGATGTAAATGAACAAATTATAAATGCAGTTTCACAAACTCAAGAAGGTTATTCACAAAAATGGTAAAATGATTTAAAAGGTATGCTAAAAAACAAATTTAAATAAATTTATACAAATAGCGAATAAGGCTAAAGCGGCTGGAATAAAGGCAGATGCTGATTTAGCAGGAGTAGATCAGTTAAGAGATTATTCTCAAAAATACTATAATTATTTAATTGATACTTATAAACCTGATAATGCGGCATTGCAAGCAAGATTTGATTCTAAGAGAGATAGCTATAATACTCAAAATAGTATAGGCGGTTATGTAATTGGAGAAGAATATCAGGCTGGAGAAAATGATTTTGCTGTGGCTAAAAAGCAGGCTGAAGAAATTATGAAAAACTACAAATAAAGATAATTTTGCAGAAAAAGCCAGAGAGTTTTCAAAGGATCCTGGTTCGGCTAAGAATGGCGGAAGTTTAGGAGAAACAGCGGATTTATCAAAACTTGTCCCAGAATTTGCAAATGCAGTTAAAAATGGTAAGGCTGGAGATATTGTGGGACCAATAAAAACACAGTTTGGTTATCATATTATTTACATTCAAAGTAAAGATCCAAAAAATGAAAATGTAGCGAAAGTTAGCCATATTTTAATAACTCCAACTATTTCTGAGGCATCAAAACAAAAAGTTGTTAAGAAAATTCAAGACTTGAAAGCTGAAATTCAAAGCAAGAAAGTTACTTGGAGCACTGTGGAAAAACAAGATAAATATAACTTTAGCGTAAAAGAAAGATTTAAAAAGTTAGTTAAAACTGATGCAATTCCAGGAATTGGAATAAATAAAGAACTAATGGATCAAATATTCGCATTGAAAGTAGATGGATTCTTAGAAAGAAATGATGCAACTGGATATTATTTAATTGCAAAAACATCAGAAATACCATTTACACAAGCAACATTTGAAAAATTCAAAAGAACGTGTAAGATTGGAACTTGCGCATGAATATGCAGATAAGCAGTTGGGAATTACACAATAGTTTTCTGTTTTAAATAGTTAAATTTGATTTATCAAGGATTCTTTATTGTCAAATAGAAGTACAAGATATTAAAAAGAACTGTTTTTAAATACTAAAAATATTTAAGACAGTTTTTTTATTTATATTAATGCTAAATCTCGTTTAAAAATATTATTTTACCAAAAGAGACTTTGAACTCTTGTAAAGAAATTTATATTTTAAATGGGAAATAGTATAATTTTATTGAAGACTCAGGAGTTAAAATGAGTTATATTGAAAATTTAGAAAGTGTCGGGAAAAAGATGATTGTGGAGGAAAAAAAGGGTTAAAAAAATAACAGAAGATGCTATTTTGCTTTCAGAATTTATGAAAAAAATATTTTTAGCAGAAAAACGTAAGAATTTGAAAGGGGAAAAATCATTTTTAGAAATTGGGGCGGGACAAGGATAATTTCGTTATTACTTTCAGAACTTGATATTATTTCAAAAATTTTTGCTGTGGAAATTCAGGAGGAAGCTTTTGCTGCTTTTAGAAAAAATATAGAGATAAATGATTTAAATGGGAAAAATAATTCCAATTAATAAAAATATAAAGAATGTGAATGGAGAGTATGATTTTATTTTTTTCAAATCCGCTGTATAAAAAGACCAGTTCTGGAAAAATGCCTGAAAATGAAATGGAACGAATTAGTAAATATGAAATTTTGCTGACTTTGGAGGAATTAATTTTTGGAAATAAGAAGACTTCTAAAAATTATGGAGAATTTTTGTGGTTGTGCCGAATAGCAGGTTAAATGATGTTTTTTTCGGTGTATTTATGAAAAATAGGCTGAATATATTGTCGATTAAGGTGAATAAGTATAAAAAGATGGATCTGGTTGTTGTACATGGGAAAAAGGGAGGTAAAGTAAATTCTGGGATTGAAATTGAGTAATTAATCATTAATAAAATATATTGAAATATATAAAAAAATATATAATTGATTTATTGACAATTAAGTAAAAATGTTAATATAAATTGTAATTTGATATACAAATATTTTGGAACTTGAAATTTTTGATAAAGTCAAGAATAAATTGTAGCTATATAGCTAATAAATAAAAATAATTGAAAAGGAAGGTAATGAATTATGAAAAAGTTGTTGGGACTGCTGACTTTGATTCTAGCAGTTTCTGATTTTGCTAAGGCGGATCAGGATGTGCTGAAGAATATTAATATTTCTACTGAATATAGGCAGAATTATCAGGATAAAAACTGAGATGATGCGAATGGAATTGATTTGCCGGGTTTAAAAAGGATAATCGCGGGAGAACACGGGTAAGAAGTATTTTTCTGGAAAAATTGGATTAGTTGAGGAGTTGAAATAGCTCCTTTTTTTATTCAAAAAACAAAAAAAGTCCATTCGTATAGAGAACAGAACTTTTTATTCAAAAATATATTATGATTTTTTTATAGCGAAGTTAAATAGTCAACCAGCTCTTTTTTTCAATTTCTGCATTAAATTTTTCCAATTCTGAAATTGTATTTAATATCTTCAAAATTTTCTGGGTTTTCATCCATTTTTCTTTTTACCACAGCTGGAAATTCATTCCAGAAAGTATTATATCTCCCATCAACATAAGAAATTAAAGTAGGTATTTTAATTCTTTCATCTGTATCTGGAAAAAAATTCTTTAGCAGCTTCTCTTGAACGATAGTCAACTTTTATTTTTGCTATTCAAGTCGCTGAATTTTTTTAAGAAAGGGACAGTCGCACGGCAGTCTGGACAATAAACTTGTGCTACTGCAATAATTGTAATATCCTTATCTATAGCTTTTAATAGCTTTTTTTCTGTTTCCTTTGACAATGAAATTTTTTTCTATAATTCTGAGCTGCTTTTTTTATCTTCTTCTGCTTCAGTCACTTCAAATTTTAAATAATCTTCAAATGTTGCCATATTTTTTCACCTCGTAAGTTTATTTTTTTACTCTTGATTTCTTATAATATTGTATCATTATTGGATTAGTTTTTGCAAGTTTTAAAAAATTTTAATTCAATTTTTTTTGGGAATGTGCTAAAATCAATGTAGGAGGAAATTTTATTATGCATAAGGCGGTAATAAGCGATTTAGATGGAACGCTTTTGAATGAAGAACATAAAGTTAGTCCGTTTACGAAGGAAACAATTGAATTGTTGCTGGAAAAAAAGGGATAAAATTTTATATTGCAACTGGACGTGGATATGTCGGAGCAAAGGAAATTATGGATGAAATTGGGCTGAAAATTCCTTTGATTACGTCAAATGGCGCTAGGATTGTAGATGAAAATGGAAGAGAAATTTACGTGAATAATATTGAACAGAAATATGTGGACAAAATTTTTTTCAATTGATTATAAATCATTTGACAAGGGAATAATCTTAAATGGATTCTCAGGTAATCATTGGTATGTGACAGAAGATGCCAGAGATTATTTTTTTATGCTCAAAAAGCCAAATAGAAAGCAGTATCCAGAGCAAATTGAGCAGAATGACTTTGAAAAAAACTTGCTTTTTACAAAAAAATATTTTTTTCTAGGCGAGCATAAAAAACTGCTGGAAATAGAAAAGGAAGTAAGAAAAGTAACGAATAATGAAGTTAATATCGTATTTGTAAACGAAAAAAGCTTGGAGATCTTTTCAAGTGACTGCGATAAGGCTGTGGCAGCCGGATTTTTTTGCTTCAAAGGGATGGGCTGACGTTAAAAGATGCTGTTTCATTTGGAGATGGATTTAATGATTATGACTTGATAACTCAAACTGGACTTGGATTTGCAATGAAAAACTCAATTTATAGACTGCTTGAAAAATTAACAGATACAGAAGTTATTGGAAGCAATGCTGAAGATGGGATGGCAAGGAAAGTAAGGGAAATATTTAAGATTTAGTAAAAAAATATAAAATTTAACAAAAAGATAGCAAGAAGTCTCTGACTTCTACAAGTGGGAGATGAATTGCTTTTTTTGTAAAAAAATTGAAAAAAAGGACATATCCATGATACAATTTTTTTATAAAATATCAAAGAAAAAAATAATTAAAAAAATAGTATTCAAAAATCAAAAGGAGGTGTAATTTTATGAAATATAATTTAGCATTCAAATATAGAATTTATCCAAATAAAGAGCAAGAATTATTGATAAATAAGACTTTTTGGATGTGTTCGTTTTGTTTACAATACAATTTTGTATATTGCTAATAAAATTTATGAAGAAACTGGGAAAAAAATAAAATAATTACACCTGCCAGTTTGAAAAAGTGAAAATAAATTTTTTAAAAGAAGTAGACAGTCTGGCACTTTCAAATGCCCAATTGAATGTAAAACGATCGTTTACGAATTTCTTTCAAAAGAGGACAAAATTTCCAAGGTTCAAATCTAAAAAAAGAATAATGTTAAAAGTTACACGACAAATTGTGTGAACAATTCGATACGAATTGAGGAGAATAAATATTTGGTCTTGCCAAAATTGAAAAGAATAAAAATTAAAAATATCATAGAGAAATACCAAAGAATTATAGAATAAAGTCGGTAACATTGACAAACAGTAATGGAAATTATTGTGTTTCTGTTTTGATGGAATTTGAAAAAGAAACTCAAAAAAATTCCAAGCAATGATAAAGTAATTGGACTTGATTTTTTTCAATGTCTGAATTATTTGTCAGCTCTGAAAACCAAAGGGCTGATTATCCAAGATATTTTAGGATGTTGGAGAAAAAAATTGAAAAAAAATTACAGAAATCATTATCAAGAAAAAGTGAAATTTTTCTAAGAATTGGTATAGACAAAAAGAGAAAATATCAAGATTGCATGAGTATATCAAAAAAATTGCCGAAGGGATTTTTTTGCATAAATTATCGAAAAAAATTATCTGAAGATTATAATGCTGTGGTTGTTGAAAATTTGAATATGAAAGGGATGAGCCGGGCATTAAATTTTGGGAAAAGTGTAGGAGATAATGGATGGGGAATGTTTTTGAGGATGCTTGAGTATAAACTGATGTTTTTAGGAAAGCAATTTTTGAAGATAGATAAGTGGTTTCCATCATCGAAAACTTGTAGTAAATGTGGAAACGTTAAAGAGGAACTGAAATTATCAGAAAGAAGTTATAAATGTGAGTGCTGTGGGATTGAAATTGATAGAGATTACAATGCGGCACTGAATATAAGAAACGTTGGAAAAGCAATGTTGAAATATTAAAAAATCAAAGAAGACAGGGCAGGAACTGCCCGAAGAGCTTGGTAAATATATTTGGCTAGCAAAAGCAGATACTTCCCAAGAAGCTCCCGCTTCTAAAAGCGGGAGTAGTTCACATATTCTATTTTTTATTTAAATAATAGACTTGTTCGGAAATTATATTTGTTTAGAATTTAATAAAATAAATGTTCTGAAGCAAGAGAGCTTGACCCCTTGTTAAATAAAAAAATTAAGTTATCGAATAGATCTGAATAATAAATTTACAGAGAATTAAAATATTTTTATTATTAAATAAATTTAGTTTTTAAAATAATAAATAAAAATAAAGAGAGAAGGGAAAAAAATGAATAAAATTGCATTGGTTGTAGATGATACATCATATATTAGAGAAGACATAAAGGATATTCTTGAAGAACAGGGATATAAAGTGTATGAAGCAAGCGATGGGCTGGAAGCTGTGGAAATGTATAAAAAGGTAAACCCATCTGTTGTAACAATGGATATAAATATGCCAAGAATGCACGGATTAAAAAGCTGCACAAGTTATTACGGATTTGGATAAGGAAGCTAGAATTATGATTTGCAGTACAATGGTTATGTTTCCAAATTATATGAAAAATGGGAAAAGAAGCCGAGCAAAGGCATTTTTTTGTCAAAACCTTTTTGATGAAGAGGAATTTATGAATGAATTTTTCAAAATTATTTTTTTATAAAAATATAGTTTTAAAAAAATAAAGAATTGAAAAAAATAGCTGTATCAATGATATTTTTGTACGATTCTTCATTTATGATAGCAGATTTGCTATAAATTTTTCCTTATGATAAATAAAAAAACTAAATAAAAGCATAATTTCTGTTTTTTTAAATGAAGTTTAGTATTATAAATTTTTACATAATAAAAGAAGGAGAGAATAAAATGTTTAAAAGCTGTTGTAAGTGATTTGGACGGTACACTTTTGAATGCAGAACATAAAGTGAGTGAATTTACTAGGGAAACAGTAGAATTATTATTGAAAAAAGGGATAAAGTTTTATATTGCAACTGGAAGAAATTATTTAGGAGCGAAAGAAGCAATGGATGAGCTTGGTGTAAAAGTTCCACTTATTACTTCACACGGATCTGTCGCTTTTGATGAAAAATGGAATGAAATTTTTTTCAAATAACTTGAAGCGAGAATATTTGGATAAAGTTTTGGACATTGATTACAAGTCGTTTGGGAAAGATATAATTATAACTGGATATTCTGGACCAAATTGGTTTGTTACTGAAGATTTACGAGAATATTTTTACAATAAAAAAAGCCTGATAGAACTAGATATCCAAAAACAAATTACTCCTGAAGAATTTAAAAAGCATAATTTTACAAAAAAATATTTTTTTCTTGGAGAAGATCACGATGAATTGCTGGAACTTGAAAATGAAATAAGAAAAAGCGGTTGGAGATGGAAATATAAGTCTTTTATTTGCAAACGAAGGAAGTTTGGAAGTGTTTTTCGGCAAACTGCAATAAGGCAAAAAGCGGCTGAAGTGCTGTTGGAAAGAGACGGACTTACATTAAAAAGATGCGGTTTCATTTGGAGATGGATTGAATGACTATGAATTGATAACAGAAACTGGGCTTGGATTTGCGATGGGAAATTCGATTTATTTGTTGCTTTGAAAAACTTTCAGATACTGAAGTTATTGAAAGTAATGCTGAAGATGGGATGGCAAAAAAATTAAGAGAATTATTTAATTTATAAAAGATAAAAAAATAGGAAAAGGGGAGTTTATGTATAAAGCAGTTATCAGTGATTTGGATGGAACTTTACTATGCAGAGGACATCATGTTACAAAATTTACTAAAGATGTAATAAAGGAAATAATAGAAAAAAAGGAATAAACTTTTATATTGCTTCAGGTAGAAGCTATGACCAGATTGGGTATATAACTGAGCAGCTTGAGGTAAAAATTCCTATTATAGCTGCAAATGGCGCAAGAATCTTTGATGCAGATGGAAATATGATTTATGAAAAAGGATTGCCAAAAGAAGCGGCAGAGGCAATCTTGGGGCTGGATTATGAAAGCATAGCTGAAGGTTCACATTTAAATATTTTTTCAGGAAATGACTGGATTATTACTAAAGGAACGGCACAAAAAGTGTATGACAGGGTTTCAAGGGATGTAAAAGTTGACTTTAAGGAGGTTCCAAAGGACGAATTAAAGAACTTGGATATTTTAAAAATATTTTACATTGGAGAACATGAGCAGCTTACAAACTTGGAAAAAGCCATCTTGAAAATAAGAAACGATGTAAATGTTATTTTTCGTTACCGATTATTGTATGGAAATTATGGCAAAAGGAGCCAATAAGGGTGCAGCGGCAAAATTCCTGCTAGAAAGAGAAGGTTTGGAACTGAAGGATGCGGTAGCTTTTGGCGATGGTGAAAATGATTTTGAAATGCTTACAATGGTTGGAAAAGGTTATGCGATGGGAAATTCCATTGAGAGATTAAGAAAGCTGCTGCCTAAGGATTTTGAATTTGTTGGAGCAAATACAGAAGACGGGGAAGCTGTGAAATTGCAGGAATTGTTTTTTTGGAAAGAGCAAAGAATATTTAATTATAATTTTTTTATTATTTGTATAGTAAAAACTCAACTCAAAAAAATTACAACTATTTTTACTCAAAACCCTAAATTTATATAATTTTTTTAGCAGTTCTATTTTTAAAAATAATATCGGAGATAATAAGTTGATAATTTCAGCATTAACCGTTGGATATAGAAGAGATATTTGTAAAAATTAACATAATTAAAAAAATAACTGTTCTTATAAATAACAGCGGTTATTTTTTTATTTGATTTATTATTGTAGCACAATCAAAGTAATATTTCCCATTGGCTGTATCTTTATTATTTTTTTCTAATTTTTGTAGAAATTGCATCCACATCATACTGTTTTTTTCCAAATTAATTTGAGAATTATTTTTTTAAGTCATAATAGGCTGCAACTCCTATCATAGCTGCATTGTCTGTACAATATTCCAGTTTAGGAAAATGAACTTGAATTTGCTCATTTTCATCAGTCTTTAAATTTTTAAATTCTGAAAATTTTTCACGAAGCCGTCTATTTGCAGAAACGCCGCCTGCCACAAGTATCGTTTTTCACATCCTTTTCCTTTACAGCCATCAAAAATTTTATCATATAGCACATTTACAATAATTTCCTGAAGCGATTTTGCAATATCTTCCTTTGAAATTGAATTACCTTTCATATTTTGGCTATTTACATAATTAGTTATGAAAGTTTTTATTCCGCTAAAACTAAAATTGTAGCCATCAACTTTTGGTTTTTTTATTTTTAGAATATCTTCACCATTTACTGACAGTCTATCAATATGCGGACCTCCAGGATATTCCAGTCCCAATATTCTGGCAATTTTGTCATAAGTTTCTCCAACCGCATCATCTAATGTTTCACCAAGCAAATCAGTGACTATTTTTCCATTTTCTTCATAAATATAATATAAGTTTGTATGTCCGCCTGACACGACTAGCGATATTGCAGGCAATTTTACATCGTTGTCGATGAAACTTGAGAAAATATGTCCATTAATATGATTTACTGGAATCAATGGAATATTATTGGCATAACTTAGGGATTTTGCAAACATTAAGCCTACAAGTAAAGATCCAATAAGTCCAGGAGTGTTCGTTACAGCGATATAATCAATATCGCTTAATTTACAGCTGGCTTTTTCCAGAGCTTCAGTAAATACTGGTAAAATATTTTCTATGTGGTGCCGTGAGGCAATTTCAGGCACTACACCGCCAAATTCCTTGTGAATGTCAATTTGTGTGGAAATAATGTTACTTAAAATTTTTTTTCCATCCTCAACAACTGCAACAGAAGTTTCATCACAAGATGATTCAAATGCAAGTATTTTCATAATTTTTCTCTCTTTCTTTTTTTATTATTTGAGAGTGCATATAATTTTGTATAAATGTATAATAAACCTAATGATATAAGGTTTTTTTAGTTTATTTACACAAAAAAAGTTTACACTTTCTTTTTTTATATAGAATTATTTAATAATTTATAAACTATGTTATCATTGATAAAAGCTTTTACTTTTTTTATAAAAATTTTTAATATTAGAGTCTTGAATAAATAAAATTAAGTCTGTTAATTGTATTCTTTAACAATTTTATTAAATACAGTTTCTACCGAGATTCCGGTCATACAATCTGCATATTTTTTTGGAAATTTATCATCTCCGTAAAGTGAATGTGGTGGACAGCTTGGATTATTCAGTAAAAAAGTATTTTTTTCAAAGGAAAATAATTTTGGATCAGTCAGTCCAAAAATACAAAAAGTCTTGGCTTTTTACAGCTCTGGCTATATGAAATGGGCCTGAATCATTTTGCAACAGCCACTTTTGCATATTTTCAATAATATTCCGCTTTCCTTAAAGGAAATTTTTCCCGCACAAATCAATAATTTGTCCATCTTCATCAGCTTTTTACAACATTTGCATCTTCTTTCCCACCAATCACAAAAATTCTCAATTTCTCCTCATTATTTACAAATTTATTTTTTTATTTTTCCAAAATTTTTTTGCCAATTCATCATAATAAGGCCACTTTTTTTCGTAAACTTAGAAGCTCCAGGAGCTAGCACGAAATATTTTCCATCTTTTAAATTATATTTTTTTACAAATTTCTCTTCAGATTGCTTTGTCAATATAAAATTCAGATTATCTCCAAGTCCATTTTTTTATATTTTCATCAGAAAAAAATTTATTCCCAATTTCTTTAAAGCTGTAAAATAACTTTCAACAATTGTGCAATCTGCATTATAAGTTATAAGTTTTGCCTTCACAAGAATAGTTTTCCACCATTTTTTCTTTTTTTGTATCGGCAATATTGAGTATGCCTGTTTTTCAAGACTTTTTTTCCAATAATTCTAGACAAAAAAATTTAGAATGAAGATCAATGACATAATCATAATTTTCTGTTTTTTTAGTCTATTTATCATATCTTTTATATTTTTCGGTCTTTACTTTTCTTTTTCTCAAAAATTATCAAATTCCTAATTTCAGGATTTAACGAAATTGCTTCAGAAAAAGTATCATAAACTGCAAAAATCTATTACAGCCTTTTGGATATTTCTCTTTAATTGCCCTTATTACTGGAGTTGTAAGCACTACATCCCCAAATGAGCTAAATCTTATTATTAATATTTTTCATATTTTTTTCCTCTTCTAAAGTCTAATATTTTACTCGGTTTCTTTAAATTAAGCAAAGATTCCTGCAAAATATCTATAAATTTTTGATTTATGTTACTTCATGTTATTTTATAATTTAAAACTATTATTAGTCAAGTGTTTTTTTCTTTTTAAAAAAATAGAAATTATATTTTATTTATTTTTCTGACAAGGGATCTTGACCCCTTGCATAGTAGAAATTATAGCAAATCTATTATTTTAATGGAAAATAGTATAAAAATAAAAAAATGTAGCTATTTAACTACATTTTTATAAAAAAAAATACCTACATTAATTGCAAGTATAACTTAATTAATATAATGGTGTCTAGAAGAAGATTCGAACTTCCGACCCTACGGGTATGAACCGTATGCTCTAGCCAACTGAGCTATCTAGGCATTTGGTGGCGGGAGCTGGATTTGAACCAACGACCTTCGGGTTATGAGCCCGACGAGCTACCATGCTGCTCTATCCCGCGACAATGAAAGTTTTTTATTAGTGGTGCTCAGCCGGACTTGAACCGGCACGGGATAAATTCCCACAGGATTTTTAAGTCCCTGTGCGTCTACCGATTTCGCCACCAAGGCATATTTACTTAAAAGTAAACTTACAAATAAGATTATACAGTATTTTTTTAAATTTGTCAACAACTTTTTTTCTAGATTTTTTTAGTTAAAGTGGTAAAAATACATTATAAGATATTTTTTAGATCTCTCAAAAAAATTAAATTAATAAAAAGCTAAACAAATTTAATGAACTTAAACTTCAGCCTGCTTATAAAGATTACTTTTAAAAACTAAGTTTAAAGTTATGATAATTTTACTCAAATCCTAGTTTTACTCAATTTTTTTATTAGTTTGGTTTTTAAGGAGATTCGAGTATATATAAATGAAAATTTTTAGAATTACAGGATTTTTTTGGAAAAAGGGAGAGTATGTGAAAATGTATAAAAATATTTAAAGATGTAAGTTACAAGTTGCTTCAAGAAGGTGAAAACTTTGAAATTAAGGGCATTGAATATGATTCACGGAAAATTGAAAAAGGATTTTTGTATTTGTGGCAATGACAGGAAGCACCGTGGATGGACATGATTTTTATTCAAAAAGGCTATTGACAGCGGAGCTAAAATGATTGTTTGTGAAAAAGGATGTAAATGTAAAAAGAGTATAGAAATGCTGATTCTGTAACTTTTTGTTCAAGTGGAAGATATACGTAAAAAAATTAGGAATAATTGCTTCAAATTATTACGATTATCCGCAAAAATAAAAATAAAAAAATAGTTGGAATTACAGGAACAAATGGTAAAACTACATCGAGTTTTTATTTTTGGAAAATATTCTGGAAAAAAACAGCTAGGATAGGAACTACTGGAAATCGTATTTTAGATGAAGAATTTGAAACAGTTAATACAACTCCAGAATCATTGGAACTGATAAAATTAATAGATAAAAGTGTAAAAAAAGGTGCAGATTACTTTTATAATGGAAGTAAGTTCCCATGCCCTTCAAATTGGACGTGTGGATATGCTTAAATTTGATTCTGCAATATTTACTAACTTGACACAAGACCACCTTGATTTTTCATAAAACTATGGAAAATTATTTTAATGCCAAGAAAAAAATATTTTCAATGCTGAGAAATAATGGTGTAGGAATAGTTAATGTTGACGATAAATATGGGGAAAAAAATTTATTCTGAAAAAAAGATGGAAATAACGATTATATTTCTATAAGTATAAAAAAATGAAGAAGCTGATGTATGGGGAGATATTTTTAAATTATACAAATCATGGAATGAAAATAAAAATAAATTTGGATAATTATTTTTGAAAGAAGAAACCTTGTAAAAAAATAAAGATGAAGAAGAATACAAATTTGAAATAGAATTAGTGGGAGAATATAATTTGTATAATGTTCTTGGCTGTATTGCCAGCGCATTGTCGCTTTGGGGCAAAAATGGATTTTATTGTGAAAAAAATTACAGGAAATGCCATCAGTTCCAGGAAGATTTGAGACAATAAAAAAATGATCTGGAAGCAAGAATTGTAGTGGATTTTGCACATACAGATGATGGACTTTTAAACATCGGGAAAAACCTTAAAGCAAATTACAGATAATCAAGTAATAACAATATTTGGCGCAGGTGGCGACAGAGATCACGACAAGCGTCCAAAGATGGCAAAAGCAGCAACAAAAATTTAGTGATTACATCATTTTAACATCAGACAATCCTCGTACAGAAAAACCCTGTAAAAAAATTTTTGGCAGATATAGAAAAAAAGGGCTTATTGCTGAAAAAAATACCCATTTGACAAATATATAATTATTTCTGATAGGGAAAAAGGCAATAAGATATGGAATGAGACTTCTTCAAAAGGGAGACAGCCTTTTAATCGCAGGAAAAGGACATGAAACTTATCAAATAATTGGAAATGAAAAAAACACATTTTGATGATAGG